>OMFJ01000882.1_pt1 | contig 12099 bp, 8 predicted proteins | sample 1674351 | NCBI WGS metagenome assembly OMFJ01 (sample SAMEA103958164, study PRJEB25191) | human gut metagenome | biome: human-associated habitat [ENVO:00009003]; feature: intestine environment [ENVO:2100002]; material: feces | place: Germany | collected 2013/2015
TACACGTCCGCATATTAGTACATATATCTCAGGTTAGTGGCGTTTTTTTGAAGAGTCAATGTCAGTGCAGTTGTAATGATATACTCACGAAAATATTAATGCCTTGTCGGTACGGAAAATGTTTTCGGCGGTGTTTGCGATATATTTCACTGTGTTGCTTTAATAAGAACCGGTTTATTCTTCGGTTTTTGTGAATCTGAACGATTTCATATCGAACTGTGTGCCGGGCAGGAATACGAATGCAATGTTGTTCTTGCCTGCGATATGCTCGATGTCAAACGTTACCGGCGTGTACTCGTCTGCGTGGGGGAATTCGAGCAGACGGGTGGTCTGGCTGCCGTTCTCATCGTTTACTCTGAGCTGTATTGTACAGTTATCGAGCGGTGTTCTGCCTGTAACGGTTATCTTATCCGTACCGCCTGCGAAATCGAGGCCGTTGAATTCGATAACAACGTTGTTGCCTATCTCCTCAACGCACGAGCCGTTTACCTTGTAATCATCGCCGTACAGATTATCGTTGTCTGCCGCAGAGTTTTCCGCATAGGTACGGTCGTACTTTTCAAACTCAAAGCCGCCGAATATGCAGGAATTATTGATAACAAAGCTGATGTCGTGCGTTCCGCTTATTCTGCACGGCAAGTCGAAGGTCTGTGGGTATGCTCTGTCCCATCCGCCGTTATTCTTTATTGCAAATGTGCCGATATATCTGCCGCCGTTGTCGGCATCGCCGAGATACAGCTCTACGGGATAATCTTCACCGCCGCCGCTGTTTCCGACGCTTATCGTAATCTTCTTGGTTCCGCCGCCGAAATCAACGGAGCTGAAGCCGACGGTCGTTCTTCCGTTAAAGCCGCCGAGCGAACCTCTGTCTATCGTGATAACGGGAACATTCGAGAAATCGCAAAGGCAGGCGGCAATAAAGATATAAGGATTCTTTTCTGCTTTTCCGAGTCCTTCTGCCGTATATTCAAGCTCGGAGATAATCTTCGGAATGTCGGTACCGTTCTTTGAATATGCTCTCAGGCGGAATTTACCGTCACCGAAGGCTTTCAGTGTTGCCGTATTTCCGTCAAACGAAACCACCTTGGCAAAGCTTATCTCAACTCCGTTATCGGTACAGCATTTGAACTCTATGTCACGGAAGGTTGCGTTTTCGGGGAATATCTTTACCGAAATTTCGGCAGTATCACGTTCTTTTGTCAGTGTACGAGGATCACTGTCGAAAAGGTCGATTTTTCTTACGGGAATTTCATTTGTGTAGAGCGTGGTTACTGCAGGGAATGCGTTTTCTGTAACAACGCTTACTCCCTGCGGCTCTGTTTCGGGAGCTACTGCTTTTATAGTTATCGTTTTAGGCTTCAAGCCCTCGCTTTCGGCGGTTATAACTATGTCGCCCGTTTCAAAGGTGGATTCGATTATCGCAAGGAGCTTTCCGGAGAACAGCTTTCTATGATTGCCCTTATAGCTGTCATAGTCGGTGCTGTCGCCGTTATCAAGTCCTACAAGTCTGCCTGCGCCCTTTACGGTGAACTTTATTCTGTTTACCGCATTCTGAACTTCCTGTCCCATTATATCGTCAACGGTTACGGTAATAAACGCAAGCGATCTTCCGTCAGCCGCTATTTCGCTCACATCGGGGCTCATATTTACTTTGTAGGGGTCGAGAGAGGTGAAAAGGACCTCCTCCTTTTCGTAATCGTCAATATCGCAATCGGGGCTGAGATAACCTCTTACCGCAAGCGGCTTGTCCTTATGAAACGGCACTGTGAAGCGGGCGCAGAGCTTGTCTTCCGTGAGGTGATCTATCACCTTTCCGTCATACATCTCTCCGCAGTAATGAAGTCTGATAAACGGAAGATCCGAATAAACAAGCACGTCTATAAGCTGACCCTCGTTGAAATCCCAACAGCAAGGAGAAACGTGAATGAAGGACTTTTCTTCGGCTATATCCCATACCGATTTATAGAACCAGAACGAGTCTTTTTCAAAGCCTGCGGTATCTATGATGCCGAAGTATGAATTCTTGGTATTGTAGGGGGTAGGCTCTCCGATATAGTCAAATCCTGTCCATACGAACTGTCCCATTGAATATTCTGCGGCGGCATCCATAGCGAAGGATCTGAGCGGAGATGCTCCCCAGTTTACAACGCTGTTTCCGAGATCGGAGCATTGCAGATCGTCATATACCAGTAAGCTTGTATCATAGGGGAAGTGGTATATGCCTCTTGAGCGTACCGTCGAGGCGGTTTCACTGCCGTAAATGACCCAATCGGGATGCTTTTCGTGATGCTCGTCATACAGCTTTTCCGTATAGTTATAGCCTGCAATCTTCAGATAATCAGCTACATTCTGTGCATTTTCCCACTGCATATAGTTTGAGGCTATCGTGGGCGGGGCATTGTGCATAGGGTCGTTCTTTTCGACCTCCTCGCAAAGCATCTTCGCAACCTCAAGTCCTCTGGGGCTTTTATGCGTATCGTATATTTCGTTGCCTATGCTCCACATTATAACCGAAGGGTGATTACGGTCACGTTTTATCCACGCTTCAACATCCTTCTTATACCAGTCGGGGAAGAAACGGTGGTAATCGTTCTCGTTCTTGGCAAGCTCCCACATATCGAATATTTCGCTGTCAACGAGGAAGCCCATTTTGTCACAAAGCTCCATAAGCTCTCTTGACGGAGGGTTATGGCTGGTGCGGATAGCGTTTACGCCCATATTCTTCAGCTTTTCAAGCTGTCGGCGGGTAGCATCGTAATTTACCGCAGCGCCGAGTGCGCCTAAATCATGGTGCATACAAACACCGTTCAGCTTGAGGTGCATACCGTTTAACAAAAAGCCCTCGTTTGCGCTGAATTTTGTGGTTCTGAAGCCGAATTTTTCAACGGTATCATCAAGCCTGTTTCCGTTATCGTCATAAAGTATCACGGACAGGGTATATAAATTGGGTGTGATTATATCCCATAATTTAGGAGCATCCATATAGAACACCAGCTTATCGTTCTTGCCGCAAAGTCTGCGTTCGCAAACGTAAACCTCTCTGTTTTCGGGATCTCTTAATGTATATGAAATCAAGCCGCAGACCGTGTCGGAAAGGCTTATCTGTACAGTAGTCTTCCATTTGCCGTGTTCTCTGCGGTCTGTGTCACTGCACTTTGCGCTGATATAGACACCGTTTTCAACGATGTGACGGCGAGAGGTTTTTCTGAGCCACACGTTTCTGTATATTCCGGCTCCGCTGTACCAACGGGTATTCGGGGATTTATGGTTTACTCTGACTAAAATGCGGTTTTCACCGTTTTTCAGAGCATCGGTTATATCAAAGCTGAAGGTTGTATAGCCGTACTTCCACTTGCCGACTTCCTTATCGTTTACATATACGGTAGTATCCATATATACACCGTCAAAGATCAGGATATAGCAATCGTCTTCTCCGAGAGCGTCTACGGTGAAATACTTCTCGTACCAGCCACAGCCGGACTTGTAGAGATTTGCCGTATCGCCTATAAGCCAGTCGTGCGGTATCTCAACATTATACCAATGTGCGTTTTCAAGCGTCTTTCCGTCGCTGTCCGGTTCTGTGAGAGTGAATCTCCAGTTATCGTTGAATAAAATTCTGCGTTTTTTCATATCTGTGTTTCCTTTCGGCTTAAAAGCTGAATATGAATTGTTAGTCTTATTGTAACAGTTTGAACAGTGAAAATCAAGCGGTAAACGGTTTATACGCAAAAAGATTTTGCCCCCTCGGTTGTCCGAGGGGGCATAATATATAAGAGAGGAGAATTTGCTGCTATGCAGCGATGTGTTGATGTTATATGATGATGTTAATGCGTTGCAAAATGCTGCGGAATGTTACGGAAAAATTAGTGTGATAAAGCAAGGCGGAAGATATATGCGGTAGTATGATTTTTCTGTGCGTTGCTATAACTGAAATGCGTTGTTTCAAAGCGTTGCGAAATTGTTAGGAAAGTAAGGAAAATTGCAATAAAAGCGTTTAATCCACTCTTACAGCCTTTAAGAAGTTGTCGGTATAATATACCGACTTCATGCTTGCGGTGCGGACTTTCTGTCCCGGATACGGACTGAACACTATCGTGTCATCTCCGGTATATATACCGCCAAAGAACGAGTCGCCGTCCTTTATGAAAACTATATCGCCCTTTTCAAGCTTTTCAAGAGCTATTTCAGTTCCCATTTCTTTCTGTGCGGTAAGTCCTCTGGGACAATCGACACCGTTTGATGTCAGCGCATAGTAGATAAGTCCCGAATTATCAAAACCTGTTTCTGCGCTGTATCCGCCCTCAGTGAATGGTTTACCGAGCATATCATAAGCCGACTTTGCTATTGCATCACCTTTTTCTGAGGGAGCGGGCGGCTCGGTGCTGTCTGACGACGTATTATCGGAAGAGTTGTCCTCGCTTGATGTGTTGTCGGAGGAGTTATCCTCGCTCGATGTGTTGTCGGAAGAGTTATCCTCGCTCGATGTGTTGTCGGAAGAGTTGTCTTCGCTTGACGTATCATCAGAGGAGTTATCCTCACTCGATGTGTTGTCGGAAGAGCTGTCAGAGCTTTCCGCTACGGAACTCTGAGTGCTGTTCTGCGGATCATTTCCGCTTTCATAGGACGGAGAATTGTTTCCGGAACAAGCGGTAAGTGAAGCCAAAGCCAAAACTGTAAACATTGCCAAGATTAACGATAGTTTCTTTTTCATAATATCACGACCTTTGCTTTATCGTTTTATATTGTTCTCTGTCCTTGATTTAAGTATATCACAAAAAAAGCAAAAAGCAATTAAAATTCGGTTACAATATGGTAACAATTTGGTTACAAATGGTTACAAAACGGTTACAACGGTTACAAAAAGGTGACAAAATCGATTCTTTTCGCAGTTATTCCCCAAAATATACAAAAACACCGTCTGCAAAGCAGACGGCATTCCTGTAGTTTTATATGAAGGACAATGTCATAATCGGTTTTAAGCAACTCTTACAGCACGGCTGAAGCAGTTTTGCCAATAAGAGCTGTTAAGGTCGGCAAACTTTACCTTTTCACCCGGATAAGGGCTGTAAATAAGCTGGCCGTTGCCTGTATATATTCCGGCGAAGTCAATCATCTCGCCTGTTTCTGAATCTTTATCGGTAAAGAAAAGGATGTCGCCCGGCTCAATCTCGCTGAGCGGTACGGTTGTGCCCATTTCTTTCTGTGCGGCTGTTCCTCTCGGACAATTGATAAAGCCGTTTTCACGAAGGACATAGTATATAAGTCCCGAATTATCGAAGCCCTGCTCAGGCGTTGCCATACCGCTGACATAATCGACTCCGACAAGAGCCTCGGCGGTTGACACTATCTGAGTGCGAAGGTCATTTATTGTACTGCTGTTATCAGAGCTTTCCGGGAGCGATATTATATCCGATACCGTTGTCTGCTGTGACGAAGGTTCTGAGTCGGTACTCTGCGGTGTTGTTGATGTTATGTCTGGTGTTGAATTGTCCGATGATGTGTTATCCGAGCCGCATCCGCTTAAAGCCGGCACCAAAGCTAAAGCAAGCGCCGCAATAAACAAAGTGACTGCGTATCTTTTCATTTTTACCCTCCGTGCGACAGTAGAGTAACGCTGTACTGCTGTCGTCTGAGATGTACTGTTGTTTCTTTGTACACAATATAGTATATCCCAAAAAGCACAAAAAGTCAAGTGAATATTTTCCATTTTATGCTGATAAACAGGGGGATATGGTGTAGCTTTGCTGAAAGTTTATGTTGATATTGTGAAAAGAAGAACGAGCCTCCTGTGTGGGAGGCTCGCAAAGAAATTACTTATTCTTTTTCTTCTTGCTGATGATGAATGTAATAACACCGACTGCAACTAAAACTACCAGTGCGACAACGCAGATAATGATTGCTGTCATATCAAAAGTCACGCCTGTGTTTGTGTTGCCGCTGCTTGCTCCGACTACTGTGCTTGCGCCGATTTCTTCGGCAAAGCAGGTAATACCCAGTAATATCGACATTGCTGCGGCTGTAACCGCAGAGGTTAATTTCTTCATAATAAGTATCATTCCTTTCTTCTTTTTGTAAAGACTACTATACTACATTTCTTCCGAAAAAGCAAGCGGAAAATTATACAAATTTTTTCAGCCTTCGGCTAAGTTTATTCTGTAGGTGCGGCGGGTGCTGTTGTCGCCTTGGCGCCGTTTATGATGCTCTTGATTATTTCGGGCTGGGTTACTGTGCACTCTGTGCGGTCGAATAAGCCGAAGCCGTGATTACCGTTATAGCCGTTATCCCAGTAAACAGTAACGATATTTCTCTGATGAGCGGCATAATTCACATACTCTGCGAAATAAGCACGATATATAGTATTGCTCTTATCCTTTGAGGTCCTGTCGTTTGAGCCGTACTCGCCTATTACAACGCCGTAACCGTTCTTGATAAACGCATTGTAGAGCTTATCGAACTGTCTGTTTACGAGCGTTTCACTCTGTCTGCGCTTTACAAATTTCTCGACCGAGTCGCCCCATTTATAGAAGGTATCTTTGCCTTCGTCTACGCAGAATTCCCACGGGGTGTAGTAGTGGACGGAAACCATTATCCTGCTGTCATTCGGGATAACTAACTTTGCTTCCATTGTATATGTATCGCAGTCGCCTGTTGTGAAGTTTATATCTGTGTTCCAGCCGGGGATAAGCAGATAACGGCTGTTGTTATTGCCGCCTGCTTTTCTTACCGTATCAACGAAAATCTGATTGTATGCGTTGATGTTGTTGTAGTATTCGGGTTTGGGGTTGCCGTATGATCCGTCAAACACTTCGTTCATTGACTCGAACACGAGGTGATCGTCATAGTTCTTGAAGCGATTTGCTATCTGCTCCCAGACCTTTTCGTACTTTGCTTTTATAGTCTCCTGCTCGGAAGCGGGTTCGCCGCAGAGAAGCCAGCCGCCTTTTATGCTGTAGTAGCCGTCGCCGTGAACGTTGATTATAGCGTAAAGTCCGTTATCAATGCACATATCGACTACTTCCTGCACTCTGTCGAGCCACTTTGAGTCGATAGTGTAGTCGGGGCCTTCACCTATCTTAGAAAGATATGATACGGGGATACGGATAGACTTGAAGCCCTGTGCCTTTACCTGCTTGATGAGATTTTCGGTAATTACGGGGTTGCCCCACGCTGTTTCGCTCGGTGTTCCGTCGGAGTTTGACTCAAGCTGATTACCGAGGTTCCAGCCGGGCATTAAGTTCTGCGAGAACTGAACAGAGTCACCTTTTGTTTCGGCAGGTGCAGGTTCCGGATTCTGTGTTGTGGTCGTTGTGGTTGTAGTGGTTGCCGCTGTTGTTTCGGCTTTCGTTGTGGTAGTAGTTGTTGTTGTTGAAGCCGAGCTGTTTTCAGATGATGTTGCGGCATTTCCCGAGCAAGCGGAAATTCCCGTTATCACCATTATGCCGCTTAAAATTGCGGCGAGCATTCTTTTCTTCATAGATACCTTTCTTTCCTTGACTGCCGTTTTTTTAATATGCTGACAGCCGTTTTTTATTGTGTCAATCATATTGTAATGGTTTTCACGGAAAAAGTCAATAGCCAAACAGACTTATCCGCTAATTTTGCTAAAACGATTACACGGCGTTTGCAGAATGCAAAAACCGCCTGTAAAACCGTTAAGTCTTACGGGCGGTATACTATTATAATACATAGGGAGAAATTTTTACTCAGCTACGTTAGTCGTATCTCCGGGAACAGCGTCGGGCGGTGTGACCGGCTCGGTTGTGCTGTAATCGGGGTAGTAATCGTACTCGCTGCTTGTATCTATCGCAGAAAAATCATCTTTTGAGAAGGAATCTTCTGTTTCGACAAGGTAAACGCCGTCAAGCGCTGTCAGCTTTATAAGGAAGTTGCCGGGGCAATATACCTTTACTGCTGTAATATCCTTAGCGTTCTCCTCGAATAATGCGGCGATAGCCTCGCTGCCCTTTACCTTTGTGTTATCGGAAAGATAAACCTCTGTAACACGGATGTTGCCCTTGCTGTCTGCCTTAGCTAAAATGCTCTGCATTTCTTCGGGCGTTACTGAATTTCTGAAGGTAACGTAAAGGAAAACATCTTCGGTGTTCTCTTCCGCCTTGCTGTATGCCTCCATAGCCATTCTGAAACGGTCTTCCGCACTTATCGAGGTTGTCGGTGAAACAACAACAGGACTGCCGGAATTCAGCAGGGCGACGCTTGAAAATGTGATAGCTACGGCGGCTGCGGCACCTGCCACAGAAAGCCAAACCGTTTTCAGCCTGCTCTTTTTAGCCTGTACAGACTTACCCATAGCGGCTTTTCTTATCTTCTCGTAATCAAACGAATACTCGCTCATCAGTTCTTTGTAAAAATCGTTTGTATTCATCTGAAAGCCCCCTTCCGTAAGTCGTTATAATTTGAATTTTTTCTTTTGTCTTTCTATTGTGCGATAGAGCTTGTTTTTAACGGTAGACAGCTTGACGTCAAGCGCCTTCGCTACATCCTCCAGCTTCATATCGCACGCAAAATGAAGATAGAATATCTGACCTGTCAGTTCATCGGTCTTCATTATGTCATCGAAAATCTGCTTTGCAACGATCTTGTTGCTGATAACATCCTCAAGCCGTTGCTGAGGCTTGGACATCTCCCGTTCGATAGCGACCATTTCTTCTTCGGTATAGTCTGAAAAGGAGGAAACCTTGTCATCCTTCTTCCTGCCCGAAAAATAGGTGCGGCATTCAAACTTCGCTATATTTATAAGGAAAGCCTCGGGGCTTTCGATGTCCTCGTGTCCTTTTTCGCTTATACGCTTGAAGAAACGTGTATAGACGTTCTGAATAATATCTTCCGCATCTTCTCTGTTTCCGCATTTGCTGACTACAAAACGGGAAACGGATCTGCAGGTTTCGTTGTAGACACGGTTGAAATATTCTTCGTTATTCTCGTGACCTCCGTGAATCTCTGCGCCCATCGGCTCACCTCACTTTGTCACCTACTTTGTAGTAGGCTGAATTTCAGAAAAAGTTTCACTCGAAATGAAAATTCTGTGTATCGGATAAGTAAAAAAATAAGAATGTTTTTTGTGCAGTATAACCATATATTGATTTTTGACTGCCGGGAAGCAGAATATATGGCACGAAGTGCGTGCTGTCTGCATATTTCCTCTATTATATTGTACATTAAACGGGGCGGTTAGTCAAGGGGAACATAATAAACGGAGCAGAATAAAGAAAATGTGTCGTTTGTAACGTTTGCAACACATACAAATGAAACGGATTTTACAAAAACAGTTAATAACAGAACCGGAGCTTCGCTTAATGCTAAGTTTTTTGTTATACAAATTGTTGTATTTTCAGATTTAATGCTGTAAACGTACAAAATCCCATTAATGTTTATATTGTTTCACCAAAACAAAAATGTATTTTTGTGCAAAATGCCACTTGCAAATCTAATTGCGATATAGTATGATTAAAAATAGCTTAAATGCAAAAAAATATTTTATGGAGGACAAAAAAATGAAGTTTACAAAAACTTTAGCTGCAATCGCAGCAGCTTCACTTGCAGTATCATCACTTGCAGTAAGCGCATTTGCAGCAGACGCATTAGTTTCAATGACTGTTCCTGAGAACAGTAAACCTCAGGATGCAGGTCAGGTTAATTTATGGGAACTTCCCTTTGATGACAGCGTTGAAGCATGGGCAGGCAAGGTTGATAAGGCAGTAGCTACTATTACAACTGAGGCTTATGCTAACGGTGCTTTAGGCGGTAACACTGTTGCCAATAACGGTTGGGCTTCATCAGACCAGATCGAAAGCAGTGAAGCCGGCACACATCAATGGGTTTGGGACAGCATCGGCGGTCTTCAGACTAAGGATGCAGACGGTAAGTCAAACGGTTACTTCAAGGTAGAAGTATGGTGGATGAATGCTCTGGGAGAAGAGGGCAATCAGACTCCTGCTACATTAACAATCGACAAGGTTGATTTCTATGATAAGGCCGGCGATTTACTCGCTACATATCCCGCAGCTGCTGACACAGATACAAAGCCTGCTGAGCCTAAGCCTATTCAGACAAAGGCAGATATTTCATTTACCGATAAGAAAACTCCGTCATACACATACACAGTTAAGGGCGACATTGATACGCTTAAGGTTGATGTTGCACTTTCAGCTGATGCAGCAGCAGCTGGATCAGGTTGGAACGATTGGTGCTCTGCAGGCGTTGCTGTTAAGAACCCCGACGGTACAGTTAAGTACTATCAGTGGGGCGGTGCCAGCGTAAACTGGTCTTGGGATGTAGACGGTGATAATGTTGGAGAAACTAAAGACGGCGTTGGCACCGAAACATGGGTAGGCACTGTCGGCGCTGACGGTGGTCAGATTTCTATCCCCGTTGTTAAGGGTGCTGTAGTTGATTTCTACTGCTTAAGCTGGGATAAATATAAAGGCGTTCAGTACACATTTACAATCAACGATGAAGAAGCTGCAGCAAAGCCTGTTGAGCCTGTTGATCCTGTTGATCCTGTTGATCCTCCTGTTGATCCCGGTAAGACAGAAGATCCTGCTGAGCCTGTAGCTCCCGCTGACGTTAAAATTGCTAACTCAGGTAGGACAGTTGTCGATTCAGGTCTTGTTCGTACAAACATCATCAATGAATGGACCGGCAACGATGCAGACGTAATCGCTGATAAGGCTGCTTTTGCAGGTGCTAACAAGATTTCTGTGAAGTTTACAGTTACAAACTTCACAACTCCCTTCAAGGCTTGGATCGCTATGGCTGACTCCAAGTGGGAATGCCAGTTCCAGGGCGAAGGTGACAAGCGCAATGCAAACGCTAAGTGCACTCCCGTTGAAGTAACAGGTAATGGTACTTATGTTGTAACAATCGACCTTGACAAGGTTATCGATGGTGTGGCATTCATCTCAGTTTGCACAGACCTCAAGGCTGCTGACGGCGATGCTATCCCCACAATCGCTATCGATCAGATTAAGATCAATGAAGAAATCACAGTAAAGCCCGGCGAACCAGCAGATCCTACTAAGCCCAGCAAACCAGAAGATCCTACTAAGCCCAGCAAACCAGAAGATCCTGCTAAGCCCGGCGAATCAGATCCTGTTAAGCCCGGCGAATCAGATCCTGTTAAGCCCGGCGATTGCTCAGGCGAGCCCGTTAACCCTCCTACAGGTGCGGCAGTAGCAGTTATCCCTGCAGCTCTCGCAGCAGCAGCTGCTGCTACAACAGGTATCGTTCTTAAGAAGAGAAGCAAGTAATTGCTTTTAAACGGTTTAACGCTTTGAATTAAAGAGCATACGACCCCTCCGCTATAAGCGGAGGGGTTTTTTTATCACATAAGTTGGGATATTTTCAAATTTAATGCTGTAAAGGAACAAAATTGCATTGCTGTTTATATCGTTTCACCAAAACGAAAAAGTCTTTTTTGTGCAATATGCCACTTGTAAAAAAAACTGCGATATAGTATGATTAAGAAAAGCTTAAAAGCTAAAAAAATATTTTATGGAGGACAAAACCAATGAAGTTTACAAAAACTTTAGCAAGTGTTTGCGCTGCTGCAATCGCAGTTTCTTCACTTGCAGTAAGTGCTTTCGCCGGTTCTATCACATTCAGCGATAAAGTCTGGTGGACACAGAAGGACTTAAAGATTGAAGATATTTTGGAAGGCAACAAGCCCGAAGATGTCGAATCAATCACATTCACAGGCGACACTGCTTTCCTCATCGGTTACAACTCAACAACAGTAACTGATGAAACGAAAGGTAGCACATGGAAGTCGTCTGCGACTCCTGCTGACACTTTTACAGTTACTGATGCAGTTCTCACTGCACAGGAAATCGGAGGAAACACAATTTTCCCCGCTTTCAGCGTAATGTTAAGCAAGGCCGACGGCGTTGATTACACAATCAACTGGAAGGTTAACCTTAAGAACAATGATCCCGCTGCGCCTAAGCCTGTTCAGACAAAGGCAGATATTTCATTTACCGATGGTAAAACTCCGTCATACACATACACAGTTAAGGGCGACATTGATGCGCTTAAGGTTGATGTTGCACTTTCAGCTGATGCAGCAGCAGCTGGATCAGGTTG
>OMFJ01000884.1_pt1 | contig 12072 bp, 9 predicted proteins | sample 1674351 | NCBI WGS metagenome assembly OMFJ01 (sample SAMEA103958164, study PRJEB25191) | human gut metagenome | biome: human-associated habitat [ENVO:00009003]; feature: intestine environment [ENVO:2100002]; material: feces | place: Germany | collected 2013/2015
AAAAAAAAAGGAATATTGATAAATCAACAGCTCGTTACGAATCAAAATTTAATTTATTTATTTGGGAACCAAGAAAATAGGAGGAAAATACAAATGAAACAGAAATTAACTCCTATTGCTTTTGATAAAACAATGGAACTATCTGCAATTTTTGATATTTGTCATAACAGATTTAAAGAGACTATTGCGACGAAAGATAGACCATTACTTCAGGGTAAGGAAATATATGTGCCTTTAAAATGGATAGAAAGTAAGGCAGAAATATTTTGGCATTCTGCAAGCATAGAACAGAAAGCAAAACTTGTTATAAAACCTTGTATAAATGAACTTTCGTCTGCATTTTGTCCTGATAATTGTATTTTAGGAACAGATCTAATTACAATGAATAATGGAGATGTTCGCGCAAAGTGTCTTTATCGTGCTTTACGTGTAGGATGGATAAAAGAAATCATTGAATTGTATAATGAAAATGATGTACGGGTAAAATATTGGGAAAAAGTAAATTCTAAGAAGAAAAAGCGTTTGTACCTACGTTATCTGGAAGAAGAACTAGATTATTTGATTGTGTTTGAAAAGAAAAATGAAAAAAGGGTGCAGTTGATAACCGCTTATCCAGTATTTTTTGTAAGTGCCAAGAAAGATTATGAAGAAGATTATCAGAATTACATAAAAAGGATTGAAAAAGAAGCAAAATAAAAACCGGTAATCGCAATGCGAAAACCGGATTCTCCTTCTAAACGTGTTAGATGAGTTGTTATTATTATATGCGTTGAAGAAAAGAAAGTCAATGTAAAATCGAAAAAATAATTCTGGTAAAATAAAGAAAAGGCTTGCGTATGATGACAGATGAAAAAATTAAAAATTCGACTATGACGGCAAACCCAATTTTACTTCAGAAAAAATATGCCCGTGTCATTGAGTGCTTTGCCAAACAGCAGGGACTTTCACTGGATGCGGCACTGGATTTCTTTTATCATTCCCAGGTCTATCAGCTGATCCGTGATGGTGTTTCTGATATGCACTGCATGAGCGATGCGTATTTAGCAGAGGAATTGAAACAGGAATATGAGGAGAAAGTGTCTGAAAAAGCGGTAGTAAAGGAGAAAATAAAGTGAGACATAATATTTTTGATTCAATACCATCAAATATAGTTTCTGGAAAAGATAATGTATTTGCAAATTTTTTGCAAACGGCTGGGCTTTATGATTCCATGAAAATAGATGAAGATAATATTGCTGACTTAATTGAGTTGCTTAAAGGAAATGTTAAAATTAGTGCTTATTGTAAAGAGTGCAAGCAAGAGCGTGTTTTTTACATGAAGCCTATTGAGTATTATTTTGAAACGGGGCCAGATGGGAATGAAGAAATCAGGTGTGCATCTCTTGGTGAGAAAATAGAGTCACTTCAAAATATGATATTTAGCACCAAATCCAGACAAGAAAAGAGTCCTGCCGAAGAATGGAAATGGATAAATTGGCAAATAGCTGATACTACGAGATTAATGAAATTGGAATATATTTGTTCAATGGATGAGAAGCATCATCTTGATTATATTGTTCTGACAACGAACAATTCAATGATGAAAATTGGGCAGTATCCATCTATTGCAGATATGACATTTCCAGAATTAGATGCGTATAAACATGTAATTTCGAAGGAAGATCGTAAGGAACTTGGAACTGCAATAGGACTTTTTGCAAATGGTGTTGGTGCTGGTTCATATGTTTATTTGAGACGAATTCTTGAAAGACTTGTTTACAAAGCAAAAGAAGCTGCGGCTGATGTCATTGATAACGAGATGTTTGAACAGGCGAAAGTTGCTGAAAAAATTAAGATGTTGGAAGGATATCTTCCAGATATACTGGTCAAAAATACAACTATTTATGGAATCTTGAGCAAGGGTATTCATGAGTTAAGCGAAGAAGAATGTCGAAAGTATTTTCCTGTTGTGAAAGAATGCATTTATCAGATACTCGGTATGTGGGAAAGTGAGAGAAGAAAGCAGGCTGATGAAGATGCTTTAAGCAAAGCACTGAGCTCAATTTCTTCATCAATTAAGTAAAAATATGGCAGTAAAGGCTGCCAAAGAGAGCGAGGTGTTATGATGACCATAGAAGAAATTCTTGCAGGCGAATCGAAGAATGTAGAGTTTAAAGAGAACCTGCCGGAGAAAAGCATCAAATATATGAAATCTGTGGTTGCCTTTGCAAATGGAACCGGAGGAAAAATCATTTTCGGAATTGCCGATAAAACCAGAGAGGTTGTCGGCTTTGACAAAGAAGATGTGTTCAAGAAAATGGATGCCATTGCAAATGCTGTATCAGACAGCTGTGAACCGGCAATCATCCCGGATATTACTTTACAAACGGTTGATGGCAAGACTGTTATTGTGGTAGAGGTTTCTGAGGGCAGACAGCGCCCGTATTATATCAAAGCTCTTGGCAGAGATGGCGGTGTATATGTCCGTGTTGCCGGAACTACCCGCCTTGCCGACGAGTATATGGTAAAGGAGCTGCTGTTTGAGGGCAGTAACCGCTACTACGATCAGGCTTTATGTACTGGGTTAAATGTTACAGATGAAGATATTGATGTCCTATGTAAAGCCATGAAAGAACAGGCTGTTAAAAATGCCCGTACAGAGGAACAGAAAGCAGCGATTAAAGATGTCGGTAGACAGCAGCTGCGTTCCTGGGGTATTTTGATTGAGCGTGATGGAAAAGATTATCCGTCCAATGCGTTTGCTATTTTGACAGGTAATGGTGGACTTCATGTTGCAACGCAATGTGGCGTGTTCAAAGGGACAACGAAAGCGGTATTTGTTGATCGTAGAGAATATACCGGTCCGCTTTGGGAACAGATAGACGAAGCATTTCAGTTTGTCTTGAGAAATATTCATCTGGGTGCTACTATTGTGGGAATTTATCGCCAGGATGTTTATGAGATTCCACCGGATGCCATTCGTGAGTTGATTATAAATGCTATGGTACATCGTAGTTATCTGGATCATGGTACGATACAGGTTGCGGTATATGACAACCGATTGGAAATTACTTCTCCAGGAAAGCTGCCAATGGGACAAACGATGGAGCGTATGAAAGAAGGCTATTCTAAAATCAGAAATGAAGCTCTTGCCCATGCGTTTGCTTACATGAACCTGATCGAGCATTGGGGAAGCGGTATTCCGAGAATTATTGATAAAGTAAAAGCTGCCGGACTGCGGGAGCCGGAGTTTATTGGTGGCGAAGTTGATTTGCGTATCAATATTTATCGAGGTCAGGTTGACGGCACTGTTGACCTCAATGACCTCAATAACGCCATTAAAGTGCCGGATACTATTGATAAAATGCCAGATAGTGGCAATGAAGTGCCGGATAAAACAGAAACAGTGCCAGATACTATGGGAAAAATGCCGGATAGTGAACGGGAACAACAAATCTATAAATATGTATTGGAAAATGGCTCTATTACTACTGCTGAAACAGTAGAGATTTTAGATGTAAAACATCGTAGAGCCAGAGCTGTCTTGCTGAATATGGTTAAGGATGGTTATTTGAGAAAAGAGGGTGCGGCACGAAGCACTATTTATGTAAAAAATACGGAAGGGAGATAATGCAGCATGGAAACAGATAAAATAATACAAGATTTAAATCGCAGATTTGCTGCACCTCTGCCTGAGTTTTATCAGCGTCGTATCATTTTCTGGTATGATGAAGATAAGGAATTTCAGGATAAGCTGGATGAAGTGGTTTTGGAAAATGCAAAGGTGATTGCGCTGACAGGAAATAATGCGTTTTCAGTAAAAAAACTGCTTTCAGTAGATGATTTGACTACAAATTATCTGGTTTACAGTCCGTGTGTCTATAACCGCCCAGATGATAACTGGCTTCTGGATGTGGAGCTTTACAGTGAAGAGTTTCGGGCGGATCTGATTTCTATCTGGATGGATGAGATGGGACTTATATCAAATCCGGCAATGAGGAAACAGGTTAAAAACTATCGTGCTTATTTTAATGCGAAAGACCGTCGTTTGAAAGTTAGCACGCAGAATAAAGTTCCGGAAACACCGGCACAGTTACACATGGCTGTCATGGCGGCAATCTGTGGATTGAAAGATGCACAGCCTAATATGATTCTCCGTAGTGTGTTCCAGGCGGGACTTGATTTGAATAATAACACGGTTTATCAGGATTTTGTAAAATATCATGCAGACGCAGCATTTTGGGCGATGGTTCGTCAGGGATGCGGATTTGTGGAGGAAGAACCAGACCTTGGGCGGTTAGCAATTCATCTGCTTTTAACTGCAGCGACCCGCACCATGCGACAGGAATATCTTGCCGGACTGGACAGCTTTATTTCCATGCCACATCAGGCATATTGCTATGATTTTATTTCTGAATGGCTTCATAGTGACAACATTCCGCAATTATATGATGTGGCACGTTATGTTGAGGATGAAGCCCGTCTGCATCAGCGCTTTGAAAAGCTGACGGTAGAGGATTTGGTAGGAACAGAGTGCTTTCCGTGTATTAATGAAGTGATTCTGACAAAGCTAATGACAGAGATCAGTGACCATATCATTGATGTGGATACCATTACGAATACCGTTGAAAAACGTAGAACTTGTGTATGGTATGAGCCATTTGAGAATTTTTATGACGGTATCTTACAAGTGGCGAATATGCAAAGTTTCTTTAAGGAACATTCTGCCGGATTCCATAACGCAGAAGCGAAAAGTATCTGGAAAGAATATACAGAGAGTTACTATCAGATGGACACTTATTACCGTTTGTTCCATCTTAGTTTTCAAAAGAGTTTGGAGACTTCCAATATTCTGCTAGATGATCTATTCAAGCACGTTGTCGATAAAGTGGAAGGACTCTATAATCATTGGTTCTTAGGTGAGTTGGGCAACAACTGGTCAGATGTATGTGCGGATGAACTGGCAACTTACGGTAAAGTTCTGGAAGTACCGCAACAGGAGGATTTTTACCGTTCCCGTATTCAAACCTCGGATACGAAAGTATTTGTAATTATCTCAGATGCCATGCGTTATGAAGTGGCAGCTACGATGGCAGATCAGCTTCAGCGAGAAACGCAAAGTAAGGTTTCTATCAGCAGTATGCAAAGTATCTTCCCTTCTACTACAAAGTTTGGTATGGCAGCTTTGTTGCCGCACAAAGAACTGACAGTAGAGGTTCGGAACGATATTTTGACAGTTTTGGCAGATGGACAGTCTACGGCAAGTACTTATAGGGATAAGGTTCTGAAAACAGAAGATTCGGCAAGTGTGGCCTTAAAGTACAATGACATCATTGCTATGAAGCGAGCGGAAAGAAGTGCTTTGGTAAAAGGTATGGATGTGGTCTATATTTACCACGATACCATTGATGAAGCCAGCCACACTTCGGATACTGCTGTTTTTGCAGCGTGTGACAAGGCGATTTCAGAATTGAAGAATCTTGTGCGTATTATCGTAAATGAATTTGGTGGAACGAATATTCTAATTACGGCAGATCATGGATTTCTTTATACATACAGTCCTTTGAAGGAAGAGGACAAAGTAGATAAAAGAGGCTTTTTTGATGTGGATGTAACAAACTCTGACATTACAAAAAAAGAAAGTATCAAGCGATGTGTGGAGTATGGCAGAAGATATGCAATTATGCAGAAGGGTGTGCAACCAGATTACTTGATGCCTGTAAAATTTCTGGGAGGAAATACAGAATTTGATGGATTTGCGCCGAGAGAAAGTATTCGTATCAAAATGAATGGTGGCGGTATGAATTTTGTGCATGGTGGTATTAGTTTGCAGGAAATGGTTGTTCCGGTGATTGAGTATCATTATCTCCGCAATGATTCTATGGAATATAGGCGAAATAAGCAGAAATATGATACCAAGCCGGTAACGGTCAATTTACTGTCCGCAAACCGTAAAATCAGCAATATGATTTTTTCGTTGAACTTCTATCAAAAAGATGCGGTCAGTACAAACCGTGAAGCTGCAACCTATCAGGTTTACTTTACAGATGAGGACGGCAAGCAGATTAGTGATATTCAGAAGATTATTGCAGATAAGACCAGCGATAATGGTGCAGAAAGAACTTTCCGTTGTCAGTTTAATTTGAAATCTCTGAAATACAGCAATACAGCTACTTATTATCTGGTAATTGCAGATGAACAGGGATTACAGATGCCACAGCGGGAGCCATTCCAGATTGACATCGCCTTTGCGGTGGACGAGTTTGATTTTTTTAGTTAATGCCGCAGGAGGAGAGAAAGATGGAGCAATTTACAGAGGGTGAAAGTACCCGTGAAGAAATAAAGAACAAGCTCCGTCAGAACTTTGACGGTAAGATTGTTCGGAAAGACCTGACAAAGAAAATTAAAGAAGGGGCGAATGTCCCAGTGTATGTTCTTGAGTTCTTGTTGGGACAGTATTGCAGTTCAGATGATGAGACGGTTATAGAGAAAGGCGTACAGAATGTGAAGCGTATTCTTGCTGACAACTTTGTACGCCCGGATGAATCACAGAAAATTCTGTCTCAGTTGCGTAAAAAAGGCAGTCACACAATCATTGATATGGTGACTGTTCGATTGGATATGAAAAAGGATTGCTTTTTTGCAGAGTTTTCTAATTTGGGCATTGGTAATGTACCGATTGCCGATGAATATCCAGAAAAATTTGATCGCCTGCTCTGCGGCGGTATCTGGTGTATTGTTCAGCTGGATTATGAGGTTGAAGGTGACAATAACTTTGGTATTGAGGACATTGATGGAAATCCGCTTCGTTCCAAACAGAAAAAGCAGAAAGATATTTCACCAATCAGTATCCGTAAGCTGACACCGATCCAGATGCCACACATTGATATTGATGAACTGAAGCAGGGACGAAAGGCTTTTACGAAAGATGAATGGCTGGATATTCTTCTTCGTTCTATCGGCATGGAGCCAGATGAATTTACATATCGTGAGAAATGGCTGCTCCTGACCCGTATGATTCCATTAGTTGAAAACAACTTTAATCTTTGTGAACTGGGACCAAGAAGTACTGGTAAATCTCATCTTTACAAAGAGATTTCACCAAACAGTATTTTGATTTCCGGTGGACAGACGACGGTTGCAAACCTGTTTTACAATATGGGACGCAAAACGGTCGGACTGGTCGGCTTATGGGATTGTGTAGCCTTTGATGAAGTGGCAGGTATCAAGTTTAAAGATAAAGATGGCATTCAGATCATGAAGGATTATATGGCATCCGGATCTTTTGCCCGTGGCAAAGAAGAAAAAGCTGCTACTGCGTCCATGGTATTTGTGGGAAATATCAATCAGAGTGTGGATGTGCTGTTGAAAACCTCCAGTCTGTTTGCACCTTTCCCGCAGGAAATGGGAACAGATACAGCATTTCTTGATCGTATGCACTGCTATCTTCCTGGATGGGAGATACCGAAGTTCAGACCGGAGCATTTTACCGATGATTACGGTTTTATCAGTGACTATTTAGCAGAGTTCATCCGAGAGCTTCGCAAGGAGCAGTATGGAGATGCACTTGATCATTACTTCCGCTTGGGGAGAAATCTGAATCAGCGTGATACAATTGCGGTTCGTCGTATGATAGACGGTTATCTGAAGTTGATGTATCCAAATGGTGAGTTTACCAAAGAAGAACTGGAAGAAATTATTCAGATTGCATTGGAAATGCGTCGCCGTGTCAAGGAGCAATTGAAGAAGCTGGGCGGTATGGAATTTTATGATGTAAACTTCTCTTATATAGATCTAGAAGATATGTCAGAACATTATGTTTCCGTACCAGAACAGGGTGGCGGTAAGCTGATACCGGACGGAATGTGTAATCCGGGACAGGTTTATACCGTATCCAGAGGAAAAAGTGGCATGATTGGTGTATTCCGTTTGGAAAGTCAGATGCTTCCAGGCAATGGCAAAATTGAACGGACTGGCTTAGGCAGTGATTCTAAATGCAAGGAAGCGGTGAACACGGCATTTAATTATCTGAAAGCCAACGGCAATCGGATCAGTGGCTCTATCAGCACATCGACCAAAGACTACATCATCAATTATCAGGATTTGCAGGGTATCGGCATGACAGATAAACTGGCACTTCCAACATTGATTGCACTTTGTTCGATTGCCCTTGGAAAGCCTGTTGTCAGCAACTTGGCAGTGTTGGGAGATATAACAATTAGTGGCACAATGATAAAGGTGGATGAACTTGCCAATACACTTCAGGTGTGTCTGGATAGCGGCGCAAAGAAGGTGCTGATTCCAAGTACATCGTTTGTTGATTTTGCAAGTGTTCCAGCTGATCTGATGAGTGCATTTCAGCTGATTCCGTATCAGAGTGCGGAAGATGCAGTGTTTAAGGCGTTAGGGGTAGAGTAATATAAGGAGGGATAAAATGTTTGAATCAGGGCTTGAATTTTTAAGGGCAGATTTTCATCTGCATACACAAAAAGATAAAGAATTTTCATATAGTGGTGAACCAAATGAGTTTGTGAAATCATATATTTCGGCATTGAAACAAGCAAATATTTCTGTTGGAGTTATTACCAATCATAATAAATTTGACAAAGATGAATATAAAGCCTTAAAAAGGGCAGCAAGTAAAGAAAAAATATTTATATTACCTGGTGTGGAATTGACTGTTAAAGAGGGAGCTAATGGTATACATACTCTTATAGTTTTTAATCCTGATGAATGGTTAGAAAATGGTAATAATCACATTCAAACATTTTTAACAGCCGCATTTGCAACAATATCTAATCCTGAAAATAGAAATACAAAATGTTGTTATGATTTAAAAAGCACATTGGAAAAACTGGAAGAGTATGGAAAAGATTATTTTGTAATATTTGCCCATGTTGATCAAGGCAGTGGTTTGTTTAACGAATGTGGAGGCGGTCTTTTAGAATCGCTCTCAGGACTTGCTCCGTTTAGAAAACGAGTTTTAGGAATACAAAAATCGAGGACAAGGGATAATATAAATAAATTTAATCGTTGTTTTGGATATATTCCAGCTCTTATAGAGGGATCGGATCCTAAATCATTGAAAGATATTGGAAAAGGCGATAAACAAACATATTTAAAAATCGGAGAATATTCATATGCGGCGATTAAATTTGCATTACAGGACTATAAAAGTAGAGTTGCTGAATCATTACCGGAAAGAAGACATGGGTATATTGAATCTATAAGTTTTCAAGGCGGAAAATTTGATGGTCAGACTATTAGATTTTCATCAGAGCTTAATTCGTTAATTGGAATTCGCGGAAGTGGAAAGTCGTCTGTGCTTGAAGCAATTCGTTATATATTTGATTTACCGTTGCAAACAGATAAAGAATATAAAGAATCACTGATAAAAAATATTTTTGGCTCTGGAGGAAAAGCAACATTATCTGTTGTTGATAAACATGGCAAACATTATATTGTTAGTCGCATATACGGAGAACAGAGTAATGTTATAGATGAAAATGGACTTGACTTAAATATACAACCGTCAAGCTTGTTTGATGGAATTCAATATTTTGGGCAAAAAGATCTATCAAATAGTGCTGATCATGAAAATGGTCTTCTTGAGAAATTGGTTGGTGGAAAAATAGGGAAAAGTGCAGAAATAACATCTTGTGTGAAGGAGTTGACAACATCGGTTTCTCAATTATTAGATGCGAATAAAATTCCAGAGCAGATTGAGGAATGCAAAATTAAAGAATCTGAAGTTGAGCATAAAATGTCTATTTACAAGGAAAAAGGCGTTGCAGAAAAATTAAAAAAACAAACTGGATATACAACAGATAAAGCAAAGTTGGATTCTGTAAAAGGACGAATTGATTCAGCAGTACGAGAATTAAAAAAGTGTTATGATAATAATAAAGATGTGACTTTAGGCTTGCAGGGCGTGGAAAGTGTTTATAATTCTGATATTATAAAGAAGGCAAGTGATATTTTAAGTGCAATTGGAAATGAAATTTTAAAAATTGGAGAGGCCGTCACGCAGATAGAAAGTAATTCGTTAGAATTTGCAGATGTAGTGGAAATGTTATCGAAAAAAATAGATGGATTATCTGATGAATTTGCTGAAATAAAAAGAGAAATCAAAGATGATACGTTAGATATTGATGGATTTGTCAAAATGACAGAAGAGCTGGAAAAATATAAAGAGAATTTAAAGCAACTAAATGAACGAGCTAAATCCAAAAAACAAATAGAAAGTGCATTCAAGAAAGCAATGCGTGAAAGAAATGATATATTATTAGAACAATTCAATGCATATAAACTTGAAATTCAGAAAATTAATGAATCACAAAATGAATTAAAAATCACTATTGATTTTAAAGGTGACAGAGATAATTTTAAATCACAGATGAAGACTGATTTTAGGGGGTCAGGTATTTCTGAAATAAAATATCAATACTTATGTGACACGTTTAGAGATTATGTGGAGCTTATAGAAGACTGGATATTATGTGATGGTATGAAAATCAAGGAAATTATTTCATCCTCAGAATATACAAAGCTTGATAAAAAATTGCAAGATCAGTATGCGGATCTTCTGAAGAATCAGGTTTCCAATAATGTTGAAATATATTATCATGACAAATTATTACGACACCATTCAATAGGGCAGCGTGCGTCAGCTCTTATATTGTTTATACTCATGCAGTCTGATAATGATATTATTCTTATAGATCAGCCAGAAGATGATTTGGATAATAAAATTATTTACGATGAAGTAATTACAGCAATTGCGAAAAAGAAACAAGATATACAATTTATTTTTGCTACACACAATGCTAACATTCCAGTTCTGGGTGATGCTGAAAGAATTTTTGTGGTTGAGTATCAAGATACAACGATTGATATATCGCAAGGGAATATTGACCTGAAATCTACACATAAGCAAATTGTAGATATTATGGAAGGCGGAGAGGAAGCATTTGATAAAAGGCAATTAATTTATACGTCATGGAAATAGATTGCATAGATGATCAGATTAAAAAATCAAGAACAAACAAATATGTATATTCCATATTGGGCATGATTTAAGTTTCGCTAAGTTTCACTTATATAGGTGTCTGAGGAAAATTTAATAGAAAAACATGAAAAAAGCACTGAAAACCGTGTGATCGGGAGATCCATGTAGGTGGACAGCTTGTATATTATGAAGGTAAAGAAGGATATTGTTTCCATGATTCAGAAACCAAAACGGATGCAGGAATCAGAGACATTCCTATGACACAGATGGTATATGATGCGTTCCGTGAACAGAGAGAGCTGAACCTGATGCTTGGTTTACAGAGTAATGTGGAGATTGGTGGACGCAGTGGATTCATCTTCAATACAAAGCATGGACGTCCGATTATGCCGGCGGGAGTGAACAGTTTTCTGAAAAACATTGTTAATGCCTATAATAAGAAAGAAAGCAAACTGGCAGAAGAAGAGAAGCGAGAGCCGGAGCTGATGCCTCCTATTTCATCGCATACCCTTCGTCATACGGGATGTACCAGACTGGGTGAGAACAATGTCAATCCCAAAGTTATGCAGTATGTGATGGGGTGCTGGATGTCCGGGGGACATCCGTTTAGCACCGACCGTAGCGGAGCGAAGAACATTCAGATACACAGATCACAATGAATGTCTACAATCATATTGCAGAGAAGTCTCATGTGGAGAACGAGATGTCTAAAATGAACTTGCCGGAAACCGTACCTGCTGTGGTATAAACCATAAGTCGTTGTCGTAAAATGTGGTAAGAAAATCAGACGAATATATTTTTTCAAAGATTTGTCGTAAAAATGTGGTCAAATCAAGAAAATCGAGTGCGAAAGAGAATGTTACGCCATGCACAGCTCGGGAAAGAATTCCCTCGCTGTAGGGCTGTCGCCCTATAAAATAGCAAAAAAAGACGCCTTTGCAAGTAAACTAGCAGGGCGTCTTTTTTCACCATTTTACATGGCTCGTAGCGTTCACAAAATCTTCACAAAATAATTAGCACTCGCCTATTGACAGTGCTAATAATAAGTGTTATATTACAACTAGAACAAAGGAAGAGGGATACAA
>OMFJ01000895.1_pt1 | contig 11951 bp, 8 predicted proteins | sample 1674351 | NCBI WGS metagenome assembly OMFJ01 (sample SAMEA103958164, study PRJEB25191) | human gut metagenome | biome: human-associated habitat [ENVO:00009003]; feature: intestine environment [ENVO:2100002]; material: feces | place: Germany | collected 2013/2015
GGCGGAAAGTTTGGGCGCGGTGCGGTTTGCCGTGCGTCGCGCGGCGCTTTCGTAAAGGCGGGGGAGCTGTTCGGTCGCCGAATAAGCAGGCTCTGCGGCAATGCTGCCGTGCTTTGCGGAGAGCAAAGGAAAAACGGCTGCAATGAGGGCGACGGCCGCCGCTAAAAGGGCGGCGGGAAGGCGGGTCTTTCTGTTCATAACGATAATCCTCTTTGTTAATTTGCAAACGCCATATGTTTGAAAAAAATAAAACATACGAGTGGTTGCTAATACAAATATACTCCGTTTAGGCAAAAAAGTCAATAGCAATTTTAATCTTTTTATGTTATTATTCTAATCAAACAGTTCGGACTGTGAATTTGGAGGAGGAGAGGAAAGCAAATGATTTATCGCGAGCCGATACCGTTGCTCGAAGCGTTTCATTTTTTTCGTGCGCAAAAATTCGGATTTTCGTTGAAGGATTATCTTGATAATCTGATTAAGCGGCATTCGACGCATGAAAAGGAGTATGATGAATATTTTGTGCATTTGTTTGCGGTTTACGAGGCGCTTGCGGGAGCAACGGTCGATGATGAAATGACGGACGTGCTTTTCGGTCCGCTTTCAACAAAGGGTCGCAGAGCTTCAAATCGCGGCCGCGGAGACTGCATTGCGGAGCTGTTGATTGAAGAGGTAAGCGTGTTCTGCCGTGAAGACCCGTTTGCCGTCATTCGCGGCAGACCCGAAAATGTGCTTTGGCAACGCATTGCGGCGGCGGTTTGCGGTGATGCGGAGGAGGATAAACTTGACAACGGGGACGCCGAAGACCTCGGTTGTTACAACACGGTCGAGAGCGTGCTGCGCATGATCAACGGGTCAAAACTGTCACGCCGTTCCAAGCTTGACCTTATCGATTTAACTTTAACACGCGATAAATACATCGATGCTTTTGAGGCTGCTTTGACGTCGGCAGCACGAACCTTTTCGGAAAACAGAGCGTTGTGGCTGCCGCTTATAAGTGTGTTTGCGGACTCATATTCGAATGAAGGCGGAGAGGAGAAGATTCTCGACGAGTTGCTGCATTTTTCGGACGAAAGGGTTAAGGATATTGTAATTTACCCGAGTGTGGTTTCGTTTTCGTCCTACTATATAGATGTTGACGCGGAAAGCGGGCTTTGCAGCGTTGATCTCGGCGTTTTATACAGGCATTTTGTTGAAATAAGTAGGCAGCAGTTCAACTCCGCAGCCGAGGTGTCGCGGATTATGAGCTATCTCGGCGATCAGACGAAATTCAATATTTTTTCGGAAATCGCAAAAAAGCCTGCCTACGGACGCGAGCTTGCGAAGCGGGTCGGCCTTGCCCCGTGTACCGTTTCACAGTATCTGACAAGCCTTAACGGTACGGGGCTGCTGGATTCCCATGCCGTCGGCAAAAAAATAATCTATTCCGTGAACAGGCAGCGCGTGGATTCGTTTATTGCGGAGCTGCAAAAAATACTTCACGGCGAAACGGAGTGACGGGATTTTACAGCGCGAAAGCGTTCAACGCCCGTTCAAAATTTCCGAAAAGCTCCGAGTTAAAGTCCGTTTCGCAAAAAACGGATTATTCGGATGTTTCCTTAAAAACGAATATCAAAAACAAAAAAGTTATCCTCAATTTATGATTAAAATGCGGATAACTTTTTGCAAATTTTTTAATTCCAATGCCCAACGGGAGCGCGGGGGCGGCGGATTACAGCTTTACAAGCTCATATTCCTTGCTGCCGAACCCCAACTCCGCTGCGGCATCAACCGTGTGTGCGCCGTTGCGGCTTTCAATGCGCTCAAGCAAATGATCCCTGCCGGGGTCGTCGGAGGCATAAACAAGGTCAAGACATGCGCGGTCGATTGCGATCGGGTCAAGTGATGCAAGAATTCCGATATCTGCCATGCAGGGATCTTCCGCAACGGAACAGCAATCGCAGTCAACGGACATATTCTTCATGACGTTGATAAAAACCATATTGCCGTTGAAATGACGCACGACGGCTTCCGCCGCGTCGGCCATGGATTCAAGAAACGAGTCGTGGTCGCCTGTCCAAATCTTCTCCGGCTCGCCTGCACCGTGGATATATGCCTTGCCGTAGGAGGAGGCGCAGCCGATGGAAAGCTGCTTCAGCGCGCCGCCGAACCCGCCCATCGGATGCCCCTTGAAATGGGAAAGCACAAGCATGGAGTCATAGTTAAGCATGTTTTTGCCGACCTGAACCTTTTTGATGCGCTTGCCGTTCGGAATCAAAAGCTCGGCATCCGGTCCCTCCGCATCCATAATGTCAACGGTGAAATGCTTGCTCCAACCGTGTTTTTCCATGGTTTCACGGTGTTTTTCGGTTGTGTTGCGTCCGCCGTCGTAGGCGGTGTTGCATTCAACCACGGTTCCGTGCACATCATTGACGACAGGCTGCCAAAAATCCGGTTTCAAAAAGTTTTGATTGCCGGGTTCGCCCGAATGCAGTTTTACGGCAACTTTGCCGGGAAGAATTCCGCCGGGCAGGTCATTCGATGCCGCATGAAAAAGCTCAACCACCTTTTCAGCTGTGATTTCGGAAGAAAAAAACACTTTTGATTTCATTTACGAGACTCCTTACAATGGATAAATTAAAAACTGATTCGCAATAACTTCATCCGCATCCCACTGTCCTGTTCCGCATTTTCAAATTTATTCCGCATGAATGCTTGCCTTGTAGCGGTTCAGCTTGACTGCATCGTCAATCTCAAGATCGTTTGTGCCGCTGAGTGACTCAAGGTGATGCGTGAATTCGTGCCGCAAGATGTGCCGAACCTCGGCCTTCAGCTTTTCGTCCGGTAAATTCCCGTAACTGCGCAAAATCGAACCGCCGTACAACACAATGCTCCGTCCCATCTGCGGCGAGTTCCTGTATTCACCCAACACAAGCAGCGGTTTTTTCGGATCGGATTGCGGGTGCGCTTTTGTAATCGGAGAAAGTATGATTCCTCCGTTTAGCTCACGGTAAAATACCTGCGGAAGCTCCTCTGCCGCTTCATCGGCAAATATGCGCAGCTTGTCCAATCGTTCGGAATAGGTCGGTGCGCGCTTTGCCGCACATGCTTGCGGCGCAGCTGAAGAAATGTTCGGATTAAAAACCTTCTCTCCCGAACAGGTTTGCGGCGCGGCGGAAAAAACATTGACATTTATGTCTTTTTGCTCCAAAGCTATTCCTCCGTTTCCTCTCAGCATCGGAACCGGCACTGCACGCAAATTTGTAAATCACTTGCAGATTGCACTGCCCAATGACGGCTCCCGATTGCATTGTACATCATATTTAAGAATATTTCAAGTGAAAACGAAGGGCAATCCGGTTTGGTTCGAACGCCGGCAATACAGATAAAATTAATATATTATCGTAGCGGGACATAAAAATGTACAGCAGCGTTTTATCATATCGAATTGAATATGTCTCAATGAAGGAATAATACCGTCAGAAATATAAAAAGAACATGTAAGCACACAATAAACGAAGTCAATATTTGTAGTGAACAGAAAGAATGACGCTGAATGTCATATGTTGCTTTTTTTGACGGATAAAGGTATAATATAACCGATTAAAGGGCAATTGCAGAATGCTGCAATGAAATTGTACGCACTGAGAGGTAAAAAATTTGAACAGATTATCCAAAGAGCTTGCAGCGGCGGTTTTCCTGCAAAAGCCATGACAATGATGTCTACATAACAACAGGTTTGATTAAGGAGGAAAAAATGACAATTGTTTTGATTATTTTGGTGGTGCTTGCACTGCCGTATCTGATACGTAAGTAGAGCAAAGCAATTCTTGTGGGCTGCCCTGTTCGGTGCAGGAAAAAATGCTGTTTCATGTGCAATATCGGAGTGAGCCGCAGCAAGTGCATTTTTGCACTCGAGACAACAGTTTTATCCTCACCTGCGGGAAAAACAAAACACCGTAAAAACGGAGGAAAAACAAGAGCAACGGAACGAAAATTGTATTGGGGCTGATAATGTTTGCCCTCGGTATGCTGATTATGGTGTCAGCGTTTTGCCCGCCGTCATGTACGGTGAGACTGATTACGCGGCAACATCGGAAAACAAAAGCAACAGGAGAGTTGTGAAATGTCTGCGATTCTCAAATTTGATTGACAGAGCAGGCGTTTTCCGGCATATTCGGCAGTCACATTCGATTATTCAACGGTTGCTGCCGAGTGCGGAAGGCAATGTCGAAATCAACAGAAAACACGGGAAGCACTGTCCGTTACGGAAGACTTCCCGTGTTTGTTTTTGAAGAAGTAATCGGTTGCTTGCCGAAACACTGCGGCAGAGCGGAGAGCTTCAGCCCGCGCGGCAGGTTCGGCGGCTGCGGTTATCGGCGGTCTTCCGGTGTATCGGAATTTTCCGCCGTATCGGAGGGTGCTGTTTCAGCGGAGTCTGCATTGTCATTGGCATTTGAGATTTCGCCGTCGGACTCTTCCCCGCCCTTCTGCGGTTCGTCATCGTTATGCGGCGCAAGCGCAACGCTTGCAACCCTGTGTCCCTCGTCGATTTTCATCAGTCGAACGCCCTGCGTGTTGCGGGAAATGACGGAAATCGTGTCAACGGGAACGCGAATGACAACGCCGTCATCACGGATAAGCATCAGATCCTCATTGCCTTCGGAAACTTTGAGGCAAACAAGCTTGCCGGTTTTTTCGGTGATATTCATTGCAATAATGCCCTTGCCGGCGCGGCCCTGAACGCGGTAGGCGTCCTCTTCCGTGCGCTTGCCCATGCCGTTTTCGGTGATGGCAATGACGCAGCTGCCGGGTTTGACCATGGACATATCAACAACGCAGTCGCCCTCGGAGAGTTTGATGGCACGAACGCCGGAGGCATTTCTGCCCATTGAGCGAACATCCTGCTCGCTGAAACGGATGCTCATTCCGTCCCGTGTGCCGATAATGAACTCGTCATCGCCTGCGGAGAGCGCAACGCTGATAAGCTCGTCGCCCTCGCGGAGGTTTTGAGCAATCAAGCCGCCCTTGCGAATGTTTGAAAAATCGGAGAGCGGGGTTTTTTTGATAACACCCTGCCGTGTGCAAAGAACGAGATAGCCGCCCTCGGTTTGCCTGCCGATGGGGAATGCGGCGGTAACGAACTCGCCCGTCTGCAATTGCAGCAGGTTGACTATGGGCGTGCCCTTTGCGGTGCGGCTTGCCTCCGGAATGGAATAGCATTTAATGCGGAAAGCGCGGCCCTTGTTTGTGAAGAACATGATATAGGAATGCGTGCTTGTGACGAAAATATCCTCAAGGAAATCCTCTTCACGGGTTGCTCCCGCACTGATGCCGACGCCGCCTCTGCGCTGCGTGCGATAGGTTGCTTCCGCAATGCGCTTGATGTAGCCGTGATGGGTGCAGGTAACAACCATGTCTTCTTCCTGGATGATGTCATCCATATCGATGTCTTCAACGATCTTTGTGATTTCGGTGCGGCGCGGATCGGCAAAGCGGCGCCGAATCTCGAGCATTTCATCTTTTACAACGCCCATAAGTTTGCCTTCGTCCGCAAGCAGGGAAGCAAGGTATTCAACCGTGCGCTTAAGCTCGCCGTACTCGGCTTCCAACTTTTCGCGCTCAAGCCCCGTCAGCCTTTGCAGCCGCATGTCAAGTATCGCCTGCGCCTGCCGTTCACTGAAACCGAAACGCGCAATCAGCCTTTCCTTTGCTTCTGCGCCGTTTGCACTGGCTTTGATGATGGCAATGACTTCGTCAATATTGTCGAGTGCGATCATAAGGCCTTCCAAGATGTGCAGCCTTTCGCGGGCTTTGTCAAGGTCAAACTGCGTGCGGCGGGTGACAACATCCTTTTGATGCGCAATGTAGTGATAAAGCATTTCGCGAAGGTTGAGCACCTTGGGTTCGCCGTTCACAAGCGCGATCATGATAACGCCGAAAGTATCCTGAAGCTGAGTGTGCTTATACAGATTGTTCAGCACAACGTTTGCATTGACATCCTTTTTAAGCTCGATAACAATGCGCATTCCCGCGCGGGAGCTTTCGTCGCGAAGGTCGGAAATGCCGTCCACGCGCTTCTCGTGAACAAGCTCCGCAATTTTTTCAACAAGCTTTGCTTTGTTGACCTGATACGGAATTTCCGTGACGATGATTCGTGAACGATCGGCCTTGTATTGCTCGATCTCGCTCTTTGCGCGAACAAGGATCTTTCCCCTGCCTGTAAAATATGCATGGCGAATGCCGACATCGCCCATGATGACGCCGCCGGTCGGAAAGTCCGGGCCGGGGATATAGTTCATCAGCTCATCGATCGTGATATCGGGATTGTCAATCATTGCGGCACAGGCATCGACAGCCTCGCCGAGATTATGCGGCGGAATGTTTGTTGCCATGCCGACAGCAATGCCGTTTGAGCCGTTCACAAGAAGGTTCGGGTATCTTGCGGGCAATACCGCGGGCTGCATCAGCGTTTCGTCAAAATTCGGGTAAAAATCAACCGTGTTCTTGTCAAGATCGCGGAGCATTTCGAGAGTGAGCCTGCTCATGCGCGCTTCGGTATAACGCATTGCAGCGGCGGGGTCGCCGTCAACGCTGCCGAAATTGCCGTGACCTTCAACAAGGGGGTAACGAGTGGAGAAGGGCTGGGCAAGGCGCACCATTGCATCGTAAACCGCCGTATCGCCGTGCGGATGGTATTTGCCGAGAACGTCGCCGACAAGGCGCGCACTCTTTCTGAAGGGCTTGTCGGGCTGCATACTCAGCTCGTCCATTGCGTAAAGAATGCGCCTGTGAACGGGTTTCAGCCCATCGCGCACATCGGGAAGCGCACGGCTGATGATAACAGCCATTGCGTATGATATAAAGCTGCGCTTCATTTCACCCACAAGGTTTATGGGCAATATTCTGCCGCCTTCAACATCGGTCGGCAGCTCGTTTGTTCCGAGCATTTCAAGATTGGGTCTTTTTTTGTTTTCGTCCATTATTTCTCCTGCATGAAAGGTGCGGAGCCTGCCGCAGTCGGTGCATCGCACCTTTCGTCGGTCGTCAAGTCATTGAATCGTGTTAATAATTTCGGATTGCAGAGCTCAAAGCTCTTAATCTGCCGTTTGAAAATTGAAGCGTTTCCGAATCAAACGTCAAGGTCGGCAACGAGCTTGCTGTTCTGCTCAATAAATTCGCGGCGCGGTTCAACCCTGTCGCCCATCAAAAGGGTGAAAGTTTCGTCCGCAAGCATTGCATCGTCCATTGTGACGCGAAGCATAATGCGGTTCGCGGGATCCATTGTCGTGTCCCAAAGCTGTTCGGGGTTCATTTCGCCCAAACCTTTGTAGCGTTGAATGTAGATTTTATCCCTGCCGATTTCGTCAAGAGTTTTGTTCAGCTCTTCGTCCGAATAGACATAGCGTTCCGTATTGCCCTTTTTGATGAGATAGAGCGGGGGCTGGGCAATGTAAACATAGCCGCGCTCTATCATCGGCCGCATGTGCCGATAGAAGAACGTCAGCAGCAGCGTGCGAATATGGCTTCCGTCAACATCGGCATCGGTCATGCAGATGATTTTGTGATAGCGGAGCTTGGTTTCGTCAAAATCCGCATCCATGCCCGCACCGAACGCGGTTATCATGCATTTGATTTCCGCATTGCCGAGAATTTTGTCCAAACGGGTTTTTTCAACGTTCAGAATCTTTCCGCGCAGCGGAAGGATGGCCTGAAAATGCCTGTCGCGTCCTTCCTTGGCGGAACCGCCTGCGGAGTCGCCCTCAACGATGAACAGTTCGCATTTTGAAGGATCTTTTTCGGAGCAGTCCGCAAGTTTGCCGGGCAGTGCGGCGGAATCCAAAACGGACTTGCGTCTGGTCAGCTCGCGTGCCTTGCGCGCCGCTTCCCTTGCGCGGCTTGCACTGAGGCATTTGTCGAGAATAAGCTTTGCCTGCGCCGGGTTCTCTTCAAGATAGGTCGTCATGCCGGCCGTCACGGCGTTGTCAACAAGGGTTCTTATGTAGGCATTGCCGAGTTTTGTTTTTGTCTGCCCTTCAAACTGCGGCTCTGTCAGCTTAACGCTGATGATAGCGCTCAAACCTTCGCGGATGTCGTCTCCGGTCAGGTTCTGGTCGCTGTCTTTAAGGATTTTAAACTTTCGGGCGTAGTCGTTGATGACCCTTGTCATTGCCGCACGGAAACCCGCAAGGTGGCTGCCGCCCTCGATGGTGTTGATGTTGTTGGCATAGGTAAAAACATTTTCGCTGTAGCCGTCGTTGTATTGCAGCGCAACTTCAACGCTTGCCGTTTCAAGCGGATTATCGTTCTTTACAGCGGAAAAATAAATCGGGTCGGGGTGCAGAACCTCTTTGTTTTTGTTGATATAGCGAACGTATTCAACAACCCCGCCTTCGTAGTGGAAGCTGTCCCGCACGGGCGGGTCGCAGCGTTCATCCGTCACGATGATGCGCACGCCGCCGTTTAGGAACGCAAGCTCGCGCAGCCGTCGAACAAGGATATCGTATTCATAGTTCACTTCGTCAAAAATTTCTTCGTCGGGAACAAAATGAATCGTTGTGCCGTGCTCGTCCGCTCCGCAGTTGCCCACGATTTCAACCTCCGTGACCTTTATGCCGCGGCGGCAGATCTGCCGGTAAATATGCCCGTCCCGACGCACCTCGGCGGTAAGCTCCGTGCTCAATGCGTTAACAACGGAAAGACCGACACCGTGAAGGCCGCCTGAGACCTTATAGCCGCTGCCGCCGAATTTGCCGCCCGCATGAAGCATGGTAAGTGCGACTTCAAGCGCGGATTTGCCGGTTTTGGGGTGAATATCAACGGGAATGCCCCTGCCGTTGTCAACAACGGTAATGGAGTTGTCCGCATGAATGGTAACATAAATATGAGTGCAGAATCCCGCCATTGCTTCATCGATGGAGTTATCGACGATTTCATAAACAAGGTGGTGCAGGCCTCTTGAATCGGTTGAACCGATATACATGCCCGGGCGGCGGCGAACGGCCTCCAATCCTTCAAGCACCTGTATTTGCGAAGCGTTATAAGTCGTTTCCATTTTTAAAATTATTTCCTTTCAGAGTAAAACCCGCGGCATTTTTGAAAAACCGCCGCCTGCGGAGCCCTGTCCGCCGGGATTTTTATGTCGGGCTGTTTTGGGGAGAACGCCGACCGTATGATTTAAAACAACCACAAAACGGCGTTTGTTTATACAATGTTAAATCAACACAGAATCAATTTTCTGCTGACAGAATTTTTTTGAGTTTGCCGCCGCTGCATTCAAACACCGTCATGTTCGGCACCTGTTCAAGGCCGTCGAGAGTTGTGGATGTTAAAAAGCATTGGCAATCAAATGCGCTTGAAAGCAGCTCCCGCTGCCTGTCGCCGTCCAGTTCGCTCAGAACATCGTCCAAAAGCAGAACCGGCGCCTCGCCCCGAACGCGGCGCATAAGCGCAAGCTCGCTCAGTTTAAGGCTCAACGCTGCCGTGCGCTGCTGTCCCTGGGAACCGAAAACGCGGACGTCGCGCCCGTTGAGCAGAATGCCGATGTCGTCCCGGTGCGGCCCCTTGGTTGTGCAGCCGCGGCGGATATCCTCCGCCCGTGCCTTGCAGAGTGCGTCCCCGAGTGCGGCGCGCGCGCCGTCGCCCTCGAAGGGAACGGAGGGTTTGTAGTAGGTAAAAAGCTCTTCCGGTTCATGCCCGACAGAAGAATTGCCCGTGATGCTGCGGTTCAGATCCCGCGCAGCGGTGCTGAGCCTGTCAAGAAAATCGCGGCGAAGCAGCATGACCGAACCGCCGAGCTCCGCAAGCTTATCGTCCCACATGTCGAGAAGTTCAATGTTCGGTTCGAACGGAAAACTTGTTTTCAAAAGCGCGGTGCGCTGCTTGAGGGCGGCATTATATTGCTGCAAACGGTAGAAATATGCAGGTCGAAGCTGGCAAAGCTCCATGTCCATAAAGCGGCGGCGGGTTTCGGGAGAGTCCTTGACGAGGGAGAGATCCTCGGGTGAAAACATTACGGCGTTCAGAACGCCCATAAGCTCGCCCATGCGTCTGATGCGCTGCCCATCGATAAAAACCTGTTTCGGTGCGCCGGAAAACAGCTTGAGTTCAATGCTGTGCTTCCCCGTTGCACTCACAAGCTCAATGCCCGCATATGCCTTGTCGGAAAGGGAGTTGATAAGTTCCGCATCGCGGCGCGTTCGGTGGCTCCTGCCCAACGCAGCAAGGAAAACGGATTCCAGAATGTTCGTCTTGCCCGCCGCATTTGCGCCCACAATGACGTTAAGCCCCTTTGCAGGCTCAAACCGCAGCTCCGTATAACTTCTGAAACAATAAAGTCTTACGGCGGTGATGTACACGCAAAGCCTCCGCCCTGCCGCATTATGCGGCATTATTACCTTCATTCTATTATACCATATTTTAAGGAGTTCGGCAAGCCCGAAAGGCGCATTTAAAGGTACATTTATATAGGTAGGAGAAATGAGGAATTGGGAGCGGAGAGCGGAGTGTGAAAAGTTAAGAGCGGAGTTTGGAGAGTGGAGAGTGGAGCTGAAGGCACTCGTTTGCCTCCCCTGCAAGGGGAGGGGGACCGCAGAGCGGTGGAGGGGTTTGATTAAGAGTGTGGAGAGCGGAGAGTGAAGACCGATGTGCTGAACCCGCACCTGTGCCTCAGGCGTATTGTACGGATGACGTTTCTTCTCTTTTCAATTTTTAAATGTTCCTCATACTTGCGGTGCAAGCAAAAGACGGCTGAAGAACGAGCTCAAAATATATCTTCAATCCTCTCCAAAACGGTCTTGACTTTGTACAAAATCCGAGTATAATGTGATATGCACTTGAAAGAGTGAATGCACCTTTAGCTCAGCTGGTAGAGCACCTGACTCTTAATCAGGGTGTCCAGGGTTCGAGCCCCTGAAGGTGTACCAACAAAAAGTCCTTGTTTTGCAAGGGCTTTTTTAATTTGCTTTATACTTAATTTGCTTAAAGGGACGTGCGGGTCTTTTGCGTGCCCTTGACTTTTCCCCGAATCGGTTCTATAATCATTGCATATAAAAAAGAGTCTGAAGGAGGGTTAATCCATGCAGCTTCTTGTTATCACGATCGACGATTGCGATGAATTTCTTGCAACGCTTGAAGGGCTTCGCGCACACGGAATGAACGGCATCGTTTTTCAGTCCACAAGCCTTAAACACGCATTGCTGAACAGCAACGTTGACGCACCGCCGATTTTCGGTCGAGTCAGCAAAATCATGAGCCATGATTTTGAATCCAGTCACACTGCGTTTTTGCTGCTGAACGATGATCAACTTGAGCACGCAAAGCGCGTTATCCGCCGCAACACGCACGGATTGGGCAAAAAAGGCGTCATGTTCACGCTGCCCGTGCTTTCGTTCGAAGGAATCGATGCGGAATAACGCACGCGGAACGGTAATCGAAAACCGACTTAAGTAAATATAAAACGGAAACCGCCGTTCGGCGGCATTCCGAAGAATAAGCGCGCTGAAAGATACCGACAGCGTGTTCATTGGTACGCGGCAGAAAAGCGGCGCATGTTCCACCGCGCCGGTGTGCGCGAAATTTGTCGAAAATTCGCACCGCCGGATAAAAGGCGGAATTCGAACTGAAAGGAAAAACAACATGAAAATTCTGCTGATTCTTGCAATCGCTATGGCGGGCGGCCTTGCCCTGTCCCGCCTTATGAAGCTGCTCAACCTGCCCAATGTCACGGGCTACCTTATTGCAGGCATTCTGATAGGTCCCTTTGTGCTGAAACTTGTCACAAACGTTGATATTAAAAGCGCAAAGATTATCACAACCACCGCATTGGGTTTCATTGCTTTTTCGATCGGCGGCGAATTTAAGCTGTCCCTGCTGAAAAAACTCGGCGGCAAAATAGTCGTTATCACCGTTGTGCAGGCTGTTATGACCGTGCTTCTTGTGCTGCTTGCGCTTTTGCTTGTGCCGGGTGAATA
>OMFJ01000910.1_pt1 | contig 11784 bp, 10 predicted proteins | sample 1674351 | NCBI WGS metagenome assembly OMFJ01 (sample SAMEA103958164, study PRJEB25191) | human gut metagenome | biome: human-associated habitat [ENVO:00009003]; feature: intestine environment [ENVO:2100002]; material: feces | place: Germany | collected 2013/2015
ATAGCGACGGTCAATCAGTTACAGAGTTTAGGATAGAATGCTTACTTGAAGATTTCACAAACAATGAAGCAAAGAATTTTATTGAATATTTGGATTTTTGTAAAGTTGGAGATAAAATTATCTATTCAATGCATTTGTATTACAAGGCTTGGAAAGAGAAAAATAGAATATTCTCAGAGTTGCGGATAGGCGATGCTGTAGATGGAGTTGTTATGGATGGCAGAGCAAGAGAATTGTTAAAAGCTGTATATCTGAAACCTCTCCGTGATGCAGAACGTGAGATGAGCTCTGGTCGTAACTCAAGAATTTCTCAAATATTATTAGGTCATCCGATTTTCTCAAAACAAGACGGTCATAAACTGATTGATATATTAAAAGATGCAAATCAGAATGTCGAGAAATATTTTTCCGAAGATGATGGAAAGGTAATTCTGAGATCAATTAAGAGCACTTTGGATGCATTTAATGAATCGGATAATACGAGTGATGCACGATTTGAAACGTCAGATTATCAGCTGAAGGCCATCCTAGAGAGCTTATCTTTGACTGTTCCAGAAACACATCCCGGCTTGGGCGAATTGAATCTGTTATTTATGGCAGCCGAATTATTATTACTAAAACATGACGATAATGGCTGTTTAAAACTTGCGTTAATAGAGGAATTAGAAGCACATTTACATCCGCAAGCGCAGCTGAGATTAATTAGTTATTTGCAAAATGAATATAATGAATCAGGCGCCCAGATAATTGTCTCTACCCATAGCACAATGCTGGCATCAAAGATAAATCTTAAAAACATCGTTTTGTTGAAAAATGGTGTTGGATATGATTTATCTTATGGAAAAACAGGCCTTGAAAAGGGTGACTATCTTTTCCTTCAAAGATTTTTAGATACTTCTAAGGCAAATCTGTTTTTTGCTAGAGGTATAATCATGGTTGAAGGGGATGCTGAGAATATTTTGATTCCCACATTGGCAGAGATTATTGGATTACCTTTAGAGAAACACGGTGTCTCCGTAGTGAATGTGGGCAGCACAGCCTTTTTAAGATACTCGAGGATTCTCACAAGAGCTGATCATTCCAGTGTTAGTATTCCGGTAGCTATTATTACTGACTGTGATGTACGTCCGGAATATAAAGAGGATGGAAGTTTTGACAAAAAGCTCATGGAGACTACAACTAAAGTAGGAGATAAGGAAAGTTATTATTCTGTTGATACTATTAAAGGTTTTATAGCGCCAAGATGGACACTAGAATACTGTCTGGCATTAAGCGCCTTGGCTTCGGATTTTCATAAGGCTATTCATTATGCAAAGAAGATAAAGAATAGTGACAAGTATTCATTAACTGTGGATAAGATTCAGTCCGAAAATAGAATGGTTGAAACAGAGCAAAGTGAATGGAAACAGTTTTCTAATGAAGAAAAAGCCTATAAGATTTTTCAATTGATGCTTGATGAGAGTAATAAGAGTGGATTAAAGGCAATTGTTGCTCAGTGTTTGGCATCAATGTTAAAGTGGAAATATGTAGAAAAAACTGATGATCTTACTGAAGAAAATATGTTTGATTTGGATTTGTATCAGTACAGAATACTTGAAGATGAAAGAATAAAATTGAAAGAGATCATAGAGAACGATCCGTACATAAACTATTTGGCAAAAGCAATCAGATATGCAGTTGGGTTAGAAGTATAGAAAGGTGTGAAGCGGATGGAATCAATAGTTGTTAGCGAACAGGAAATCAACAATATTGAGGCTCTTTTGCTTTCGAACAATCATCAATTTGCAAGTGATGCACGGGAAGTGATTCGTTGTTGGGAATCGAAAGATGTAGCAGCATGTCCAGGTAGCGGAAAAACAACGATTCTTCTTGCAAAACTGAAGATTTTATATGATAGAATGCCGTTAGAGAATAATGCAGGTGTTTGTGTTCTATCTCATACAAACGTTGCAGTAGATGAAATAAAGACCAGGCTTTCGGACTGCGCGGATAAACTGATGGGATATCCAAACTATGTTGGGACTATCCAGTCTTTTATTGACAGATTTGTTGTTACCCCGTATTTGAAGAAACTTACGAATACAGCGATACAGGTGGTTGATAATGAAATCTATACACAGCACTTGTTGAGTATTATTGCAAAGCAGAGAAAATACAATAAGCTTTTATTTTTCTTCCGGAAACAATATGAAAATAGTCATTACGATAATCTGTTTGATTTCTGTAAGGATGTTCAATTAAAAAGTGGAGCATTGTATGTAGGAAAACAAAGGCGGGCAATGGCAGGAAAAGCATCTGATTCTGCAAAATTATATACTCAGGCCATTGATGAGCTATTGCAAACCGAGGGGATGATTCGGTATAAAGATGCATATACATATACACACGAGGCAATTGAAGCATTAACTACTGAATATACTGATCTGTTTTGTAAGCGTTTCTCGTATGTTTTCATTGATGAATACCAAGATTGTAATAAGAATCAAAGGGATGCATTGGATAAGATTTTTAATCCAAGCAAGTGTTGCGTAATGCATATTGGTGATCCGGATCAGGCAATATACAATTCCGAGATTGATGGTCTGGAAGATTGGGTGCCTGCAGATGATCATCTGTCTATAGCTTTTTCTTGCAGATATGGTCAGGAGATAGCAGATGTTTTGAAAGCATTGCGTTCAGGTCAGAAAAGCATTTATGCAGCAGCTGGGAATACAGGATTTCAACCCACGCTAATTGTTTATGATGATGAATCTAGAGGACAGGTTGTAGGTAAATTTATTGCAGCGTTGGATAACAATCAACTTGATAATCCGGCTGGAATATATAAAGTCATTGGGGCAGTAAAAAACAAAGAACTGAAGGGACTCAAGATAAGTGATTATTGGGCAGAATTTGATGACAGGGGTTCTAATAAAAAAGATTATCGTTATTGGTCATATATAGATGCCGTAGCCCAAGCTTGTTGTGAGGTAAGATTGTTTATTGCAGAACAAAATATCAGAAAACTTTTATGCAAGATTTTCCATTATATTGGCGCTAAAAATAAGGATACATGCAAAGAGTTTACCGTAAGTAGTATAAAACAAACTTTGGATAAAGAGTATTTTGATGTATATAGGGATGCTTTGATAACGCTTTCGACATTAGAGGATTTTTCTAGGGGAAGTATTGATTCGCTTATTCAGGATCTTCTTCAGAATTTGTGTGAAAAGAAGATAGAGGAAATTCTTGTAGCATTACCAGCGTACTTTTTGGAAGATAAGGATGCTCCTATAATAGACAAAGATTCTAATTCATTTATTGAACCATTGTGCGGGCGGCGAATTCAGTTTGATACTATTCATGGTGTTAAAGGTGAGACACATGATGCGACTTTGATTTTGGAAACGGAAAGAAGCCGTAGCTCTGATGTCAAAAGTATTTTCACATACTTTGGGGTCGGAAATATTCAAAGCTCGTCTAATTACAACAGAAAATGTTTATATGTTGCAATGAGTAGACCAAGGAAATTGTTGTGTTTGGCGATACAAGATAAATCGTATGAAGCAAGTAAGGATATTTTCAGTAATTGGAAATTGATAGACTGCAGGAAGAAGTGAAAATATGAATCTGGAAAATGATTTAGTTGTTCAATGTGAGGTATGTGGTCACGTTCAACTCATAGAAAAAGATTCATTGGATATGGATTCGTACTCTTATGAAAGAAATATGGGAGAAGAAATAGAGTACGTGTTTTCCGGTGAATGTCAATGTGAATATTGTAGAAATCGAATGATTTATAGAATAAGTGGCTATGAATATCCAGTAGGTGCATATAATTATCATTCACACGAGGAACAGGGGTGCCATTTCGTGTGGGAACCTTCTGTAGAAATAGAGTATTATGACTTCGATTTGCCGGTTTATGTTGAGAATAGAATAGCAGATAAGGTCGATTATATAGAAGGACTTATCGAAGGGATGCTTATGGATTCAAGAGCGGCATATACCATGAAGTCTGATGAGTTTGAGGATGTAGTGGCTAATATTTTTTCTAAAAATGGGTTTGATGTACAGGTAACTCAAAGATCCCATGATGGCGGCAAGGATATAATTGCGACATATGATATGGGAGGTATTCCATGTGTTCTGTATATCGAATGTAAAAAGTATGATAAGAGAAGACCTGTTGGTGTGAAAATCGTCCGAGAAGTATTCGGTACGCTAACGGCGGATAGAGTGAATAAGGCAGTTATTGTTTCAACTTCCTCTTTTTCTAGAGAGGCACGTAAATTTGCAGGTGATCAAAATTCTATGATTGAACTTGTGGATTTAAATGATTTACTGAGAATGATACGAAAGTAGAATAAGTATCAGGTACCGTGAACATGGAAATCAATGGGGAGAGTACAGTAAGGATAATGCATTGACAAACAGAAAATGGTAATATCGAAAGAAAATCAAAGGCAACGAGGAAAAAGTGATGCAATATTATGATGAAGTACAAGAGGTCAATGAAAGAAGAAAAAGGCGAATATTAGCATATTATGAATATATAGATGCCAGAACAAGGGATCAGATAGCAGAAGTAGTTCATAAGTTGACTGAGCAGAGTCGGGAGAGAATGCGTTTACGCTGACACCGCAACAATTGATAAAAGCAACGGACGCAATCGGTATCATATCAAAATCAGGACGATATGGTGGCACTTATGCTCATTCGGATATTGCTTTTGAGTTTGCTTCATGGATTTCTCCAGAATTTAAGCTTTATATTATCAAGGATTATCAGCGATTAAAGAAAGATGAAGCATATCGGCAGCTAGAACTTTTAAAAAGAAATCAGGCAACAATAGAAACATTGAAACAAAATCTTATTGAAAATAGGTAATGTTTGTTGAAAGAATGAAAGCAGCAGGGTATGAGATTACTAAGAACAGATAATCAAGAAAGTCAGATTTCTTGACACTTTTGAAAACGTAGTCCAAAATATAAGTAGTTCTTTCATGTTATCGAGATTTGATTGCATATCGAAATAATCAAGAGGAGTTGATTTATATGTTTTCAGATACTTTATATGAGATGGATCGTAACACAGAACGATATATGGTAGAAGAATTGAATAAACACGTTGATACGAGGGGGAGATAAAATGTTGCAATGGATAAGTGCATTGCCAGATAACGTGGTGAATAATATTTTTACAACAATTAATACATTGATTTGTGGGTTGATCGTAGCATTTTTTACTTCTACGTTTTTGAAGAAGAAAGAGGAGCGAACAAGAATCGCAGGAGTTATTGTTGAAAAGCGAATAAATAGTGAACAGGATATTTTACACTATTTGGAACAAGAATTATTCAAGATGGAAATGACAATAGAAAATAGTAGCAAATATGATGTGGGGATGGTGCATTTGTTAGAAGCATATGGTTTGCCAGATCCTTACCATGGTCAAATCCAATATGCAAGGGTATTTCAGAACCGCAAACAATTTGATCAGTTCTTTCATGGCTTGGAAGATAAATATGCGTTCCACAAATTGTGGTTGGATACCAAGGTACGTGAACATTTGGCATTTATGTTGATATATTTTGGGTATTTCAATACGATTCCACTTATGGTGAAGCGTATACCTTTGCCAGTTGGACAAGAACTGACGGATGAGGAAATGGAGACAGTCTGCAATCAAATATTATTTATTCTGGGGGCAAGTTTTGACGGCGAGATGAATCAATTGATGTCTGAATTAGACGAGAGAATTGTAGATTCTGTATATAAACTGGACTTGAATAGACCAAAGAAAAGTATGATGCGAAAAAATATGGACAATATGGATATGAAGTATTGTATGAAACGACTTTCCACAAGGACAGTTTTAGGAAAAAGTCAGGAAAATATTTTCCGATTGATTATGGATATCGTGTATAAAGAGAAAAATATCGATGAATCAAAGATGTCGGATCAGGAGTATGATGATTTTATCAAATCTGCTGCACCGAAAGTTTATGATGAAATAAAATCAGATATTGAGGCATTTGATCAAAAACTTCAACAATTTGCAAAAGACAATGGTATAAAAAAAGGAAAACTCTCAGAGGGAGATTTACCGGATGAAGGCTACTCAATCACGTTGCGAGAGTTGTTGGAAGGAAAAGAGCCAATATCCAATACAGAGCGAAAGAAAAGGATGGGGCAGTAAAATGCTGGCACACGGCCTGTGATCTTCAAGATTGAACGGATCGATATTACGGAGAATGATGAAGAGCGCGAGTGGCTGGCAAAGCAGAACTTTAAGAACAACGTCGATGATACATATACAGGATAATAAACTATGGCAAGAATTGCTTTATTCCAAAATAAAAATAAAGGAAGCGTGAATGAAAATCTGAATGCCGGGATCTCAGCAATCAAAGAGGCAGCAGAAAATGGTGCGGACCTGATCCTTTTTCCAGAAGTGCAACTGACAGAGTTCTTCCCGCAATATCCCGGACAGGACGTTTCAGGATATGCCTGTGAACTTGACGGCGAGATTATACAGGCATTTCAGGCAGCCTGCAGGGAAAATCATATCATGGCAGTTCCAAATGTTTATCTGCGTGAAGGCGAGATCATTGGTATCCAGAAGATGGTACATGTCGCGCAGGCGGAGCATTTCTACGAGCAGGACTACTATACGCCATCCGATGACGGATTCCATGTGTTCGATACGGACATAGGCAGGATAGGAATCGTGGTTTGCTTTGATCGGCATTATCCGGAGAGTATCAGGACAGAAGCGCTGATGGGGGCCGACCTGATCCTTGTGCCGACCGTTAACGAAAAGGCAGAGCCACTCACGATTTTTGAGTGGGAGATCAGGGTACAGGCGTTTCAGAATTCTGTAGCCATCGCTATGTGCAATAGGGTAGGCACAGAGGACGACATGCAGTTTGCCGGTGAATCTTTGGTAACCGATGCTTATGGGAATCTAATCTGTAAGGCCGGTGACGAAGAAGGGGTTCTCTACGTAGAAGTGGATCTGAAGGAATCGTCCGATTTGCGGAATAAGAAGCCATATACCCAGCTGAGACGCACAGAAGACTATCTATGATTGTGCAACACCTATGAAAAACACATTGGGGTCAGGCACCAATGTGGTCAACCTAGTGGGGGAAGGATAATACATTGACCCTGGAAAGACAGTGTCTTTAAAATACGTTGACAAATAGCATTACGTTGTATTGACGGTAATCAGTGAACGCAGTATAATAATTATATGAAAGAATATAATGTTATTGTTAGTATTTGAAAAGGAGCTGAACAATATGTCAATGACAAGTGCTACGTTTCGTATGGATTCTACGTTGAAGGATGAATTAAGAGAACTATTGGATAACTTGGGCCTGGATATGTCAACATTTTTTGTGATGACGGCAAAGCAGGCGGTACGTGAGCAGGGAATCCCATTTAAAATTACAATGGATGTTCCTAATGCTGAAACAATTCAGGCGATGAAAGATACTAAAAACAAGATTGGCTTAAGTAAGGGATTTTCATCCGTTTCAGAGTTGATGGAGGATCTTGATGCTGACGATTAAATACCAAACTGCTTTTAAAAAAGACTTTGAGGATAAAGCGTGTTCACAGTTTTTATTACAGATCATTTTAGATAAAAATGGTTTAAATGTTCAAAAGCATGAGACCACATTGGGGTCAGGCACCAATGTGGTCAACCTATGTTAAATATTATTTGGTTATCTTTCTTGTAAGGTAATTGGCAGTGGGATATAATAATTACAGAGCATAGAAACAGTGGAATAAACAGAGGAGAATGGATTGTTATGAATTATGAAGGTATTTTAGAATTTAAGGGAACATGGAGAAAGTATCAGGCAAGAGTTTTGGAACATGCTGACAGGTACATATCAGATGGAAAAATACATATTGTTGCGGCACCCGGTTCCGGAAAAACGACCCTGGGAATTGAAATGATCCGCAGGCTGAACGGAAAAGCACTGATTTTAGCACCATCTATTACAATTAGAGAGCAGTGGATTGCAAGGATAGAGGAAGCCTTTTTATGTGAGGGTATCAAAGGGGAAGAATATCTTTCACAGAATTTAAAACAGCCAAAGGCAATCACTGTGGCAACATATCAGGCATTGCACAGTGCCATGACAAGATTTCAGGGAATGCAGGAAGATGCAGGTGAGGAGAGTGGCACAGGCACAGACGAGTGCCTGGCGGAAACGGAGACAGAAGAAGTAGATTACAGCGGTTTTGATCTGGTCGAGACGATGAAAGAGGCAGGAATCGAAGTGCTCTGTCTGGATGAATGCCACCACTTGCGAAGTGAATGGTGGAAAGCATTAGAAGAATTCAAAAAACAGTTGAATTACCTTAAGATTATAGCGCTGACAGCAACACCGCCGTATGATTCCACACCGGCTATGTGGACACGTTACATGAATATGTGTGGAGAGATTGATGAAGAAATTACGATACCGGAACTCGTAAAAGAGGGAAGCCTCTGTCCACATCAGGATTATGTTTACTTCAACTATCCAACAAAAGAGGAAGAGCAGGAAGTCAGACATTTTGAAGAACGCAGTAAAGCAATGACAGAAAAAATCATGCAGGATACACAGTTTCTTACATATGTGAGAAGCCATAAGGGGCTGAGTGGGCAGCTCTCTGATGACCTGCTACTGGATAATCCGGCATATCTGGCATCATTGTTGATTTATTTACAGAGCAAAAATATTGCATTTCCGTCCAGATTACAAAGGCTTTTAGGGGCAAAAAAATTACCATCCATGAACGCACAGTGGATGGAACGTCTGTTACAGGGATTTTTGTATGATGATGAGGATTCATATTTGTGTGACAAGAGATATCGTGAATTATTAATTGCTGATTTAAAATCTAACGGTCTGATAGAAAAGAAAAAAGTTGTCATGACGAAAAGTGCGGCAGTGGAAAAAATGCTCACGAATTCTCTGGGAAAATGTAACAGCATCCGTGATATTGTATTCCATGAATACGAGACATCCGGTCAGAATCTGCGACTGCTGGTTTTGACAGATTATATCCGGAAAGAATATGAAAAAACAATTGGAAATACAGAATACGATGTAAACTCACTAGGGGTGCTCCCGTTTTTTGAAATGCTCCGACGTGAAAATGAAAAGAAATACAAACAAATTCGTTTTGGTGTACTTTGCGGGACGATTGTGATTATTCCGGCGGAGGCAAAAGATGCGCTGGAACAGGAGATTGGAACAAGTGGAAAAGTTACGTTCAGTAGGATCGGCAATCTTTCGGAAACAGATTATCTTAAAGTAACAGCTGTTGGAAATGCACATTTTCTGACAGGGGCGGTAACTGCTGTTTTTTCAAAAGGCTATATGCAGGTTTTGATCGGTACAAAATCGTTGTTAGGGGAAGGATGGGATTCTCCTTGTATCAATTCCCTAATCCTTGCAAGCTTTGTCGGTTCATTTATGTTAAGCAACCAGATGCGTGGACGCGCTATACGTGTGATGAAAGAACAGCCGGAAAAAACAAGTAACATCTGGCATTTAGTGTGTCTGAGACCATGGAACGAAGTGCTGAAGGCAGATGACAATCAGATTAGTGACGATTACAGTATGCTCGAACGAAGGATGGAACATTTTCTTGGTCTGCATTACTCAGAAAATACAATTGAAAATGGAATAAAACGGTTGTCAATTATTAAAACTCCATTTAATAAAACTAATGTTGACAGGATTAACAGACAAATGTTGAAAATGTCAGGACAACGTGATGCGTTAAAAGAACGTTGGAATAGTGCACTTGCAATCTATGACAAAATGGATATTGTGGATGAGACAGAGGTAAAAGACAAATTTGTTACGAGTGTTGTTTTCTGGGATGCGATTCTTACAATGATTCTGTCAGGAATTTTGTGTCTGATTGGCATGATTGGGGCAGGTGTTGTGGCGGCAGCATCCAAATCGGGAAGCTTAGCCGGAGTATGTTACTTCTTCATTGTTGTTGGATTGACTGGAATTATAATGCGTTTTCCGAAAATATTCATGCTGGGCAGTCCACTAAAAAGATTAAAGGCATTTGGAAATGGAATCCGTAAAGCATTGGAGGAGCAACGGCTTCTGGAAGAAACACATTGTAAAGTAGTAGCAGAATCGCTGGGACCGGATCACCATATTATTTATTTGTCAGGTGGAAGTGGCAGGGATAAAGCGTTGTTTGCACAGTGTGTCAATGAATTTTTTGATGTTATAGACAACCAGCGTTATATACTTGTAAAAAGGAAAAATCGAAAAGGACTGAATGGTTTCTATGCCATTCCAAATTGTTTTTCTAAAAAGAAAGAGGATGCAGAACGTTTTGCAAAATGCATGCATCCGTATATCGGAAACTATGACTGCATATATACAAGAAATGAAAAAGGAAGAGAGCTTCTGTTAGAAGGCAGAGTTAAGGCACTTGCCAATCGGGAAGAACGTTGTATTTCACACAAAAAAGTAAAAGGGGCATTAGAGTAGCAGATTATTTTTATGCAATTTTACCACTTTACCGCATTAAAATTTAATATTTTTTTTATAAAATATGCAAAATATGACAAAAAGTACTGGACAAAATGTCCTATATAAGGTAAAATGCATATGATAAATAAAGATTCAGACATAGAAATTATAATCTCCAGATATCTCTCGAAAGAGGCTACACCAGAAGAAATAAAGGTACTGGATGATTGGATATCGGCTACTCCCGAAAACTATAGGAGCTTTCTATCACAAAAGAATGTGTGGGAAGTCAGTCACCCGGCTTTTAATCCGGAAGAGATAGATGTGGACAGTGCGCACAGAAAAGTAATGGAGCAGATTCTCCATCAAAACCAGCCGGTTTCCGTTCGTCCTAAATTGTCCTTCCTACACTATTGGCAGCAAGTGGCAGCTATCTTACTTCTTCCTTTACTGATATTATCTGCTTATCTTTATTTTAAACCCGCTTCTCAAATTGCAGAGACTTATCAGGAGTTATTCACTCCTTATGGCACTTGGTCGGTAGTTAATCTGCCTGACGGTTCTAAGGTTTGGCTAAATGCCGGAAGTTCTTTAAAGTATCCGACTCAATTCAATGATAAGCAAAGAGTTGTTTCGATGCAGGGTGAAGCCTATTTTGAAGTAGAATCCGATAAAGAGCACCCCTTCATCGTAAAAACAAAACAACTGACTGTAGAAGCTACCGGCACTGCATTCAATGTGAACGCATACGCTCCGGATCATGTAACAGCAGTGACGTTAGTAAAAGGAAAGGTCGCAGTTACTCTTGACCAGAAAAAGACGATTTCCCTTTCACCGGGAGAGAAAATTGACTATAATCTAGCCACTTCTTTATATAACGTCAATAAGACCAACACTTATAAATGGTGCTCATGGAAAGATGGAATACTCATTTTTAGAGATGACCCGCTGGAATATGTATTCAAACGTTTGGGACAGACTTATAACGTGGAATTTATTCTGAAAGATGCCGAATTAGGAAAGTATTCCTATAAAGCGACTTTTGAAGGTGAATCTTTAAATGAGATTTTGCGCTTGCTTGAAATGAGTGCACCTATTCGCTGTAAAGAGGTTAGTAACCGCAACACCAATAATGAGAAGTTTGAAAAGCAGCGTATAGAGGTGAGTAGGATTGTAGGGAAATAAGTTTGTATTAGTACAAACTTAATCGTATGGCTTCAAATTAATTTCATTTGGTAGTATTAAGTTGTACGACACCCGGGTCTCATGCACACCGACACCCGGGTGTTGAA
>OMFJ01000918.1_pt1 | contig 11742 bp, 10 predicted proteins | sample 1674351 | NCBI WGS metagenome assembly OMFJ01 (sample SAMEA103958164, study PRJEB25191) | human gut metagenome | biome: human-associated habitat [ENVO:00009003]; feature: intestine environment [ENVO:2100002]; material: feces | place: Germany | collected 2013/2015
TGTTCAACAAACTGATCTTCTGTAACTGTCTTAACATTTTTGATCATGATATCTGCAACACTTGTTCTAGAAAGAAGATAGTTCAATTCAAAGATAGATAAAGACGTTGTATTCTGTCCAGAAGCTTCTGTAACAACACCTTCTGTAATCAAACCTTTCAATACACCATTTTCATCAACAACTGGAACACGATGGAAATGACCTTTCTGCATGATATCCAATACTGTAGATACAGATGTATCTGGTGTTACTGTAACAGGTTTTTTCGTCATATGATCTTTTACATACATAATTATTATCCTCCAAGATAAGCTTTTCTTACACGTTCACTGGCAGCAAGTTCTTCGCCAGTTCCTTCTAATACTATTTTACCAGTTTCCAAAACATATGCGCGATCAGCAATACCTAATGCCATTTTTGCATTCTGTTCAACAAGAAGAATTGTTGTACCACGCTTATTGATATCTTGAATAATTCTAAAGATTTCTTTTACAAGTAAAGGTGACAATCCCATAGAAGGTTCGTCAAGTAAAAGAATCTTTGGACGAGACATCAATGCACGTCCCATGGCAAGCATCTGCTGCTCACCACCGGAAAGAGTTCCTGCTAACTGGTTCTTTCTTTCCTCTAAACGAGGGAAGCTCTTGTATACCCGCTTTAAGCTCTCTTCGATCTCGGTCTTATCTTTTCTGGTATAAGCTCCGAGCTTTAAGTTCTCTAACACGGACAACTGTGCAAATACACGTCTTCCTTCCGGAACGTGTGCCATTCCCATGGATACGATCTTATGTCCCGGAATCTTTGTAAGCTCCGTTCCTTCAAACTGAATGCTTCCTGCTTTTGCATTCAGCATTCCTGTAATGGTCTGCAATGTCGTCGTCTTTCCGGCTCCGTTTGCTCCGATCAGTGCAATGACTTCCCCCTCTTCTACATGGAAGGAAATTCCCTTGATTGCCTGAATCACTCCATAATATACTTCTAAATCTTTTACTTCAAGCATTGACATTTCAAATTTCCTCCTATTCTCCCAGATATGCCTTGATAACTTCCGGGTTATTCAGTACATCACTGGTTTTTCCCTGTGCAAGCACCTGTCCGAAGTTGAGTACCGTCAGTTCCTCACAGATACCGGAAACCAGCTTCATGTCATGCTCGATCAAAAGTACGGTCATATCGAACTTATCTCTCACAAAACGAATCGTTTCCATCAATTCTTTTGTCTCATTCGGATTCATTCCGGCTGCCGGTTCATCTAACAATAATAGTTTCGGGTCTGTGGCTAATGCTCTTGCAATCTCTAATTTTCGCTGTTTTCCATAAGGCAGGTTGGAAGCAAGGATATCTGCTTCATCCTGAAGGTCAAAAACCTCTAGCAGCTCCATTGCCTTCTCATTCATTATTTTTTCCGTCTTACGATAGGACGGCAGACGCAGGATTCCGCTGAGTGTGGAATAAGTATGCTCATTGTGAAGTCCGATCTTCACATTATCAATGACGCTCTGCTGATGGAACAGACGGATATTCTGGAACGTTCTTGCGATTCCATGTTTGTTGATATCGATCGTCTTTTTACCTGTGATATTTTCTCCATCTAGGAAAATACTTCCATCGGTTGGTTTGTATACACCGGTCAGCATATTGAATACCGTGGTCTTGCCGGCACCGTTTGGTCCGATCAGACCATACAACTGACCTTTTTCTATTTTCAGATTAAAATCATCTACTGCCCGAAGTCCTCCAAAGGAGATTCCAAGACTTTTTACTTCTAATAATGCCATCTTATGCTTCCTCCTTTGTCTTTTTTAATTTGCTCTTCATGCGTTCTCTGAACACTCTTGCTCCCGGTGCCCAGTTAAAAAGCATCATTGCGATCAACAGAACAGAGTAGATCAACATACGGTAATCGCTCAGTCCTCTCAATAACTCCGGTAATAAGGTTAAGATCACTGCTGCAATGATAGAACCTCTGATATTTCCGATTCCTCCAAGTACTACAAATACCAGGATCATAATGGACATATTGTATCCGAAGTTTGCCGGAAGTGCTGTCAGTGTTGACAGGTTATGTGCATAGAGCACACCGCCGGCTCCTGCAATGGCTGCTGAAATCGTAAAGCTCATCAGTTTAAATTTGGTTACATTGATTCCAACGGATTCTGCTGCAATACGGTTATCACGGATTGCCATGATCGCACGTCCGCTTCTGGAATTTACCAGATTGTATACAACGATCAAAGAGAGAATGATCAAGATCACACCGATGGTAAATGTGGACTGGTGTGGTGTTCCGGTAATTCCTTTTGCACCATTAACGATCAGTTCACCGTCTGTATCCATGTTTAATGCTGTTGCATCCTTAATGGAAAAATGAAATCCTTTTGAATCACGTCCTACATAAAGTACGTTCATAACGTTTTTAATAATTTCACCAAACGCCAGTGTTACGATTGCTAAATAGTCACCACGCAGACGCAACACCGGAATTCCGATCAGGAATCCGAAAAATGCCGCAAACACGATTCCGATCAATAATGCAATGATAAAACGAACGGTCGGGTTCATGGATGAATCCTCCATACATTTTGTGAAAAATGCACTGGAAAATGCTCCGACACACATAAATCCTGCATGACCCAGACTCAATTCTCCTAAGTAGCCGACACAGAGATTCAATCCGATCGCTACGATAGAATAGGTACAAAGCGGTACTAACATTCCCTGCATCAGACTGGACATGGAACCGCTCATAACCATTGCCTGAATGATCAGATAGACAATTACTACCATTGCATATGTAATAAATGCATCTTTTGAAGATTTCTTCATTGTCTTAAAATTCATTTTACTTTTCATCCTGCCCACCTACACTTTCTCATTTACTGTCTTACCTAAAATACCGGTAGGTTTTACAAGCAGAACAATAATCAATACTGCAAACACGATCGCATCGGAAAGCTGGGAAGATACATAGGCTCTTCCAAGGATTTCAATGACACCTAACAGGATTCCTCCGATAAATGCTCCCGGGATGGAACCGATTCCTCCAAATACTGCTGCGGTAAATGCTTTGATACCAGGCATTGCTCCGGTGTACGGAGTCAGGGTCGGGTATGCGGAGCAGAGCAGTACACCTGCAATGGCTGCTAAACCGGAACCGATCGCAAATGTTAAAGAAATTGTTCCATTGACATTTACTCCCATCAACTGTGCTGCATCTTTATCCTCTGATACGGCTAACATTGCCTGACCTGCTTTGGATTTTTTGATAAAAAGCATCAATGCGATCATAATAATGATGCAGGCTGCAACTGCTACAACTGTTACTCCTGAAATTACCAGACTTCCACCGGCTAATTTCAGTGCCGGAAGTGATACTACAGAAGTAAAGGATTTTGTATCTGCACCGAATATCAGCAATGCGATATTCTGAAGCAGATAGCTGACACCGATTGCTGTGATCAGAACCGCTAACGGTGTTGCTTTTCGCAACGGTTTATATGCGATCTTCTCAATCACTACACCTAATACCGTACAGATTGCTGTCGCTGCGATCACGCTCGGCAATGCCGGCATTCCCATACCACTCATCATGGTAAATACTACATAACATCCAATCATGATGACATCACCATGGGCAAAGTTCAACATTTTTGCAATTCCATACACCATCGTATAACCAAGTGCGATAATTGCATAAATACTGCCCAAACTGATGCCGTTAATCAAATACGATACAAAACTCATATGGACACCTCTTGCTTTCTTATTTTTTTCTTGCGTTTTCCATAACAAACTCTTTGATAAAAGTAATGATACAAAGCAGACGGTTCTATCTTGTATCATTACTTTTATGTGGTAACGTCTTATTATAGCACAGTCTTTTCATAAAAACAACAAAGGGGGTGCCTTACGGCATCCCCCACCATTGGTCTTTTTTGAAATCCGGAATTTACATTCCTACATATTCACCGTTCTCAATTACAACTGCTTTTGGATCTTTGTTTACTTCACCGCTCTCAGACCATGACATCTCATCACCTGTTAAACCATCGATGGTAACTTTTGTCATTGCACTCTTTAATGCATCTCCCATATCAGTTACGCTCATATCAGGTGTTACTTTTGCTTCTTCCATAGCTGCTTTGATCGCATAGATTGCATCGTAAGCGTCTGCTGCGAACTGGTTTGGTACTTCGTCATATTTGTCTTTGTACTCTTTTACGAATTTCTTTGTTAAATCATCTGTTGCATCTGCTGCGAATGGTGTTAAGAGCATTACGCCTTCAGCAAGTTTTGTATCAAAGTTCTTAACTGCTAACAGTCCGTCTAAACCATCACATCCGAAGAATTTCGGCTGATAACCCATCTGATCTGCCTGCGTTAAAATGATAGATGCTTCTGTGTAGTAGATCGGAAGGAATACTAATTCTGCTCCTCCGTCCTGAGCTTTCTTTAACTGTGTGGAGAAGTCTGTCTTAGAATCTGCTGTAAATGCTTCTTCTGCTACTACCTCAAGTCCCTGATTCTTTGCTTCTTCAATGAATTTTGCTTCAATACCTGATGAATATACATCAGAACTGTTGTAGATGACTGCAACTTTCTTTGCTAACTTGTTCTCACCGATATACTGTGCAGATTTTGTTCCCTGGTTCGGGTCTGTAAAGCATACCTGGAATACATTGTCACCGGCAATAACATCTGTAGAAGATGCGGATGGTGTAACCTCAAACATGTTATCCTGTGCTGTCTTATCTGCTACTGCAACACATGGTGTTGTTGTAACAGTTCCCATAAGTACCTGCATACCCCAGTCTTTTAAGGTATTGTATGCATTAACGGATTTCTCTGCATCACTCTGGTCATCCTGGAAGTTGAACTCGATCTGCTTTCCATTGACACCGCCTGCTTTATTAATCTCATCAACAGCGATCTGTGCTCCGTTCATAACTGCTGTTCCGTAAATTGCTGCATCACCGGTAGTAGGTCCGATACCTCCGATATAGAATTTGTCTGCATCTTTCTTCGCTTCTTTAGAACCGCATCCGGCAAAACATCCAACTGCCATAGCGAGTACCAAAAAGATACTTACTGCCTTTTTCATAATAAATTCCTCCTTGTTCTCTTGACATTTCTTAACAAGAATCTTATGCCATCTAAACGATTCTGTCAATACACTTTTTCACGAAAATTCAAGGAAATTCGTGCAATTTTCCGCATTTTTTCACAGTCCATAACCCTTTGATATGGTACCCATAACCCATGTTTATATTTGTTTTATATTTGACTAATTTTAATCCCCACCTTATCTCCCTGAATCACCAAACCAAAGACGAAATCCTTTTTAATAAACAACCGAGCGTCCACAATAATACTAATACCCCCTTCACACTGTAAATAAATTGCCCAAATGAATATGGAAGATTTCCTTTTGTGCAATGGAGATGAAACTCAAGAAATCGTGAAGCCCACTGGCGAACACGATTTCTGCATTCAGAGGTTCATCGGAATGTCCTGCACAAGGAAACCTGAAATATTCATTTGGGCAATTCCCCACAATGATTCAGCTATTCTTCCAACACCCTATCCCATACAAAAAGGACTTCGGGAATTCTCCCAAAGTCCTTTTCCTTATCGTCACACGACTACTATTATTTCTTTGTTGTGTACATGAAGTACTTCATACCAAAGAGGTTTGCATAATCGCCGGATACGTTAGATTTTTCCATGTACATATCGTTGTATTCATAAAGTGGTACAACTGCCCATGTATCCATTAACATATCCTCTGCCTGATGCATCAGATCAATACGTTTATCAGAATCTGTCTCTACACGGATCTGTTTGATCAGCTCATCATATTTATCCCAGTTCTGTGGAGCCCAGGATTTTACATCTTTACCAAACTGTGGGTCATTGTTTCCGGAATCTGTTGTAAAGATCTCAAGCATGTTGATCGGATCATCATAGTCTAATAACCAACCTTCACGGGCAACGTCATATTTACCCTGTTTACGATCCTCTAAGAATACGTTCCAGTCCTCAGAAGAAATCTTCATGTCGATACCGATTACTGCTAAATCCTGCTGGATTGCCTCAGCGATCTTCTGATGGCTGTCCATTGTATTCAGGATGTAGTTTACTGTAAGTGCAGGAGAAATCTTGTAAGATCCGTCTCCATTGTCTTTAAATGTATATCCGCAGTCCTCTAAAAGCTTGATTGCTTCTTTTGCGTTGTCTGCGCCTGTCTTCTCTGCATCGAAATATCCGTCTTTCTTGAATTTTCCGCCGTTTCCGTCAGCTACAAGTGCCGGGATGAAAGAGTTAGCCAGTTTCTGATCTGTCTGAGCTACAGTCTCAACGATGTATTTACGATCGATCATAAGGCTCATTGCTTCACGCATCTTAGCTGCCTGCTCCGGAGTCTTGTCTTTGAACATTTCGCTGTTTACGTTGAATGCTACATAGTATGTTCCAAGAGTATCGATTACATGGAACTCATCGCTCTCTTTTGCTTTTGCGATCTCATCAGTAGGAACTTCATCGATGAAATCTAAGTCACCGCTGTTGTATGCAGCATATACTGCTGTCATATCATCACTTAACATGAAGTGAAGCTCTTTCATGGTTACATTCTTTGCATCGTAGTAGTTATCATTTTTAACATATACCATGCTCTCGTTGTGGCTCCATTTGTCTAAGGTGTATGCACCGTTGCAGACAAATCCTGCTTCCTGAGCCCAAGCTCCAGGATTAGAACCATCTTTGTCAGCAGCCTCTACAGATGCCTGTGGTACCGGCATGAATGTAGGGAATGCACATAAATCCAAGAAGTATGCACATGGACTTGCAAGCTGTACGGTTAATGTATAATCGTCATCAGCTGTAACCTTTAATGTACCATCATCATTTTTGTCAATTACATCGAACAGATAAGAATAATCTGATGCTGTTGCTTCTGCTGCTGCACGATTCCAGCTGTATGCGAAATCTTTTGCTGTCAGCTCGCTTCCGTCACTCCATTTAGACTTGATCAGCTTAAATGTATAAGTTGTCTTGTCTTCGGAAATCTCCGGCTCACCGTCAGATAATGTCGGTACTAATTTTCCGTCTTTGTCATAGGTATAAAGACCTACGAAAGAGTTCACTGCTAAACATCCGCCATCTACAGAACTGTTTAATGCCGGGTCAAGGTGCGCTGGTTCAGAAGCTAAGTTGATGTTTAACACATCTGTGTTTGTGCTCTTTTTAGACTCTGAATCAGATTTCTTGGCTGCATCCTTTTTGTCGCCGCCGCCACATGCTACGAGGCTGACTGCCATGGCTGCCACCAATAAGGTAGAAATAAGTCTTTTCTTCATTTCTAATTTTTCCCTCCTGTTTTCTTTTTATGTTTCACTCCACTGTGGAGATAGAAACCCTGCTCAGATTATTTATTCCAGCATGCTACAAAATGCTCTCCGCCTCGGTCTGTTAACGGTGGCATCTCCTTTGCACACTGCTCTGTTGCATACGCACATCTGGTACGGAACGGACATCCGCTTGGCATATTCAACGGACTTGGAACGTCACCCTCTAATACGATACGATGGCTTTTTCTTGCAGTTTCCGGATCCGGAATCGGAACTGCGGAAAGCAGGCTCAGTGTATACGGATGGATCGGATGGTTATTCAGCTCATCGGAAGGAGCGATCTCCATCATTTTTCCAAGATACATTACTGCAATTCTATCAGAAATATGCTGAACAATCAACAAGTCATGTGCAATAAACAGGTATGCCATGCCAAATTTTTTCTGTAAATCTTCAAACATGTTGACAACCTGTGCCTGAATGGATACATCCAATGCAGATACCGGCTCATCACAGACGATAAATTTTGGTCTTACTGCTAATGCTCTTGCGATTCCGATACGCTGCCTCTGTCCACCGGAAAACTCATGTGCATAACGTGTTGCATGTTCTGCATTCAATCCTACATATCCCATCAATTCCAAAATTCTGTCTCTTCGCTCTGCACGGCTGCTATACAGTTTATGTACATCCAGCGGTTCTCCGATAATGTCCTCTACGGTCATTCGCGGATTCAGGGAAGAATATGGATCCTGAAATACCATCTGCATTTTCTTTCGGTATGGAAGCATATCTACATCAATGCTCTTATTTTTTACCGGTTTTCCATTTGCATCAACAATGATCTTTCCTTCTTCATCGTACTGCTCTCCGCTGTCGAACAGAACATCTCCATCAAAAACGATACGTCCTGCTGTCGGCTGATACAGACGGAGCAGTGTACGTCCTACTGTGGTTTTTCCACATCCTGACTCACCGACTAATCCAAGAGTCTCTCCCGGCTTGATGGCAAATGAAATATCATCCACTGCCTTTAACGGAATGGTGTGAAATCCTTTACGCACCGGAAAATACTGTTTTAAGTGGCTGACTTCCAGCAGATTCTTTTCCTCACTCATTCTTATTTTCCTCCTGTGCTTCATACATTTTCTTTACATTCATCCAGCAGCTCGCCAAATGTGTGTCACTCATGCGAATCTCCTGTGGTACTTCATCTAAACAGATCTTCATTGCTGCCTCACAACGCGGGCAGAATGCACAGCCTTTCGGCATATTTAAAAGGTTGATCGGCGTACCGCCAATCGGAACCAATCGTTCATTCATGTTGTCTTTTCTCGGAATGGAACGTAACAGTCCCTTGGTGTACTCATGACATGGACGATAGAAAATATCATCTGCCGTTCCACGTTCACAGACACGACCACCATACATAACGATGATCTCATCACACATACTTGCGATGACACCGAGGTCATGTGTTACCATGATGATCGCCATTCCAAGTTTTTTCTGTAAATCCTGCATCAGTTCTAATATCTGTGCCTGAATGGTTACGTCAAGTGCTGTGGTCGGTTCATCTGCGATCAGAATATCCGGCTCACAGGCTAATGCCATTGCGATCATCACACGCTGACGCATACCACCGGATAACTCATGCGGATATTGTTTCATACGGCTTTCCGGCTCATTCACTCCTACGAGTGTGAGCATTTCGATCGCTCTTTCTTTTGCTTCTTTTTTATTTTTATCCGTATGAAGCAGAATTGCCTCACACAACTGATTTCCTACAGTAAATACAGGGTTCAGACTGGTCATCGGGTCCTGGAAAATAATAGAACACTTAGAACCGCGGAAATTATGCAGTTCTCTTTCACTCCACTTTGTAATATCCTCACCCTTATATTTCACGGAACCTTCCGTAATCTCTCCTGTCTCTGCTAAAATCTGCATGATAGAATATGCGGTTACGGATTTTCCTGAACCGGACTCTCCAACGATTCCTAACGTCTTTCCTGCTTCTAAGGTCATGGACAATCCGTTTACGGCATTGACATCTCCTGACTCTGTATGGAAACATGTATGGAGATTTTCGACTTCCAGCACATAATCTGTATTCTTTACTTCTTCGCTCATCTCTGCATCTCCTTACTTTAATTTTGAATCAAACGCATCTCTTAATCCATCACCTAAAAGGTTAAATGCCAGTACGATCAGACAGATCGTGACTGCTGGGATAACCAGTTTGGACGGATAGGACTGCATTCCTGCTCTGGCTGTATTTGCAAGACTTCCTAACGATGTCAGCGGAGCTGCAACACCCAGTCCTAAGAAACTCAGATAACTCTCTGTAAAGATTGCAGATGGGATCTGAAGTGCCGTTGTAATAATGATAACAGACAGACAGTTCGGAATGATATGTATGCTTAAGATTTTACTTCCTTTTGTTCCGATACATCTTGCTGCTAATACATACTCACTGCTTTTTATGGAAAGCACCTGTCCTCTGACAAGACGTGCCATACCTACCCAGTAGAGCAGTCCGAATACGATAAATATGGAGATCATATTCGTTCCCAGTTTTGAAAGTGCCGTACCTTCAATTGCCGGTGCCAGCGTTACGTTCAATACAACGGAAAGTAAGATGATCATCAACATATCCGGCAGGGAATAGATGACATCGACGATACGCATCATTACCATATCGACTTTTCCACCACAGTATCCTGCGATCGCACCATATAGCAGTCCGATGATCAATACCATGATCGATGCTACCAGACCTACTGCAAGGCTGACTCTTGTTCCGTAAATAACACGGATAAAGTAATCACGGCACAAACTGTCTGTACCAAAGATATGCGGGAATAATTTTTCACCGGTTTCTTCCATATACTGGAGTTCTCTTGGGGAGTATTCCATCATACCAAGGTTCTTTGCACTCTTATCACGGACACCGTTTACCGTTATGATTTGATCATAGCTGTAAGGCACGATGTGCGGTGCAATGATAATAATTAAAAGAATTAAAATCAACACGACCAGACTTCCCATTGCCAACGGGTTCTTTTTTAAACGTCTGATACCATCTTTAAAGAATGTTGTGGATTCACTCATAACATCCTGTTGCTTTTTTTCCTCTTCCGTAGCCGCTCTGAAATAGGAACTGTCAAATTTTGATAAATCGACCTGAGCGGACAACAGACTCTTTTTCGGACTTCCATTTTCGTTCTGCATAAATCTCTATCCTCTCTTATTCAAATGTGATACGCGGGTCGATAATCTTATAAGCAATATCCGTAAGCAGGTTTGCAATTACCATGAGAACCGCTAAGAAAATTGTCGTTGCCATAATCATCGTATAGTCACGGTTTGTAATACTTGTAACAAACGCTGTTCCAAGACCACCGATGGTAAAGATATTCTCTACTACCATGGAACCTACCAGAATATAGGCTACCATTGGTCCTACATATGTAACGACCGGGATTAATGCATTACGAAGTGCATGTTTAAAAATAACTCTTCTGGTACTTACACCCTTCGCTCTTGCTGTACGCACATAATCCTGATTCAATGCGTCTAACATACTTGTTTTTGTCAGTCTTGTGATATATGCCATTGGATAAAGGCTCAAAGCAATGACAGGCAGTACATAATTCGGATCACTCGATGACCAGACCGGAACCCATTCCAACTGTAAACAGAATACTAACAGCAGCAGGGTTGCCAATACGAAAGACGGCATTGCCGTTGCCAGTGTCGTAAAGAAAATAATGACACGGTCGGGCCACTTATTTCGGTTCAGCGCTGCGATACTTCCCAGAACAATTCCCACGATAATCGCAACAATCGCTGCCATTCCTCCTAATTTTGCTGATATCTGGAATTTGGACCACATATCTGTCCAGATGTCACGTCCGCTCTTTAAGCTCACGCCCCAGTCACCATGCATCAGATTTTTCAGATACATACCGAACTGAACATATACCGGTTTGTCCAGATTGTAACGTTCTTCTAAAGTTTTTTGAACTGCCGGGCTTAATGCTTTTTCCGTATTGAACGGTCCACCCGGTATCAGGTTCATCGCAAAAAACGTAATCGCACTGATTACGAATATCGTCACGACGGCAAGAAACACTCGTTTGACAATATATTCTTTCATTGGTTTCACTCCTTGTTTCCAGATTATATTTTATATGAGCATTTCCTCTCACTTTTGTACGACAGGATTTTTATTTCCTGACAGGTATGTACTTTTCCATTTTACTATGGCAAAGTGTTATCTTGAAATAAAAAAAGGGCGAGATTTTTCCCGCTTCATCGCACCCCAAAATATAATCTATTTTTTAACTCATAGCTTTGTTGTATTTTATCATTTTGACCGCCAGTTTGT
>OMFJ01000919.1_pt1 | contig 11736 bp, 6 predicted proteins | sample 1674351 | NCBI WGS metagenome assembly OMFJ01 (sample SAMEA103958164, study PRJEB25191) | human gut metagenome | biome: human-associated habitat [ENVO:00009003]; feature: intestine environment [ENVO:2100002]; material: feces | place: Germany | collected 2013/2015
GACCGCCGGCCCGTTTTATTTCGTACCCTTTTCGGGCTTAACGGGTGTGTGAACAACATTGATTTCATTGACGCGCCTCCCGTCCGCAGCCTTTATCGTGATTTCAAGGCCGTGCGCGCTGAATTTATCGCCGACATCGGGAATCCTTCCCAGGTGTTCCATAACCCAGCCGTTAAGAGTCGATGAATCGGTTTCATCCGTGATATCAAACATATCGAAAAATTCATCGAGATCCATTGCGCAGTTGATGTCATAATTGTTTTCGCCGAGTTTTCGCACGTTTTCAACGATTTCATCGTGTTCGTCCCAAATCTCGCCGACAAGCTCCTCAAGGATATCTTCCATGGTGACGATGCCGAGTGTGCCGCCGTATTCATCCGTAACAACGGCCATATAAGTTTTTTCCTTTTGCAGCAGCTTCAGGAGGTTGCTTATCTTCAGAGTCGGCGGGATGAATATAGGCTTTGTCATGATTTCGCGGACCGAATGCTCCGTAATGCCGCCGTCCGTGTAAAAATCCTTATGATGAATTATGCCGATGATGTCATCTATCGTTTCTTCGTAAACGGGCAGACGCGAATGTCCGGATTCGGTAAAAATCTTTGCAATTTCGTCTTTTGATTCATCAACATCAACCGCTTCAATATCAACGCGGTGAGTCAAAATGTCTTCAACCTGCACGTCGTTAAACTCGATTGCGCTGCGGAGCAGGGAGCCCTCGTTCTCGTTGATGCTTCCGCCCTGTTCAACTTCGTCAACAAACATCAGCAGCTCTTCCTGCGTGACCTTTCTGTTGCTGTCGGTTTTGAGCAGTTTTGCAAGCAGCTTTTTAAGGCCGGTGAAAAGCAGAGTGAGCGGGGTAAAAACAATCATCAGAAGGTTGATTAGGGGAGCCGAAAACATGCTGAATTTTTCAGGATTCTCTTTTGCAAGGCTCTTGGGGCAGATTTCGCCGAAAATCAAAACAACGATTGTAACAACAACGGTTGAAATTGTTGCGCCCTTGTTTCCGTACAATTCAACGAAAAGCACAGTGCCGAGTGACGCCACAAGAATGTTAACAATATTGTTTCCGATGAGAATGGTGGACAAAAGCTTGTCATATTTATCGCAAAGATGCAGCGAAAGCGCGGCGCGGCGGTTGCCTTTTTCCGCAATTGTACGCAGCCTTGTGCGGTTAAGAGATGAAAAAGCTGTTTCCGTTGCGGAAAAATATGCGGAAAGAATGATGCATATCATCATGGCAACGATCATTGAAATGTGGTTCATTGGGTCAAAACTGCTCCTTGTTGAATTTGCAGGGATGGGAACGCGGGCAACAAAAAAACGCTCCGAACGCAAAACTTTCGGATACGCATTTGAGCATATGCGGAATATATAACGAAAAAACCGGGCAGAAAATGCCCGCCGGAGCAATGCTCGGCTGAAACGCAGCAGTATGTTACCGCGCCCTGACACTCATGATTACCGTTGTCGTCATCGGTACTCAATGTCCGTCCCTCCGTAAAAAATCGATGCTACTATTATAACTTATCCGTGAGCCGCTGTCAATAGCACCGAAGCCCGCTCCTGCATTTTGAACAGGAACGGGCTTCAGGCTTCGCTTTTTGTTCCGCTGCCTACGGTAAAAAGCAGGGGCAGCGGGCAAATTCGGAGGGTTTATCAGTTGCCGGCATACATCTCAATTTCGTAAACATTGAGATGATAGGGATACCCGGTCTGATTCGTTTTGCGCATGTTGATTTTGAACAAACGCCTTGCCTCGGGAATATCAATATGGTCGATAGATATGTCAGCGGTATTGCCGGTTGTGACATGAATCCTCTTCCAGAACCATGCGATTTGGCAGACTCGGTTTTGCGTGGATCTGTCCATATTGAAGTACGCTTCTTCCGTGAGATACCTTTCGTTAAGGATATAAACATCCCATGACGAAGTGTTCAGGTTGGAATCTTCACCTGCGGAACCGGCATGATATATCTTGAGTATCGGATTTGCAACGGGGGTATGAATGTCGAATGCAACCCAACCGTTGATGCCGGAAGCGTGCCACTTGTCGGCTTCGCGATCACTCATCTTTCCGTCAAATGCGTGCTGCGGTCCGTTCTTCGCATAATCCGGATACTTCTTATTGGAATAATAGATGGTGGCGTTAAGCGCAAGGTTGACCGAGGGTTCGGCGACCTTTGTGAACACTGCGGTAACAATAACGTCACGCGCAGGCATCGTGAAGGTGCCGCCGTTGTTCGCCGCACCGTTGACAACGTAATGACTGAGCTCGTACCCTTCATCGGGAACGGCTGTCAGCTCAACTGCTTCCCCGAAAAAGGCGGACAACTTGGAAGCCGAAACCGTGCCGCCTGTGGGCTGAACAACGGTAATGCTGTACGCATTTGCGGTGAATACGGCGGAAACTTCAACATTTCGTGCGGGCATGATGAAAGTATCGCCGTTAATCCTTGCGCCGTCAAGCGTAAAGTAATCGAGGGTATAGCCTTCCGCAGGGGTCGCGGTAAGCTCTATTGTTGTACCCGCCGTTGCGGAGGTTGCGGAAGCGGCAACACTGCCGTTTGCGGGCTGAACAACGTTAATGCTGTATTTTACCGCGCCGGGTTCTGCATCAAAGGCGGTGCTGAGCTTGATGCTCTCTTCCTGCTTGCCTTCCTGAACCGTGTAGAACACGCGTCCTGCATCGCTGCCGTAATCAAGGCCGGTGAAGCTGACTGTGCTGCTATGAGCTTCTTTGGAAGCAATCTGCGTGTAGTTCCCGTTTGCGTCACGCAGATAGAGACGAACCGTGCTGCCCGTCGGAGCATGGGTGAGACTGAACGTGTCGCTTGCGCCCTTGTTGTTCTTTGCGGAAGCGAACTTCATGAGCACGATGTCCGTGCGGTTGCGTTCGGTCGTTTCAAACATCTGCCATTCGTAAATACGGATAGCGCCCCATGCGGACGAGCCGCTGTTGGAGATATAGAGTCTCCATTCCTGTGCGGTGACGGGTGTAATCAGTTCATCGGTGACAGCCGAACTGTTGTTGTTTGTGCTGTATACCGTTACCCAATTGTTTCCGCTTTTGTACTGAACGGAAAAAGCAATTGTGTTCATGTTCTGGGCCTCGCCGCCGTATTGGGCGTGTTCGATTCGAATTCGTTTGATGGTTCGCGGTTGGTCGAGTTTTATCGTCATCCAGCCGCTCTGCTTATTCGTGGCGCACCATTTGGAACCGTTTTCGCTCGTTCCGTCAATAGCCTTCCATGCGGGTTCGCCGTCATTCTGAGCGGAATAGCCGGTGACTTCGGCCAAGGGGCAGATGTTTACGGGAACGGTAACATCGCTCAGCTTTTCGGTATCGCCGTTTTCATAGAGCCAATCGATTGTAAAGCGGGAGCTTTCGCCGCGAACACCGTTTGCGTTTACGGGAACGACTTCAACGGTAACATCTGCCTGGTCATCGTTGCGGACAAGGTTCGGAATATAATACGCGGTGTTGGGCGTTTCCATTATAAGTGTTCTTGTGCCGTCCGCATTGAGCCTGTAAATCTCGTAGGAGGAGGCGTTATTGCCGTTCCACTTGATGCGCGCTTCGGCGGTGTATGCGTCGAGATAAATGATTTCTTCAAGCCTTGCATTGCTTGCGCTTGCAGCCGCCGCTTCGGAATCGGTGACGGCAAGCCTGCCGATGTTGACCTGATAGTCGGAAACATTACTTGTGCCGCCGATTTCAAAGCCGATCGCATAGAGCTTTTTGCCGCTGAGGGAAGCGAGGGAAACGTTGCTTGTTGTCCAGCCGCCGCTGCTTGCGTCAAGGGCAAAAGTTGCTTTTTGGCAATTTGCATAGCTTGAAGTGCTGCTGTCGCCGTAATAGGCAACAAGTTTCATCAGCCCCCTGTCATTCTTGGCGGTCACGGCAATATTTGTGCTGCCGTTGATGTCAAGATTCGTGCTGTAAAGCATGATATTATTGGGCTTGTTTGCCGTCAGCGAACCGTAGAATTTGATTGAAGAACCGCCGTTGTATGCGTCTTCAAAGTCGTATGCGCCGCTGAGCTTTTGTCCGTTGGAATCGATGATCCATGTCCATGTGGGCATAACATCCTGAACGGACTGATAGCTCCATTCCGCATCGCGGGATTTGACGCCGTCAATATAGAAAGCCTTTCCGTGGCCGGAGTTGAAGTTGGTTACAAACGGCGCAGAAACGATCGTCGTGTGGTCGGCAAAGAACCTTGACATACCCGCCCAGCCGCTTGAGGAAGTGCTTCTGGGGTCGCCGCCGTTGACATAGAATTGACGTTCAACCTCGTGGAAATCCGCACCGTCACCGGAAAGACCCATTGTGGAGTTCGGGCAGTAAAGAGCAAGAGAGAGCTTCAATTTGTTGCTGTTGTTGAGCAGATAATTTGAGCTGAAATATGTGTTCATGCAGTTCTGCTGAACATCAAGCCCCGCAAAGGCCTCGTATTGGCTTTTGCCGAGGTTCTGCATGGTGGAAACGGTCGTGTTGACATCTTGAGTCGTCCAATTGTAGTTCATAAAGAACTCGTTAACGCCTGCGGAAACCCAGCCGCTGTTGCTGCCGTTAACGGCATCCTGATAGCTGAGATTGCCGCTGTCGGTGATTGAATCGTACCAGCCGATAAGCATGTTCGGCTTTTGCTGACGCATATATGCTATCATGCTTCTGAGATTACCGGCGGTTGTGTAGTCGACGGCGGTTTCTTCATTGAAGAAATAACCGTCGAAGCCGTAATATTCCATAACTTCAATCAGCTTGTCCGCAACGCTTCTGTAATTGCGAACAAAGTTCTCCACAACGGAGGAATTGCCGCCCCAGTCGAAGAAAATACCGCCGACCTTGTCCATATCGATGCAGTAAATGTCGATATGAACGGTGTCGCCCACATTGATGCCGGTTGTGCCGTATTTGTTGTTCAGAACGGTGGAAATTGCGTTGCCGTCCATGAAGGAATACCAGTAATCGGAAAGCGCCATCATACCGGCGGTTGCCGCCGTGGTGCTTGTAGCTTCTTTTCCGATAAGCGTTTCGGGGAGCATGGAGTTGCTTCTGTCCTTATGTTCGGTGTCAAGATTCGGAAAAACCTTGTAAAATGCCTTTGAAGCATATTTGTCGCCGTAGGTTGCAGGTTCGGTAACGTTCCATTCGCCGCCCCAATTCTGTGGGTCTGCATTCGGCCAGGACCAAACACCCTTGCCCGCCGTGCCTGCAAAGAATGCAAGATAATCGCGGTAATTGTCTTTGGTCGGTTGGTCGCCGTCCTTATAGACGAACACGAACATATCATCGTTGATTGCAACAACTTTCTTGCCGCCGAAAGCCGCTTTAAGGTCGGCATTGGCTTCGATTGCGTCATAAATCTTCTGATAATAGGAGTCATTTTTGGAGATAAGTTCAATGGAGTCGGAAAGCGTGTAACCTGCGGGCCACACGAACGAACCCGAGAACCTGCGTGCGGTGTAGGATTTGCCGGAGAAGGTCGAAATGGTGCTGTCGTTTGATTTTTTGCCGTAGCCTATATCCATTTGTCCCTTCTTGACGGAAACATAGTTGCCTGAAGAATATATACCGGTTCCGTCAACACTGGAAGCTTTGAAATCCTGAGCGGCTCTGTTGTTCCATGTTGCCGCAAAAATCGCCTGCTCGCCTGCGCTCGGGGCATAGGGAATGATGCCGACACCGCCTATGGTACTTGTAGAGTCAATGGGGTTGGTGATCGAAGCCTTCACCGGGTCGGCGTATTGAACATCGGTGTGACCGTAGTCCCAAACTTTGTGTGCGGAATCGTCAACATCATCGGTTCTGCCGTTAAAATGCTTGGAAAAGTCCGCCCAGTCCCATTGAACCTTATTTAAATAATCGGTAGTGTTATTGGGGTCGGGTGTTGTTGTTGTGAGATAATCTGTTTTATCGCCCGCATAAAGTCCGCCGAGATCTGTATGCTGATTTGCAGCAGTGTCATGGCGATGTTCGTATTCGAACGTTCTCTTCCATGTGATTTCGGGAACGAACGTTTCGGATATGGTTCCGGAACCGTCGCCCGTGCCTCCGTCCGCTGCAAAGAGGGATGCGGGGAACATGCCGAAAAGCATGATTCCGCAAAGCAGCAGAGAGAGCAGCTTTTTGATGTTCTTCATTGAAAAACCTCCTGAATATTTTAAAAATAAAAAACAAACTTTATATGAACCGCAGCAGCCCGAAGGCATTGCCGCAGCACTGCGGAAAACGGCGGCGCCGGAAAGGGGCAAAACTAACACTGAATTGAGAGAATTTGGGGTGTGAATATAGTCCGTAGATTCAGGCTATTCAGCGCGCGTTGCTGACCGAGCCGAAACGCACAACCGAGTGAATGGGAGACGGGAAAACGCACAGAGCCAAGTATTATCCCGCTCGCTCGCATACCTTATACCGCAAGACCATATGAATTTCAACATTTTTTTGAGTATAAAATGAATATATACAATCTGTTAAGAGAAAATACTTGCAACTGTGACAAAAGAATTTAAAATCACAAAAGTTCTTATATAATTGAAATGAAATATTAATAATTCAATACGTTCCGCATCTGACGGTTTCGGGTGATGCGGAACGCTGTCCGCTGCATTTATTCATTGCAAAAGAGTGCAAGCCTGTCGACATGGGTTTTTTGCAGTTTTGAAATATATGTTTCAATATCCTTGGGGTTCGGGACGCGTTCGATTCTTCCGCCGCTCGGGAAAACGCGTTTGTTCATTGCGCCCGCACCGTGAGCAATGATACTCAGCGAATCCTCCATCATATCGATGTTGTAGATGCAGATGCTGCCGGGTTTTGCATAGCCGACGTTTTCCATGTTGCCCGCCATGTATTTTTGACGGTACATATAATAAGGAAGCATACCCGTTTCTTCGGCACCGAGCGCACCGATTTCGGTCATTTTTTCAACTTCCGAAACATCGGGAAGAGCGTATTCGGAAAGATTTTCACGCAGACGGGAAGAACGCTTTATTGCAAGCGTGTGAACCGTCAGACACTCCGGAGAAAGCTCAACGAGTGCGTTTACGGAATGCTGCATGTCAGCTGCCGTTTCGCCCGGCAAACCGGCGATAAGATCCATGTTGATTGAATCAAAACCGATATCCCGCGCAAGGTTGAAACACGCCTTGATATCCTCGGATGTGTGATCGCGGCCGACAAGATGCAATGTTTTATCACACATCGTTTGCGGATTTACGGATATGCGCGTTGCGCCGCGCTGCTTGATGATGCGAAGCTTTTCAGCTGTTATCGTATCCGGCCGTCCGGCTTCAACCGTGAACTCCGTGCCGGGTGCAATATTATAGGCCTCCTCTGCAAAATCCAAAAGATCGCGCAGCTCGTCTGCGGTCAGCACGGTGGGCGTTCCGCCGCCGAGATACAGCGCACGAATATTCAGCCCGAGTTCGCGAACCATTTGCGCACCGTTTGCAATATCCGTCTTCAGCGCGGCAAGATAGGGCTGCATGTCCGTCTTTGCCGTGCGGAGCCGTGAAGCAAAAGAGCAGTACAGGCAGCGTGTGCGGCAGAACGGAATGCCGATATAAACATCAACATCGTTTTTCCGCACGGAAGCAAAAATCGGTTCCTGAACGGAAACTATCCTCTCAGCAAGTGCAAACTTTTGCGGCGTGACGTCAAAATCGTTCAGCATCATGCTTTTGGCTTCGGCAGGACCGCAGCTGTGCTGAAGCTCGCGCAGCAGGCGCGTCGGGCGTATACCTGTCAGAGAGCCCCACGGGAGGTGCGCATCGGGGTATGCCTTTCGCATTGCGCGGAAGACAGCGATTTTAATGCAGCGTTTTGCGAAACGCTTTTCAATAATTGAATCATCATCGCGAAAGGGCGTTCGGCACGAGTATGAATGCTCCCGACCGTTCGAAACAAAGGCGGCTTCGGCAATAAAATCCGTTCCGTCGCTTGAAAGCACAACACTCAGCGTCTTTTCGCCCGCATCCGCTGCGTGAATTTCAGCGGGGGACAAAACGGGAGCTATCTCCTCTCCGGGCAGAAAAAGCCGTATTTCTTCGCATATATCGTTAAAAAAATCCTGTCTGTTTGTGAATAAAAACATATTGTTTGCCTCTTTAATGCAGCTGCGGCGTTTTCTGTATTTTCCGTCAATAGTCTTGGTTTCCGCCGCCGCGCAGATATGGATTGTGTTTCCGTTCGAAATCCAAAGTTGTTTCACCCATGTGGCCGGGGAATACGCGGTAATCGCCTTTCAGCCTGCCTGTCAGCAGGAGCAGGGAGTTGTAAAGTGCATCATTGTCACCGCCGTCAAGATCGGTTCTTCCCACGCTGAGACGGAAAAGCGTGTCGCCGGAAAAAATCACACGTTCTTTTCCGATAACATAGCATACGCCGCCCTTGGTATGCCCCGGGGTGTGCAGAACGCTGAATTCAATACCGGCAGCGGTGAAGCATTCGCCGCCGTGGAGGATGATGTCCACTTTGCAGGGCTTCACAAGCGCACCGCCGAGGTAGGCAAGGCTTGCTTTTCCGCCTGCAAGTGCGCCCGCATCCGCTTCGTGAATTGCAACAAGCGCGTTTTCATGCGATTTCAATTCCGCAACGCCCATCGTGTGATCAAAATGACCGTGCGTCAGCAGAATATGGGTGCAGTGCAGGTTGTTTTGATTTAGAACTTCAACCACCTTGTGCGAATTCGCCGGATCGATAACAACACAGGGAATCCTTTCGGAATTTGAAGGCGTTTCGGCGGATTCGTTAAAAACGATATAGGTATTTACGGAAAGCGGACCGGTTGGGACACAAAGAATTTTCATGCGGCTTTTCTCCTTTTTAAACATAGACTGAATATAGCGAAATTAAAACGTTTTTTTGCTGTCCAGCAGGATCGTGACCGGACCGTCGTTGACAAGCTCAACCTGCATATCCGCGCCGAAAATACCCGTTTCGGTGTGCAGCTGAGTGCGAAAAGCGTCGATGAGCTTTTCGTAGACGGGGATCGCCGTTTCGGGACGAGCGGCAGCAATAAAACTCGGGCGGTTGCCTTTACGGGCATCGCCGAAAAGCGTGAACTGTGAAATCAGCAGAATTTCATACCCGAGTTCAACGGCGGAAAGGTTCATCTTGCCGTCTGCATCTTCAAAAATGCGGAGTTGAGTACATTTTTTAACGATATAGTCAATGTCGCTCTGCGCATCGGAAGGTTCTATGCCGATAAGCAAAAGCAACCCTCTTTCGATTTTGCCGACACATTCGCCGGCGACGGAAACGCTTGCGCGGCGGACTCTTTGAACAACGGCTCTCATACGGATCTCACCCTTGAAACGGATTTTACACCGTTAATTTTCATAAGATTTTTTATAATGCTGTCGAGATGCTCGGCGTTTTGGACCTGAAACCCCATGGTTGCTTCGATCTTTGTGCCGTCCTCAACAGGCTTTGCGTTGACAAGATTGATGTTGATTTTCATGTTCATCAGCATCTGTGAAATATCCATCAGCAGCCCGACGCGTTCCGAAGCGACGATATGAATTGTTACGGGGAATTTTGCACTTTCGCCGTCCGCCCATGAAACATCGATTATCCTGTCCGCATCGGCAAGCAGTGCTGCGGCATTCGGGCAGTTTCTGCTGTGAATCGAAACACCTCTGCCGCGCGTGATATATCCGAAAATTTCATCGCCGGGCAGGGGAGAACAGCATTGCGCAAAGCGAACAACCATGTTGGCCTCGCCTTTGACAATGACGGCTCTTCCGTTTGCGTCAAAGCTTTTTGCGGGAGCGTGTTCCTGCTCTTCAAGTTTGCGCGCAAGCTCCTCCTCACGCTGAACTTTTCGCCGGGCTTCCATCAGTTTATGCAATGCCTGCCCGGTTGTGATTCCGCCGTAGCCTATGGCCGCATAAATATCATCCATTTCGTTCATGGAGAAGCGTTTCAACAGAGGTTTGCACAATTCGGCCTTCGTAAGGTCGGCAAGCTTCTGCCCCTGTCGTCTTGCGGCGTCGGCAAGCATTTCTTTGCCGCGGACAATATTTTCTTCACGATTCGCCTTTTTGAACCATTGTTTGATTTTTGCTTTGGCTTGGGATGTTTTTACAAAGTTAAGCCAGTCGCGGCTCGGCGTTGCCTGCGGGTTCGTAATGATTTCAACAACATCGTGGGTTTTAAGCTTGCAGTCAAGCTTCACAAGCGCACCGTTGACTTTTGCGTGCTGTGTGTGGTTGCCGACGTTCGAATGAATGCGGTAAGCAAAATCAACGGGCGTTGAGCCCAGAGGCAGGTCGATAATCTCGCCGTTCGGAGTCAGAACAAAAACATAGTCGGAGAAAAAATCGTGTCGAACGTTGTCAACGTATTCCTTTGTTGAGTTTGCATCGGAATCATAGTCAACAAGTTGACGCAGCCACGCAAGCTTTGTGTCCAGCTCATCCTGCCGTGTTCTGCCCTCTTTATACATCCAGTGTGCGGCAATACCGTATTCGGCAGTGCGGTGCATTTCCCAAGTGCGAATCTGCACCTCAAACGGCATTCCGAGATCACTGAAAAGCGTCGTGTGCAAAGAACGGTACATGTTGGTTTTCGGCATTGAAATGTAATCTTTGAACCTGCCGGGGAAGGGACGCCAAAGCGAGTGAACAATGCCGAGCGCACCGTAACAGTCCTGCACGGTATCAACAATTATGCGAAGTGCAACAAGATCATAAATCTCGTTCAGTCCGACTTTTTTTATGTTCAGCTTGCGATAGATGCTGTAAATATGCTTTCTGCGTCCGCTGACTTCCGCTTTGATTCCGGCATCCTTAAGTGCAATTTCAAGCTTGTGCATGGCTTTTTTGAGCAGTCCCATGCGTTCTTCCTGCTTCGGTTCGATAAGGGACTGAAGGCGGCGGCATTCTTCGGGCATCAGATAGCTGAACGATAAATCCTCAAGTTCGACTTTTATGGCACCCATTCCGAACCTGTCCGCAAGGGGGGCGTAAACATCCATGGTTTCCCGTGCTTTGCGAACACGCTTTTCCTTTGAACAATAACCGAGTGTGCGCATGTTGTGCAGTCTGTCCGCAAGCTTGATAACAACAACGCGAACATCGTTTGCAATTGCAAGGAACATTTTGCGCAGATTTTCGGCCTGTCTGTCTTCTTTCGACAGCATGTGGGAAAGATTGCTGTTGGTCAGCTTGGTAACGCCGTCCACCATTCGGGCAATGTCCTTGCCGAACATCTGTGCAATGTTTTCAACGGTGATATCGTGCCCATCCTCAACCGTATCATGAAGCAGACCCGCAATGACCGTGTCTGCATCCATGTCCATATCGAGCAGAATGAGCGCAACGGCTTCGGGATGAATATAATAAGGTTCCTGCGATTCGCGTTTTTGGTCAGCATGAACCGATTTTGCAAAATTAATTGCCTTTACTAATAATTCGGTTTTTTCCTTCGGAAACTTTTTTTCGAAGGCAGCGGTCAATCTGTCCATAGCACACCCACCTTTGGCTAAATTTTACCTTTGATAAATTTTGCAGAAATGAACGTTCGGCATCGTTCAAAAAGCAAAAAATGCATTCGGCGCAGGCACGCGGCCCGCGCCGAACGGTTGGCTCTGTCAAATCGGCAAAGTGCCGAGTCGGAGTTCTCGGAAGAAGGTTCGCAAAAGGTTCCGAAACGGGCATTGCCGGGAACATTCATTCGCGAGAGTTATCTTTGATATCAGTATTTGATAACTGAGTAAACAT
>OMFJ01000935.1_pt1 | contig 11583 bp, 10 predicted proteins | sample 1674351 | NCBI WGS metagenome assembly OMFJ01 (sample SAMEA103958164, study PRJEB25191) | human gut metagenome | biome: human-associated habitat [ENVO:00009003]; feature: intestine environment [ENVO:2100002]; material: feces | place: Germany | collected 2013/2015
TTGATGGCCTCGGCCTCCTCGAGCTTGCTCGGGTCCTTCTTGGCCTGTCCCATCACCCCGTGGATGACCAGGCCCACAGTGAGGCCCATGAAGCGGTACACCTTGCCCATCCACTCTGAGTCACGGCGGGCAAGGTAATCGTTGACTGTTACAATGTGAACACCTTCGCCTGTAAGAGCGTTGAGGTATGCAGGGAGGGTAGCAACCAAGGTTTTACCTTCACCGGTTTTCATCTCGGCGATTCTGCCCTGGTGAAGAACGATACCGCCGATAATCTGAACGGGGAAGTGCTTCATACCAAGCACTCTCCAGCCTGCCTCACGACAGGTTGCAAATGCTTCGGGGAGAATATCGTCTGTTGTTTCGCCGTTGGCAAGTCTTTCTTTAAGAATTGTTGTCTGGTTCTTGAGTTCACTTTCGCTCATAGCCGCATATTTATCTTCGAGTGCAAGCACCTTGTCACAGATTGGTTGCACACGCTTAACTTCACGCTTGCTGTAGTTGCCGAACATAGCCTTTAAAAAATTCATCAGGGTTCTTCCTTTCAATGTACCGAAAAAATCGGTCAAACTGTATTTTCAATAATATAATTTTAATTTACTGCACCGCAGACGCTCCAAGGCTTTTTGCAGCCTGAATCATTGCGGCCTCAACCACGGGACCGGCATATTGAAAACCGAAACCCGAATCCTGTACAACACAGGCAAAGGCGAGAGGGCAGTCCTCATCTTTTGAGTAGCCGACCATCCAGCCGTTAGGGTTCTTATCATCGCCGACTTCACCCGTACCTGTTTTGGCACAGACTGTAAGTCCGCCAAAAAGGTTGTCGCCGTAGTAATCCGAAACGGTGTATCTCATAACATCATCAAGCTTTGTCGCCGTATCGGATGAAAAAAGCTCCTGTCCGCTGCTCTTGTAGTTTATGCCGAGTGCGGAGAGTATGGACTCATCTTTGATAAGGGTAGGGTTTGTAGCCTTACCGCCGTTTGCGATTGCACCGCAGATAATTGCCATCTGCATCGGGTTTACCTTGTCATTATACTGACCTACGCCCGACCAGCCAAGCTGGTTTTCATTGGCATCGCTGACATCATATGAACCTTTTGCGGTTTTAATTCCGTCAACATCAAAGGAGCTGTTAATGCCGATTTTCTCGGCAGTTTTTGTCATTGTGTCACTTCCGAGTTCAACGGCAAGCTTTGCAAAAACAATATTGCAGGAATGTGCCATTGCCTCTTTATATGTCAGCGTTCCGTGAGTTTCCGTACAGGTAACTTCACTTCCGCCTATGTTCTCACTTCCGTTACAAACCCAAGTGCGGTCATAAAGGTCGGGAATATTCTCGATTGCCGCCGCAGATGTAACGATTTTGAAGATTGAACCCGGAGTAAAGGTTGACGAAAGCACATTATCAAGGTAAACGCCCTCGTATTCGCTTTCGTTGTCCTCGGTAATTTCGGGAGGAGCCTGCGGATCGTAAGCCATGGTGCTTATGGAACAGATAACCTCGCCTGTTTTGTAGTTATATATTACACAGGCACCTTTTTTGTTATAAGCTGCAAGAACATCATAAGCAGCCGCACAGGTTGCGGAATCAACTGTCAGCTTTATATCGTGAGAGGCACGCAATGATTCCGGCATATTAAGTCCAAAAACAAGGTTATAGCCTATCAGCTGAGAACGATACATACTTTGAACAGCCGTTGAAATGTTAAGGCTGTCATCACCGACAACATGAAGCAGAGATTTTCTTACGCTCTCGCTTTCGTTATAAACTCTTTTACCGTCAACCGTCTGTGCAAGAGCCGTGCCGTTGCGGTCATATATCGCTCCTGCCTGTGCAAGGCCGCCGTCACCTGCTATATGCGCATTATATGCCTGATCGACCCAGTCGTCTGCCCCTGTTACAAGCTCAAAGGCAAGATAGCCGAGTCCGCCGATAAACGCAAGCGCAACTATATATATAAGTGTACTTCTGCGAAGTATTTTTTTCAAACCTTACACCACCCTGTGTATCAAGTGAACAATCGAAAAATTAAAGAAAATGCGGCTTTGCTTGCAAAGCACTATGAATACGGTCGGGAGATAGAGCCTTTTATTTTGCTGTTTTTCCTCTCGACAACAATTTTCCATTTTCAATTTTTCATTTTCAATTTACTAAACTTATCTTTTTACCGAATAAGTTCTCTCGTCTGCGGCTTTGATGAATGCAACAAGTCCCCAACAAGACATAATACTTGAACCGCCGGCAGACACAAACGGAAATGTTACGCCTGTAAGCGGAAGGACATCGGTTGCACCGAAAACATTGAGAGAAAGCTGAACGACAAAAAGTCCTGCCGCACAGCACGCTGAAATTGAATAAAAGGTACTTCTGCTTCGGGTTGTAATTGCCCTTGCATAAATAAACATTGCACCTACTGCCACGGCAAGTGTGAACGCAACGATAACTCCCATTTCTTCCGAAACAAGTCCGAAAACAAGGTCACTTTCGGATGCGGCAACCTGCTTTAAAAAACCGTTGCCGATACCTACGCCGAAAAGTCCGCCGCTTGCCATATATGTGAGAACTCTTGCCTGCTGATAACCGAGGTTGTCCTGAGTATGTTCCCACACATGACGCCAGCCCGAAAAACGGTCGGCAACATACGGTTTAAACTTGAGGACAAAGGTTACGCCGAAAATTGCGGCGGCAACAGCAAGAATAATCGTCTTGAAATCGCCCGAGCGCATAAACGCTGTGAGCAAAAATGTTACAAAGAAGATGAGCGCAGTACCGAAGTCACCCATAAGAGCTAAAAGACCGACGCAGACTGCCGAGAAGATAATGTACTCAAGCAGGTTCTTCTTTGTCATCAACACATCAAGCGAACTTGCGCCGATAAAGATGAAGATAATCTTTGCAAGCTCTGACGGCTGAAATGAAAACGAGCCGATATAAATCCAGTTGGCGGCGCCGTTTGTAATCTTACCAAATACAATTGTTACGCCCAAAAGACCGACCGCACAAATCATTGCCGGAAGTCTGAGTTTATTTACCTTATCGGGATCTTCAATCAGCTTGATAATTATGCAGAAGAAAATCATACCTATTGCGGCGGCAACAAGCTGAACATAAGCCGAGCGTTCCGACTGTCTGATAAGCATCATTACGCCTATGCCTGTCAAAAACAGGGCGAGCGATTCAAGCTCGAAATTTACTCTGCGGATTACAAAATAGGAGATAAAGAAGAATCCCCATTCAACAGCCGCAAGAGCGCCGAACAGCACGAGCGGAGCCATTGTATTTGTGCCGTCATTCCAGAACATTGCCTGAACGCACATAAAGAAGTGGAAAAATGTAATAAGAAGCATGAGCTTCCACGATTTCATTGCAGGCTTATCACTTACCTTTGAGAAAAACCAGCTCGACTGCAACGGCTGTTGGAATTCCTCGCCTCTTTTTACTATAAGGCTTGTACCGCCTATTGTTATTGTATCGTCAATAAGCACCTTTGCTCTGCCTCTTGTTCTTTTGCCGTTGAGCATTGTGCCGCTCTTTGAGTCGGTATCGCTTACATACCAACCGTCTTTACGGCGAAGAAGTACACAATGATTTCTTGAAACTGTCGGGTCATCAACGGTTACATCACTGCTTTTACTTCTGCCAATTGAATTTTCCCAGAAAAGCACGGGGAGCATCTCGCCCGTTGCAGGGTTCAAAAGTGAAATCAAAGGAGTTTCGGGACGGCGGCGACGGCGCATTGCGGCAAAGCACTGGTACACAATTATTATTGCATAAACAGGCATAAGAAAACGCAGTGCAACAACACCCATATCGAAAATTATCGAAAGATCCGGCACTTTTTTCAACTCCTTCACAAATCATCTGTCCTAAAAATAAGCATACTTAAAGTTATACAGTTTAAATAATAATCCAATTTCCTCCAAAAGTCAATAGCCGAGTGCCTCGGCAGTCAATTCGTGAAGACAGTTTGTACAATAGAAAACTAAAAATGCCAGAGCGTAGCATTGTAATTGTTCATTCAATTTCAATGTAACGGCGAACCGTGTTCGCTCGTCTGAAATAAGGAGCAAAACAAAAAACAATATTACTCAATAAAGTATTTTTATCAAAATTTGCTTAAAATATCGGCAAAGTTTTATTATTTTAATTTTGGATAACACCTTGATTTTTTTAATTTTATAGCATATAATAACTGTGATAGATGTTTGATTACTCATCTTATCGTTGAGTGTTTCGCCACTTGTTTAAAGAGCGAGTGTTTTTATCGTTGAGCGTTTCGCCGCTTGTAAAAGTGCGAGTGTAAAAGTAATCAAAAAGCGGGTACTCTTTGCCCGCTTTTATTTTTAATGAGGTAGAATATGAAAATCGCATTTTACAATGTAGACTTGGAATACATTGATTATCTTAAACAATACGAAACTTCAGTCCGTGGATTTACAAGAGTACCTAATGTTAATTATAGAAGCGGTAACAACGAGTTTTTCTATGGGACGGTTCTCAACATTAACAGAATTGACTACTTTGTACCTATATCATCAAAACAACACAATAGACAGGACGATATACAAATCAAACCAAAAAACGATAAATACTGTAATGAGTATGCAACATTAAGATTTGCCTATATGTTACCTATTCCACATAAGTGCATCAATATGTTGAATATCAACGGAATTACCAACAACACACGAAGAGAAAGAATCAGAAAAGAACTTGCTTTTTGTAACAAATATAGGGATAAAATTAAAAAGCAAGCACAAAACACCTACTACCGTATCACAAACAAAGTAAACGATAGACTTGTTCATAACAGCTGTGACTTTAAATTACTTGAACAAGCATACATAGATTTTTGTAATGAACATAATATTCCTATTGACAAAAATAAAGTCAATTAACGCAAAAGACCTCACGAAATTCGTGAGGTCTTTTATCATAATATATCTATGAGGATTAATGAAGATTTTTCATTTTATCGGCTTTATCACGGCATATATGCGACCATTTGCAGTCACCGCACACCTGCGAAAGCCTGTCTTTTAAAATTATATTTTCTCTTGCAATTCTCGAAAGCTCTTTCCAATCGGCAGTATCGCCGATTTTCATTCCGAGTAAATCAAGACATCTTTTGTCATAGCATGACGCCTTGCCCGTAACATCACAGCTGCCGTTGTCACGGTTCGGACACGATGAACAAATTTCGTCACAACCGCCCGTAAGCGTAAGGTTTGCGTTGTTATTTTCAAGAACCGACACTATTTTTGCCATTCCGCAGACAAATTCATCGCTGTAACCCTTGCCTTCAAAAAACTGCACACAAAGGCTGTGATGCGGTCTGAACTTAAAGCTTAACGATTTTGTCAAGACGATTCACCAAAACTGTTGCAACAACAATCTTTGCAGCATCTGCAAGAAGGAACGGAACAACGCAGGTGAGAAGTGCGGCAACAAAGTCTGTATGCATTGCAATCATAAACCAGATTGTGCCGAAAAGGTAGCATACTGCAAGGCCTGCAACCATTGAAACCGCAAGCACCCAAAGCTTTCTGCCGAGAAAATCAGTCATAAGTCCAACGATAAGTGCCGTAAAGAGGAAACCGATGATATAACCGCCTGTCGGACCGCCGAGAACGCCGATTCCGCCTGAGAATCCTGCAAACACGGGAACACCGATTGCACCGAGGAGAACATAAACCGCAACGCTGATGAGTCCTCTTTTCCAACCGAGCATAGCCGCAGCCATAAAGATGCCGAGAGTCTGAAGTGTGAACGGAACTGTCATCGGAATCTGAATCTGTGCGCACACTGTGATGATTGCGACGAACATCGCCATATACACAAGGCTTAATACATTACTTTTTGATTTACTGTTTGTTTTTGCTTCTGTCATAAAATTACCTCTCCTTTGCAAAACCGCTTCTTTTGTTTTGCAGATTGTCAACCAAATTATTTTATCGGTTGACAATTATTATAGTACCGATTATCGCATTTGTCAACCCGATTTATGTTTTAAAGTGACAATTACAATCCGTTTTGATGTAACAATTGACTTTACAACCGTCTTATAATACAACTGAGTTAACCAAACAGAACATAAAAACAGGGACAGCGTTTTGCTGTCCCTGAAATTTTTGTAAAGATTAAGTTTGCGTGCTTACAATTAAGCCTTGTTAACCGAACCGAAGAGTTCCATCTTTTCCTTAACAGTAGCCTTAATAGCCTCTGCACCGGGAGCGAGGAGCTTTCTTGGATCGAAGCCCTTGCCTTCGAGATCCTTGCCCTCTTCAATGTACTTTCTTGTAGCTGCTGCAAATGCAAGCTGGCACTCTGTGTTAACATTGATCTTTGAAACGCCGAGTGAGATAGCCTTCTTGATCATGTCGGCAGGGATACCTGTACCGCCGTGGAGAACGAGCGGCATCTCGCCTGTAAGCTGCTGGATAGCGTCAAGAGTTTCAAAGCTGAGGCCCTTCCAGTTTGCAGGATACTTACCGTGAATGTTACCGATACCTGCTGCGAGCATTGTTACGCCGAGGTCTGCAACCATTTTGCATTCCTTAGGATCTGCGCATTCGCCCATACCGATTACGCCGTCTTCCTCGCCGCCGATTGCACCAACCTCAGCCTCAAGTGAAAGACCAAGCTTGTTACAAGTTGCAACGAGTTCCTTTGTTTTTTCAATGTTTTCTTCGATCGGATAGTGTGAACCGTCAAACATGATTGAGCTGAAACCGGCTTCGATGCACTTCTTAGCGCCTTCATATGAACCGTGGTCAAGGTGGAGAGCAACAGGAACTGTGATGTTGAGTTCCTCGAGCATACCGTTTACCATACCAACGACTGTTTTGTAGCCGCACATATATTTACCGGCACCCTCAGATACACCGAGGATAACAGGTGAGTTGAGTTCCTGTGCTGTTAAAAGAATTGATTTTGTCCATTCAAGGTTGTTGATGTTGAACTGACCTACTGCATAGTGGCCTGCCTTTGCTTTTGTAAGCATTTCTTTAGCGTTTACTAATGGCATTTTAATCTTCCTTTTTTAAAAAATTTCAGCAGACAAGCGTCCCCACCTGCCGATTTAAATTTATTATACAATATATTTTTGAAAATATAAAGACCTAAAAAGAAGATTTAGTGAAAATTTTAACAATTAGTCGAAAAATTCTTCATTTTGTCCTGTTTTAGTCAATTATCACTAAACTTTCAAAATAAACTCACACTTCCGTAACACAACAAGGTTGATTTTGATTTTGTGAAAAGGTATAATATAAATGTAAATTACAATACTTGATTTTGGTCAAGCGTTGTATGATAATATTTTTTGTAAACTATCCCGTAGGGGTAGTCTTGCGACCGCAAGTAATGACAGATATTTTATTGCAAACAAAGTTTTATAAATATAACAAAACAACCGATATAGTGACTGGCGGATGATATCCGCCCCTACGAAATATTTGTTCATTTCGGCAATTTGCTTGCAAAAAATTTTGTTTCATTACTTAAGGACAAACGCAGTTTGTACCCCACGGTAACAAATAAATGTAGGAGTAACTTTTATGGACAATTTTGACAACAACAATATGGGTGGTTTTGAACCGCAAAAGCCGTTCACCGAAAAGCCCGTACAAAACAATAATATGAACACGGAACAGACAATTCCCGTTTCCGAACCCGAAACACAGGAAGAACAGACTCAGAATGTTCAGCCGCAGAACGGCAACACACCGTACGGTGATTATATTTTCGGCAACAACAATCAAAACACGGCAAACAATGCAAATCCGACTGAAAATGTTCCGCCGTATCAGCAGAATCAAAATCCGAATCCGAACACCTACGCTCAGCCGTGGCAGTACGGTTACGGTCAGCATCCCTACAGCGGACAGAATCCGCAGTATAATCAGAACAATCAGCAGTACGGACAGTATCAAAACAACACAGGTTACAATCAGAATGTACCTCCGTATCAGCAGAATATGTACGGACAGCCTCCCTACGGCAACAACGGTACATACAATCAGCAATACAATCCGCAGATGTTCGCACAGTACCCCCAAAAGAAAACAAAGGGCGGAATAATTGCGTTGATTATCGTTCTCTGTTCACTTCTTACAATCGGTTTTATCGGCATGATGGTGTACGGATTTTCGGCTGACATAAAAGAAGATTTGAACAGCGACCGAAGTGATTCGGGCAATTCGTTCAGACTTCCGAATAAAGACAGCACAACACCGTTTGAAACCCTTCCCGACACATCTTCGCAGGGTAAAACTCACAATGAGTCGGACTACAGTGACAAGGTGAACAAGGATTACTCGGGTATGAAGCTTGAAAGCAATCCGAAAGACGCAAAAACAAACAACAGCTACACAGCCGCAAAAGCGTCAGAAAAGGTTTCCGACTCGGTAGTCGGCATTCTCTGTTACTCGGACGATGTACCCGATCAGGCTGACACAACAACCGCATCTTCACAGGGAAGCGGAATTATCTTCTCACAGGACGGCTATGTTATCACAAACGCTCATGTAATCGGCAACAGCAAAACAGCCTATGCAATCAGAGTTGTAACATCTGACGGCAAGGAATACAAGGCAGGTGTTGTAGGTTACGATTCAAGAACCGATATTGCAGTTCTCAAAATGGACGATGCAAAGGGACTTACCCCTGCAACATTCGGCGATTCGTCACAGCTTGAGGTTGGTCAGGATATTATCGTAGTCGGCAATCCCGGCGGTCTTGACTATCAGAACACAACAACCAAGGGCGTTATTTCGGCGCTTGACAGAAAGCTTTCAACATCAAGCCTTACAAAGTACATTCAGACAGATGCCGCAATCAATCCGGGCAACTCGGGCGGTCCGCTTGTAAACTACTACGGTCAGGTTGTCGGAATTACAACTTCAAAGATTGTTTCCGAAACTTACGAAGGTATGGGCTTTGCAATTCCGTCACAGACAGTAAAAAGCATTGTTGACACACTTGTAAAGAACGGCTATGTTGAAGGCAGAGTAAAAATCGGCATTTCGGGCATTGCAGTAACCTCCGATCAGGCATCAAATTACAACATTCCGCAGGGCATTTATGTTCAGAGTATCGTATCGGGCGGCCCGTGTGACGGCACAAGCCTTGAAGAAGGCGATATCATCACAGAGGTTGACGGCGAAACAATTACAAGCTTTGCAGATGTTTATGCGATTCTTGAAACCCACAAGCCGGGGGACAAAATCAAGGTTAAATATTACAGCTCATCATCGGGCGACGGTGAGGTTGAAATCACACTTCAGGAAGATAAGTAATTTTAATATAAGAATATCACCAAAAGCAAGAGGGCAGTCACGGCAATGTGACTGCCTTTTGTTTGGCTTAAAATAATGTGCATTCCCGTAGCGGCGGTCATTGACCGCCAATCGAACCAATTGTAAAATTGGTTCGACATTATATGATTGCTTTAACAGATAATAATACCACAAAATTGACTTGCGGTTTGTTCGGTTTGGTTTTACAACCAAACCGATTGGCGATCACTGATCGCCGCTACTGTCTGCACGAATTTGGAACGGCGGCTCGCCGTGATCGCCGCTACTTCTTCCTTGGGATAAAATTCCGCAAAAATCCTGCACTTCTTCCTTTCAGGTAAAACCAACCTATGGTGTCAAAAACTACCGCTCCTACAAAATTAACAAGCAAATCTTTCATTGTATCGATCAGACCGATGTCAAGGTAACCGTTAATACCGAGATTTTCACCGTTCACAACGGTTGATGTTATATCTCTGATGTGCATTATCACATTCGGCTTGCCCGAAATCAAACCCGAATGTATTGCCGTGATTACGGTGTCCTTTTGCATATCCTTTTCAAAAAGCATATCCGCACCAAACTCAAAAAACTCCCACACAACACCGACTGTCATTGAAAAGCAGAACGAAAACAGGCACACAAACATGGGCGAGAGGCTCAATTTCACCCGCTCGCTTCTGTTCAAAATATCGGTCAGTCCAAAACCAACGCCTGCACAGATAAAGCCGTTCACAGTATGGAGCAATGAATCCCATATCGGAATCTTTTCGTAGAACGCACCGAGCTCACCCATAACATTTGCCGCAAACACGAACAGCACAACAATCGTTTCAAGCACACTCGGCAACGCTACCGACAGCTTTCGGTCGATGAACAACGGAAGCATCAACAGTCCGAGCGTTAACACGCAGGTCATGACATTCTCCCATTTTCCGTTTAAAATGCCGGCAGTCAAAAGTGACACAAGTATGAGCCTTATAATGATGTAAACGCCTGCCTTAACCTTGTGCTGTCGCATTTCACGCACATTCAGCCACCGTGCAAGCCTTTGAAAAAATCCTTTAAGTCGTTTTTTCATAATATCCCCCGATTTTTACACTTATTTTTTCCTTAAAAACGAGATAAACCCCTGTAAAATTGTATTAGCTTTTTCTGCCTGATATTACCGCAAAATAAAAAAGCCACCGCCATCTGCGATGACTCATAAGCATTGATATTAAATTACTTTTTCTCTGACTTCTCTGACGATTCGGCTTTTTCGCCATTTTTTTCAGCCTCAAGCTTTTTCTTGAGTTCCTCTTTGCCGACAGCAAGCATCAGCTTGATACGGTTCTCCTGATTTACCTTCGGCGCACCCGGATCATAGTCGATGGCTACAATATTGGCTGTCGGATATTCTCTGCGGATCTCTTTGATAACACCCTTACCTACAATGTGGTTCGGCAGACATCCGAAAGGCTGGATACAAACAATATTCGGAACATCTCCATGGATCAGTTCCATCATCTCACCTGTCAGGAACCATCCCTCACCTGTCTGGTTTCCGGTGGAAACGATCGGAGATGCCATTTTTGCCAGATCTCTGATATCAGCAGGCGGTGCAAAATGGCGGCTCTGTGCAAGAGCTTCGCTTGCAGGCTTTCTCACCCATTCGATTGCTTTGATTCCCCAGTTTGCCATGGTTGCCTTGGACTTCTTGAATCCAAGATTTTCTACCTTGAAGTTCTGATTATAGAAGCAGTAGCACATGAAATCGATCAGATCCGGTACAACTGCCTCAGCGCCTTCAGATTCCAGAAGATCTGCCAGATGATTATTTGCAGCAGGCAGGAACTTGACAAGGATCTCACCTACGATACCAACACGAGGTTTTTTCACATCACTGATCGGGATGGTATCAAAATCGTGAACCATTTCCCGGCACATTTTCTTAAACTGGCTGTGGCTTAATGAGCTGCCGGTAAGAAATGCAATCACACGTTTTTCCCAGATCTTGTGCTTACGGTTTACAATGCCCTTCTCCAGTTCATATGGGCGCATGCGGTAAATACATTTCATAAGAATATCACCAAACACAGCGGCATACACAACAGCCTTCACCAGCGGAAGAGTAAGCTTAAATCCAGGGTTGCTCTCCAGACCGCTAAGGTTAAGGGAGATAACCGGAACCTGTTCCATTCCCGCTTTCTTAAGGGCACGGCGGATAAAAGCAATATAGTTGGATGCACGGCATCCACCGCCTGTCTGGGACATGATAACTGCAGTCTTGTTCAG
>OMFJ01000939.1_pt1 | contig 11573 bp, 9 predicted proteins | sample 1674351 | NCBI WGS metagenome assembly OMFJ01 (sample SAMEA103958164, study PRJEB25191) | human gut metagenome | biome: human-associated habitat [ENVO:00009003]; feature: intestine environment [ENVO:2100002]; material: feces | place: Germany | collected 2013/2015
ATAAAAAAAGAATATCTGGTTTATACAAGTACAAATAAATTGAATACCCAGACTTATGAATTTGTTGCTGTGGCAAGGGATGGAAGTTATCGTTGCTTTCCTCAGGTAAAAACTGGCGGAGAATCGCTGAATGGTAATAAGTATAAGCATTTAGCCACTAATGGAAATAAAGTTTACTTATTTGCGGTAAGTCAGAATTATAACAATATTAATGGTGAAAATATTATTGGTCTCGATAAAAAAGAGTTGCTGGCTTTTGTGTATTCTCATGTTAATCTGATGCCGGAACGTATCAGGTTATGGATTAATGAATAAGAATTAATTGCTATGACGCCTTCAGAGTTATATTAAAGACGCCGTTTTATGTCATATCCGTTTTGTATAATAATACTAAATCACAAGTATATGAGTATGTGGAGGAATGACTATGAAATCTTATCTGAAGCTTGTTTAAAATTGTTATAAGGAAGGGAGAAATAAGTCTTATTTTTCTTGACAGGAAGAAGTGGCTATGGATACGCAATATATCAGAAATATTTTGATTGTCAATAATAAACAGTACGGCAAATCGGAATTGATAGAACGGCTGATAGAGTTCTGCAACAGAAGTATGGGTTACGGAGAAGGAATCTGTATTCCTGATATGCCAGGTTCGCATATTGTTGATAAGGGGCAGCCGGTACAGTTGCATTACAAATATCGAAATGGCGAGGTTTATGAGCTGAATTTTATTGAGATACCGGCTCAGGTGGGTTTCCATTGTGAATGGTCAGCGGATTGGGCGCAAGACGTATACAGCAGTCCTTTCACTTGTGAAGGGGGGCTTCTGCTTATTGATTCCTGTTCTGTGTCTAAACGCCAGATACTGGCAGATATGAATCTGGTATTAGCTCATGGACTGGTATTAATCCCGGTTCTCATCGAAAAATCTGGTGAATCAATTAATAAGGAACGAATCATAGAAGATCTCGAATGTATCAGTGGTTATGACATGGCAAATACGGTTTTTGTTTCTGATGAATCGGGGCTGAATGTGGAAGCTGTGCTCCAAAAGATAGTGGAGCAGGTACCGCCGCCATTAGACAATTCGAGAAAGCCTTTTCGTGGTTTTATCTTTAATTCCGTCTTTGATCCTTCCAGGAGAGCACTTGCACATATCCGTGTTGTCGATGGGGAAATCAAGGCAGGGATGAAGATCCGAATGATGGCTTCCGGCAAAGTCTGCACGGTATCGGAAGTGGGGCATTTCTTACCATTTCCTGCAGCAGCTGATATCCTGTGCTGTGGGTCAATAGGATATGCGGCAGCGAATATGGAGAATATTCAGGACTGGGAAATAGGAGATACTGTCGTAGATTCAGAAAATAACACCTTAACAGCACTTCCCGGATATGTTAAAGCAGCAAAGCCTACAATCTTTTTGGGATTATTCCCGATTGTTAAACAAGGCGACCCAGTAGAAATGGGAACAAATCATGAACATGAGGAAGTTTATGATAAACTGGGAAAGCTATGTTATGATCGGGCTCATGCTGTTTATGGAGATCCTCTGCCTGAAATTGTAAAAGATCGTCTGCGTCTTGAGTTAAAATTTATTCAGGATAACGGTTATAGTACAATTTTTTATACGGCGCATAAATTAGTAAAGTATTCTAATGACGGTGGTCATCTGGCGGGCGTCAGAGATTCTTTAGGGTCTTCTTTTGTCGCGTTCATGTCCGGTATTACTGAAATCAATCCGCTGCCTTCACATTATGTATGCCCCAAATGTCATTGGAATCATTTTTATACTGACGGCTCAGTGGGGAGTGGTTTTGACCTTCCTGACCACAATTGTCCGGAATGTGGAACTTTACTTTATAAGGATGGTCATGATATTCCGTATTCTGTGCTTTTTGGACTTGATGGCACCAACATTAAAGGATTTGGTCTTGCTTTTGTACAGGATGCGGGTCTGGATGAAGTATACAAGTATATGGAAAAGTTATTGGGGCGGGAACATGTATTATGCTATGGGGATAAACTGATTCCTGGTTCTGAAAAATTCCTGAAATATCCGGATGTTTGTAAATGTTTGAATGCAAAGGACAGAAGATGGCCTGCTAATAGTACGGTCCGGTTTAATTATCATTCTATTATAGATGATATGCTGAGTCTTACCATGAATGGTAATGACGCCTTGACTATGGTTCATGAGCTTCAGAATTTAACCGGTATCAATCCGCAATCTATTCCTTTTAATGATGCCCGGGCACTATCTGTTTTTTGCTCTGCTGATGCCCTTGGCATTACACCGTCAAAATTGGCAGATGTTATTGTAAATGGGAAAGTTACCGTAGGAACATTGGGACTGCCGGGGTATGGAACACCTTTTGCAAGAGGAGTACTGGAAGATGTACAACCAAAGAACTTCTCTGAATTGGTAAAAGTGTCCGGCTTCCGCCATGGCACCGGCGTATGGGTGAATAATGCCCGGGATCTCATCAAGAATGATACGGTGAAAATAGAAGAAGTTATTTCTACCAGAGAGGATGTGATGAATTATCTTATTCATCATGGGGTGGAATCGCTGACATCTTTCACAGTGATGGAAAACGTACGTAAAGGGAAAGGAATTGAAAGCAAGAGATCCAATCATCTGGCTGAGTTGGAAGCGGCCCATGTACCACAATGGTTTATTGATTCTTGTCTGAAAATAAGATACCTGCCTCCTAAAGCGCCTTCAATATTTAGTGCTATGACAGCTCTCCGCATTGCCTGGTTCAAGGTGTATCAGCCGTTGGCTTACTATGCCGCTTACTTTACTGTCTATGCAGGAGGAGCCTTTAATGCCACAGTGATTCTAAATGGATTGGCATCACAGAAACAGGAGCTGGCCCGCATTGCTGCGCTAAAACATCTTACGGCTGTAGACAAGGACAATGCTGCGATGATTGAAGTGGCAGCGGAAATGTATCTTCGAGGAATGGAATTTCTGCCTGTCAGTTTGGAAAAATCGGAGGCGACTGCATTCAAAATAGAAGATGGAAAACTTTTGCCGCCTTTCAACTGTATCCCCGCATTGGGGAATGCAGCAGCCGGAGAAATTGTCAAGGCCAGGAATGAGCATCTGTTTACGTCTAAAGCAGATTTAAAGAAAAGGGGTAAAGTGAGCCAGTCGATTATAGATACCATGGAATACATGGGTATCCTGAAAGGGCTTCCTGGGGAAGACTAGATATCTTTTTTGTCTTTGAAGCAGAGGAAATTTCAATTGGATCCATGGAGAACCGGGAATGTAGAGGGGAATAATGGATTTACGCGCAAAACGTTTTTATTATCCCGTATTTACATTCCGGCTGCCGTTTGATAGAATGTTCCTATAATCACAGCGATGAGGAAGAGGAGTACGCATGATCAAGCGAGCCGGTGAGGGTGGGAGTCCGGCACTGTGCGGAAGGCGTTTCCGAGCTGCTGCCTGAACGGAGTAGGGCGGCTATCAAACGAAGGCGGGCCTTTGGCCAATGAGGGTGGAACCGCGGATTTGTAATTCGTCCCTGCAGCTTAATTGTTGCGGGGATTTTTTATTTGCAGGAGGACATATGACTTTTCAGCAGATTATTTTGACGCTCCAGAAGTTCTGGTCGGCGCGGGGCTGCATATTGGAGCAGCCTTATGATGTAGAGAAAGGGGCGGGGACGATGAATCCGGCGACGTTTCTCAGAACCATCGGGCCGGAGCCGTGGAATGTGGCGTATGTGGAACCGTCCCGCCGTCCGGATGACGGACGTTACGGCGATAATCCGAACCGTCTGTACCAGCACCATCAGTTTCAGGTCATCATGAAACCGTCGCCCGATGATATTCAGGAAATCTATCTGGAGTCTTTGCGGGAGTTGGGGATCGTGCCGGAGGAGCATGATATCCGCTTTGTCGAGGATAACTGGGAGTCTCCCACGCTCGGCGCCTGGGGGATCGGTTGGGAAGTGTGGCTGGACGGAATGGAAATCACGCAGTTCACTTATTTCCAGCAGGTCGGCGGTATTGATGAGCATCCTGTGTCCGTGGAAATCACTTACGGTCTGGAGCGTATCGCCATGTACATACAGGAAAAGGATAATGTCTATGACCTGGTATGGACGGACGGCGTGACTTACGGCGATGTATGGCATGAAAATGAGTATGAGCAGTCGGTGTACAGTTATGAATTGTCTGACCATGATATGCTTTTCAAACTGTTCGACATGTATGAAAAGGAAGCGGCCCGCGTCGTTAAAGAAGGCTATGTCCTGCCTGCTTATGATTATGTGCTGAAATGTTCCCATACGTTTAATCTGCTTGATGCGGGCGGCGCGATTTCTCTGTCGGAAAGGACGGAGTATATCGGCCGGGTAAGAAAGCTGGCGCGTATGTGTGCGAAAGCGTACCTGAACAAACGTAAGGAATTGGGATTCCCCATGCTGAAAGGAAGTGACGCGAATGTCTAAAAATCTTCTCTTGGAAATCGGTACGGAAGAAATGCCGGCAAATATGATGTCCGGCATCGTTGAGCAGATGCATGCTCTTGCCGGCGCCAAGCTGGATGAAGCGCGGATTGCTTTTGAAAAAGTGGACGTTTACGCCACACCGAGAAGGCTGGCTGTTATCGTGACTGCCGCTGCGGACGCGCAGCCTGATGAGGAAGTGAAAAAACGCGGGCCTTCTATCCGCACCGCGTATGATGAAAACGGAAATATGACAAAAGCCGCCGAGGGATTTGCACGGGGACAGGGGATTTCCGCGGCCGATTTGATCAAAGAGGGAGAATATACCTGGGCGCAGGTGGTGAATAAAGGGAAAATGGTGGAAGAAATACTGCCCGCTCTTTTCACTTCTCTTATCACAGGGCTCAATTTCACGAGAAGCATGCGCTGGGGCGATGAGGAAGCCCGCTTTATCCGCCCTGTCCGCTGGATCGTAGCACTGGCGGGAGAAGCGGTCATCCCTATGGAATTTGCGCATGTACGGAGCGGCCGGATGAGCCGCGGCCATCGGTTCCTCTGCAAGGAAGAGGTGGAAATCAAATCACCGGAAACATATAAGGAAACGATGAGGAAGGCGTTCGTCATTGCGGATCAGGACGAAAGACGCGCCCTGATTACCGCGGGGCTGCAAAAGACAGCAAAGGAGCTGGGGGGGCAGGTCTGGCACAATGCGGATCTCCTGGAAGAAATCAATTATCTGGTGGAGTATCCGACGCCGCTCTATGGCCGCATTGATGAAGAATTTCTTGATCTTCCCGTGCCGGCGGTGGTGACTCCCATGCGTGACCATCAGCGGTACTATCCCGTCAGAAAGGAAGACGGCTCGCTTATGCCTTATTTTCTGACGGTCAGGAACGGAGGAGACCGGGCGATCCGTAATGTACAGATTGGAAATGAACGTGTTCTCCGAGCTCGTCTTGATGACGCGAAATTCTTCTTTGACGGCGACCGCAGGAAATCTCTGGAAGGCCATCGTGAAGCGCTTTCCCGCATCAATTATCAGGAAGGCATGGGAACGATGCTGGATAAGTCTGACCGCCTGGTGAAGCTGGTGGAGGAAATCGGTGAAGATTGGAATTTCACAGATACCGAAAAGTCGGATGTCCGACGTGCCGCTTATCTGTCCAAATCCGATCTGGCGACGGGCATGGTGACGGAATTTACGGAACTCCAGGGAGAGATGGGCAAAGAATACGCTCTTCTTGACGGGGAAAAGCCAAAGGTGGCAGCCGCTATTTTTGAACAGTACATGCCCCGTTTTGCCGGCGATGTTCTTCCGAAATCTTCTATCGGAAGGGCGCTGTCTCTTTCAGATAAGCTGGACAATCTGGCGGCGACGTTTCTTCGCGGGTTGATTCCTACCGGTTCTCAGGATCCCTTTGCGCTCCGCCGCCAGACGATCGGCGCCATCCATATCCTGACAGACGGAGAGATTCACTGGGATATCCGCAAGGGTGTGAAATTGGCGCTTGCGCTCCTGCCGGGGACGCAGGAAGAAAAAGAGGCGGCTGCGAATAAAGTGGAGGATTTCTTCCGCCAGCGTATTAAGGCTATTCTTCTTGATGAAGGGGTGGATTACGATATCGTAGACGCTGTCCTTACCGGGGCGGTAGATGATGTATATGCGATATTCCTGAAAGCGCATTCCATGATGGACAGCCATGTGAAGGGGGAATTGGAAATGCGTCAGGCGGTTACCCGTCTTGTGAATATTACGAAAGGAAAGACTGCTGTTGAAATTCGTCCCGAACTGCTTACGGAAGAGGCGGAAAAGAATTTGTATGCTGCTCTTGAAAAAGCAGGAGAAGAAGTTACCAACGCTTATAATGCGTATGATTATGGCAGCGCCCTTCCTGCCCTGAAAACGCTCACCGTACCAATTAATCAGTTTCTTGATTCCGTCATGGTCATGGTGGAAGAGGAAGCTGTCAGAAATAACCGTATCTCTCTCTTGATAAATGTTTTGGATGTTTACAGGCGCTGGGGTGATTTCAGCAAATTAGTATAATCAAAATGATATTTCATGAATAATGGAGTGGATATGTTACTGCATAAAAAAATAACAGCTCTTTGCTGTATCGTATTTCTGCTGGCCGGGGTGGGCGGATATACGGCAGATGCCGCCATCAATACGGAAGTAGGCAGTTTATCGGGGATGCCGCTTCCGGCGCCGAAGAAAAGTGAAACAGGAAAGAAAATCACATTGAATCTGGCAAGCCGGCTTTTGACGCTGTATGAGGGAACGGAGAAAGTTCGTATTTATCCTGTGGCTGTCGGGGCGCCTGAAACGCCTTCTCCGGTTGGTGAGTTTTCCATTTCAGAAAAAGAAGTGAATCCCGTGTGGACCGATCCGAAAACGAAAACTACTGTGCCTTCCGGTCCGTCAAATCCTCTTGGGTACCGTTGGCTGGGCCTTTACGGGAATTACGGTATTCATGGGACGAACGCGCCATGGTCTATCGGCCGCAGTGTATCTCACGGCTGTATCCGTATGTATGAAGAAGATGTGGAGGAACTTTTTGAAAGTGTGCCCATGGGAACACCCGTGGAAATCATCTATGACCGTGTGATTATGGAAGAAGCTCCGGATCATACTGTTTCTTACTATATTTATCCTGACGGCTACGGATGGGAACCGCTCACCGTATCGTCTGTAAAAGAATATCTTGCGCGTTACGGTGTGGAAGACTTTGCCACGCCCGATGAAGTGTATCATAAGATCATTGCCTCTGACGGCAGCGTGACTTATGTGGCAAAGCATTATGATCTTGTCATCAACGGGCGGAAGCTGAAAAAGAAGGCTCTCGGTAAAGATGGAAGTATCTGGATCCCTGCAGTGGAAACGTCTGTCGCCGCCAAGGTGGGGGCTTACTGGGACGGGGAAACAAACACACTGATGACCCGTCTGGGCAAGGTGCCGGGGATTGTGAAAAGCGACGTGGTTTATATTAATGAAAAAGACTTGGAAAGTGTATTTCATATCAAGGGTCATCTGACAGAAGACCTTGTTTACGAAGCGGAGGCCCTTCCGACGGCGGAACCTGCTTCAAAAACAATTGTGCTTGGCAGGAAATACTGATAAAGGGGAGCGGAGGCTCCTCTTTTTGCTTGCTTCGTGCATGAAAAAAGACCTCTCTTCCGAAAGGTCTTTGCCGGATTATTTTTCTAGCCCCAGTTCTTTTTTGTAACGTGTCATGCCGTCAATGCAGAGCTGCATCACGAGGTTCGGATCAAGACCGAGCATGTCGAAACCCTGTTTGATGACATCACGGCTGCATCCTGCGGCAAACTTTTTATCTTTGAATTTCTTTTTGAACCCTTTCAGTTCCATGCCGTCGATCCCTTCAGGACGCATGAGTGCGTATGCCATGATGATGCCTGTCAATTCGTCCACGGTGAAAAGACTTTTTTTCTAGGGGAGTGGCGGGTTCAAATTCATCCGTACATACGCCCCAGCCATGGGAAATGATAGTACGGATATCTTCTTCATCGACACCTTCGGGGGCGAGGAATTCCCGGACATGGCGGCAGTGTTCCTCCGGGTATTCTTCATAATCCACGTCATGGAGATAGCCGATAGCTTCCCAGTGGTCACGGTCTTCATGGAAATAATCGGCCATGGCGCCCATTGCCGCGCTGACTGATTGGGCATGGATGAAAAGATGGTCTTCCGTGGTGTGTTTTTTCAGTATTTCCTTTGCTTTTTCTAAAGTGAGTCTGCTCATAGTAACCTCCTTATATTATGGAAATAGTAGTTCTTTTTTCTCCGTTTTGTCAAATGGGAAAGAAACAGGTACAATGAAGAAAATGGACAGCAGAGAAAGGAGAATTTTCATGGCGCCTATGGAAGAGTTTATCGAAATGTTGAAAAGTCATAACCGGATCGTGTTCTTTGGCGGCGCGGGAGTGTCTACCGAGTCGGATATTCCCGATTTCCGCGGGAAAGGCGGGTTGTACCGTCAAAAGACGGAGCTTCCCTGGTCGCCGGAAGAAATGCTCTCTCATCATTTTTATGCGGAGCATCCCGTGGAATTTTTCACCCTCTACAAAGAAAGAGAAGGCATGATGCTGGAAGCGGAACCGAACCGGGCGCATACGGCGCTGGCGGAATTGGAGAAAATGGGGAAATTATCCGCTGTCGTAACGCAGAATATTGACGGGCTTCATCAAAAGGCGGGGAGTAAAAAAGTCATTGAACTGCACGGTTCAGTACTGCGGAATATCTGCCAGAAGTGTGGCAGAATGTACGACATGGAGGAATTTATGGAACTTTGCAGTCCGGTTCCCCATTGTCCCGGCTGCGGCGGCGTAGTCAAGCCGGATGTGGTGCTTTATGAGGAAATGCTTGACAGAAATACGATTGAAGACGCGATTGATAAAATATCCCATGCGGATATGCTGATTATCGGCGGGACGAGTTTGGTGGTTTATCCGGCGGCGGGATATGTGGATTATTTCCAAGGCGACTCCCTGGTTATGATCAACCGTGACGAAACGCCGAGAGACAGCCGCTGTTCTCTGGTGTTCCGCGAAAGTGTGGGCAAGGTACTGGAAGCAGGCGTGGCGGCGCTGAAAGAGTAAGCGTGGAAATTTATTTATTAAAAATGGGAGAGGTACATGGAATTTTTTTCTGTGGCCTCTTTTATTTCCTGTGGAGTCCATGTTTCATGGTAAAATAGAAAAAATGTGTAATAGGAATGTGATGGCTATGGAAATCGATTTTGAAGCGGATGCGTTTGATGAGGGGCGCCATTTGCGTGATGTTATACGGGGGCATAAAGGATTTTCTTCCGCTTTATGGAAACGGATAAAATGGAACGGGGAGGTTTGGCTGAACGGTACCCGGATTCATAATGCGAAAACCGTTCTTCATGAAGGAGACCGCGTCCGTTTGGTGTGGGATGAATCGTCAGACATTGTGCCTGCTGATATTCCCCTGGATATTCTCTATGAGGACGATACTCTTCTTGTGGTGAACAAGGGAACAGGAATGATTATCCATCCTACGAATGCAGGAATCCATGATACCCTGGTGAATGCGGTAGCGGGATATTTCCAAAAGAAGGGAGAAAAATCGGGGATCCATCCTGTATATCGCCTGGACAGAAATACGACAGGGGTGGTGGTAGTCGCCAAGTCGGCGAAAGCGCAGTATGCGCTGACCCGTTCCCATGATCTTATACATCGGGAGTATATCGCCGTGGCAGGCGGTTATATTCCCGGAGAGTTCGGCATTGTCGACGCGCCTATCGGGAGGAAAGAGGGAAGCATTATTGAGTGGACGGTACGGAAAGACGGCAGACCCGCGCGGACGGAATATACTGTTCTCCGCCACGGGGACAACTATACCGTTTTAAAGCTCCATCTTCTCACCGGACGGACGCATCAGATCCGTGTCCATGCACGGTACATGGGGACACCGCTTTTAGGTGATGATTTGTATGGCGGGAATCATGATTTGATAAGCCGCCAGGCGCTCCATGCGCATACAGTCACTCTCACCCATCCCGAAACGGGAGAAGCGATGAAGTTCACTGCGCCTGTACCTGCCGATATGGAACCTTTTATGAATGAGGGAAAAAATATGCATATTGAAACGAAAAGCGGCGTATCTTTCCTCACTTTTGATGTTTTTAAAAATGAGAATCTGATAGCAGCCGTGTCTACAAAGAACGGAGGAGTCAGTACAGGGGCATACCATTCGCTCAATATGGGGTTTTCTACGGATGATGCGCCGGAAAAAGTCAGAGAAAATCGGAAACGCTTCTTTGATGTCCTCGGCATTATTCCCGAAAGGCTGGTGAACTGCGCATTGGTTCACGGCATCCATATGGAGAAGGTGGGAAAGGCGGACTGCGGACGCGGTGCGCAGGATTTCACTTCCGCCATTCCCGCGTGCGACGGCTTGTATACTAATGAAAAGAACGTGCCCCTCGGACTGAATTATGCCGACTGTACGCCGCTCCTTTTTTATGACCCCGTGACGTCTTCCATTGCGGTGGCGCATGGAGGATGGCGGGGAACGGCAGGAAATATAGCGGGGGAAGCGGTGCGTCATTTACAGGAAAGCTATGGCGCCGAGCCGAAGAATATAAAAGCGGGGATCGGACCGGCTATCGGTAAATCCGTCTTTGAAGTGGAAAAAGATGTGGTGGAAGCTTTTGAAAAGATATTTGATAAAGAAGAAATGAAGAGGCTTTCAGCACCTAAGGGAGAAGGAAAGATTCTTATCGATCTGCCGCTGGCGAACCGTATACTTATAGAGCGGGCAGGTATTCTGCCGGAAAATATTGAAGACTGCGGCATCTGTACGTATTGCAGGAATGATTTGTTTTATTCTTACAGAAAAGCGGCAGGCAGAACCGGACGCCACATGGCGGTAATGATGTTGAAGTGATGGATGAAAACATGGAGTTGAAACACTATAAAACGCGGTGGATTATCATACACCGCGTTTTATAGTGTCCTTTTCCCGAAAATCGGGTGGGTGGTGGGCTTTAAACTTCTTTTTTCGATAACGTCCAAAGCCTCATCCATGGATAAGTCGCGCCGCCCTTCATCCGTTTCATAAACGAGGACGGGAATGTCCGCGCCCAGTTCGCTTCCCGGCAGGTATACATATTCTTTTGTATGATGGTCGCCGTAAATGAAACCGGCAAGTAATTTGCTTTCTGTTAGTTTTTTCATGATTCATTCCATTCTGTAAGAAGAAGAGGTTTAAAGTCCAGATAATCGGAGGAGGTGAGATGGAGCTGTATGCCTTCCAGCTCCTTCGGCAGGTTGTTAAAATTCTGTTTACCGTGGATATGCCCGTAAATGCAGTCTGTTACGCCGTGGGATCTCATGATCTCCATCATTTTCGTAGGCCTTCTCTGCTCATCAAAAGGAGGATAGTGGAGAATGGCGAAAATTTTCTTGCAGTTAAATTTTTCCGCTTCTATGAGGGAACGTTCCAGCCGTCCCTGTTCCCTCAGGATAATCACTTTATCTTCTTCCGTTATTTTTTTTGATGTCTCGGGGATCCATCCCCGTGTGCCTGCGAGCGCTATATTTTCTACGGATAAAGCAGAA
>OMFJ01000940.1_pt1 | contig 11569 bp, 8 predicted proteins | sample 1674351 | NCBI WGS metagenome assembly OMFJ01 (sample SAMEA103958164, study PRJEB25191) | human gut metagenome | biome: human-associated habitat [ENVO:00009003]; feature: intestine environment [ENVO:2100002]; material: feces | place: Germany | collected 2013/2015
ATTCCTTTGCCACGCATCTTCTCGAGGGCGGCGCCAATCTGCGTGCCATACAGGAAATGCTCGGGCATGAGAGCATCACCACCACCGAAATCTACGTGCATATCGACCGCTCGTTCCTTCGACAGGAAGTGGCAAACTGCCATCCCCGCAGCAGGAAGAAATAGGAAAAATCATTACCTTTGCAAAAATAAGCAGACACATTATGGCAAAAAGCAAGATATACGTTGTGTACGTTGGGCGTCAGCCAGGACTTTATGAGACATGGGATGAATGTCGAGCCGAGGTAGAAGGCTACCCCGGCGCCCGCTACAAATCGTTTTATTCCAAGGAAGAAGCCGTAATGTCGATGCGAGAGAGCGACGCATCGGCATCGATGGCGTTGCGCCAGATAGCCCGCCACCTTCAGGAGGACACCCCCGAGGTTGTAGCACCCCGCACCAAAAAAGCGTCGCCGTCGGTCTATCCCCCCGATGTGATACTCAACAGTCTTGCTGTAGACGCCGGCTGTATGGGCAATCCAGGGATAATGGAGTATCGCGGCGTTTATGTCCAGACCGGACAGGAAGTATTCAAAGTGGGGCCCTATCACGACGGCACTAACAATATCGGAGAGTTTCTCGCCATTGTCCACGGACTGGCGTTGTTGAAGCAAAAAGGCAGCAACATCCCTATCTACAGCGACAGCAAGATAGCCCAAAAATGGGTGCGCGACGGCAAATGCCGCACCACGCTCGCCCCCACATCCCGCAACGCCGAGCTGCTCGGGCTCGTGGCGCGAGCCGAGAAGTGGCTTGCCACCAACACTTATACGAATCCCATCATCAAGTGGGAAACCAAGCAGTGGGGCGAGATACCAGCCGACTTCGGCAGAAAAGGATAGTCACACTGAAGATTTTCCGGCAAAAAAGAACCAACGCAGGTGTCTTTTCCACTTTTTTACGGGAATCCAGACACGTTGCGTTTTATTTTTGCGGAAAAACACAAAAGCAATGAAAAACACAAAAAAGATTGAATTCAAGCCATTGACACCAATTGATGGCAACCGGTCAGAGGCCGTCAACGTGCGCCGCCGCGGAGACTGGATGGAAGTGACCGGCACCCCCGCTGCCGTGTGTCCGAAAACCACCGACGACCGTTTTCTCGGCGCCGACCGTCGCGGCAGCCGCACATACTACTTCATGCAGCGCAACGGAAAAGACGTAATAATGTCAGGCTACAGGCAGGACGGAACGTTTACCGCCGTTCAGCGCACCCTGTTTGCCGACGGCGGCAGCGTGACAGGATTTGCCGTCAGCGGAGAGTTTGTAGTGATGTCAACATCCGCCGGACTCCGCTATCTGCATTTCAACGGGTCGGGCTACGACAGCCTCGGCGGTATGGTAGAGATGCCGGAATTTGCGTTCGGCACCATCACCTCGGCAACGATAAGCACCGACATAGCAGGCATCACCCTCAAGGGGTCGTATCCGCAATGGAAAGGCACGTTGGCAGCATCCGACCGCAGTGGCGTGGAGCGCGCGTTCCGGTCAGCCATAAGCGAGTTGCAGACCGTCGCTTCGGCGGGAGGCTGCTGCCTGCAGCCAGTCGTGCTTCGCGTGGCATTGCGCTTGTGGGACGACAGTCTGCTCTGGAGCGGCGCAGCGGCATGCGTAGGCCATGCGTGGCAGCCCGAGACCCTTGCCGATGCAACACCCGGCACCGTCAGCACCATAGACGGCACCACCCTCAGCGCAACGATGTGGCAGCCCACGCTGCACCTTGTCTCGTCGGGACTCGGACACTGGCAGCCGTTTGTCAAAGCCGTTGAAATCTATGCCACCGAAGAGGCCGGCGACTTCTCCACAATGCGCTTCCGCTGCGAGCAGAGCCAGACCGGTCAGAAAACCTACCATCTGCGAATGCGGGCAGAGAACGACACCTCCGCACAGCTCCGCCAATCAGCCGAGGCACAGGAAATGCGTCTTGTGGCATCTATCACCGACACGAAAGCACTTGCGGAAGGCACAGTGGCAGGCAGCAACCTCACAGATATAGGCGGCGGCAAGGTGGCAGTGGCAGTGATCCGCCAATCGACAGCCGTAGCCTGGCAGCCAACACCATCCAGATTCACGGCAAACACTCTCGACACCGTAGGCACCAGCCTGTTTGCCGGCAACCTTGTGCGCCATTTGCCCGCCGCACCCCACTTCCTTTCCGTGGTCGACGCCACAACACTCAAAAACGGTGTTGCAAGCACCTATGTCAGTGTCGACATCGCCACCGAAGCCGGAAATGCAACCATCACCCGTTCAGCCCTGTTGGAACAATACAGCCTTCAGACCACCAACCTTGTGTCCTATCCCGACAGCCGAGCCCGCCGGCTGACACTGATTGTCGTGGCAGGCGGACAACGCTACAGCCGAACCATTCCCCTCACGCCGTCGGCCACCGGCAACTATGCCTACGCCACGCGTCCAGGCGGCTTCGCCATCCAGCCCGATACCTCCTCCTCTGTTCCGCCGACCACTGCCCGCTCTGTCGCCCAGCCAACCACACTGCTCCACAGCACCGGCAACCCACTGCAATGGACGGAATGCACTCGCGCCGACAATGCAGGAGTGCACGGCGTGATGCCCACGCTGCGCTACGGCGCGACGTGGATTATCGGCAGATCACCAGTGTGTCTTCTCAGCGCCGACGGCATCCGCCTGCTGTCGTTTGACACCTCCGGACGTTGCACCGCCTCCACCCGAATCTCCCAACGGATTGTAGCCTCGTCGCGTCTTGCCGCCGTCACAGAAAACGGATTGGCATTTATCGACAGCAACGGACAGCTCTGCCGCTATGAAGGCACGCGCGTCACGTCGACCGGCGTCACAGTCCCGTCGGCAGAAGGTCTTGTCTATTCCGCCAGCCACGGCGAGTTGCTCGTGTATGGCGGCGGCAAGACAATGGCAGTAGCCCCCGACAACACCTTCACCCATCGCACGTCACGCTACCAAAGCCACGCCTCCGGACTCCTGAGCGACAGCGACAACGTGTATGATCCCGACATAGAAGAGAAAAGCGCGCAAGCCGTCGACCTGCGCACCGACCAGACAGAATTGCCGTTCCGTCTGCGTCTGGCACAGTGGCATATAGACGCGTCTGACGCCGACGTAAGACTCACCGTCTATGCCGAAAACGGCTACAGCTGCCACGGCGAGATGGTGTCAAGCCAGCGGTTGCGCGGCGCCGTCAGAGCCGTTGTCAGACAGCGCGTAGCCATGCCCCGCAGCCGCACCGTAAGGTTCGGGCTTCAAGGCACGTTGCCTTCAGGAACAAGAATCGGCAATATAAATATGTCGTAAAACATATTTTGGGGTAGTGAATAAAAAAAATTGCGTGTCGGCGTAAAAAAAATGAAGAAAAATAGTTGAAAAAAAATGAAACAATTTATCTTTGCGTATATCTAACAAAGAATCATAATTCAATCTGTATAAAAAACAAGGAAATGAAAAAACACAGCGACAATAACCCAAACCAGGAAACACAGAGACCGCCTCTGTGGGTTGTCATAATTGTGATAGCCAGCATCCTGCCGGTATTGCTTTGGCCGTTGTACATGTCGCGTTATGGTCTTCAACAAGGAGGTCAGACAGCCTTTCTTGCCACCGCCTTTCCGATTTATATAGTGCTGTGCGGATACCTTGCATATAAATGCTATCAGTATAGAAGAGAAGTCACCTACGTGCTTCTCGTGATAATGTGGCTCTCCTACGGCGCCGCAGTTTTCCTATAAAAACCCTAATCTTAATAAAAAATACAAGACTATGATTATTGGAATTCCTAAAGAAATTAAGAACAACGAAAGCCGCGTGTCGATGACCCCGGCAGGTGTTCATGAGTTGGTTAAGCACGGTCATACAGTGTATGTGCAGAAAACGGCAGGCGAAGGCAGCGGATTCAGCGATGCCGACTACGAAGCCGTAGGCGCGGTGATGAGTCCAACGATAGAGGATGTCTACGCAAAGGCGGAGATGATAATCAAAGTAAAGGAACCAATAGAACCTGAGTACAAATTGGTGCGCAAGGGACAGTTGCTGTTCACGTATCTACACTTTGCCAGCAGCGAGCCACTGACCAAAGCAATGGTAGAGAGCGGCGCCGTCTGCCTTGCTTACGAAACCGTCCGTATGTCCGACAACTCGTTGCCTTTGCTGATACCGATGTCGGAGGTGGCAGGACGAATGTCGGTACAAGAAGGAATGTATTTTCTTGAGCGTCCGCACGGTGGCAAAGGCGTGCTTCTCGGCGGCGTTCCAGGCGTAAAGCCGGCGAAAGTGTTTGTGATAGGAGGAGGCGTTGTCGGCACAGCTGCCGCAATGACCGCCGCCGGCACAGGCGCCGATGTTACAATTTGCGACATCTCGATACGTCGCCTCACGTATCTTGCGGATGTTATGCCCAAGAACATCAAGACGCTAATGAGCAATGAATACAATATCCGTCAGGAGCTTGCTGACGCCGATCTTGTTATCGGATCAGTGCTTATCCCAGGCGCCAAAGCGCCTAAACTCGTCACCCGCGATATGCTGAAGCTGATGAAGAAAGGCACAGTGCTTGTAGACGTGGCTATCGACCAGGGCGGCTGCTTCGAGACCTCGCATCCTACCACCCATCAGGATCCAGTGTATGAGATTGACGGCATAGTTCACTATGCTGTGGCAAATATCCCTGGAGCCGTGGCACGCACATCGACGTTCGCGCTCACCAACGCCACAATTCCTTATGCGCTGAAACTTGCCGACAAGGGCTGGAAACAGGCATGCAAGGAAAATCACGACCTTCTTGAGGGCTTGAACATTGTTGACGGCAAGGTGGTGTATAAGGGCGTTGCCGACGCATGGGGCTTGCCTTACACACCGGTTGAGGAAGTGTTGTAGAGAAACACATATAGATAAGAAGACAGGCGCGTTTCGGAAATGCGCCTGTCTTTTTTTGAGATGTTGAAGTGGCGTACCTCCGGCACGCTGATGGCGGATGCTGGCAGAGATCCCGGCACGCTGCGCTGCGCTCCGCGTACCGGGTTATTGCAGAGTGTCGTCGCTCCGCGACGAAGGGGGATAAAAAAAACAGGCGTGCTTCTAAACCACGCCTGTTCTTATTGATATGAGGTCTGTTTTATTTCACTTCCCAAGTTTCACCAGCCATAATCATGTCGCGCAGCGAACCGAAATGTTTGCGCTCCTCGACATTGTGAGTCTGTTTGTCGACCTCTTCCTCATAGACCGGTGCTTCGACGTCGCGTATAACGCCGATTGCCAAAGGCAACGACTTTCCGTCCATCATAGCGAGCTGCTGATGGAGGAAGTTGGACTGGCAGTGAGCATCGTGAGTAAGCACGTCGTCGATAGTGTATCCGTCCTCACCGATTGTCACCGCCTTCAAAAGGAATCCGTCTTGAACCAACCCCTTGTTCATCTCCTTGCCGAAGAGCATTTTCTCGCCGTGGCGCAAGTGGATGGTGTGGTCAGGGCGCAATTCGCGGTCGCTGACAAAGCTGTAGATGCCTTGATTGAAGATTACGCAGTTTTGGAGCATTTCAACAACCGACGCGCCGCGATGGCGTGCGGCTGCAACCAAGACCTCTTGCGACGTTTTCAGTTCAACGTCAAGGCTTCTGCCGAAGAAAGTGCCTCTCGCTCCAAACACGAGTTCAGCCGGGATGAACGGATCCTCCGTAGTGCCGTAAGGCGAAGACTTAGATACGAATCCTCGTTCAGACGTAGGCGAATACTGACCCTTTGTCAAACCGTAGATACGGTTGTTGAGCAGAATCATATTCATGTTTACGTTTCGTCTGACAGCGTGGATGAAGTGGTTTCCGCCGATAGCCAGACCGTCGCCGTCGCCGGAGATTTGCCAAACGGTCATGTCGGGGCGTGCCACTTTGAAACCAGTGGCGATAGCCGCCGCACGTCCGTGGATGGTGTGGAAACCGTAAGTGTTCATATAGTAAGGCAGACGCGAGCTGCAGCCGATACCAGAAATCACGGCAGTTTTTTCAGGAGCAACGCCGAGTTCCGCCATTGCTTTGTGCAGCACGTTCAAGATGGCGTGGTCGCCGCAACCGGGACACCAGCGCACGTATTGGTCGCTCTTGAAATCAGAGGCTTGATATTTCTTTTCTTCCATGATTCTTATTCCTCCATAATTTTAGTTACACCATCGACAAGCTCCTGCACAAGGAACGGTTGTCCCTGCACCTTGTTGATGCGTCTTATCAGAACGTTCGGGAATTTTGCCTGCAGGAAGTCGGCAAACTGTCCGAGGTTGAGTTCGGCAACGACAACGTGTTTGTATCTGGCGAGCACCTCCCCGGTGTTTTTAGGCAGCGGGTTGATGTAGCGGAAATGAGCCATAGCCACTTTTTTGCCGGCAGCCCTCAGATCGTCGACAGCCTCATGGATATGACCGAACGTGCCGCCCCATCCGATGACAAGCGTATCAGCGTCAGCATCGCCGTAAGGCTCTACGTCGGGGATGTCGAAAGCCACGCGGTCTACTTTCTCCTGTCGCAGGAGCACCATTTTCTCGTGGTTTTCCGGGTCGGTCGAGATGGCACCAGTTTTGGAATCCTTCTCCAAGCCGCCGAGGCGGTGAGTCAGACCTGGAGTTCCCGGAATAGCCCAGTAGCGCGCTTTGGTATTCTCGTCGCGGTCGTAAGGATGCCAGTCGGATTTGCCTTCCGGCACGAAACGCGGTTTGATTTCAGGATATTCGCCCTCTTCCGGCAGTCTGAACGCCGACGAACCGTTTCCGATGAATGCGTCAGAAAGAAGCACAACCGGAGTCATGTGCTCGATTGCAATTCTTGCGGCTTCGAAAGCCATGTGGAAGCAGTCGACAGGAGAAGCAGCAGCCAAAACCACGATAGGGCATTCACCGTTGCGGCCGTAGATAGCCTGACGAAGGTCGGTCTGTTCGGTTTTTGTAGGCAGACCCGTAGACGGGCCACCACGCTGCACGTCGACGATTACAAGCGGAAGTTCAGCCATCACAGCCAGACCTATACCCTCGCTCTTCAGCGCCAAACCCGGTCCTGATGTTGTCGTCACCGCCAAATCGCCGGCAAAAGCCGCGCCGATAGCAGAGCAGACGCCTGCAATCTCGTCCTCCATCTGGCAAGCCTTCACCCCGAGGTCCTTGCGTTTTGCAAGTTCGTGAAGGATGTCGGTGGCAGGAGTGATAGGGTAGCTTCCGAGATACAATGGTCGTCCCGACTTTTCAGAAGCGTATATAAGTCCCCAAGCAGTGGCCGTGTTTCCGTTTACATCGGTGTATGTTCCAGGACGAGTGTCGCCGGTTTCGATACGGTATGTTGAAACAGAAGCATGGATATTGTGTCCATAGTCGTATCCAGCGTTGAGCACTTTAGCGTTAGCCTCGTAAACAGCAGGCTTTTTTGCGAATTTGTTTTTCAGGAGGTGCAAAGCGGATTCAAGCGGGCGGTCGAACAGCCAGCAAACCAATCCGAGCGCGAAGATGTTGCGGCATCGCAGCATTGACTTCAGGTCGAGACCAGATTCGGCGAGCGCATTTTTCACCATCGAAGTCACCGGCACTTCAACGATTTGTGCAGTGTTGTCGATTCCGATTTCGTGGAAAGGATCGTTGGTTTCGTAGAGCGCTTTTTTGAGGTCAGACTCCTTGAATGAGTCGATGTCGACAATTGCGACACCTCCTTTTTTCAGGAAGCAGGCATGGCGTTTCAGCGCCGCAGGGTTCATAGCCACCAGGACGTCGGCGAGGTCGCCCGGCGTATGCACGCCCTTGCCAATGTGCACTTGAAATCCAGAGACACCGCTCAGAGTGCCTTGCGGAGCGCGGATTTCAGCAGGATAGTCGGGGAAAGTGGAGATTTGGTCGCCCACGCCCGCCGACACGTTAGAGAAAATGTTGCCGGCGAGCTGCATACCGTCGCCAGAGTCGCCCGAAAAGCGGACCACTACATTCTCCAAGGTCTTAACGTTTGTCTTTTCTAACATTTTTATTTAGGTTTGTTTTGCTAACAGCAAATTATGTTGTTTTCACGTCACAAATGTAGTGTTTTTTCCAAACTTAACGCCTCTGCCAATCAAAAAAATACTAAAAATTTGAATATAACATTCAAATCGTTGGGTTTCTTCGTAGCGGAGTCAAAATTCGGCAAACTCAATACTTCGGAAACGGGCCAATCTCTTTAATCACGTCGATGGTTTGGCTGTCGGAAGTGTAGCATCCGACGATGCCAACTCCGCCGTCTACGTTGCTGAATATTTTGACAGGGTCTGCCAATCCGAGGTCAAAGAGTCCGCCTTGTATGCCTTTGTCGTCGGTGCGGTTTATTATAGAGCTGACAAGATAGTCGTAGTATGGCTTTGAAATAGTATATAGCCAGAACTTGCGCGCCATCCGTTTTTGCCGCCAAGTGCCTGCCGACAGTTGTATAATCTCCCTCACTTCGATGGTGCGCTTTTGCCCGTCGAAACCTTTGTCGGAGAATGGCAGGCCGTATGGCGAATATGGCTCCCAACCAGGCAGTGTCGAATGAACTTGGTTGGCGAGTTGCTGGAACACGTATTCGTGCGTGAAGTTGCGTTCGCCCATCGAAAAGCCTCTTAACCCATCGGCGTTGTCCCATTGCAGGAAGTAGTAGCTGTCGCCGGGCTTGTCGGTGAACGTCAGATTGTAGTAGACCACGCAGTCGGCGTCGGTGTAGATTTGCATCGGACCTTGTCGGCTTACAGTGATTCCTTCGATGACGACAGGCTCCGGCATCACGTCGGTTGCCGTGACAGTCTTGTCGCGGTAGCGGGTGCTGACGGTGACGCTCTCGCCGGGAATCACTTTCGTGTTGGAGACGTAGAGGTGTCGGTTGGCGTCATACGTCATATGCTCTTTTTCCTCGCCGTTTATGCTTACGGCAATGTCGAGGTCGGTCACGAACGTGCGGCCTTTATGCACGTCGGAGAAGAAGTAGGGCTTTGTGGCGGCCACCTGCACTGTCGAATCCGCACTGACCAACGAGTTGAGCGTGAGCATGTTCGACAGCTCGTCGGTTCTGTATTGGTCGAGGTCCTGCTCCCGATAGCATGAGGCGAGGACAAAGATTAGGAGCGTTGCCAGAATGTATTTTCGGAGATGCATAAGCTTAGAAATAATAAGTGTAAGAAAAAGAAGGAATAATAGGGATGAAACTCAGCGTTTTGAATGCCCGGTGCCAATTCTCTTTATCAGGATTGAAGAACACATCGTTGATGTTGTCCTTCTTTATCGTGATGGCGTTCATATGGCAGTAAGCATTGTAAATGCTAATGTTCCACATCCCGGCATGCCCGTTCTTGTGGCGGACGTGTATCGTCATTCCGAGATCGAGTCTATGGTTTGCGGGTAGGCGTACGTTGTTGCGTGACGAGTATAAATCCACGCCTTCCACTTCGTCGTCGTCTCCCCACCCTGGAGGTCCAGGCGACGGTGCGTCGGGAAACATTGTGCCCGGCACGTCGTAGTTGTAGGTCGAGAGGGTCATGCGGTTGCCGGTGGTGAATGTCCATCCTGCGTTGAACTCTATCTTTTCGTTGAGCTTGTAGGATGCGTTGATGTTGATTTTATGGCGGTTGTCGAATTTAGCTGGGAATTTCACTCCCTGGTTGAGGTCGTCAAATTTGCGCCAGTTCCACAGCAAGCCGTAGCCGACCGTTCCCGTGATTTTGCCTACTTCGCGAGTGACGCTCAGGTCCACACCGTAGGACCATCCTTTGCCCGATGTGAGTTTGTCCTCCCATGCGAGGTCGGGATTGAGCACGGAGACGCCCTCGCGGTACTCCAACAGGTTATCCATATCCTTATACCATCCTTCAACAGAGAAGTACATATTCCATGGCAGATTGCCATAAACGCCAATTGAATATAGGTCGCTTTGCAGAGGCTTGAATCTGGCGGAAACAGGTTGCCAAAGGTCGGTTGGCAGGTCGATGTAGTTGGTTGATACTTGCTGTACGTACTGATGCATTCTGGCATATCCAGCCTTGACGCTGAAGTTGTCGCCCAAAGCGACTTTCAGCGACGCGCGCGGTTCAATGTCGGCAAACGTAGTGCCCTGCACTCTGTTGACCACGCCTCTGACGCCTACGCTGAAGGCAACTTTGTCGTTGAAGTTAAGAGTGTTGTCGACGTAGGCTGCAACCTCGTTCGACGTGACGTGGGGGCTGTTGTTGTTCTCGACAGTTTCGATGCCGTCGGTGAGAAAACTGTTTACAAGCCCCTCCGGCAGGTAGTTGTGGTTTGCGTATTCGACTCCGGCACGCAGCGTGTAGACCTTGCTGAAGTCGGCCATATAGCTCACCTTCGCACCGATGTCGGCTATCGAATTTGACGTATGGCTTTTGCTGTATTCGTAGGTTGATGGGTCGCTCGTGTCGGTTTGATATTCCCGTTCTTGCCGATAATTGGAGGAATATTTTGAATAGTAGACCGCAGCCCGAAGCATACCGCGATTCAGTCTATAATCGTAGTTGCCAATCACGCCCCAATTTCCCCAAGCCAAACGGTTTGAGTTCTCGTCGAAGAAGTGCGTATCCGATTCTGTCGTAGAGCCGTAGCTTTTGGCATCAAATTCGCGAAGTCCTAATTTAAGGCGGTCGTAGCCATAATATCCCACAATCTGGAGCGACATGTCACGATTGATTTTATGGTCGAGCCTCAAGTTCATGTCAGTGAAACTATATCCAAGTATATGCTTTTTGCCATTCTTTTTGGTGATGGCGTTTACGATGGCAAGTGTAGGTGCCGACAGCAAGTCGATCCACGAGCGGCGCAGGCCGGCTGAAAATGCCGTGCGTCCTTTGATGATAGGCCCTGTCACGTAGACGTTGGCGTTGAGAAGCCCGACCGACACGTTCCCGCCAAACTTGTTGAAGTCAGGCTCGCGCATTGCAATGTCGGTGATTGACGATATCCTGCCGCCATATCTTGCTGGAAACGATGCTTTGTAGAAGTCAACGCGGTCTACTGTCTCAACGTTGAACGACGAGAATATGCCTCCAAGATGGCTTACGTGGTAGAGCGGTAGCCCTTGATACAGAAAGAGATTCTGGTCGTTGTCGCCGCCTCTGACGTATAGCCCAGTGAAGCCCTCCATTCCTTGCGATACGCCAGGAAGAGTCTGTAAAGCCTTAACGATGTCAGGCTCGCCAAACATCACGGGCAGGTTGGCAATCATATTGCTGCTTAGGCTCACTCTGCCCATTTCCGGGGCTTTAAGATTTCGCTCGGCGCCATAGCCTCTCACCACGACCTCCTTCAGCCGGTTTACCGTCTTGAGAGTGTCGCTTTGCGCAGAGGCATTCTGTCCAAGCAAAATGGCGGGAGAAAATGTTACCCCAGCCATTATTAGTAATGTCTTTAAATTCATCGAGAGATCAGTTGGAGCTCTAACCCTTGAAATTCGTGACGGTCAAGAGGACTGCCAGTAAACTTTCCAAAGCAATCATAATACTCGGGATGTATATCAATACCCCAGTTCGGGATAAGAAATAGTTTATAAAAAAGTTGGTAGTCTCATAAA
>OMFJ01000952.1_pt1 | contig 11474 bp, 6 predicted proteins | sample 1674351 | NCBI WGS metagenome assembly OMFJ01 (sample SAMEA103958164, study PRJEB25191) | human gut metagenome | biome: human-associated habitat [ENVO:00009003]; feature: intestine environment [ENVO:2100002]; material: feces | place: Germany | collected 2013/2015
CGCTTGGAGTAGAGCAGCGTGTCTTCCAGATGGTTGTCCCGTACATCCGGCTTGGGGAAGGGGGCGTAGATGAGATAGTTTGTGGTGGTGTCCTGCCGTTCCAGAAAAAGCTTGGTGGCAAACTGGTTATCCGGCTGCAAAAAGTAGACTTTAGCGTTTTCCAACTCTACATTCTGCATATCCTCCACAAACTCGCCGTTATCGTCATACCAAAAAACGAGCTTACGGGTATCGCCGGTAAACTCAGCATTCAGCCGGTCTATGATTTGTTTGATGTTCATTTCTGCCATGCCGCTTTACTCCTTCTGGTCTATGACTACCCATGACCCACTCCGGTTGGAGCCTTTGCGTATGATTTTGCCAGCTTTTTGAAGGCTGTTCATGAGCCTCTTCACAGTGGCGAGAGAAACACCCAGCATCTCTACAACATCCTTCTGCGTCGCTTTCGGATTGGATTGGAGGATGCGCAGAATCGCTTCTTCATTGGTATCATTGGGTTCAACTTTGGTGTCATTGGTATCATCGGTGTCACGCTCTTTGGGATCAATGACACCATTCTGATCGGTAGCCGCGTCTTTCCGATACAGGTTGATGCGGAAATCGCTGCCCATATCAATCAGTTCCGGCTCACGAAGTCCATATTCCTTTGCTTCCCGGAACATTTTCGGGATTCCGCTGCCCCACGCCTCCACGATATTCATGTAGGAAAAGGCGGCTGCAATGCCACGGTTGCGGATCTTCGAGAGGCCGGACTTCATTTTTTCAATGGTGATTTCGCTGTCCAGCATACCGGGGGAGGTGACCTCCAGCCGGTCATCAAAGAGCGCCACCTGGATTTTCCCCGGCGTCAGGTAGCTGCGATGGCAGACTGCATTCGAGATCATCTCACGGATTGTTTTGACGGGCAGTTCATAATAATCCTGCCTTCCAATTCCTTCAATGCGTGAGCCGAGGTCGATGTGCTGCAACACGAAGTTGTAGGCATCCTCGATCTGCTCATAGATCGCACCGGTAAATTCTTTACGGGTAATAAAAATATCCCGCACAGTGCCTTTGAATACCGCACATTGAATGGCTGCATCCGGGAACTCTGCCGTGTCTCCACTCAGAAGCAGATACCCGTTGGTGGGGTGGTAAGCTCCGTCGCGCTCCACCAGCAGCTTCCATGAGAGCAACTGATTTTTGCCCACTTTTTGAATCTGCTCCCGCGCCGTGTCTGTCTCGGCCAGCTTGAGGGCGTGTTGATACATCTTCTCGCAGAAGACCGCGATCTCTTCCTCAGATACCGTCTGCTCCCGTTCCATTTGGTCAAAAGAGCGGTTCGTGCCCTCCATGATAAGCTCCTGCACACGGTAGCGCTCCGCATGGCGGGTCGTACCCGCTACACGGATATAGGTGCCTTCCATGATGCCCTGACTCTTGATATAGTAGGGACGCTGCATACCGGGGATTATTTCGACAACGATGATTGCCTTCCCGTCAATTTCCTGCACCGCGATACTCGGGGTGATCTTGGGTTCGCAGCTATCGAAAATGGCGTTGGTAATCGCATCCATCTTCTGAAAGACTTCCTCTTTGGAGAAGCCGGTGACAGTCCATGTGCCGTTCTCCACACCGAAGACCAGCTTGCCGCCCTTGCCGTTAGCAAAGGCAACCACGGTTTTCATGTATTTTTCGCTTTTGGCGGGAATCTCGCTCTTGAACTCGATATTCTCGGATTCACCGGCGAAAATCTCTTCTGCGGTCATCTCGACCACCTCCTTCTATCGAATTACATATCAATATCTGCGGCGATTTATTTGCGCCGTCATGTTCCCAATACTGGCAATAGCTTCCGCCTGATGCTTGTCATAAGCCACTTTGTCGTAGTACGCATTTGTTCCGCAGGAAGGACAACAATATGTCCCTACACCAGTTTTTTGCCCCTGTACCAATATCTTTTTTGTGTCCCAGCAACATGAGCAATAAATGTGCCTATCAGGGTCATCAGCCAGCGTGATATAGGCATCTTCATGCCGCTCAATCTTTCCGGCAATGTCCGTTGTTTCCTGCATTTCTCTGATTTGCTCTCTAAGCTTCTGATTCTCATTTACCAGATCAAGAATTTGCTTTTGCGCTTCAATCAATTTTTCTACAAGAGGAATATTATCTACTTGCTGTGCAACAGCAATACCATCCTTAATTGCATCATACCATCCCAAAGTCATTCACCTCATATCTTTGCCAGAACAGCGTATTTCTTCCCATCGCTGGCGGTTTGGATTTTTTCGTAGTTGACCTTCACGCCGTCATCCAAGTCCAGTTCGATGCGGCTCAGGGCAAGGTGGGCAATCATCTCATCATAGTCGCGGCACTCTTTGAGCTGCTTTTGGAGCTTTTCTTTCCGCTTGGTGGAAGCAGCCACCTCGCGGGCGTTGGTGCTGTGGTCGATCATGTCCTGCATCCGGTTGATTTCGGACTCGTAGACGCGCTGCATCTTGTGGAGGTAATCCACGCGGAGATTGCCAATGGTGTCCGGCGTGTAGCGGTGGAGGTAGATCAGCGCCTTGAAGCCGTTCTGCTTGCCGCTGTCAAACAACCAGTAAATCGGGCGCTTCTGGTAGGTCTTGCAGTGGTCTTTGAAGAAATCCTTGAGGAAGTAGTTGCGGATAATCTCGCGGCTGCTGTTGCCCTTACCGCCCAGCGCCCCGGCGATGAAGTCCAGATTTTCTTCCAGCGTGTCCGCACCGTAGGCGGCTTTCAGCCAGTCGCACAGGCGGGAAATGATGTCGTCCTCCAAATACTCTTCGTCGGTGATGGGCAGAATGCCGTCCCGGTCGGGCAGGAAGGTCTTGTACTTCCCGTCATCCCAGTCTCCACCGGCATAGGCCAGCCCGTCCACATCCACCGAGTAACGCCCAAACATACAGCCCACGGCGTAGGAGAGCAGCGAGACAATCTCATCCCGCTTGGTGCGAACATAGTTGCTGCCCTGCATGGACTGCGGCACATCGTCCTTGGTATCAAAAACGCGGTGGACGGTAACATCCTTGTCCGCCACATCCGGGGTCAGCTCATCCTGCAAGCCGTAGATGACGATGAAGATTCGATTGAGTTCTTCCTCGTTGGTCTTGAGTTGCAAAAAACGCTGCTCGCATTCGTCTTTCCATGCAGCGTAGGCATCGGTCAGACGGGAAACAGAACGGATGAGCGGATGCCGCTGGAAGTCCCATGAGGTTTCGTAGGAGTCCCAGTCCGCTTGCGATATTTTTACATTCTCTTGAGCCAACGCCTCTATTTTAGGCCTATTGAGGTTATCAAACAATACGGGGATGTCGCCTGCTACACCGTTGCTAAAATTGATTGTAGGTGCAATAAGAGCGGCAACTTCAGCAACAAATTTTGTGTTCAATAAACCGAGAAGGTATAATATATCGTTCTCTTTTGCTGCTGCTATTGGACCTGCATCGCCCATAACATGATCGTTGTCAAATATACCACGAAAACTTGGTTTATATGTTGTAACAAGGCTCCATGTGATACACGGGCGAAAATATAGTGTAGTATTGATATTACCAGAGCCTTTGAAGTTGATAACGGATTGGCCGTTATTATTCCAGTTAATCACATACTCATGATTGCCGTACCATCTTCTGAACTCTCCACCTTTATTGTAGGGTTTTTGCTTGAAGAAAAGATCTCTATAATCAATTTCATGCCAAAATTTTAACCACTTATCATTATCTCCTGTAAACATCCCTTTCCTTGTGGGAGCAATGGAGTTTAGTGAGACTCCGTTCACGAATGCTTGTATAAATGAACCACTCACCCAATACGCAACCGGCGAGCCGGGGATTTTGGAGAAGTTGGATTGCTGGGCGGTGTAGCGGTTTTCGCCCGCAAGGAACATTTCTTCCTTCCCCTGCTGGGTAGTCGGCTCAATCAGGCGGCAGTAGGTGCCTTTATAGTCCGCAATATGGCTGTTGCGTAGCACAAAACTGGTGGTCTGCACCACTTCACCGCCAATCTCCTCAAACGCTCGCGGGCCGAGGTGCGCCATGTTGACGGTATCTTTCAGAAGCAGTTTCGCACGCAGCTTTTCAAAGCTGGACAGGAACATCCAAGCGTGCTGGGTAATCATCGCCTGATACCGGTTCTTGCCGGTCATCTGGCCGCACCGTTCGATGAATACTGCAAACAGGTCGCTCTTGCTGTCCGGGTAATGCTTTTTCACGAACTCGCTAAGCCTTGCGTCCATATTACTGCTACCCATATACGGCGGATTGGTTACAACCACATCATACTGCTGTGCCATGACCTCCGCCACGAGGATCAGCGGCAGGATGGTGGCAAGCGCGGCTTCCCGGTGCAGGCTGATGTCGTTCTGCACTTCCTCCACGCGAGCATACAGCGCGGCGAAGTCTACTGGCGCAACTGTCAGGATGGAGCCGTACTCTTTTGCATCGCGCAGGTCGTTGATGATGCTGTTCAGCGCCGCTTTCAGCTTGGGGTCATTATTGATAAAGTAGTCCCGCGTGAAAGTGTCGATGTCGTTGCTCTCCGCAATAGCATAGACATGGGGTTGAATACCGCGAGAGAAAATGCGCCGGTCATACTGCCGGGCTTTCATCATCACGGCAAAATAGGCGAGCTGAGCCGCCCGTTCGTCAATGTCCAGACCGAACAGGTTGTGTTCCAAGATGCACTGTGCCGCATCGCGCTGGCTGTACCCATCGTTTTCGTACATCTTCATCAGCACATCAAAGGCGTACACCAAAATATGGCCGCTGCCCATGCAGGGGTCGATCACCTTGATGTCCCGGACATCCTTGTATTCGCTCTGCTTCTGGATTTCTTCGAGCTGCTGGCGCACTTCCTTGATCTGTGCGGCCTCCGGCAGATAATACTTCCAACCCATCTGCCCGGCGATTTCCTCTTCATTGGAAATGCGCTTTGCCTCAACCTCATCCCAGCTCATTTCATCAAGGCCGCGACCGTCAGCGTAAACACCCTGTTCTTTCCGCTTGTCGATGAATATGCGGCCAAGGCTGTTTTCCACCATGTAGCGGACAATCCAGTCCGGCGTGAAGAGCTGCGTGACGGCGGGGATTTCCTCTTTGGTAATCTTTCCATTTTTGGCAAAGGCGGCGTTTTTCGGCTCGGTGTTGTAATACTGGTACAGCCAGCCGATGATCTCCACCTGACCTTTTACTTCTCCGTCCTCATCAGGGTGCGTGATGTCAAAGTCCTGCTCCGGGATGTCGTGGGTCAGATGGTACACGACACCTTCCTGATCCACAACAGAGAGGTTCAGCAACAGCTCGGTGTAGTCGCTGGTCTTTTCAAACAGGGCGGGCAGGATCTCGTTCAGGGCGTTGCACTGCTTGATGAAGAGCAGCCGGAACAGCTCGTCCAGATTGTTTTCAGTTTTCAGCCGCAGGACAGTCTCTTCCTCGGCAGAGGTGAAGGCCAGCTCTGCGTCGAAGGGCGTTGTGACTAAATCCGGCTCAATTTTGCCGCTCTCGGAGGACAGGACGCGGATATGGGAGGGAAGATAGTCGTTGACCTCCATGAAACGGATGGCGATCAGCCGGTTGAACCAGGTGTAGGCAACCTCTTCCAAGATGTACTTGTAGGCCGTGGCGTAGTTGCTGTCTTTCTCTTTCCTGCGGATCACCTCCGCCAGTTTCTTGCGCTGCGGGATCGCATCGCCGCTGATGGCATACGGCTCAGAAGTTCCGATGTCATAAAACTCCATCGTCCCGGTAGACTGCGGCAGCGGGTCTTTGATGCCGTCCGCTGTGATTCCCATCAATCCAGCGCGGTACTGGATGTCCGCAATCAGCTTGTTCCGCGCCCAGATCGCAAAGTTTTTTATGGCTGTTTTATTCATTGGTTCATTCCTTCCCCATAAAATCAAATCTTCGACGCAAGATAGTAATAATACATCACATTTTTCCTTGCGGTGTCTGTCTTTTCTGTTGCCTCGGTTCGTGCCTTATTGTATAGGTCTGCAATCTTGAGGAACCCCGTTACTGCTTCCTTGGAGACCGCAGCTATGCCGGCAACAAGGATAAAGGCCTTTATGGAATTAAAAACGCCAAACAGGTCTGTTGAGGTTGTAATTGCTGTCGTTAAACCCGCAGCAGCATATCCAGCTTTTTTCCTCAGTTCCTCGTCTGCTAAAGCTCGTTTTCCCAAGTTCCGCAATACACTTGTCTGCGTTAAGGTTTCGTTGATTTCCTGCACCTTCGGCAAAACTTGAGTGTTGTATAGTTGCAGACAATCATACTGGAAATTATCATCCCAAGGAAGAGAGTGAATCTGCATGGAAAAATCGTAAATTGCTTTCCGAAAATTAGTAAGCGGAACTTGGTTTTCATTCTTGAGAGAAAGCAATTCATCCACAGAAGCAGATTCCAAGGTTGGCAAGGTCATAAGTATCTCGGACGCGATTCCAGCGTGGCGTAAGACATTTTCGTCCAACCTTCCGATGTCAAGCAGCTTTGTTTTAATAACGGAATCTATCAATCCACTGCTCGCCTTATCGAAAAGCGGATAGGCTGTGCCATTGTACATGGCATTCATCAGATTGGCAAAATATCCTCCTGCAAGCTCGTTGGCATCAAACCCATCAAAATCATAGTCGTAAACCGAAACGATGTTCCGATCCACATAGTTTTTTATTTCCTGTGTTCCGGGATGGATATAAAGCTGCTGTATTCCGCTTTTCAACTGCTCGGCACTGTATCTCAAGCTGCTTGAATTTCATCTGCGCAATTATTTCCTGCTTAGACCTGTGCTTTTTCCTTTTCAAATACGGAGTAAGTATTTGAAGTTGTGCATCTGCGTAATCCAGTTGCCCTAAAAGTTCTTCACTACCGGCAGGTTTCAAGGACTGTAAAAATGATCTGAGAGCTGGGATCATTGCATCTATATCCTGAGCGTCAAAGATACAATTTGGAAGGTATTTATACAGTGCATATTCTGCCATTCCAATCAGTTCGATTTCGTCGGCATAAAGAATGGAGCTTTTTATCAGTTTCAAATCCTCAGCCAAATCCAGCGAGTTTGAGATGGTTCCAATCGTAAATTTCATATCCGTGGGTTGCCCAGCTCCTTCCTTATCTTAAAACTCCACATTGACAATCGTGTCTTCGTCCAGTTGTGCTTCCAGCGACTTGCGAAGGCTGCCCATGTAACGATCAATGTCCTCTTTGCTTTCCAGACGCCAAGAAGCCGTTCCCGTCATCATCTTGATGGAGACATTTTTCGTCTTGCGGATCTTCACTGGCGCAGGGGCAACGGGCACTTCCGGGGTAGGCTTTCCACTCTGTTTGGCTTCCTCTGCCTGACGGCGAGCTTCTTCTTCGGCCTTTTGTTTTGCCAGCTTGCGGTCAAGCTCATCCATTTCGTTGAGCAGCCGGAGTTTCAAAGCATCTGCCTTGTCCGCATAGCTTCTCAGCGTAGAGACATTGTTGCAGCGGGTGGCTCCCTCCCGGATTTCTTGGAACTTCTCATAGTAAGCCGTCCACTTCTGGTCGTTGTACTCCTTGGTGGAAAGCACCTCCAAAACACGCTTCCACGCCTGATCAATCGAATCAAGGACAGGGGCGGATTCCTGCTGCAAAATCTTGACATAGCAGGACATGAACCGTTCCCGAAGTTCAGGCAGCTTCGGAATGTTGGCATAGGGCTTTTCCTGCCGGGTAATGGAACGCATCTGTGCGACGATACCTTCCAGCTCGTCATTGACAATATAGGTCTTGCTGTCATCGAAGATTGCAAGCATATCAAGCGCACGGGCAAAGATGGTAGACTGCTCGCCCTCAAAGAAGGTCTTGATTGGCTCGTAGTCCTCCGCAAAGTCGAAGAAATCATCCCGCTTTTTTGAAACGGTCGTAAAGAAGTCCAATGCAGACTGAATCTGAACGACAGACTGCATCAGCGCCTTTCCGCTGGACAAAACCTTCTTGCCCGGATAAGGGTACTGTTTATAATTTACTTCCAACCGTTCGATTTCATAAACCGTGTTTTGCGCGTAGCGCTGGAAGTTCTTCATGATGGCATCTTCGTCCTCCGCCGAAGTAGTGGCGCGGAAGGTCTCCTTCATCACATCCCGGACAGCCTTTTTGTCCTTATCGCTGACGCGGACACGCTCTTCCATCAGGAGCTTTTCCGCAAATGCCTTCTTGGTGATGAAGCCGATGATCTCTTCCTCAGTCTTGTTATTCAGATTGACCGCAGCTCCGTTGACCGTGAAAGACAGGTCGCCGCGCTTGAACAGACGCGCCACCAGCCAATGCACATCGTCTTCCACAAAACCGTAAGGAGCCTTCATGAAGCGATCTTTCACCGTCTTCATGGATGTTTTCATGTGATTGCGGGTATTCATGGCGATAAAGCCCTGCACATCGTCCAGCGCATGAGCATTGCTCTCTGTGCCACCTTCCAGCCCAAGAGAAAGCTGGTTGCTCTGATGGAGCATCTTGCGGATCTCCGCCTCGCCCATCGGTGCGTCAATGTAGGAAAGCTTGTGGTAGACCGTCTGTACCAAACGGCCAATCGCTTCGTTGATCCGGCTGCCGACTTCCTTGCCGTTCACGCGGACAACATCGCCGTTCACATAGATCGTCGCTTCCTTGAGTGCTTCCGTCAGGTAGAGCTTGGCGTTTTGATTGCGTTCCCGCATTTCCACACGCTTTGCCTCTTTGATCGTCTCATACTTGGCAAGCTGCGTTGAGGTGTTTTTCCGAAGGAAGCCTTCAATCTTCAAGTAGGCTTGGATTTCCGTCAGGAACTCTGCGTCATTCGGGAGCACGACAAGGACTTCTCTGCCTTGGCCGGACATCATCCGAAGTGTACCATCGTCCATACTGCCGTCGTACCACGGTGTCAGGACGCGAAGGCCAATGTCGTAGTTCTGATTTGCCTTATAGGGGCGGTCATCCACAAACTGGTTGAAGCCAAAAGCATAGCGGCCATTGAAAACAGGATAGGTGTAGCGCTTGCCGGGGAAGATGTCCTCAAAAATCATTTCCGCGACCTTGGTGATGATCTCCGGCGTTTCCACATTTTCTTTTTCGATCTCGTTGTTTACCTCCTGTTCCTCATCGGTCAGGAAGACATAGATGCTGCCGTTTTTCTGAACGAGCATCTGCCGCATCAGGACCTTCAGCGCTTCCTCCACGCGGCCTTTCAACTCAATCCGGTCATCATCGATATTTTCAATCATCAGGCTGGTGATGTTGTCGATATTCGCCTCAATTTCCAGCACATACTTGACCATGAAGAGGGTCTTGAGGACATTGATAGCGAAGACATCCTTGTCCTTCTTCTCCGGGTTGATGTAGCTGTTGTCATAAGCCCGGATGATCACCCCGCTATGGCTGTGATCCAGAAAGTTTTCCAGTGCGTCATAAAAGCGATGGAAGGGTACAATGACCCCTGCCTCTTCATTCATGACGTTGACAGCGGACTCCTTGAAGAGCGCCAACATGGACCGCTCGCCACCGGAAAGGTGCTTGCCGGAAGCTCCGTGGGTACGAATGGAAGTCAGTACGCTGGACAACAGATTGAACTGATACGGTACAAAGGGGTAGACCTCGGCAAAGTCTTCGGCGCTCGCATACAGCTTCTTTTCTGCCGTGTCATTGAATACAATCAGGTTCTTGATAATCGTTGCCTTCTGCTCATAAAGCAGTCGGAGCGCCTGCGCAGCCGGTTCCGTCTTTTCAAGGATTCTCTTCTTGATAACGGCATCCACATTTGCAGAAGAGAGGGAGAGACGGGTATCAAACCGACCCTGAATTTTGGAGAAGTCGTTGCCCTTGACCTTGGTGATGGAGTCGATGTCCTGCTGGCTGGTCACGATGACCCAAGCTTTGCCCATGCACTCCTTACCAAGTTCCTCGGTAACGGTTTGGAGATTGAGCATCAACTTGGAATCATCGCCGATGTACTGCCCGATTTCATCCACCAGAAATACAACATGGTGGTTGTTCCCCTTGCGCTCGATATAGCTCTTGACGCGCTTGGCGAAGTCCTCGATGCTGATGGTATAAGGCTCCACCGCCTTTTCGCACCAGTTCCTTGCCGCTGCCTCGCTCATGAAATCCATCGAAACAAGGGCATCTACCACGCTGTCCTGGATGAAGTCGAAGTCCTGCCGGGAGTCCTCCCACGGATCGCCGTATTCTTCCTCAAAAGTAGCCTTAAACTCATCGTAGCGGCCTTCCTCGGAAAGCCTCCGTTCCAGATCGGCAACATGGGGGATGGAACCGCAGAAGCCCTGCATCTGATTGAAGACTTTGAGGAATACATTGACGATGGCATCTTTGTTCTGCTTGCCGTTTGTTTCGCTCTTGGAGTCGATGTTGAAGAGGATTACATCCGTAGGGGTGTCAGCCGCCAGCTTCATGTCGGCAAGTACCATTGGGTCTACGATCTTTTTATCCTCGACAAAGTAGTCCATCGCCTTTCTGTCCCCGACCTGACGGTTTTCCAGAAGGTAGGACAGGATTTTCAGGAAGTGCGATTTACCGCTTCCAAAGAAGCCGGAAATCCACACGCCCATCTTTGGTGTTGTTTCTACAATCCCCTTTTTATAGGCCGAGTAGAAATCGGCAAAGTGCTTTTGAAGCTCGCGGGTAACGACATATTCCTCAAGCTCCTGAGAGACATTTGCGTCCTCGCCCTGACCTACGATAATTACGCCTTGAATTTCACGGTCAATCTTCTTGGCGAACATATCCTTTATTTTCATTACGCTACCTCCATCACTTCACAAGCCGGAAGGCTCTGTAATAATTATCGTCTTTGACTTCGTTGAAGAGAATCAATTCCTGTTCGTTGTATGTGCCGGGAAAGAACATCACCACTGGTGCGTGTAGATAGGACTGGTGGAGATTGTTCAGCACATTATGCGAACGGAGAAGCGGATAGCTCTTGCCAACACCGGTTAGAAAGACAATGGCATTCTCCGGGGTGTGGTCAAGAATGTACTGCACAATCAGGCTGTCATCCTCGCTCACTTTCATCGAGTTGCTGACTGCTTTGACAATTCTTTGGATGCCGCGCTTCTTCTCAAATTCACAGCACTTCTCTATGAAGTTCTTCCCTTCAAGGAAGTCAATAATAATATCATAGAGGTCGAACACAACAAGCTCAAATCCGTCCGTTCCTTTCGAGTTCTTATGCTTCATATATTCGATACGCTCACGGACTTCCAGCTCTTTCTCAGGCGGATAGTCAAAAATCCAGTAGTTGACCTCGTTGGCTTTTCCGCTGCTCTGACGGAAGGATGGCTTTCGGATCGCCGCTTCCATTGCGTCCAGTCGTTCTGTTAAATCCATTATCTTACCCCCGCAAGCGCCTTGATATAAGCGCCCATATTGTTCTGTTCCAGCCAGCGTACCAAGTCCGGGTCTAAAATAGGGCGCAGTATTTTTCTGGCCGTTTTTGCTTTATCTATTATCCCAGCCTCGTATAGCATT
>OMFJ01000962.1_pt1 | contig 11400 bp, 8 predicted proteins | sample 1674351 | NCBI WGS metagenome assembly OMFJ01 (sample SAMEA103958164, study PRJEB25191) | human gut metagenome | biome: human-associated habitat [ENVO:00009003]; feature: intestine environment [ENVO:2100002]; material: feces | place: Germany | collected 2013/2015
AGGAGCAACGCCTTGCTCCAACCTTTGTTAACCTTAAATCTAATACTATGAAAAAAATCACATGACAAATGTACAACTTACACTCATTTTCTCCAAATATTTAGTTCAATTTCGCTTTTCATTTAGTATTATTTCACAAATACAACCGTTTTCGCACACAACATTACAATTAGATTGAAAAACACGGATTAAAAAAGGAATATGAAACATTGCCCTATCCATATGATAAGACCGTTCATTTCTGTCCATTGGAAAGTAAAAAGCAAAAAGAAAGTATTCCTCTGATTATTCACTCCAAATAAAAGTAAGCTTCCCTGCCCTTCTCATTATCCGGCTGCCCAAACTTGCAAATTCTGTCCAATCGCTTCACTAACCCTTTCACGTCCGAAAATAGAACATTTAATACGTTTTTTTTCAGATTTTATCACCTATATTTGCTCCACACATAATGGTAATCCATGGAAAAACGCACTACTATATTCAGCATATTTGTGTTTTTGTGCCTACTGACCAATAGCACTTATGCCCGGACGACAGAGTACGAAAATCCCAAAGATACCATATTGGACATGATGCTCTATTTTGACCTGAAGGCCCGACAGGCGGACAAGGATTACCAAGGAAACGGTAAAACGCTGGCAACATTGGATTCCCTGCTTGCCCATCCTGCCCGCAGCAGACATCTTTATTCCATTATTCTGGTTTCACCGGATTCATATAACGGAAAAAAAGAACCGGACATAGCGCCGGGCCTAAAAAGAAGCGAGGAAGTAAAAGCGTTCTTATGTCGGAAATATCCGCAAGTCAATGCCGCCCAAATCTGTATCCGTACAGGAGAAGAATACGGGGATGCCTTACGGAAACTGATAACGGACGACAGGCTGGTCCCCGACCGGGAGGATGTATTGGCATTGATAGATTATCACCATGACAATCCTGTAAAAATGCAAGATTTCTTGCAACATCTGGATGCCGGCATACCTTATCAATATATTTCCAACCGGCTGCTACCGGAGCTCAGACGGACAAAAATAAGAGTCTGCCTGTCTTATCCGGAAGAAAAGGAAGGAAAAAACTCCTCCACGGAACAGGCGGCCATGATAGAAGAAACTGAATTCATTCCGATTGACAGGGAAACGACCATTGCGCCAATAGCGGTGCAAGCACTCCCACAAAAGGAAAGGAGACAAGTAATAACAGAAACAGAAAAAACAGTAACAAAGGCAGAAAAGGAAAAAGAGACAAAAGCAAAACGGGGAAAAAAGCCCAAAGAAAAGGCAGCAAGAAGAGTCCAGACAGCCGACAACACAGTGCTTGCACTGAAAAATAATTTATTGTACGATCTGGCACTGGCACCTAATATAGAAATAGAAATTCCTGTAGGAAAGCGGTGGTCAGTGAACCTGGAATATAAAAGCCCCTGGTGGTCCAACAGTAGCAAAGAAATCTGCTACCAGCTGATTTCGGGAGGAATAGAAAGCCGCTACTGGCTGGGCAACCGTGAACTGCATCACCGGTTGAACGGACATTTCTTTGGATTGTATGCCGAAGGAGGTATCTACGACTTTCAGTTTAAAGGAGACGGCTACCAAGGTAAATATTACGGTGCGGCAGGATTCACTTATGGATATTCCACTTCAGTGTCACGGCATCTGGCATTGGAATTCAGCCTGGGCATAGGCTACCTGACCACGGAATATCAAAAGTACACTCCCTATGAAGGGTCACTAGTTTGGATGAGTAGCGGGAATTACACCTTTATAGGCCCTACGAAAGCAAAAATTTCGTTGGTATGGGTGATAACAAAGAAGAGAGGAAGAAAATGAAAAAGACAAGGTACGTAGCTCTTGTACTTTTATCTTCACTATTGACTTTAGTGGGATGCAGCCGACGCGAGATTCTGGACGATTATCCCGTAACAGGAATAAATATCCGTTTGGATTGGGAAGGAGTAACCGGCCGTCTGCCGGAAGGAGTCCGGGTTATTTTCTATCCCAAGGACACCCAAGGAAGAAAGATTGATACTTACTTGCCGGCAAAAGGCGGAGAAATGAAAGTGCCCCCGGGGCATTACTTGGCAGTGATTTACAATTATGACACCGAAGTAGTGCAAGTAAAAGACGAAGGCAGCTACGAAACAATAATGGCATGTACAGGAAGCTGTACGGGACTGGGTGCCGAGGAAACGAAAGACATGGTATGGGGACCGGATAATTTTTATGTAGCAACCCTGGACGATGTAGAGATAGGAAAAGGAGAAGAGTTACCGACACTAGAGGTAAGACCAAAATCTGTGGTAACCACTTACATCTTTTCAATAAAGACAGAGGGGCTGAAAAATGTCTCATCGATCATTGGCAGTGTTTCCGGAATGGCCGAATGTTACCATTTAGGTAAAGGAGCCGGTTTATGCCGCTTCGCTCCCATTTATTGTGAAACCGGTAAAGGGAATGGGGTCATAAAAGGGAGCTTCACCTGTTTCGGACATCCCGAACTGACGCAGGCAAGAGCTGATATCACTCAGTTTCTGAATCTGATCATAGTAAGGGTGGATGGTTCCAGACAAGAAGCGAAAGTGGAAATAACGGAAGCGGTAAAACCTCCTGAAGATAAAGACGAACCGGGAGGAGGTGATGAAAAACCTCAAGAGTCCGAGATAGAGATTGAGCTTCCGGATGACGAGAAAATTGTAGTGGATGATGTAGAGGTTCCTCCAGATGAAAGTGGCGGTGGATTTGATGGGAACGTTAGTGACTGGGACGATGAAACGAATGTGGAATTACCGGTTGGTTAAGATATAAAATAAAGAGTCATAGAATTATTAACTTAAAACACACAGAATATGAAGAAGATTTTATTTGCAGCTTTAGCTGCATTGGCAATCACAAGTTGCTCACAGAATGAAATTGATGGTATTGACAATGGAACTCCAAAAAGTAAAAATGAAATAGGAGTAAACACAATTGTCAAAAAGAGTTCAAGAGCCGCTGTTACAAGCAATAGCAGTTTCACGTCGTTTAAATTACATGCCTATATAATTAAAAGCAGCGATATCGCCACTTCAGGATGGGGTAACGCGTATATGGATGGCATAGAATATAAAGGAGGTCAAGGTAATTGGACTACAACAAGTGGTACTTTTTATTGGCCTATAACAGAAATGCAATTTTTTGGATATACCGATGATGTAACCTATACAGCACCTGCTAGTTCCAGCGCTTATCCCACCATCAGCTATACCCTTCCTGATACCCCGGCCGATCAGAAAGATATTATAGTAGCTTATTCCAAAGATATAACTAAGCCAAGTGATAATACATTAAACCTTACATTCCAACACATCTTAACCCGTATAAACTTTGCTGCAAAACTAGCTGACAGCAACTATACTTACACAGTTGAAAGCATAACTGTCACCGGTGCCAAAGGCGGTACTGCAACATATACATTCGGAGGAACCGAAGGAAAAGGTGGAAATTGGAATATAACAGGAAGTGCACCTGCTAGTGGCTATAGCTATACATTCGATAATACCGTAACAGCCAAAGATGGTATTTATGATTATACACAAAATGATAATTCATTAATGCTGTACCCACAATCTCTTACTGATGCAAAAATCATAGTCAAGTATAAAACAGAGAAGGATAATGCAACATTCTTTAATGACTCAAAAGAAGTATCCTTAACCGGAGAATGGACCAACGGACAAAGTATCCGTTATATACTAACTTTACCGGTTGGTGCAGAAGAAATGAGTGTAAATACAACATATGATGAAAATTGGGATGCTACTGATAACGAGCAAACTCCTAAAAACCCTGCATCATAAGATCCCTCAGCAAGCTTATAAATCAATGAAATTATAATCTCCTGATAAGAACATAGCAATTTCCTGCTCCGCAATGAAACACCGTATCATCCCCACCATGATTTGCGATTTCATTTGCGGAGCATTTTTACCTGTTGTCAATCAACCGTCCTCAAAAAGTATATGCGATAGTTTGCAGCTCGCCAATGATACCGGAGAAATTGGAGGATGATACTACAAATTCCATAATCTATGCTGTTTTAGCCGGTATACCTCCCCATGGATACACACAAAGATACTTTCTTTCTGCTACTTTCCCAACAATTGTAACTTCTTTGTGTTTGGCCACACAAATTTAGCCCTCTATGCTCATGCCCACAGGCTATCGTTTTCCGTAACGGCAGAAGACAAACAAGTGGAAACAGGATTCTTCGGTCTTTTTCCTGAAACTTATTGCAAATTATCCATATTTGACCTACATTTGTCAAATCAACCAAAAGAACACAAGCGTTTCTAACATCTATATATGTCTGGTCTGCCCTGTAATGAAAGGATGGATTGTACCCAATGCCCTAAAGCAGTGGAGAACAGCATCCATTACACACATAACAAAAAAGGTTTCCACTTACCCCCACATAAGTGTGAAACCAATATTTTATTTTTCTTACTCAAAGGTCAAATATTAATCAATAGTGAAGAATATGCCGGAACCATCATCAATTCCGGAGAATTTGTGCTGCAAGCTATCGCATCAAAAGTGGAAATACTGGCCATGACAGACTCGGAAGGTATTCTGTACACATTCGATGACCCCAAAGCTTTCTGTTATGACCGCTATACCTATATATTGAAAAACGTGCCCCCGCCACTCATCTCCGAGCCACTTAAAATAAAGCCCGAAATAAAGCTTTTCCTTGAAGGGGTTACCTCCTATCTGAATACAGACAAAATCTGTAAAGAACTACTTGAATTCAAGCGTAAAGAACTGTATTATCTACTGGCGCACTACTATACAGACTATGAGCTTTCCCCCATTGTACACAGCTTGTCCAAGTATACCAGCAGCTTTGAATATTTTATATTAAAACACCACAAGCAAATAAAGTCTGTAGAAGACTTCGCACAACTGGGCGGCTACAGCGTCACCACCTTCCGCCGCATTTTCAAAGCCATCTTCAACGAACCGGCCTATGAATGGATGATGAAACAGCGCAAAGAAAGTATCCTTTACCAATTGCGCTATACAGATGCTTCCATCTCCGAAATCTGCTTTGGACATGGATTTGAATCTCTCTCACATTTTTCCAACTTCTGTAAGAAGTCCTTTGGCGACTCTCCCAGAAACATCCGTAAAAAAGAAAAGGAAGAAACTTCACCCAATACATAATTATAAAAAAATGCCCCGCCAAAAGGCAGAGCACTCTCAAATATCAAGTAAAACTAACCGTAATTAGTCTTTCAGCTTCGCAGCAATAAATTCACGGTTCAAACGAGCAATGTTGCTGATAGAAACCAGCTTCGGACATTCTGCCTCACAAGCACGAGTGTTTGTACAGTTACCAAAGCCCAGTTCATCCATTTTGCTCAACATAGCTTTCGCACGGCGTGCAGCTTCCACTTTACCTTGAGGTAACAGTGCCAACTGGCTGACCTTTGCAGAAACAAACAACATAGCAGAACCATTCTTACATGCAGCAACACAAGCACCACAACCGATACATGCAGCAGCATCCATAGCCTCATCGGCAATAGGTTTTGCAATAGGAATTGCGTTAGCGTCAGGAATACCACCGGTATTGATTGACACGTAACCACCCGCCTGCATAATCTTGTCGTATGCGCTACGGTCTACCATCAAGTCGCGGATTACCGGGAAACCGGCAGAACGCCAAGGCTCAACAGTAATGGTGTCACCGTCTTTGAAACGACGCATATAAATCTGGCAGGTAGTAGCACCTGTAGCAGGTCCGTGAGGATGTCCGTTGATATACATAGAGCACATACCGCAGATACCTTCACGACAGTCGTGGTCGAATACGATAGGTTCTTTACCTTCATTGATAAGCTGCTCGTTCAAGATATCCATCATTTCCAGGAATGAGGTATCACCCGGAATATCTTTCATTTGGAAGGTATCAAAATGTCCTTTGTCTTTAGGACCTTTCTGACGCCAAACTTTCAGTGTGAAACTTATATTTTTATCCATGATTTCTATACAATTAATAATTAAGACTTATAGTTACGAGTTTGAACCTTAACGAACTGATAGTTCAAATCTTCCTTGATCAATTCGGGTTCTTTTCCTTCACCTGTGTATTTCCAGCAAGCTACATACGAGAACTTGTCATCGTGACGAAGCGCTTCACCTTCCGGAGTCTGGTGTTCTTCACGGAAGTGACCACCACAAGATTCCTCACGGTTCAATGCATCGTAAGCCATCAGCTCACCGATTTCGATGAAATCAGCCAGGCGGATTGCCTTTTCAAGTTCCACATTCAATTCATTAGCTTCACCCGGAATGCGAAGGTCGCTCCAGAAGGTCTTTCTTACTTCTTTCAGTTTAGCCAGAGCAGTAGTCAAAGATTCCTTGGTACGTCCCATACCTACGAAGTCCCACATGATGTGACCCAGTTCCTTGTGAATAGAGTCTACTGAACGATGACCCTTGATATTCATCAGTTTCTGGATCTTATCGTTTACAGCCTTTTCGGCAGCCACAAATTCAGGAAGGTCTGTCGAGAAACGGGGAACCTGAATCTGGTCTGACAAATAGTTCTGGATAGTATAAGGCAATACGAAGTAACCGTCAGCCAATCCCTGCATCAATGCAGATGCACCCAAACGGTTTGCACCGTGGTCAGAGAAGTTAGCTTCACCGATAGCATACAAGCCCTTGATAGAAGTCATCAGTTCATAGTCAACCCAGATACCACCCATCGTATAGTGGATAGCCGGGAATATCATCATCGGAGTCTTGTACGGATTTTCGTCAGTGATTTCTTCGTACATATCGAACAAGTTACCGTAACGGGCACGAACTACATCTTCACCCAGACGGTCGATAGCGTATTTAAAGTCAAGGAATACGGCCAGACCTGTGTTGTTCACACCGAAACCGGCGTCGCAACGTTCTTTCGCAGCACGTGAAGCAACGTCACGAGGAACCAAGTTACCGAATGCCGGATAACGACGTTCCAGATAGAAGTCACGGTCTGCATCAGGTATATCAGTCGGTTTCTTAGTTCCTGCCTGCAATGCCTTGGCATCTTCCAGCTTTTTCGGAACCCAGATACGTCCGTCATTACGCAATGACTCGGACATCAAAGTCAGTTTAGACTGCTTGTCACCGTGTACAGGGATACAGGTCGGGTGGATCTGTGCAAAGCAAGGATTGGCAAAGTAAGCACCTTTGCGGTAAACCTGCATAGCAGCCGAACCATTTGACGCCATAGCGTTGGTAGACAAGAAGTAAGTATTACCATAACCGCCGGTACCGATAACTACCGCATGGGCAGCGAAACGTTCAATCTTACCTGTAACCAAATTACGGGCGATAATACCACGGGCGCGTTCCACACCTTCGTTATCCTTAATCAGCACAACGTCCAACATTTCATAACGAGTGTACAACTTCACGTTACCACGCTGAACTTCACGGCTCAATGCAGAATAAGCACCCAGCAACAACTGCTGTCCGGTTTGACCGCGGGCATAGAATGTACGTGATACCTGAGCACCACCGAATGAACGGTTATCCAGCAAACCACCGTATTCGCGAGCGAAAGGAACACCTTGAGCTACGCACTGGTCGATGATAGCATTTGACACTTCGGCCAGACGGTAAACGTTGGCTTCGCGTGCACGGTAGTCACCACCTTTAATTGTATCATAGAAAAGACGGTAAACGGAGTCACCATCATTTTGATAATTCTTAGCAGCATTGATACCTCCCTGTGCAGCGATAGAGTGTGCACGACGGGGAGAGTCCTGGATACAGAAGTTTAATACCTTGAAACCCAGAGCACCCAGTGAAGCAGCAGCCGAAGCACCTGCCAAACCGGTACCTACCACAATAATGTCAAGACGACGTTTGTTGGCAGGGTTTACCAATTTTTGATGAGCTTTATAATTGGTCCATTTCTCGGCTAAAGCGCCTTCAGGAATTTTAGAATCTATAGTAGCCATATTCATTTACAATTTTATCATTTACAATTTACGATTAGCAAGCACCACAAGCGAGTGATTTTACGAAGTAGATAACGACTACTGCTGCAAAACCAAGAACTACCAAAGTAGAGTAGATGTTACCAATAGTCTTCCAACGCTCGAACCAGATTTTATTGCTCCAGCCCAAAGTCTGCAAAGCACTCCAGAATCCGTGAGTCAGGTGGAACCACAAAGCTGCTAACCAAATGAGGTAAAGCACTGTAAATACAGGGCATCCGAATGTTTCACGAATGTAAGCGGCACCGTCTGTAGGACCGAATGCGCCTAAATCATGAACACCGATAATTTCGGCAAACTGCATTTTGTACCAGAAATTGGCAAAGTGAAGAGCCAATCCGGCAATGACGATAATACCCAGGACAAGCATGTTCTGAGATGCCCATTCCACAGTTTTAGGTTTAACGTTCACTGCATAACGTTCGCTACCGCGAGCTGCACGGTTCTGCATGGTCAACCAGAAAGCGTAGATGATGTGAATTACAAACAGAGCAGCCAGTCCGGCAGTTGCAACCAACGCGTACCAGTTAGCTCCCAAGAATTCACAAATCATGTTGTAAGCATCTTCCGAGAAGAGCGCAACAAGGTTCATCGCCATGTGAAACGTCAGAAACAGGACAAGGGCGATACCTGTGACACTCATCACCACTTTCCTTCCAATAGATGAATTACTTAACCACATAAATGATTGAATTTAAATTATTTAATTGTTAGAACTAAAAATTCCGTTAAAAGCTGTGTATTCACGATGCAAAAGTAAAGGAATTCTAGCGATAATACAAGGAATTATGGAAATTATTCTTTAATCAGCCTAGGAACAAAGAGAAGAAAACATAATTTCCTATCTTTGCGGCAGCAAACTATAAAATATACAATGAAAAAAAGTATCTTTCTACTTCTAAGCTTATGCCTCAGCATGCAACTATCTGCGCAAAACTGGGACATCAACACGGTGAAGACCATCAACAAATGGGATGTGCACGGCCTCAGCCGTGGATTGTCAGCAAGCGGCGTTATCCTGCCTGTAGGAGTGCCCGCCGCCATGGGAATTTATGCATTGATAAAAAAAGACCAGCCGTTACTGAAAGATGCCATTTATATCGGTACAAGCGTGATTGAAGCAGTAGGCATCACCTACGCAACCAAGCACATCATAGGACGCGACCGCCCTTTTGTAAAGTACCCCGATAAGATTCATGTTTACGGAGCACCGGATGCAGACAGCCCTTCATTCCCATCAGGTCACACAGCTGCCGCCTTTTCTCTGGCAACATCTCTTTCAATCACTTATCCCAAATGGTATGTCATCGCTCCTTCGGCAGTGTGGGCTTGCGGAGTAGGGTTTGCCCGGATGAACCAAGGGGTGCACTATCCCAGTGATGTAGTGGCAGGAGCCGCTATCGGAGTAGGATGTGCTTTCGTGAACGTGTATGTGAACCGATGGCTGAATAAGGTGTTGTTCGGGAGACAGATAAAGTGATGGTTGGAAAATTATTCCACACCTAAAAGAAGACACAACAGAAGTTTTTCAGACAACTGCAGGAGTGCAACTATGCGCCCCTGCAGTTAATATAAAGTCTTGACTATCGCTTTTTCAACAGCAGCCCCTCAAAGTCCGGTTGCTCCAACAGTTCCAGCGCTTTCCTGATACTTTCATTCGCGTCATTAATGACGTGATAATATTCATTCATATCCCATAAATCACGGGCTATCAATGCTTTCATCTGCAACCTCAGCAGAGGCAGGGCCTTTTGATACTCTTCTTCATTATATTCCACTCCCATCTCCTTGCCGGTAGCAACCAGTTGTGCCAACATATCCGGAGTCACTTCAAAACGTTTGTAGAACTCATTGAAAGTCTTGTATTTGCCCAGCCATTCTTTACGATGGGCATCAATAAAATGGAAATGAGCTTTCATCAACGCTCCTTTATCACGCAACTGACGATGGTATTTAGTATAGAGAGTCGTATCAATCGGCACAAAATAATCGGGCATGATCCCTCCGCCACCATATACCGTACGGGCCAACCTATGAGTCTTGAACTTCAGTGAATCCGGAAAGTGGATGCTGTCTTCACTCATCATTTCTCCTTTATTATAACGGTCTATCAGGTCTTCATTATACTTTTCAATGCTCTCGTAAGGTTTCTGGATACAACGTCCGGCAGGAGTATAATAACGGGCCACCGTCAAACGAATCATCGACCCGTCCGGCAAATCAATGGGACGCTGCACCAAGCCTTTACCAAAACTGCGCCGGCCCACAACAACTCCTCTGTCCCAATCCTGAACAGCTCCGGTCACAATCTCACTGGCAGAAGCAGAAAATTCATCAACCAATACCATCAGACGACCGTTCTGAAACTCACCCGTACCTTTGGCAAAAAACTCGCTACGAGGATTACGACGGCCCTCCGTATAGACAATCAGTTCCTTTTTACCCAAAAATTCATTGGCAATATCGATAGCAGCATTCAAATACCCCCCGCCATTGCCTTGCAAATCAAGAATCAAGTCTTTCATCCCTTTTTTCTGCAATTCAGCTAACGCTTTCTTGAACTCCTCATGGGTAGTGGCGGCAAAACGGTTGATACGAATATAACCGATCTTATCTTTAATCATATAGGAAGCATCCAGGCTGTAAACAGGTATTTTATCCCTTTTCACCGTAAAAGGGAGCAGTTCCTTCACCCCTCGGCGAAGTATTTTCAAATTCACTTTTGAATCTTTAGGACCACGAAGACGACGCATGATATCTTCGGTGCTCATCTTTACACCGGCTATCAGCGTATCTTCCACCATGACGATACGATCGCCGGCCAGAATACCTGCTTTTTCGGAAGGACCGCCCGATACGGGCTGTATCACCAACAATGTATCTTCTGCCATATTGAACTGTATGCCGATACCTTCAAAGTTTCCCTGCAGCGGCTCGTTCATTTTCTTCACTTCCTCCGGGTCGGAATAAGTAGAATGAGGATCAAGCTGTTCCAGCATTTTTACGATGGCTTCCTCTACAAGTTTCCCCTCATTGACTTCGTCTACATAAAGGTTGGCAATGGCAAACTCCGCCAACTGTAATTTGCGTGCCGGAGAATTCAGAAACTTATTTTCCTGAGCCTGTACGGCTACAATAGAAAAAAAGCAGGCAATCAAGCCTGCAAAGTACATAGTATATTTCATGATCAGTCTATTTTCATTCCTTCAGGTAAGAATGGTGTTACGTCTTTACCAAACTGCAATAATTCTCTCACAATAGTAGAGCTGATAGAAGTAAGTTCCGGCTCCGTAAATAACAGAATAGTTTCTATACCGGCCAGTTTCCGGTTGATATCGGCTATGGTTTCCTCATATTCAAAATCG
>OMFJ01000971.1_pt1 | contig 11341 bp, 10 predicted proteins | sample 1674351 | NCBI WGS metagenome assembly OMFJ01 (sample SAMEA103958164, study PRJEB25191) | human gut metagenome | biome: human-associated habitat [ENVO:00009003]; feature: intestine environment [ENVO:2100002]; material: feces | place: Germany | collected 2013/2015
GAATTCGGCCTGGATAAGGAAGGGAATATCGTTCTCGGTGATGAAATGCTGACGCCTGACAATTCACGCTTCTGGCCGCTGGACGGTTACGCACCGGGGAAAGGGCAGCCGTCTTATGACAAACAGTTTGTCCGCGACTACCTGAAAGAGAATCCGGGGGATGTGCTGCCGCAGGAAATCATTGACAAGACGATCGGCAAGTATGTGGAAGCCTACGAACTTCTCACGGGAGAAAAATTCTGAAAGTGGATGACGGGAATATGGCTGCCTGCGATGACAAGTTTCATGAAGAATGCGGGGTTTTTGCCATCTATGACAGAAACCGGCCTGCTGCTCTTGAAACATATTACGGGATTTTTTCTTTGCAGCACCGCGGGCAGGAAAGCGCGGGAATAACTGTCAGCGACGGGCATACGATGGAAACATTCCGCGGCATGGGTCTTGTCACGGAAGTCTTCCGCAAACTTCCTGAAAAAGAAGGTTTCATAGGCATCGGCCATGTGCGGTACAGCACGACGGGATCTTCCATTCCGAGCAATATCCAGCCGCTGCAGCTGGAAGGCGCGGAAGGGCCTTTGGCTCTTGCCCACAACGGGAATCTGGTGAATACAAAAGTTCTCAGAAACCGACTCCTTCAAAGAGGATCTACCTTCCAGACTACCATGGATACGGAGATCATTATCAAACTCCTTGCCCATGCGGGAACAGCCGTGATGGAGGACAGGATTAAGGGCGTCATGGATGAAATCCGCGGCGCATATGCCGTCGTGGCGTGTACCAATCAGGCAGTTTACGGATTCCGGGATCCCTTCGGCTATCGTCCGATGGCGCTGGGCAAGACAGAAAGCGGTTATGTACTTTGTTCGGAAACGCCTGCTCTTGATGCGATTGACGCGGAATTTGTCCGCGATATCCTTCCCGGAGAAATTGTAAGAATTGATGATGACGGCGTCCATAGCACGATGTATGGAAAAAAGGCGCCCCGCCTCGGGATCTGCGCCTTTGAGTATATTTATTTTGCCCGTCCCGATTCCGTGATGAACGGACAGGATATCTATGAAGCACGCCTGTCTATGGGCCGCCATTTATGGGAAGAAACGCATTATGAAGGTGATGTTGTCATGAGCGTCCCCGATTCGGGCAATGTGGCAGCATTAGGGTATTCCCATGCGTCAGGCATTCCTTATGTGGAAGGACTTTTGAAAAACAAGTACATGGGGCGTACTTTTATCCAGCCCGGGCAGAAACAGAGGGAACGGGCGGTACGGATGAAGCTGAATCCGATTGTCATGAATGTAAAGGGGAAACGAATCATCCTTGTGGACGACTCCATTGTCCGCGGAACAACAAGCGGTATCATTATCCGTTTGCTGCGGAATGCAGGCGCAAAGGAAATAAAAATGTGCATCAGTTCGCCTCCTGTCAGATTCCCTTGTTTCTTCGGCATTGATACGGCACAGCGGAGGCAGCTGGTCGCCGCGAGCCATTCGGAAGAAGAAATCTGCAAAATGATTGGCGCCGATAAGCTGCACTATCTGTCGCAAAAAGGACTGGCGGAATCCATTTCCCGCATACGGGCCAAAGATATGTGTTTTGCCTGCTTTGACGGTAATTATCCCGAACCGGTGCCGGGCGGCGGACTCGACGGTATGAAAGAATAAGGAGAGACATATGGACGAAAAGAAAAAGGGGCTGACTTACGCGGAAGCGGGCGTGGACATCGACGCCGGAGAAAGAGAAGTGGAACTGATTAAAAAATCTGTGCAGGCGACCTATACAAGAGGGGTGCTGGGGGATCTGGGCGGCTTTGGCGGCCTGTTCCGCCTGAAAGACGAATTGTCCGAAGATCCCATCCTTGTTTCAGGCACGGACGGTGTAGGGACGAAACTGCGTCTTGCCATTGAAATGGGGATACATCATACCATCGGGCAGGACTGCGTGGCGATGAGTGTTAATGATGTTCTCGTACAGGGGGCGCGCCCGCTTTTCTTTCTGGATTACATCGCGACGGGAAAAATGGATCCGGAACTGATGGCAGAGATTGTCAAAGGTGTGGCTGATGCCTGCATCGAATCGGGGTGCGCGCTTCTTGGCGGTGAAACGGCAGAGATGGCCGGCTTTTACGCATCAGGCGACTACGACGTAGCAGGTTTTGCGGTAGGGATTGTGGATAGAAAAAACTTAATTACCGGTGAAAAGATTACGGCCGGCGACGTTATCCTCGGACTGCCTTCCACAGGTATCCATTCTAACGGTTATTCCCTGGTACGCCGCATTATCTCTGACAATCATTTAAATTTAAAAGAAACTTATGAAGGGTTTGACAAACCTCTCGGAGAAGTCGTACTTACGCCGACAAAGCTTTACCCGAAACTTGTCCTTCCCGTACTGAAGGGCGCTGACGTGAAAGGACTTGTCCATATTACAGGGGGAGGTTTTTATGATAATATTCCCCGTGTCCTTCCGGAGGGGACAAGAGCTGTCCTTGATGCGGATAAATGGCCGCTCCTTCCAATTTTTTCTTTCATCAAAGCGCAGGGCGGCGTAGAGCCCCGTGAAATGTACCGCACCTTTAACTGCGGACTGGGAATGCTCCTCATTTTGAGCCGTGGGGAAGCGGAAAAGGCGAAAAAAATATTGAAGAACATCGGCGAAGCTGTTTATGAAGTCGGCACAATCAGTGAAGGAAATCGGGATGTCATTGTGACAGGCGGGCTTTTCCATGAATAAGCGCATACTGATATTTGCGTCAGGCCGCGGCTCCAATGCGGAAGCTCTCCATGAAGCTGCCGTGGACGGAACGATTAAGGGGATGATTGTAGGCGTTATCTGCGACCATCACAACGCGCCGGTTCTTCAGCGAGCAGAAAGATGGAAGGTGCCTGTAACGGTCATTGAAATGAAGACATGCAGGGATAAAGCTGATTATAATGAGAAGATTTTGGAAGCGGCGAAATCATACGCACCCGATCTGATCTGTCTGGCAGGATATATGCGTATCTGTGGCGAAAATTTGATAAAGGCTTTTGAAAACCGCATTATCAATATCCATCCCGCCCTGCTGCCCAGTTTTCGTGGACTCCACGCACAGCGGCAGGCGATAGAGGCGGGGGTAAAAGTGGCGGGATGTACTGTCCATTTTGTGGGAACAGGGCTTGATGACGGCCCGATTATCACGCAGGTGGCGGTACCGGTTTATGATCATGATACGGAAGATACGCTTTCCGCACGTATACTGGCGGAAGAACATCCCGCCTATGTCCGCGCAGTGAAAGCCTATTGCGAAGATAAACTTCATATAGCGGGTCATACAGTGACAGGCATGCACGAGGAGGAATGAAAATGGCAGTTAAAAAAGCATTGATCAGTGTATCCGACAAGACCGGCATCGTAGAATTTGCCAAAGGCCTTCATGAACTGGGCGTGGAGATTATTTCCACCGGCGGTACGATGAAAGCGATCTCTGAGGCAGGGATTCCGGTCATGTCCGTTTCCGAACTTACCGGTTTTCCGGAAATGATGGACGGCAGGGTGAAAACGCTCCACCCGAAAATACATGGCGGTATTCTGGCGGTCCGTGACAATCCGGCCCATGTAAAAGCGATGGAAGAACATGGAATTGCCGGTATCGATCTGGTGGCCGTCAATTTATATCCTTTCCGTGAAACGATAGCGAGACCCGGTGTCACACGGGCGGAAGCTGTTGAAAATATTGATATCGGCGGCCCTTCCATGGTACGTGCGGCAGCAAAGAATTATAAGTATGTCACGATTGTAGTCGATCCCGCGCAGTACGGAGAGGTGCTGGAACGGATCCGGGAAGACAGGCTGACGGAAGAGTTCCGCTTTGATTTGTCAAGAAAAGCTTTTCTCCATACAGGACTGTATGACTGCGCCATTGCTGATTACATGACAAAAGAAATAAATGGCAGCGGAGAAGGTCTGCCGGATATCTTTGCCAAGGCTTATGCAAAGATCCAGAATCTCCGCTATGGTGAAAACCCGCATCAGAAAGCAGCCTTTTACAGAGATCCGGAAGCGAAAGGCGGTATTGCTTCCGCCAGGCAGCTGCATGGAAAAGAATTATCATATAATAATATTGTGGATATGGAAGCGGCATGGGATCTTGCCTGCGAATGGAAAGATACTCCCGCCTGTGTGGTTGTAAAGCATACGAATCCCTGCGGTACCGCTTTGGGCACCAGCGCCCTCGATGCGTTTAAGCGGGCCTTTGCGGCAGACAGCAAATCTGCATTCGGCGGCATTGTGGCGATGAACAGGGAGTGTGACAAAGAAACGGCGGAAGAAATGAAACCGATTTTCTTTGAAGTCATTATGGCTCCAAAGTTTTCACAGGAAGCTGTCGATATTTTATCTGCGAAGAAAAACATCCGCCTTGTAGAAGTAGCGGATACGGAAGAAAAAGAACTGCAGCTCCATAAAGTTTCCGGCGGACTTCTCGTGCAGACACCGGATGACAGCTCCGAAACGAGAGCAGACTGTACTTGCGTCACGGAAAGAGCGCCGACGGAAGAAGAGTGGCAGGCACTGGAATTCGGCTGGAAGATTGTAAAGCACGTTAAGTCCAACGCCATCGTTCTGACCGGTAAGGATATCACTTACGGCGTGGGCGCAGGACAGATGAATCGCGTAGGTGCGGCGGATATTGCCATTGCCGAAGCGGGAGAAAAGTGTAAAGGCTCCATCATGGCGTCTGACGCGTTCTTCCCTTTCGGGGATACAATTGAAGCAGCAGGGAAAGCAGGAATCACGGCTGTCATTCAGCCCGGCGGTTCTATACGCGACCAGGAATCTATCGATATGGCAAATAAGTATGGTATAGCTATGGTATTTACCGGACATCGGCATTTCCGCCATAGCTGAGATTGGAGGAGCTTTGAAAGTATTAGTGATTGGAAGCGGCGGCAGGGAACATGCGCTGCTCTGGAAACTGGCACACAGTCCGTCTGTAAAAGAAGTGTACGTCATTCCCGGAAACGATGGAATGACAGATGTGGCGCATTTAATTCCGGTAAAAGGAACAGAAGATATTCTGGATTTTGCCCGTCTGATGGAAGTGGATCTTACTGTTGCCGGTCCCGAGACTGTGCTGACGGAAGGTCTGGCCGACAAGTTTGCTGAAAAGGGAATGGCTTTCTTCGGGCCGTCAGCGGCGGCAGCGCAGATTGAAGGTTCGAAAAGTTTCGCCAAAAATCTGATGAAAAAGTATAAGATCCCTACAGCTGCTTATGAAACATTTACCGATGAAGAAAAGGCCGTTTCTTATATCAAAAAACGAAAGAAATATCCCCTTGTCATCAAGGCAGACGGACTGGCGTCGGGGAAGGGCGTCGTCATTGCCGAAACCGAAGAGCAGGCTGTTCAGGCGGTTCGCGGGATGCTGGAAGGAAAAACCTTTGGCAGCGCGGGAGAATCCGTGGTGATTGAAGAATTTATGGAAGGGGAAGAGGCGAGCGTTCTCTGCTTCACTGACGGAAATACCATCGTTCCTATGATTTCCGCACAAGATCATAAACGCATCAGCGACGGGGATATGGGAGCCAATACCGGCGGCATGGGGGCTTATGCTCCCGCTCCGGTCATGACGAAAGAATTGGACAAAATCGTTTATGATACTATTCTTCTGCCTGCTGTCAAAGCAATGAAAAAAGAAGGCTGCCCGTTTAAAGGCTGCCTTTATGCCGGATTGATGATTACAAAAGACGGACCCAAAGTGGTGGAATTTAACTGCCGCTTCGGAGACCCTGAGACGGAAGCCGTTCTGCCGCTTCTCGAAAGCGATCTTGCGAAGATCATGCTTGCCTGCACGAAAGGGACCCTGAAAAAGGAAAGGGTGGAATGGAAAAACGCCTGTGCTGTGGATGTCGTCCTGGCATCGGAAGGATATCCTGCCACCCATTCCTCGGGAGAGGAGATAGTAGGGCTGGAGGAAGCAAAAAAGACCGGCTGCCTCGTATTCCATGCGGGCAGTATGAAGAAAAATGGCAGGTACTTTGTTAATGGCGGCCGTGTGCTGAATGTGGCGGCTGTCGCGCCGACATTGAAAGAAGCGCAGGACAAGGCCTATGAAGGTGTTTCAAAAATCAGCTGGCGGGGTATGCAGTACCGTCATGATATTGCCGATAAAGGGTTGAAGCGTTTGAAAAAAAGAAAATAGAAAAGAAAAGCGCTGTTTCCATATTTGATGGGGATGGCGCTTTTATCTGTGCTTATGCGGGCGGATATTTTTGGTTAGTTTTACTGATCTGGTCATTTGATATCCACCTATGCCTGTTTCTGCAGGCAGGAAATTTTATGCGCAGCGTGTATTTGCCCGGCACATGAAAAGTGGCAATAAAAAAAGACGAGGACACAGGTCTTCGCCTTTTCCGTCAGATGATTACTTTGCTGCGCTGTCAGCAGCGATGGCAGCATTGACGCTTGCATTCAGACGGGATTTTTTACGAGCGGCAGCATTTTTATGGATAATGCCTTTCCGCGCAGCGGTATCGATAACGCTCTGCGCTTCGCGAAGGGCGATGTCCTTCTGGTCGGTTGTGGCAGCAGCTACAGCTTTCTTGACAGCACCATGGATTCGGGAACGGACAGCGGCATGAGCAGCTCTCTTCTTTGCGTCAGTTTTCATGGTCTTTATGTTGGATTTTATTTGCGGCAATTGTTTCACCTCCCGTCTGTGTCATTCATACCGTGTTATTTTACCATGTTTCGCTTTCTGTGGCAAGAAATCTTTTATAATGCCGTCGGTTTGTGTAAAAGCAGGCTATTCGTTAAAATAAAGAAAATGCCGGAATAAACATATTTCCTTCAGATCGGTTTATGGAAAGAGCAAAGGAAAAGGAGCAGCCTATGTATGTCGGTGTAGATATGGTGAAAGCGGCACGCTGGGAACGGATTTGTGAAAAATTTCCGTCCCGCCTTGAAAAAATGTTTACGGAGGAAGAACGGGCGCACTGTGAGTCAAAAGGAAAAAATAAGGCTTATTCTTACGCGGCGCTCTGGGCAGCGCGGGAAGCAGCAGGGAAAGCACTGGGGATAGGCATCCTCGGTTCAGGTTTTGGCGATGCGTACCTGTCATGGACAAAGTGGGGGGCGCCTGTTCTCCACTTGCAGGGAAATTTTGAAAAGCGGGCGGAAAAATTGGAAATCACGGATATGTCCGTTTCCATTTCCCATGAAGACGGTATGTCTATTGCTGTCGTTGTGATGGAGGCAAAATCATGATATTGACAACATCTGAGGAATCAAGACTTTTGGATCAGCGCGCCATGACGGAATACGGGCTGCCGGAGTCGGTGCTTATGGAAAACGCCGGCGCTTCCGTGGTGCAGCTTATGAAAGAAAAAATATCCTGGGAAGACGCGCGGGTGGTCATCGTCTGCGGCAGCGGAAATAACGGGGGTGACGGATTCGTCACGGCACGGTACGCTCTTTCCGAAGGTGCTGATGTGGCGGTTCTTGTTATGGGGGATGCATCCCATATGGGAGAGAATTCTTTATTGTATAAAAATATAGCGGCTAAAATGGGAATTCCCGTGATTTCCGTTGCAGGCGCGGATGACGCAAAGGAATATCTGGCAGGTGCGGATATTATTGTAGACGCGCTCATCGGCACAGGTCTGAAACATCATGTGAAAGGAAGCACGGCGGAGCTTATTACGGCCATGAATGATTCGGAAGCGGTTATTGTTTCTGTGGATGTTCCCAGCGGCATGTTTTCTGACAGCGGCTGTGCGGCGGGGGCGGTGGTGAATGCCGATTACACGGTGGCGTTAGGCTCCGTAAAGCGGGGGCATGTCCTTTATCCGGGAAATGGATATGCAGGAACCGTTTTGTACTCACCCATCGGCATCCCAAACGGCGCCAGGGAACATTTTCCTGTAAAGCTGGTGGAAGAAAAAGATATTTATGAATTTCTTCCTGTGCGGAGTTTTGCCGCCCATAAGGGAACAAATGGATTTATAGGCATTTTTGCCGGTTCGGAAGGGATGGCGGGCGCGGGTCTGCTGGCAGCACAGGGGGCGCTTTACGGTGGCGGAGGAAAGATTGCTCTTGTTTCCGTAGGGAATGCTGCTTTCCAGCTGGCAGGGAAAATTCCGGAAGTGATGGTTTCTTCCTGCGGGGATGCCCCTTGCTTTACCGAGGATATGTTAGATAAGGCAGTGAAGCAGACCGGGATGTATGACGTTGTCGCGTTGGGACCGGGTCTGGGGCGGAACGAAAGAACGCAGACCTTTGTGGCGGATATGCTGGAGCACTGCCGTAAGACCATGGTTGTGGATGCGGACGCGCTCTTTGCTGTCGGCCATCAAAAAATCAATCTGAGAAACTGCCCTGCTGATGTGGTTCTGACGCCCCACGTGGGAGAATTTGCTTTCCTTACCGGACTTACCGCAAAAGATGTGGAAGCCGGCAGGATCGATGAAGCGATCCGGTATGCTAAGGAAAACCATGTGGTGCTTGTGCTGAAAGGAGCGCCTACGGTTATTGCCGTACCGGATGGCAGGGCATGGGTGAATTCCACGGGGAATCCGGGCATGGCCGCAGGCGGTATGGGGGATACGCTGACCGGCATCATTGCTGCCTTTATCGGGCAGGGACTTTCTGCCGAAGAGGCTGCTGTGGCAGGCGTATACCTTCACGGACTGGCGGGAGACCTGCTTGCCGAAAAGATGCCGGTGGGGTATACGGCAAGCGATGTGGCCCGCATGATTCCTTTGGCGCGTAAAAAGGTCATTGAAGGATGAAGCGCTTTATAAAGTATTTCCTTTGTCTCCTTATCAGCCTTTGTGTCTTTGCAGGGACCGGCTGCGGGTTTGATATCTTTGGAAGCGGGAGCGGAAGTGGAGCGGGATCCGATGCGCCTCTGATTATCCGCATGCTTGATATCGGACAGGGAGACGCTATCCTTATTGAAAGAAATGGAAAGTTTGCGCTTATTGATACGGGCGATGTGGAGCATCGTCCGCGGATGGCGGAGTATCTCAGGAAGTACGGCGTGAAAAAGGTGGATACCGTTATTATCACGCATCCCCATGGAGATCATATAGGCGGCATGTTTTCTGTTTTTGCCAATGCGGAAATAAGGCAGGTTTATGATAATGGGGTGCCTACTTCCCTTTCCACGTACAAAACGTATCGAAAGATACTGGATAAAAGGAAAATTCCCCGCATGACACTGCGGGGCGGTGAAAAAATACAATTGCTGGACGGCGTTCCTTTTACAGTTGTAGGGCCTTTGGAAAAAAGCAATGCCCGCGGAGAAAATTCGCGTCAGAATAATGAAAGTATTGTGGGGCAGCTGAAATATGGCAATTTTACGATGCTTTTTACGGGAGATGCGGAAGCGGAAGAGGAAGCATCCATTTTGAAAAGCGGCGCTGACGTAAAGAGTATTGTCCTCAAAGCGGGACATCACGGAAGCAAGACGTCTTCTACGGAAGAATTTCTCCGTGCCGTTTTACCGAAAGCGGTTTTTATTTCCTGCGGCGCCGGTAATAATTACGGGCATCCCTCAAGGCAGACAATGAAGCGGTTGGAAAAATGGGGGATAGAAGTTTATCGGACGGACAGGCAGGGGACGATTACTCTTACCACTGATGGAAAGCGCTATGAAATTACAAAAGAACATTAGAGGGGAAACCATGGAAAGAGAAATGCCGAAGGCAGGAGAAGTATGGCGGCACTTTAAAGGGAATTGTTATCTTATCATTGCCGCAGCTCGTCATACGGAAACGGGGGAAATGTATGTGGTTTATAAAGCGCTTTACGGTACGTACGAAGACTGTCTCCGGCCGCTGGATATGTTCATGAGCGAAGTGGACCGGGTGAAATATCCTGATGCGAAACAAAAATACCGTTTTGAAAAAATAGAAAAGGAAGAATAAATATTTCCTGCCGGAATCAGCTGCTGTTCATGGCAGTCTTTTTTATCCAAAAAACTCAATATAAAATGAAAAATCATTACTTTCCATCATGCATAAAAAGTGGTAAATTAAGCGTATGATTTAAGATACGTAAATGCAGCAGGATGAAAGGAGAAACAGTATGAATATAAAGATTGGAATTTTAGGGTATGGAAATATAGGGCGCGGTGTAGAAACGGCGCTCCGGGATAATCCGGATATGGAACTGGCAGCGGTCTTTACAAGACGGGATCCTTCACAGGTAAAGATTCTTTCTGAAAATGTGCCGGTCATTTCCGTCTCAGAAATAGAAGCATGGAAAGATAAGATTGACGTACTTCTCCTCTGCGGGGGAAGCGCTACTGACCTGCCGCAGCAGACACCGTTCTATGCGAAAATGTTCAACGTGGTAGATACGTTTGATACCCATGCCAGGGTGCCCGCCCATTTTGCCGCTGTCGATCGGTCTGCAAAAGAAAATGGAAAGATTGCCATTATTTCCGTCGGCTGGGATCCGGGACTCTTTTCCCTCTCGCGGCTTTATGGGAATGTGATTCTTCCTGACGGGAGAGATTACACTTTCTGGGGAAAAGGCGTTTCGCAGGGGCATTCCGATGCCATCCGCCGTATTAAAGGCGTGAAGAACGCCAAGCAGTATACCTGCCCTGTGGAAAGCGCCATGCGTGCCGTAAGGAACGGGGAAAATCCGGAGCTTACCACAAGAGAGAAACATATCCGTGAATGTTTCGTCGTTTTGGAAGATGGCGCTGACGCGGCATATGTGGAAAAACAAATTAAGACGATGCCGAACTATTTTGCCGACTATCATACTGTGGTTCATTTCATTTCGGAAGAAGAATTTGATAGGAACCATCAGGGGCTGGCGCATGGCGGTTTCGTTTTCCGCAGTGGAAATACGGGGAAAGAGAAAGAACATAAGCATATCATTGAATTCAGTCTGAAATTGGATTCGAATCCGGAATTCACTACGCATGTCATGACAGCTTATGCGAGAGCTGCCGCGCGCATGGCCAGAGAAGGACAGACAGGATGTAAAACGGTGTTTGATATACCGCCGGCATACCTTAGCGAAAAGAGCGGCGAAGAGCTCCGTTCCTCGATGCTGTAAAAGGTAATAACAGCTTGACAATTTAGTATATGATAGTGTATTCTACATAAGTCAGTTATGCGGAGCGGTACTCAAGTGGCTGAAGAGGACGGTTTGCTAAACCGTTAGGGTTCGATTACGGGCCGCATGGGTTCGAATCCCATCTTCTCCGCCATACATAGGGGTATAGCTCAGTTGGTAGAGCAGTGGTCTCCAAAACCACGTGTCGAGGGTTCGAGTCCTTCTGCCCCTGCCAAAGAATTTTATATCGGGGTGTAGCGCAGTTTGGTAGCGCAACTGGTTTGGGACC
>OMFJ01000973.1_pt1 | contig 11315 bp, 14 predicted proteins | sample 1674351 | NCBI WGS metagenome assembly OMFJ01 (sample SAMEA103958164, study PRJEB25191) | human gut metagenome | biome: human-associated habitat [ENVO:00009003]; feature: intestine environment [ENVO:2100002]; material: feces | place: Germany | collected 2013/2015
GGACAAGTTAGAAAACTCCAGTAAATACAAGGGGTTGCACTAATTTAGTCCTTATTTTTAACTCCCTGAAAAAGGGAAAAATAAGACAGCGCTGTCATTCCAGAATATGAATTATTACAGATCCAGACTGGAAATGGATTTGTGTAAGACAAGAGTAAAAACAACAGAATTATTGTAATTATAGGACTGAATTAGCTCGCACGGAATATAGATTCCGGTTGTCTAATTCAGTCCTCTTTTTGATTGACGACGATGAAAGGTGATGAAAAATGGCTAGAATTATTTCTATTGTAAACCAAAAAGGGGGAACTGGAAAGTCCGCATGTACAGCTAATTTAGCAGTAGGATTAGCACAAAAGAATATGAAAGTGTTAATCGTTGATGCCGATCCACAGTCTGATGTATCTGCAGGATTTGGATATCGTGATTGTGATGAAAGTAATGAAACACTTACAGCTCTTATGGATACAGTAATGAAAGATGAAGATATTCCTTCAGACTGTTATATCAGGCATCAGGCAGAAGGAATAGACATTATCTGTTCTAACATTGGACTGGCAGGTACGGAAGTACAGTTGGTAAATGCAATGAGCAGGGAATATGTATTGAAACAGATTTTATATGGTATCAAGGATCAATATGATGCAGTCATTATTGACTGTATGCCATCATTGGGAATGATTACGATCAATGCGCTGGCTGCATCAGATGAAGTCCTCATTCCAGTTGAAGCGTCCTACCTGCCAATCAAAGGCTTGCAGCAGTTGTTAAAAACAATCGGTAAGGTCCGTAAGCAAATCAATCCGAAGCTGCAAGTCGGTGGAATTCTGTTTACGATGGTCGATGCTCATACGAATGATGCCAGGAATAATATGGAACTTCTCAGAAATGTATATGGAAGTCAAATTCATATCTTTGATAATTATATTCCATTTTCTGTAAGAATGAAGGAAGCAGTCAGAGAAGGACAGAGTATTTTCTCTTATGATCCGAAAGGCAAAGCTACAGAAGCTTATCGGAGAGTGACGGAGGAGGTGCTGAAAGATGCCATCTAAAAAAAGAGCAACTCCCATTTCCTTACAGCCACTTGATGCGTTGTTTGGAACAAACGAAGAAACAAACAATGGAATTTGTGAGATAGCAATAGGAAGCCTTCATCCATTTCCAAATCACCCGTTTCAAGTAAAAGATGATAAGAAAATGGAAGAATTATCAGAAAGCATTACACAATATGGCGTGTTGGTTCCTGGTATTGTGCGGTTGAGAGGGTCCGGTGGTTATGAGCTGGTAGCTGGTCATAGGCGAAAACGAGCATGTGAACTTGCGGGATTAGAGAAAATGCCTGTTATCATCAAAGATCTTACAGATGATGAAGCGACGGTGATCATGGTAGATTCCAACATTCAACGAGAAGAGCTGCTGATCAGCGAAAAGGCATTTGCTTATAAAATGAAATATGAGGCGTTAAAGCGTCAGGGGAAACGGTCTGATTTAACTTCTTGCCAAGTTGGCAAGAAGTTGGCGGCGGAAGAAGTCAGTCAGAATACAGGAGATAGTTCCAGACAGATTCTTCGATATATTCATCTGACAGAGTTAATCACAGAGCTTTTAGAACTGGCAGACGAGAAGAAGCTTCCCTTTAATACAGCTGTTGAAGTTTCATATTTGAGAAGTGAAGAACAACAGATATTGCTTCAGTATATGAGTAATCACAATATGGTACCGTCCATGAAGCAGGCAAAGGAATTGAAGCAGATTTCAAAAGAGCGGATGTTGACGTATTCAGAGATTGATCAGATTTGCATGAATGAAAGTACTGAAAAAGTTCAGGTGCAGATTCCGGCGAAGAAATTGAAACAATATTTTCCAGAGACATATACAAAGACTCAGATGGAAGAAATTATATTTATGCTTCTGGCATCGTGGGCAGAAAGAGAGGGTAAAGAATGAGCAATGAAGATATGGCAAGTAGAATACAAGTTTATCTGAAAAAGATAGAAAAGATACGTGTTAAACGGATAAAAAGAGAGAAGTTTAAACATTTGTTGAAAACATTAGGATTATCAGCAGGAAGGAAGTGAAAGTATGGCTTTAAAAATTGTACGAAGATATGATGCGAACGGAAGGGAGCTTACGGAGAAAGATCTGGAAACCTTTCGATTGGATTCTCCTGTGGTTAGAGAAATATTGGCAAACCTTAATCGGGAGGTGGCGGAAGGAATCAGACAGAGGGAGAAAAAAGATGACGATTGATGACGTAATTAAAAAATCAATTCTGCCGCTGGCATTTATGGTATTCTGGTTTTGGATGACAAAAACAATTATGAAAGTCAGTGGTCAGACAGATTGGTTCTGGTGGATATTTATTGCCGGATTGCCATTTGGAATACATAAAATGCGGCTGATTCTAATCCCTAGAGGAATGGATACCACAGCAACACTTGGTATGGCTGCATTAAGTGTCATCATTGGAGCTTTGATTGGATGTATCATGATTCCAGTGTATGTAATCCGTGCGGTATACGTTTTCTTACGATATATCATCGGAAAATAATTGAATATTTGATAAGAGGCAGGCTTGCGAAAATAAAATCGTAAGCTTGCCTCTTTTTTTGTGCCCAAAATCAGGCAATTCAGGGGAAATCCCTTTTGCAAATATATATACTTGGAGGATTTTTAAGATGAGAGAACGAATTGAAAGTAAGCATGTAACAAAAGAAATCAAAAGTCAGATGCCAGTGATTCCGGTGGAAATTGTTAAGGAAAGAGGCTGTACGTTCTGCCCGTATTATCTGGGCAATTATGAGAAACAGCCACGCTGTATGATGAAAACCTGTGCCTGGGATGATGAAAATGAACGTTTCCATCCAGTTCTTCGTGAACTGATTCCATATTACAAAGAGAAGATGGAAAAAGCAGAAGAGAAGTTCTTGGCAATGAAAAAGATTTACACAACGCTGTTAGGAATGTTTGCCGATGAAATGAAGCAGGAAGAGTTGGAAAAAGATGAATGTTACGGATGTGCCTATGGAAAATGTGGACCATGTATCGGTATCTGTTACAAATCAATGAAAGCATAGGAGGGTTAAGCCAATGAATACAACAGTTATTTCCGGGCGATTGGTAAGAAATCCCGGATACAACGAAGTGGAGAATGAAAAAGGACTTCATAAGATTGCCAAGTTTGTTCTGGCAGTCAGAAGAAATTATTCCGATGAAGTCAGTTTCATTCCGGTAAAGGCTTTTGCAAAGAAAGCAGAATTTGCCAGAGATTATCTGATGCAGGGAACGAAGGTCATGGTGGAAGGCGAGATTGTCACAGGTAATTATGAAGATAAGGATACCGGGAAAAAGATCTATACCACTGAAGTGTATGCAAACCGGATTGAATTCGCAGGTGCAAAAATGGTTGACAGACCACCGTTTCCAGAAGATGCGGAAGGGTTCTTAGAGATCCCAGAGGGCATGGAAGAGGAAATGCCGTTTAGATAGAGGAGGATAAAAGATGGTTTCAGTAGATCAGGCGTATATGGTAGGGCATATGAAAAATGCCGATGGAAGTATCAATAACAAAAATGTAGTGCTGTCAGCAGCATGTGAAGCAGCGGAACTGTTCCAGTGCATGATGTCAGTAAATCAGAAACTGGAGGACTGGCAGAGATTTAACCACACCTTGGAGCTGCATCTTAGAAGTGTGGAATGTGAGAAAATCCATGATATCTGTCAGGCGGTATATGGAATGAAACATCCGTCCGATGAACTGGAAGGATTGTATCTGGCAAGAGAGGATGAACAGATATGCCTGCTGTACTATCAGGTATTTGTAGGGATGCTGGAAATCAATATTAATTCAGCCGAAGTGCTGTACAAACAGAAGGAGGAAATAATCAATGAGTAAGATGGAGTATATGCCGGTAGATTGTTTGCAGGTGCCAAAGATGCTGTTCCAGGTGGAAGAATTCAAAAATCTATCAAATACAGCAAAAATTTTATACAGCTTATTTCTGGATCGTTTGAAATTTGCGGTGCAGAATGGCTGGGTAGATCATAATGGAGATCTGTTTGTTATCTATCCAAAAAGCGAAATGAAGAAAGATCTGAATACGACTCGATATGGCGTAGATCAGGCAGTACAGGAACTTGTTAAGATTGGAAAGCTGGTGCGTATTGTTCAAAACGATGGAAAGGCGAACCACTTTTATATCAATGATATTTATGAAAATGAGATGGAGGAAGAATCAATGATGACATTAGACAGAATTATGGCAAATATGCAGATGGAAGAAAGAGAAATTATCATGGACAAGATGGTGGCAGCATCCAGAGATATTCTGGGAACAATTGCAGATATGGGATATCTGGATGAATATGAGACACCACTGACTCCTATGGAAGAGCGTGGCTATTACGATGAAGAAGGTAATCTTGATATTGATGCCGTAGAAGCCGATGGCTATGAGTTTGGCATGGATCTGGCATTTGGCGTGTTATCTGTTTATGAAGGAAAGCCTGAACGTGTGCTGGAAATTCAGAAATATGTAAATGAGCAGTATGAGTGCTGCTCTAATAAGAAGTTTATGAAAGTTCTGGAAACAATCGCACGAATGAATGGAAACGAGGAGGTTTATATCGAGGATATGTATGCCTGCAATAAAGAAGCAAGGAATTATTATCTGAGTGAGTTAATGATGTGCTTCAACTTTGTGTTTAATGAGATGTGTCATGGAACAGGCAGTGCAGCAGGGTGTGATTTTAATAATGAGGAAGAATAGGAAATAAGCTATGGCAGATTTTGAATATTTCAGAGCAGAAGAATCTGACCAGTTTTCTTTTTTTCGGATACCAAAAGCTCTGTTCACAGAAAAAGAGTTTGCAAGCCTGTCCACAGACGCAAAGCTCCTTTACGGAATTCTGCTTGATCGAATCAGCCTATCCAAGAAAAATGGCTGGATTGACGGTGATGGTTATGTCTATATCATTTACACGATCGCAGAATTGCAGGAGCTGTTGCGAATGTCGCATACGACAGTGACAAAGCTTCTTTATGAGCTTGACAGTGTGCATGGGATTGGATTGATCGAACGGTATCGGCAGGGGAATAATCGTCCTTCTGTCATATACGTGAAAAATTTTGTGAAACGGATTAGAGGAAAGCCCGTAAGATACTTTGCTTCTGGAACGCCAGAAACTGGAAATCCGGACTGCAAGGAATTGGAAATCCGGATTGCAAGAAACTGGAAGTCCGGAACGCAAAAAAATAGAAGTCCGGACTGCAAGAATCTGGATGGAAGTAATACTAAGATAAATAAGACTGAAAAGAATCATACTGATAAGAGTAAGGGCAATACTCCCGCTTTGGAAGAAAAATTCAGTCAGTATGGTAGATTTAAAAATGTTGTTCTGTCGGAAGCTGAACTGCAGGAGCTGATGACGCTATTTCCATGGGATTACCAGAAACGGATTGATCATCTTTCTGTTTATATGAAATCCAGTGGAAAAGAGTATCAGAATCATTTTGCAACAATCTGTCTTTGGGCAGAAAGGGATGGAACCAGGATAGGAATGGATAAATATGAATTTCAGGAAGGAGAAAGCCTGTGATGGAAAATAAAGTAACAGCAGATTATGTGGACGAAGAGGGATGTCTTCATTGTGGCATCTGTGGAAAAAGAAAACAGATGAAAGTCAGTCTGATGGGATTTGAGCATGTAGTGTCCTGTTTGTGCGAATGCGAGGTGAAAGCCAGACAGGAACTGGATGAAAAGATGCAGCGGGAAGAAGCACAGCGACTGCTTTATCAGAGAAAATCCGTCGGACTTCGGGAAAGAAGATTCTGGGAATGGAAATTTGAAAATGACAACGGAAGCAACCAGAAGATACTAATTGCCAGGCAGTATGTAGAAAACTGGACAGATATGAAGAGAAAAAATGTAGGATTGCTTTTGATGGGACCAGTTGGAACCGGGAAAAGTTTCTTTGCAGGCTGTATTGCAAATGCACTTTTGGAACAGGGAGAACGTGTCATGATGACGAATTTTTCCAGGATCTTAAACGAAATGACCAGCTATCAGGCAGATAAGAATCAGATTATACAAAATCTTGTGGATTATCCGCTGCTGATTATTGATGATTTAGGAATAGAACGAAATTCCGAGTTTGCTTTGGAGCAGGTCTATAATGTGATAGACAGCCGCTATTGTAAAATGCTTCCGCTGATCGTAACAACGAATCTGGGACTGAATGAAATGAAATCCACAGATTTGGATACTGCCCATCAGCGTATTTACAGTAGAATACTTGACGGTTAATTATAACAAGGATGCATCTAAACCAAAAAAATGGCTAGCATTCCTGGATGGATTGCTCGAAGAGGATGATATTGTCTGCCTGCAGGAGTTTATGGGATATTGTCTCATTCCCAGCAATAGAGGTCAGAAGATGCTGCTGATTATCGGAAAAGGTGGTGAAGGTAAAAGCCGTATTGGCAGAATTTTAAAAAGAATATTTGGTCATAACATGAATTCAGGAAGTCTTCAGAAACTGGAAACCGACAAGTTTGCCAGAGCCGATCAGGAAGGCAAGGCCACTTGGGATTGCCTCGATTGAAGACAGGCTGATACAGCAATGTATTCTGCAAGTGTTAGAGCCGATATGTGAAGCAAAATTTCACGATAGAAGCAATGGATTCCGCCCAAATAGAGGTGTGGAAAATGCACTTGCACAGGCAGAGAAACTTATACAGAGCAACAAACTGTATATCGTGGTGGATATTGACATTAAAGGATTTTTCGATAATGTCAGCCACGGAAAACTATTAAAACAGTTGTGGACGATAGGAATACAGGATAAAAAGCTCATTAGTATTATTTCAGCCATGTTAAAAGGAGAAATTGCAGAAATCGGTTTTCCAGAGAAAGGCACAGCTCAAGGGTCGATTATCTCACCATTGTTATCGAATGTGGTGTTGAATGAACTTGACTGGTGGATTGCCAGCCAGTGGGAATTTATGCCTACAAGACACGTCTATAAAGAAGCAATAAAGGCGAATGGAACTCAATCGAAATCAAAGAAGTACAGGGCTTTGCGGAACAGCACATTAAAAGAGTGCTTCATCGTAAGGTACGCTGATGATTTTAAAATCTTTTGCAGGAAACACAAAGATGCGGTTGTAATGTTTGAAGCCACAAAACAATGGCTCAAAACAAGGCTAGGACTGGATATTAGTCCAGAAAAATCAAAAATTGTCAATCTAAAACACAGTTATTCGGAATTTTTAGGATTTAGGATAAAAGTGCATAAGAAAGGCAAGGACACAAAATGTAAACCGCCAGTCGATAAGTATGTAGTAAAATCACATATCTCAGAAAAGGCTTTGAAGAAAATAAAAACCAACGCAAAAGAGAGAATCATAGCAATACAGAAAACGAATGGAAGCAGAGCCGGTGAGTATGCAATTCGGGATTATAATAGCTTTGTCATGGGAATGCAGAATTATTACAGCATGGCAACGTGCGTAAATCCAGATATACAGACTTTAGCCTATGAAATCAAGACAAGCATAAAAATCAGATTAAATACAAGAGTGAAACGCAGAACTAACGAAGCATTAACACCATATCTTTCAGAAAGATATGGAAAAAGTAAAGAACTGCGATTTATAAACGGTGTGCCATTAGTCCCAATAGGATATGTGCAACATCGTGTTCCGCTCCACAAAAAGGCTGTAGTAAATAAATATACAGCTGAGGGAAGAAAAGAAATACACAAACAATTAGAAACTGTAGATATAGAGAGGGTGCATGAACTTATGAGAAACCCTATCAGTAATGAAACTGTAGAATTTAATGATAACTGCGTTTCGCTGTTTGTGGCACAAAGAGGAAAATGTGCAATTTGCAAGCTGCCTCTAACTTTGGAAAATATGCGGTGTGTCCGTAAAATACCAAAATCTTGTGGCGGTGATGATAAATATAATAATCTGATTATTGTGCATAAAGAGATGGAAAGGCTGATAAAAAGTCAGGACAACAAAGAAATCAAGCGTATTCTAAACAAATACAAACTGGAAAGTAATCAAAGACGGAAAGTAAATACCATAAGAAAAAATGCAGGATTAGAGGAAATAGACGTAAAAGCACTTGATAAGGAACTGTAAGTTACGATGTTAAAAAGTAGAAGTTACTGATGATGGAACGCCGGATGAGGGGAAACTCTCACGTCCGGTGTGAAGTGGGGGAAAATCTGGAGATAACATCAAAGGATTACCTATCACTATAGGACCGTCTGATTGCCCTGCATCATTTGGATATTGGCTGGAAACCGTCTGACTTGGAACAGAGGGAAGGACGTATTATCCGTCAGGGAAACCATAATAAAAAGGTTCATATCTTCCGGTATGTAACTGAATCCACATTTGACAGCTACATGTGGCAGTTGATCGAAAACAAGCAGAAGTTTATTTCCCAGATCATGACCAGCAAAGCACCGGTCAGAAGCTGCGAAGATGTGGACGAAGCGGCACTTTCCTATGCAGAGGTTAAAGCACTGGCAACTGGAAATCCAGCAGTAAAGGAGAAGATGGCACTGGACGTGGATGTGGCAAAGCTGAAACTTTTAAAAGCCAATCACATGAATAACCAGTATCGTTTGGAAGATGATATTGTAAGGAATTTTCCGCAACAGATTGCAAAACTGACAGAGATCATTGACAGCTACAAGGCAGACATCGCTCATTTTTCTGAGCATAAAATCACAGATCCAGAGCAGTTTTCTATGGAAATCAGTGGCAAAGTGTTCACAGAAAAGAAAGAGGCAGGTGCGGCACTTCTGGCGGTCTGCAAAGACATTAAGTCTGTAGATGCAGCTATGGACATTGGAAGCTATCAGGGATTCAACATGAGAATCCAATTCGACAGCTGGAGCAAAGAGTTTATCCTGTCTGTAAAGCATGAATCGGTAGCTAAAGTTCGGTTGGGGGCAGATGCCCTGGGAAATATCACTCGTATCAATAATCTTTTAGAAAGTTATCCGGAGAAACTGGCAGAAGCAGAACAACGGCTGGAAACGGTACAGGAGCAGATGACAAACGCCAAAGAGGAAGTCGGGAAGCCATTTCCAAAAGAAGAGGAACTGAACCAAAAACTGGAGCGACTGTCAGAGTTAAATGCACTTCTCAATATGGATGAACGGGAAGATACAGAAACAGAGCAGTCGGAATCAAAAGAGAAAGAAGAAAGACCGGCACGAGGTTCTATCCATGAGAAACTGCAGATTTATAAGGAAAAGAGTCAGCGGGAAAGTGAAACTGGCAAGGAAACCAGAAAACGGGACTTCGGTCTGGAATAAGAAAACAAGGAAGATGGCATAATCTGACAGAAAGAATGTTCTGTGGGTTATGCCATCTTTCAGAATACAGGAGGAGTTTATATGGCAAGAAACAGGATAACAGGTAGAGAAACAAAGAAAATGCAGGAATATACGCAGGAACGGATCGCTCAGGCAGAGCGTAGAGGCATAGAATTTCCAACAGATGTAAAAGAACAGATTTTTGAATATGCGAATCTGATCGGTGAGGAAGAGAAAGTTAGGACTCTGGTAAGAAATCTGGCAGATGCATTGAACAAGGCAGATGAAGAAGGTGTAGAGGATTTACTGGATGATGCAAGAATGGATATTCAGGACTTACCAGATCCAACCATAGGCAAGCTGGAATTACGTGATTATGGATATACAGCAGAGGATATGGTACCGCTCAGAAAAGAAGCAGCTTTGGATTATCACAGAATGGGTTCTAAGATTTATTGCCTGGGCAGCGATGGCGGCAAGGGAGAGTATGCAAGTAAAGAAATGATACAGGCACATGAAGGTCTGTTTGGCATGGAATTACAGATGTGGGAACGGATAAGAGATCAGGATCTGGATTATGCAGATGAAGATTTTGGAGCATTTCAGGAGCCTATGAGTGTCATTGAGCAGGAAGAAGCACTGAAATTATACGATGCCGGAGCAGATATCTATCTGATCACTAATTTTTCATCACCAATGTATGTCACGGAACGCATGGAAATTGAACGAGGACCGGAGCATTATCAGATGTCCATGGCAGAACGGGAGCGTTTCCGTAACCTGGAATGGGAAATGCAGAAATATCCGCAGATTCAGTCTTTGAAAGAGGCAAACCTGTTGTTAGGAACAAGGCGAACCTTTGGTATTTATCAGATCAAGGACGATTCACCGGGCGAAAACTATGCATTTATGAATATGCGCTTTATTGAAAGTCATGGTATGCAGATAAAAAAAGAAGATTATAAGCTGGTCTATGTTGGCGAATTACTGGGAAATATGTCACTGGATGATATTTTTGAAAGGTTCAACATTGATAGACCGGAAGATTTCCGTGGGCATTCCCTGTCAGTCAGTGATATCGTAGTTCTGAATGACGGGGAAAAAGTAACCGCTCATTTTGTAGACAGTATCAGTTTTGAACAGCTGGATTCTTTCCTGAATCTGGAAGAACAGGTTCTTAGTGAACTGGCATATGAGGTAGGAGAACGGTATTTTGCTATTCAGAGGACAGAAGAAGGATACGATTATTCCTTTTACGATGAAGATTTCCGTCTGATGGATGGTGGCGTCTATGAAAATGATGAAATTTCTATTGAAGAAGCGGCAGAGGAACTTCTGGAAGACGAAGGCTGGACTGGAGAACGCATCCGTGGAGATTATGATCAGTTGATGGAAAAAGTAGAAGAAATGGATGAAGTTGTAATGGCAGAGATTCAGAAAAGCCAGGGCGAATATAAGCCTTTGGCAAAGGTGGAGGAACTGGAAGAGGCGAATTATAACATGATTGATAACGTCCTCAACAATATGCCACCGAAGAAAGAACCGTATCTGGAATACTTTGCTGCAGAATGCGATGAGTTCCATGATATGGGAGCTTATGAAAAAAGTACCGATGTTAATCAGATTGCTGCGGTCTATGAAAAATATAGGGAGAATCCTAAAACTGCGTATCTGGGATGCTCAATGGGAATTATTTATCGTGATCCGGAAGACAGTTACTATGATGAAGCCGAATTTGCGATCGTTAAAGGGAATACCGTATTCGGAAATCTGATGGATGATGTTCGATTTTATGGAGAACTTGCACTGGTACGGGAAGGGATTGAGAAAATTCATGAAGCATTGCCGGACTATAAGTATGTACCGATGAGGGATGTTCGAGAAGCAATGTATCCAGAGAAGATGACCACAGAACAGCTGGCAGAGGCACTGGATGAGATTGCAGAAGCTTTTGATCCGTATGAGTATCG
>OMFJ01000977.1_pt1 | contig 11270 bp, 9 predicted proteins | sample 1674351 | NCBI WGS metagenome assembly OMFJ01 (sample SAMEA103958164, study PRJEB25191) | human gut metagenome | biome: human-associated habitat [ENVO:00009003]; feature: intestine environment [ENVO:2100002]; material: feces | place: Germany | collected 2013/2015
ACATTTATATTCATGAACAGAAAGTAATAAGGAATATAGAGCAATTTGTTTTTTACTGATTTTGTGGATAAATAATATCCATAGCTCCCTCCTGCATAAAATAATAATTGCAGCACCAAGAGTATGATATAGAAGCGGGAATGCTCATTGTAAATGATCAATAATACATTCAGAGGTACGAGCAAAAACAAGGCAATTGGTGTGATGGACCATCTTAGTACGCGATGAGATACATATTGAAAGCTGAGTATTCCATAACGGAATGGATTGAGTAGCTTTCGTAACCGATAAATGGCTTGAATTCCTCCTGCTGCAATGCGTACTTTTCTTTTTTCTTCCTCTTGTCTTCTTCGTTCTGCTTGTTTTCTTTGTTTTTCTAAAAGTTCTTCTTCTTCTCGTTCTTTACGTTTTTGGGCCTCAATTTCAGTTAGCCATCCATTCTTCTTTAATATCTTTTTAAAATCGTCAAAATCTTCAGAATCACTAAAGATTTCTTCGCTTATTGCAGAAAAGTTGTTTAAACATTCTGCTAATTCAGGTTGGTTGGATGCGATTTGTCCTCCTAGATCCGATAGAACTTTACATTTTTCTTCGAGCCAAGATTTTTTGATAGACTGACTTTGGGTTGCTTGTAATAATTCATTAAACGCCAAAGCTTCTCCTTCATAAGATTTTATATTCGCTTGGATATAGCTTGCGGTGTCATGCCATTTATGGGCTTTTAATTGTAAAATAGTTTTATCCATTATTGTGTTTGTTATCGATGTGTGAGTATGTCAAAAAAGATAAGAGGATAAAAATACAACAGCACAAAGTTCGAAGCGATATTATAATCGATCTGTCAAACTTTGTGCTTCTGTGTTTTTAATACTTGCTATGATATGTTTTTATGAACAGTTAATTACTAGAAACACCTTTGGTATGAATATCGAATTTAACTTCATGCCCTACGGCTCCAGCCCAAACGTGGATGATTCCATCTTTTCCTCTATCAACGATGATTTTAATAGGTGTTCCTTTAGGTACTGGTTTCCCCCAGTTTAAAACATGTTTTTCTAAGGGATCTCCTGCTTTTGCCATATCGCAATCCACTCCATTGACTCGATTTTCGTGTACGGCCAATTCTACTTCTGTTTGGTTTTCGTACCTTGTTGTAAATTGGTCGAATTCTTTCCGTATCTCTAAATCATCATTCATTATGATGAGATTGGATACTTTTAAAACATCATTCATGCCAAAACATTCTATTCCATAAGAGGCGGAACCTTTGTCTGAACCTAACTGTATAGCTCCTTTAACATATCCTTTTGTACTGGCTTCTTGAGAAGCAAAAAGGGCAGCTCCTTTTGCTACTGCTAGATCCGGTTCAAAAACTTTGGGTGATAGATTAAACTTCTTTTCAATAAAACTTTTTACCATGGGCATCCGGGAAGAGCCTCCGACAAGTAAAACATCATCAATTTTAGGATTACCAGCCATTTCCAAAGCGGTATCTACTAATTTGGAAGTTTGTTTCATCAAATCTTTTGTCAGTTCTTCAAACTGCGATTTGGTTATTTCGACATTGTGGATTCCTTTATATGAAAATCGGATGGTTGTTGTGTCGTTTGTACTTAAAATCTTTTTGGCATCTTCTGCTGCGAGTAATAAAGTACCTCTTTCTTGTGGATTCAATTGTTTGCAATTGAGAGAGAATCCTTCTTTCATCAATACATAATTGACGATGGCTTCATCCCAATCTACACCACCCAAATGATGATTCCCATCAGTCGCTAATGTATCCATGATCCCGTTTTGTATTCTCATAATACTTACGTCGAATGTTCCACCACCTAAGTCATATACCAATATGGTCCTGTTTTGTTTGTTTTTCTTACCGAAGAACATGGCTGCTGCAGTTGGCTCATTAATCAATGTAATAACATCTAGTCCGGCTCTTCTCCCTGCTTCTGCAGTCCTTTCTCGTTCCGCATTTCCAAAATAGGCTGGAACGGTAATTTCGACTCGGTAAATAGGATCTTTTCCTTCTTCGTCTTTGCGTTTTTGGTTTGCGTCATCCACCAACTTTTTAAGAATGAGTGATGAAATTTCTACAGGGTCAACTTGGATATTTCCTATTCGGCGTGAGTAGTTATTATTTGACATTTCTCGTTTGATAAATGCAACTGTGCGTTCGGGGTCATTTCCTAGGTTCGCTTTTGCTGCTGTTCCCACATATGGGATACCTTTCTCGTTGTAGGCAACAACAGAAGGAGTTGTTAAAAGGCCTTCTTTGTTCGTTACTACGACAACCAAGTCATCTTCGTCGATTGTAGCGATACAAGAGTTGGTCGTTCCTAAGTCTATTCCATAAAATTCGTCCATGGCTATTTTGATAATTTATATGTTTCTACTTGTTCTTTTCTTAAAATAAACTCGTATGCTTTTAACGGATGGGGTTCTCCATTGGCTTTCGCTTTGACGATATAAGGAAGCGTCCAAATATATCCTGGGGCTAAAGAACGCCGTACCTTTTTGTCCAGTAGGATGTCTGTTGTTTCCCAATAGGAAGCGACTTCTTGTTTTTCCGGATCGAAGTTATTATTATTCACACTTGTATATGTTTTTACAGAGAAATCTTTCAAGATATAATTAATAGACTCTCTGATTTTTGACAATTGTTCTTGCCAAAAAAACGCCGAAGTATTGTCTGCCGAGTCAAAAAGAACTTTTTGTATCATGTCTCCTAGCGTGATGAATTGCCGGATATAAGGTGTCGCCATCTTTCTATAAATATCTTCTTGGTATTGTTGCAAATCAGTTTCACGGCGAGACAGCTTGTCTTCCAGTTTGTTTAATAATACCGTCAGTTCTATTCTTTCTTGTAAAAAAGATTCTTTGAGTTCCTGAAGCAACTTATCTGTAACATCAATATCTGTTTTTTGCTGTTCTCTTGCTTGGATTTCTTTTTCCCGGGATTCAAGAAGCTTCTCTTTCTCTTTTAATTCCTCTTCTTTTTGGTTTAATTCAAGAAGCTTTTCAGAGATAAGATCTTTTTCGCTTTTGTTTGAAGCATTATTTGACTGTTCTGTCGGATCAATTTCAGTTTTTACTGTCTCAGGACTAGCTTCTACTGTAGTTGATGAGGTTATTTGTTTCTCATCTACTTGCTTTTTACTTGATTTCCAAAAACTCATGGTGCTTATTATATTTAGTGGTTCGTCTTTCACGTTGTAAAGTCTCGACCGCAATTATTACAATGGCGAAGATTTCCTTCTAACTTATATTTTACCCCATCTTCCATATATTCATGCCCTGTGTTTTTGCTTCCACAGTGGGGGCAGCGTGAATAAAATAAGCGGAATATTTCCGTGATTAATCCCCATACAGCGCCGCCAATGGCACCATATTCCCATTTGTCTAAAGCAAAATGGGTTATGATTGCTCCTAAAATACCCCAGCCGATGGTTGCAAATATGAACCGCTCGAGGTATGAGAATAACATTCCTATGCCAGTAAGCAATAATCCCAATAATTTGAGAGCGATGACGATTACGACAATCGCTACGATGATTCCTATGATGATGTCCATGTGAATTGGTTTAATATGTTTTAAATAAAATATAATAGAGTTTATATCTAATAAGATAATCTTTAATATTTATGTAAGGAAAATTTTAGATAAAGAAGATTGTTCAGGTAAATTCTCTTTAAATTGTTGTTGTATTTTTGCATCTAATTCTAAAACTGCAAAATATTGGCATTGTTTCTTTACTTCACAATTACTGCAATTGAAGCAATTGGGGAATTTGAAATATTTAAATAATGTGTTTTTGTCTTTCATATCTGATGCTACTTCTTCAATGAGTTTGTCATTATAAATATGTGATAAGGTCGCTTTTATTTTATCTATATTAGAGTCATATTTTGAACTCCAATATAGAAAATCTCTTAAAGCATAATAATATCGTTCTATTTTTATGCTCTTTTTTTCGCAGTCTGCAATATATGAATCCATATAATTGAAGGCATTTAAATTATTAGATAATCTAAAAGAGACAAGCGACAGTAGTATTTTCTTGTTGATAAAGTTATGTTTGTGTGTGCAATAAGGAGTGAGATTAATGATATTACTTTTGTGATTTTTTAAGAAGTAATATAAAGTCTCAAAACCTTTTTCTTCAAGATCTTTTATATGATATTCTGGTGGTATTTGATACGTAAAATCCCTATCATATAACCTCTGATAGATTTGGCATAAACTATATAATCTAGAATCAACTTCAGATAATCCTGGAATATATAAATGATATGCTGGGAATTTAAGAAAGGAATTATCTCTAACATATATAGTATAACCCTTATTGAGAAGAAAGTTTATTATATTTTTTAATTCTTCTTGATCACTTTCTTTATTCATTTGCACCAAACCTTTAAACTCATACGAAAATTCATTTTTAAATATACTTTCAGGAAAATGCCCTGTTCCATTGATTACATTTTTATTATACTCTTCTTTAAAGTCAATTGTATTTTGATTCCAATTGAATTTATTAAATAAATGTCTGTTCTGATTGACTCCTTGGAACATTTCCGTATAACATCGTTGTAATGCAATATCAGGATTTGCATCTGCTCCTAATCTAAAAGAATAACTATTGTTTTCAATATCTATTAATAATAATCCAATGACAGGAAATCCACAACCTAAAGAACAATCTTTTATTTCAAAAGAAAATTTTTTTTGATGTTTAAGTTTATGAATAATTTCATTGTTTTGAAAAAAAGATTCAGGTATAGTTGGTGGTACAAGTTCTTGTATATATATTTGTTGTAGTACAAATCTTTCGAAGATTTCATTTATGCCTTGCAATATTGCTTCTTCAGGAGTATTACCAGCGCATAAGCCCGTAGAACCTGCAGATAAACGCAATAATTGAAAGGGAATATTCTCAACTTTATTTTCTTTTACATTATAATATGGTGCTTGTAATAAGTTGAAGTCGATTTTCTTACTACGTTCGTTCTGAAAGAAGTTAGATTCTAAGTCTTTGTTTAGATTGGGTAGAAATTTGTTTATCAGGTGTTCAAAATTCAACCATGAGTTAATATTTAATATTGTTTCATCAGGGTAATATCTAAATTGCAGAAGGCAGTTATTTCTTTTTATCTCTTCGTAAAATTCCGGATATTGTTTTTCTAACCTTTTCATTCCTTCTATTGATGCATAAAACATATCTTTGAAAATCATTCTGTTTTGAATTCTTTCCATTAATTCGCCATATGCACTAGCTAGGGCATAATCAACTTTAATCCCTTTCCCATTTGTACCTAAATTAAGTTGTTGTAATTTTTCATTGTTGATAAAAACCCTACACGAATGATAAAAATTTTCCATTCCTACATGAAATTCAGTTGTGAAAATGTTGAGAAATTCTAGTATAGAACGGATTTTATTGATGGTTCTATAAGGTGGTACTGCTTTATATGGTTTCATATTTTGTGATTTTTTTAAGGCCATTAGTATTTCAATAATATTTAGGTACTAATGGCCTTTGTTAATAAAGAATTAATCCATTCCTACTGTTCCACTGCAACCAAGGCCACAACCAGAACAACCACATCCTGCCATGACAGAAGTGATTTCTTCATTAACTTCTTCGACTACATAAGTCGCTTCTTCCAATAAAGTTTCTGAAACTTTCATGTTAAAACCTCCTAATTTAAAATGTTAATAAAATATTTAGTCAAAAGAAAAATCTGCAAGAAGTTTGTAGGTTGTTAATGCTGCTTTTAGTCTTGCTTTTTCTTCTTTTGAAAGAATGTCTTTTCTTTGCATGTAATATTGTATTTGGAAGGCACTGATTACTTGTGCTTCGGATAATAACAGTTTACACATTGATTTATCTCGTTTTTTTACATCACCCCGTTGAAAATAATTAAAACCAAGGCACGATGGACAAACTCGTAGCATTTTGCATTGTTTACAGCTTTCGTCTATTAAGTCGTCCGGATTATAAAAGTTGATATGAGATAATTCGTCATAAGCATCTCTTCCTAGTACTAGAGGAGAAAACATATGGCATGGATATTTTTTTCCTGTTACGTCATAAGCGACCATATTTGTTCCTGTTCCACAAAATTTTAATGGTGTTTTTTCATGTAAAATTTCTCCATAGTATCTTGTGAAGAGTGTATCAGGAACAAATTGGGGATTGCTTAAGTAGAATTCAGCTAGTTTTGTTAGTTGTTGTTTGTATATAATATGAGCATTGCTTCCCCATGTTTCTCCTTGGGCTAATCGGCTTTCTACTAAATAGCCTTTTTGCCGTAAGGATATTACTCCTTCATATAGGTTATGTAACGTATTATTTGAAATTGTCATTTTAAAAGGTTGATCTGGCCATAATTTATATGCAAATTCAATGGGTAGGCATTCAGTTGTACATCCTCTATTTTCTAATTGCATAGTAGAGTCTCCATCGACAGACATGACAAGAACAAAATCATCTTTATGCTTAGTAAACCATTGTTGTTTTTCTTTATCAAGCAAAGTCCCATTTGTAGTGGCATAAATGATGTAAGGTATATCTATTTTCTGTTTCCATAACCATTCGCAAAATTCTTTAATGAACGAGAAATTCAGCAAAGGCTCTCCTCCAAATAGATCTATTTTCATGGCGTTATTGATCCCTCTTTCTTTTATGTCTTCAAACTCTTTGAGAATGATTTCTTTTGCAAGCTCTAGCGACATTTTTTTTCTAGGATCTTTGTATTTTTCAAAGCAGTATGTGCAATTTAAATTGCAACCGTGTGTGATAAACAAAGTTACTATTTTTGCTTTAGGTAATTTCTTAATCATAGCACATGGATTAATTGTAGTTTATGTTATTATTTCCTCGCAAATATAATACACGTACATATATGTGCAAAATATTTGGGGCTAATTCTTTAATTCGCCGATTAATTTTTTAAAGGTGAATAAGAATATAGAGGAATATGTTATTGATGAGGTCAGGAAAAGGAGGGTTGAGATGGGTATTTCTCAAGCAGCCTTGGCTGATTATATAAATGTTTCAAGAGGATTTATTGGAGATGTGGAAAATCCGAAAAGGCGTGCAAAGTATAATTTACACCTGATCAATGAAATTGCGAAAGTTCTAAAATGTTCCCCGAGGGATTTTCTTCCTCCTGAACCTTTGGAATGATCCATTATTATATATTTTAACCGTAAAATATCCTGTCCAATTGCTCTGACGATGCTTCCCGAAGTGCGGAAGCCCTGTCAGACACTCTGACGATGCTTCCCGAAGCGCGGAAGCCCTGTCGGACACTCGGACGATGCTTCCTGAAGTGCGGAAGCCCTGTCGGACACTCGGACGATGCTTCCTGAAGCGGGGAAGCCCTGTCGGACGCTCGGACGATGCTTCCTGAAAAAAGGAAGCTTCGTCCGACGAAAAATAAAATAATATCTTGCTATTTTATTGTGAATTTTTTATATTTGCCTATGTTCAATTTAAAAAATGAGTGAACCATGAAGAAAGTAGAAAATTTTAGTCTCACCAATCTCCGCACAGAAGAGAATTTCGGGTTTCAAATGGATGTAAAAGCATTAGCAGAAAGTTTGCCTACGACAGGCGACTTGGATGCCGAAGGTTTACCCGAAGCCTCGGTGGCAATCTTGACGGAAGCAGTAAATGGTCATACTGCTGCTGTGACCGCACTGGATGATGCCCTGAAAGACTCCGCTTCTGTGCCAAGCAGCACGTTGGCCGCCGAGGCAGAGCAAGGACGCGACGGGGCGTGGCGGGGATTGAATAATTATGTGAAAGCCATGACAGCTTACCCGGAAGGGACAGTGGCCGCCGAGGCACTGGCTGCCAAGGCGTTGATAGACAAGTATGGGGATCCCACCGATAAACCGCAAACGGAAGAGAGTGGTATCCTCCATAACCTGATTCAGGATCTTGAAAATGGTAAAGAAGGGTCTTTCCCGAATTTGCAAGTGGACGTTTGGCTAACAGATCTCAAAAACAAGAACCAGCGTTTCTTGGATTATTCGAAAATGCGCACCGAAGAAGAGGCTGCCCGCCAGGTGGGTATCGTGAAAGAAAAAATCTTGTTGGTAAACGAGGCCTATCGCAAACTGATCGACACGGTCAATGCGATGGTCTTGCTCAATGGTGAAGCTAAGTTTGCTTCGTTTATCGACCAGATGAATATCCTGATCGACCGGCAAAAAACGGTATTGAAGGCACGTGCGACCAACAGTGCCAAGAAGAACGATGAGGGCGTGATCAAATTCTGATCTGAATAGATAGAGAAAAGGCTTTCAAATAAAGGGAAAACTCATTTGAAAGCCTTTTTTCTATTATCGGCAAATATCTTTCACATCAATCTGCTGGAAGATGAGGTTCGCACCGCTGCCTTCGTAGACGACGCCGAGGGTTTGTCCGTCGATCGACGTGATACAGGAATATCCGGCTCCGCCCCATTCGTCCAGTAAGATCCAGTACTTTTCGGGCCAGGTTTGCCCGTCGTCAAAGCTGAATTTGACGGTCAGCCGGTTGCGCTCGTTGTATGAATTGGGATTCATGAAGACTAACACCGACTTCGGTTGCCCGTCTTTCGTATAATGATGCTTGTGGATAGAAGCCATGCAGGTCGGTTCCGTAAGCACGGCGTGCGACGTCGGGTGTTCTTTCCAGGTCTTGCCCAGGTCGGATGTGGTACAGATTCTCCGTCCGTTGGGCGAGACGACGCCGCGATTCCGGTTGTCGCGCATATTGAGCATGATGTCTCCGTTTTCAAGCTGGACAGCCATGCATTCGGTTGTATTGGAATAAGCCGGATTGCTGGTTGTCCAGGTTTTTCCGCCATCCTGACTGTATGTGATATTGGAGAAAGGAAGGCCGTTCTCGTCTCGTCCCTGTGTAGGGAAGACCAGTGTTCCGTCTTTCAAGGTAATGCCGTGTCCCGGTGCCGGTGCAAACAGCCACCATTCCGGTCTTTTGGTGGCCGCGGTGATGTTGACAGGATCGCTCCAGGTCTTCCCGTCGTCGGTACTTTTCGTAATCAGGAACTGAGATGTCTCTTTGACTCCCAAGCCCGGCTGTGAACCTTTTGCCTGCCACTGATGAATCCAGCGCGTACTGTCTTGCGTCAGTCCTTCTACCCATTTCCCGGTATTCCGGTCTAACACCCCATGCATCCACAAGCCGGCTACATATAAATCACCGGTATGCTCATCCAGCAGGATGCAGGCATCACTCACGCCGTTGTATTTTTCCGGAAGTCCGCCCCATTCGTGCTGGTCGAGTATCCGTTGCATGGGTTGCCAGGTTTGCCCGCCGTCTTCACTTCGGTTTAGGGCAATGTCGATGTCTCCTTGCAAATCCCGTCCGGATTCCCAACGGGCATCGTAAATGGCCAGGAGCGTTCCGACTTTGGAGGTGATCAATCCTGGAATGCGACTGGTGTGTACGCCGTCTTGTCGGTGTTTCCGGAGGGCAATGCCCGTACGTAGTCCTTCTTTGAAAGAGCCTTGAACAGGATATGTCTTTCCGTTGACTGTAATTTCCGGACAGTTGACCAACACCCGATGCTGTAAAGAGGTTTCTTTCTTCAATCGGACAGCCAGTCCATAATAGCTTGTATCCGATTCTAAGGGGATATTCAATCGGAAAGCTCCAGTTGGAGACGAAACCTCCGAAAAGGCGATCAAATCAGCAGACTTAATCCGTCCGTTTTTCTGACAGGCATATAATGATATCTGTTCGATGTCACGCAAATCTGTCGTACCTGATAAGTCATACGCAAGGCTTGTCAGGCGCGTTTTCTCTCCCGGAGTCTGGATAATCTGTATATATCCAACCGGATTCACCGTTTCTCCGGCTAAAACCGGTACGGTGGCACGGAGGAAATGAGCCGTCAGGTTTTGACAGACTTCAAACCGGAGAACAGCTGGTGTCCGTACGCCCGGTTTGATTTCTCCACTGGTGATATAATGGGTTTGTCCATGCGACACCAGGTTGGTGGTCACGGCAATCGGCGCCTCAGAGACGGCTGCTGTGGACAGTGTATTCGTAATTGTGTGATAGGTTAAAACCCGGTGACTGAAGCCTGGATGTGTATCCGAACCCGGTATCAGTTTTTCAACACCGCCGAAGAAAAGTATATGCTGACTGCCGGTGGCAAGAGCTGTTCCAGCCATCACCGGAAATTCACCTGGCAGCTTCTTCCATTGCTTGAGACGGGGATTGTAAATAAATCCATCGGTCAGCACTTCCATTTCTCCATCCGCTTGGTAATTCCGTCCGCTGAACAGATAGAAACAATCGTCCGAGCCGTTATTCTGCACGGCACTCACGGCATAACCCCGTGCTTTTCCCGGCCAGGACTCCAGGGTTTGCCATCCTTTTTCCGGTTGCGACAGATCGAGCACGAAGAAATGTGAAGTAGCCACTTCCGGTTTCATCTGTTCTTGTCCGCCGGCCAAAAAGATTTTGTTCCCCAGTCTGGCTCCGGTCATATTCGCTAACGGAACAGGCAGTTCCGGCCAGTTCTTGTCTATTTCGACTTTTCCGTTCTGCATCCGGATGGCGAAGACTTCGCTATAACATTGCTTGGCATCGCATCCGCCGATACATAAAATGCCATCTGTCAACGGAATGGATACACCGTATGCCCGTGCAGACGGCAAGGCTTCTTTTATTTCTTTCCAGGCAGATGAGGTATCGTTGAGATTCTTATAGTAGAGCGTATTCCACCATGTTTTCGTACCTCCATTCCAAGGAGTGACATCCGGAAAGTTTGCTCCGCCGGCAATGAACAGAAAATCGCCGATACATCCGGAAAAAGCTCCAGCCAATCCGGGATGAGGCTTTCCGTCGATGTCGGGAAGAGTGAGGGAAGAATCCCAACGGATGTTTTCTGTTGTTTGTATCGATGCCTGAGGATTTGCTAAAACGGATTGGCAAAATAAGAACAAGCAGGCTACGAACCAGCTGTGTATTTTTATGATTGAATTTGACATATATCTGAAAATTTAATAGATGAAGAATAAAGAACCGCAGAAATATTTATATAAACAAATCTGTTCTCTTTATTAACTTTCATTTACTATTCCATCCCTAAATAAAAGGCTAATCTATTCTTTTCCTGTATGTGCTTTTGTTTTATGGAAGAACAGGTAAATTTTATTTTGTTCGCCCACGCTGAATATATATTCGCCCTTCAGGGCTGACGCATTACAATCATTTTTTACTGGAATCTATTTTATTACAAGGAGG
>OMFJ01000991.1_pt1 | contig 11069 bp, 10 predicted proteins | sample 1674351 | NCBI WGS metagenome assembly OMFJ01 (sample SAMEA103958164, study PRJEB25191) | human gut metagenome | biome: human-associated habitat [ENVO:00009003]; feature: intestine environment [ENVO:2100002]; material: feces | place: Germany | collected 2013/2015
CTGTATTATTTTTGCAGAAAAAAAAACGAGAAGCCATGAAAAACGAAAACATCAAAGATATCATCGCAGAAAACCGCCGCCGCACAGCCCGTCTTGCCGACAACTACGACCCAATCAGCGGTCAAGGATGCCTCGGCGAGCGAATCACCGTCAAGCGCCGCGGCGGCAAGGACGTGCTTGTGCCAGCCACCATGACCGCCGACCCCAGCTACCGCAAACAAATGTCGGCACACGACTTCAACCAGCTACGCCAACGCCACGACTTCGAGTATTGGTGTGCCACGTGTGTCACCGTCAAAGACAAATCAGGCTATGCCGACGTGCGCCTGCGCCTCAACCGTCCACAACGCATCATCGCCGGCGTCCTTGAGCGTCAGCGCACCGCCAGCCAGCCCATCCGCGCCATCCTGCTCAAAGCGCGTCAGCTCGGCGGTTCCACCGTTGTTCAAGCCTACATGGCATGGCTCCAGCTCCTTCACCGCGACAACTGGCACAGCCTCATCTGCGCCCACGTCAAAGACGCCGCCCAGACCATCCGCGGTATGATGAGCAAACTGCTCGCCTCCTATCCCGAAGAATATCTACCCGCCGGCGAAAAAAGCCTCCGTCTCACGTCGTTTGAAGGCAGCCGCACCACGATGCGCCTCGGCCACCGCAACAACACCGTCACCATCACGTCGGCAGAGACCCCCGAGGCAGCGCGCGGCAAGGACATCGCCATGGCCCATCTGTCGGAAGTGGCATTCTGGCGCACCTCCGCCTGCCACGACCCCAACGACATCATCCGCTCGATAGCCGGTTCGGTAGCCCTTGCCAGCCACACCCTGCTCGTGATTGAAAGCACCGCCAACGGCGTTGGCAACTATTTCCACACCGAATGGCTCCGCGCCGAAGCCGGCGTGAGCGACAAGACCGCCATCTTCGTCCCGTGGTATGAATATGGCATCTACACCCTTCCTGTCGACGACTATGAAACACTTTGGAACAGCCTCGACCCCTACGAGCGCGGACTGTGGCAGCGCGGCTTGTCGCTTGAACAGATAGCGTGGTATCACGCCAAGCGCCGCGAATACACCACCCACCGCGCCATGCAGGCAGAATATCCGTCGACCGCCGACGAAGCGTTTACCGCCACCGACCGCGGCGTGTTTGACACCGACGGCATCGCGCGTCTGCGCACAGAATGCCGCCAACCGGCATCGACCGGCGAGATTTGCGGCAATGCCGTGAAAGGGCGCGAGGCACTCCGCAACGTGCATTTCACCGCCGACAGCGCCGGACGTCTGAAAATCTGGAAACACCCCGAGCAGAGCGTATCCACCGACCGTTATCTCACCATTGTGGACATAGGCGGCCGCAGCGACACAAGCGACTACAGCGTGATAGCCGTCGTTGACCGCCACGGCGACGGCAACCGTCCGGAAATCGTGGCCCAATGGCGCGGCCACACCGACCACGACCTTCTGGCGTGGAACGCCAGCCAGATAGCCACCTACTACCGCAAAGCCCTGCTCATCGTTGAGAGCAACACCATAGAGACCGAGCGCACCGAGGGCGAGAATTCAGGATATATCCTCGACGAAATCGCCGACTACTATGACAACGTGTACTACCGCCGCAGCGGAGAAGGCAGCACGGCAATGCGTCCGGGATTCCACACCAACCGTCAGACCAAACCGCTTATTGTCAACAATCTTGTGGCAGCCGTGCGCGACGGCAGCTACACCGAGCGCGACAGCGGCGCCGTCGACGAGCTTCAGACCTACGAGCGCAAGCCCAACGGCACTTTCGGCGCCAAGGACGGCCATCACGACGACATTCTGATGACCCGCTGCATCGGACTCTTCATAGCCCAGGAAATGGCTCGCAACGGCGGATGCGACATCACTGCGCTTAAGCGACCATTCTGCTGAGCGAAAAAAATTTAAAAAAATTTCACCCCGTCTTTAAACCTTTCGTGAAGAAGCAAGTCATAGTAGTACAAAAACAATTATATAAAACAATTTTTTGCAAGATATATTAGGGCTAACGCCCTGCACAGAGCATCAAAAAAATGTGTGGGAACACAGAACGGGTTTTTACAAACAATTTTTTCATTGGTATGGATGGGCTTCGACAACGAAGCCCATTACTTTTTTTCGACAGACCTTCAGAGACTCGAAAAAAAACAGAGTCCAAAAAGAGGGTCAGAGAAGCCCCTCCGGGGCAAAAGTCGGATATTTTCTAAAAAAAAAGTGTTTTTTATGAACCAAAGTTAAGGGATTTTTGATTTCTATGCCTTAACTTTGTACCCTGTAAAAACTTACACCGAAGACCGATGAATTATTCTTTCTTGGATTTTCTATCGCTTATTGGAGCGGTAGGGTTGTTCCTCTACGGAATGAAAATAATGAGTGAAGGCCTGCAGAAGACTGCCGGCGACAGAATGCGCAACATCTTGTCGGCAATGACAAAGAACCGTTTCGCAGGTTTGATAACCGGTATCTTCATCACAGCACTGATTCAATCCTCGTCGGCCTCGACAGTGATGGTTGTCAGTTTCGTGAACGCCGGACTGATGTCGCTCGCCGACTCCATGGCCGTCATCATGGGCGCCAACGTAGGCACCACCTTCACCGCCTGGATAATCTCCATCTTCGGCGGCCAGGTCAACGTCAACGCCTTCATCCTGCCTCTTATCGGTATCGCCACCCCCTTCCTATTCTCAAGCAAAAGCAACTACAAGTCGATAGCCGAATTTCTTATCGGCTTCTCCTTCCTCTTCTTAGGCCTGCAACTCATCAGCGAGAACGTGCCCGAGCTTGACGCCAACGCGCTCGAATTCCTTGCCCATTACGCCGATATGGGCTTTGCGTCGGTGGTTATTTTCGTGCTTGTCGGCATCGTCATCACCATGATAATCCAATCGTCGGCAGCGTCGTTTGCCATCGTGATGATTATGTGCGGCAAGGGCTGGATAACGTTTGAGATGGGCTGCGCGATGGTGCTCGGAAGCAACATAGGCACCACAATCACCCCAATTCTCGCCTCCCTCGGCGGTAACTCCGCGGCAAAGAAAGCCGCCCTCGGGCATCTGCTTTTCAACTGCTTCGGCACCGTGTGGGCACTGATTTTCATCTACCCACTGATTTCGCTTGTAATCACCATCACAGCCAAGATAGGGCCAGGCAATCCCGTCATCGCCGGCGCAGCCGCAATGTCGTTCGGACTGTCGGTTTTCCACACGATATTCAACCTTATCAACGTAGTCATCATGATTTGGCTGACCGAATACTACGTGAAAATCTGCAACTTCCTCATCAAGCCCAAGCACAAAGAAGAGGACGAGTTCCAGCTCAAATACATCTCCCGAGGCATGCTCAACGCCGCCGAGCTCAACATTGCCCAGGCACAGCGAGAGATTGAGGTCTACGCCGACCGCGTCAACCGCATGTTCGGCATGGTCAAGTCGCTGCGCCACATCAAGCCCGAGACCGAGGAATTCAACAAGCTTTTTTCACGCATCGGCAAATATGAGGAAATCTCCGACCGCATGGAGATAGAGATAGCCAACTACCTCAACCGCGTTGTCGACGGCCGACTGAGCTATGAAGGCAAAATGCGTATCTCGTCGATGCTCAGCATTGTCAGCGAGATAGAGAGCATCGCCGACAGCTGCAACAACCTTGCGCGCACCATGGTGCGCCAGCACGAGGCAAAAGTCACATTCAACCAGATAGTCTCAGCCAACATCGACACGATGTTTAAATACACCTCCGAGGCCCTTGAGAACATGATACTGCTGCTCCGCGACATCGAGAACGCCGACGAGAAGCATATCATGATTTCCTACAACAAAGAGCGTGAAATCAACAACTACCGCAATGCCCTCCGTTCGGAGAATGTGGACAACATCAACCACAAGATCTACCCGTATGAGGAAGGCATCTACTATATGGACATCATCTGCGAGAGCGAGCGTCTGTGCGACTACATCGTCAACGTAGTTGACTGCGTTCGCGCCCAGACAGAAGCCGAGGCATAGAGCCGCACGGCTGACAATCTACAGGCGGCAAGCTGCATCGGTTGTGCAACTTGCCGCCTGCCATTTTTCATAAAAAACGGGAAAAGGGCAGCACATCAACAATCTTTAAGGTTTGTAGACGCAATTTTTGAGGATTTTTGCGTATGTTTGCACAGATAAAGCAAAGCGAACGCACAACGACGTCACCTATTGACGATTATGCCGAGCCCCAGCTTTCACAACTATTAAACACAAGAACCATAACCAAACCATTATGAAGTCCTTAAAATCAATCATCCTGACAGTCCTGACGGTTGCAATGAGCACCTTGACGGCACAGGCGGCAATCAGTGTCGGCGCAGAGCAGACAAGTGAATACATCCCGTTGCTGAAAGGCAAGCGCGTAGCGCTTCTGAGCAACCACACCGGCATGGTTGGCAACGAGCACGTGCTCGACATCATGCTGCGCAAAGGCGTCAACGTCACAACAATCTTCTCTCCCGAACACGGCTTCCGCGGCAATGCCGACGCCGGCGAACACGTGAAGAGCAGCATCGACCCCAAGACCGGCATCCCCATCGCCTCTCTCTACGACGGCAACAAACGCGAGCCCAAGAAGGAAATAATGGCAAAATTCGACATCATCGTCACCGACATTCAGGATGTAGGCCTGCGGTTCTACACCTACTACTGCACGATGGTCGACCTTATGAACGCCGCCGTCAAATACGGCAAGGAGTTTATGGTTCTCGACCGTCCGAACCCCAACGGCATGTATGTCGACGGTCCGATCCTCGACATGAAATACGAATCAGGCGTAGGACGCCTTCCGATACCCATCGTGCACGGCCTCACAATGGGCGAGATTGCCACAATGGCAAACGGCGAAGGCTGGCTCAAGGGTGGCAAGAAAGTGCCGTTGACCGTGATAAAGTGCAAGGGCTACACCCATCAGAGCCGCTACGTGCTGCCTATCGCACCGTCGCCCAACCTCCCCAACATGCACGCCATCTATCTTTATCCGTCGATGTGCTATTTCGAAGCCACCCCGGTCAGCCTCGGGCGCGGCACGACGAAGCCATTCCAGATTTACGGGCATCCCAACATGAAGGGCTATTCGTTCTCGTTCACACCGCGCAGCATCAGCGGCGCCAAGAATCCGCCACAACTCAACAAGCTGTGCTACGGTGTTGACTTGTCAGGTCTGTCGGACGAAGAAGTCATTGCCAAAGGCATAAACCTCGAATACCTCATCGACGCCTACCGTAACCTCAATCTTGACGACCACTTCTTCCGTCCGTTCTTCGAGCTGCTCATAGGTCGCGGCGACATCCGCAAAATGATAAAGGAAGGCAAGAGCGCCGAAGAAATCAAAGCCACATGGCAGTCGGACGTCGAGAAGTTCAAGGCACAGCGCCGTCCATATCTTCTTTATGCAGAATAATCAACAATTCAATCACTTATAACAAAACACCGAAAAACTTATGTCAACTCCTTGGATAATCCTCGCGACAATCGCGTTTTATTTCCTACTGCTGTTTGTCATCTCATGGATAACCGGCCGCAAGGCCGACAACGCCGGCTTCTTCACCGGCAACCGCAAATCGCCGTGGTATCTTGTTGCGATAGCTATGATCGGCGCGCCGATTTCAGGCGTCACATTCATCTCCGTCCCCGGCGCCGTCGCCGCCAACGGCTACTCCTACATGCAGATGGTGCTCGGCTTCTTTGTCGGCGCACTGCTCGTCTCGCTTGTGCTGATACCGATGTTCTACCGTATGAACCTTGTCAGCATCTACGGCTACCTTGAAAACCGCTTCGGTCTTGCAAGCTACCGCACAGGCGCATGGTTCTTCTTCATCTCCAAGATGCTCGGCGCGTCGGTGCGCTTCTTCGTTGTCTGCGTTGTGCTCCAGTCGCTTGTTTTCGATTCGTTCGGCATACCGTTCTCCGTCAACGTCATTCTCACCGTGGCACTCATCTGGCTCTACTCCTACCAGGGCGGCGTCAAGTCGCTCATCTGGACCGACTCGCTTAAGACCATCTGCCTTGTAGGCTCTCTGATCTGCTGCGTTGTGGTCATCGCCGGCCGCCTCGACATGGGCATCGCCGACCTTCCCGGCGCCGTTATCGCCGACAAGACCAGCCAGATATTCTTCTTCGACAATCCATCGGACGCCCACTACTTCTGGAAGCAATTTCTCGCCGGAGTGTTTATGCTTATAGCCATGACCGGCCTTGACCAAGACCTCATGCAACGCACAATGAGCTGCAAGAACTTCCGCGACTCACAGAAGAATATGATTGTTGCCAACTTCATGCAAATCTTCGTCATCGGGCTGTTTCTCGTGCTCGGCACCCTTCTCTACATGTATGCCGGCCGCAACGGCATCCACACCGAGAAGCCCGACGCCCTCTTCGGCGCAATTGCCTGGAGCGACGGCTTCCCGATAATAATCGGCATCCTGTTTATCCTCGGCCTCATCGCAGCGTCATACTCCGCCGCCGGCTCCGCCCTCACGGCCATGACCACCTCATTCACCGTCGACATTCTCCAAGCCGACAAGAAGAAGGACGACGCCCATCTGACAAGCACCCGCAAGAAAGTGCACGTTGCCATGTCGGTGTTGATGATTGTCACCATCATCGTGTTCAACGCCCTCAACAACGACAGCGCCATCAACGCCGTCTACTCGCTTGCCTCCTACACCTACGGCCCGATTCTCGGTATGTTTGTGTTTGGCATGGCATGCAAGAAGCCCGTCAACGACAAACTTGTCCCAGCGGTCTGCATCGCAGCTCCCCTCATCAGCCTCGTTCTTCAGAAAAACAGCGAGGCATGGTTCAACGGCTATCAGATAGGCTTCGAGTTGCTGCTCATCAACGCAGCGCTCACCGTGGTAGGTCTGGCATTCTTAATCAAAAGAAACAAATAGTCAGGATGTCGCGCAACCTGCTGAACAAATATATCTGGCTACTTGAAACCATAGAGCGCCACGGCCGCCTGTCGCGCGCCGAGCTCAACGACCTGTGGCTCGCCTCCGACATCTCCGGAGGCGAGCCGTTGGCGCGGCGCACATTCTACAACTACCGCAACGGCATAGAGGAGATTTTCGGCATCTCGATAGCCTACAACAGCGCTACCTACGAATATTTCATCGAAAACGCCGACGCCACCGGCGAGCTCAGCGGCTGGCTCATCAACTCAATGTCGATCAACGGAATGCTCAGCGACGCAGGCGACATCGCCGACCGCGTGATGCTGGAAGACGTGCCGTCGGCACGCCGCTATCTCGCCACAGTGATCGATGCCATCAAGAAGTTTCGCAAGGTGAAGTTCTCCTACACTCCATTCTACCGCAGCAAAGCAAGCGAAGGCATCATCATAGAGCCCTACTTCCTGCGCATTTTCAAGCAACGCTGGTATATGATAGGCTACAACTCCAAGGACCGTATGGTTAAGACCTATTCTCTCGACCGCGTTAACACCCTGACACTCACTGAGGAGCATTTCGACGACCCCGGCATCAGCGTGAAAGAGTTTTTCAAGAACTTTTTCGGCATCATGACCACCAAAAGCGAGGCAAAGCACGTTGTGCTGCGCGCCGACAGCGAGCAGGCCAAATACCTGCGCGCCCTTCCGCTCCACCCCTCCCAGCGCGAGACCATGGGCGACGGCTACAGCGATTTCGACTACCATCTCTGCATCACCTACGACTTTATCCAGGAACTGTTGTCGAAAGGCAGCCGCATCATGGTTGTCGCCCCCGCGGAATTGAAGGCCGCCGTGGTTGAAGAACTGCGCAAGTCGCTGTCGAACTATGAGCTATAGGACAATTAAGCCACAAAAAGCGATATTTTAAAAATTATTATCTTCTTCCAAGTTGCCGCAATGCTTGGGAAATGAGTATTTTTGCAATCGCAATGAGGCAGTTATTCATCACGTTACTAATCTGCGTGGTTTCAGCCATTGGAGCCGACGCACAAATTGTTGACCTTGGACAGGAAAAGATCAACACCGACAGTCTGCGCCGCGAACTTGACAATGGTCCGTACTTCACGCTCTACAAAGACAATTATTTCATCACCGGCACATCGATAGGACCGCAAGCCCCGTCGCGCACCAACAGCGACGTGAAATTCCAAGTGAGCATCGCGCAGCGTCTCACAAAGAGTACGCTTCCGTTCAACACGTATCTCTTTCTCTTCTACTCGCAGAAGTGCATGTGGAACATCTACGAGGAGTCGCTTCCCATGCGCGACCTCAACTTCAACCCCGGAATCGGTCTGGCAAAGCATCTGTTTGTCAAAAACCGCTATATCGGCAAGGTCACGCTCCTCGTCGAGCATGAGTCAAACGGACGCGACGGCGTGGATTCCCGCAGCTGGAACAAGATTTCGCTTGCCTGCAACATCTTCATCGACCCGAATTTCATGATTCACGGCAAAGTGTGGATTCCCATCATCGACGGCATGAACAACAAAGACATCCTCGACTACAGCGGCATCTACCAAACCGGCATGACCTACACCACCCCCAACAAGCGATTCGGCTTTGGGCTGACGCTCATCAAGCGCCGCGGATGGCGGCTGAGCTACAACACCATCTGGGAGTTCAACTACCGAGTGTTCAAGAAAGACAATCAATTTCTCTTCGTGCAATACTACAACGGATATGGAGAAAACCTGCTCGACTACAACAAGTTTCACTCGCGCCTGCGTGTGGGACTCGTGATAAAGCCAAAACTTTTCAGCGATTTCTAAGTTATGAAAATAGGATTCGACGCCAAGCGGGCGGCACAAAACCGCACAGGGCTGGGAAACTACAGCCGCTTCGTGCTGCGCATCCTCTCGCAGCAGCACCCCGAAAACGAATACCGCCTCTACATGCCCAACCCACGGCGCACGCCGTTTCTGCACGAGATACCCACCATTGCGAGCCTGCGACAATGCTTCCCTCCCAAAGGCGTGTGGAGCCGTCTGCGGCAACTGTGGCGCGTGTGGGGCGTGACATCCACGCTGCGTGACGACGGCATAGAGCTGTTTCACGGGCTCAGCAACGAGCTGCCCCTCAACATAGTCCGCGGCAATTGCCGCAGCGTGGTGACCATACACGACCTTATCTTCATCCACACTCCACAATACTACCACTGGATTGACCGGCAGATTTACAACTACAAGTTCCGCCACGCCTGCCATTCCGCCGACCGCGTTATTGCCGTGAGCCAATACACCAAACGCGAGATTATGCACTACTACGGCGTGGCAGAGGAGAAAATCGACGTGGTCTATCAGGGTTGCGACAAGGCGTTTGCCGCCGAGATTGCGCAATCCACGCTCGACGACGTGAAGGCGCGCTACGGCCTTCCCTCCGAGTTTGCACTGTTTGTGGGCAGCATAGAGGAGCGCAAGAATCTCGGTTTGCTCGTCGAGGCGCTGCGGCTGTCGGCCTCCGGCGGACGCGCGTTCCACATCGTTGCCGTAGGACGCTCCACAGCCTACTGCGAGTCGCTGAAACGCCGCATTGCAGAGCTCGGTCTTGCCGATTACTGCCATTTTCACCACAACGTGCCGTTTGCCGACCTGCCATCGTTTTATCGGCTCGCGTGCCTGTTTGTCTACCCTTCACGCATCGAGGGCTTCGGCATTCCTCTGCTCGAAGCGCTCACCAGCGGCGTGCCGGCGGTGGGCTGCACCGGCTCGTGTCTTGAGGAGGCCGGCGGACAGGGATCGATATATGTCGACCCCGACGACGCAGAGGGCATGAGAAAGGCTGTGGAGAGCGTGCTTGGCGACGAGACGCTGCGCCAGCGCATGATTGCCGACGGCAGGGAACACATCAAGCGCTTCACCGACGAGACGCTGTGCGCCGACTTGATGCGCGTGTATGAAAAGACGATGAGCCAGCCGTCTGCAACCCGCTGAAACGCCGCGCTGACGGATGAGAACGACAAAGCTCAATCTGTCTGCATTAATTCAGCGAAGAAGAATTTCGTCAAAAAGTAGATTCCGTGTTCCAATATATGGAATATCAGGGCGTTGACACCGGCATTCTGATTGAACACGGTTTCAATTTCCTAAACCCAAGAGTATTCAATGGACAAAACTATGTCGCTAAGCACTTTTTCGCTCATTTTTTGTAAATAATTTTGCTTATCCACAAATTATAATTATTTTTACGCAAATCAATCTGATTTGATATGAAAAAGTCACTATTTCTTATGATTTTCATATTCACGACTGCGATTTGCGGATATGCACAGGAAACAAACGTGGCAGAACAGAACGACGACAAGACTTTGGATTCCCGCCATCAGAACCGCCGCACCATGCGCGGATATAAGGCATTCTATGATGTGGAGTATGGTTTTGACATCGACGATGAGGAAAAAGACTGGGAAGGAGGTTATATTGCCGGCTATCCGCACTGCAATAATTTTATGATTTCGACAACGCAGGGCTACCAATTCAACAACTTCTTCTTTTTAGGCGGAGGATTGGGATTGCTTAGATATATCGACGGAAAGAAAACCATGATGCCAATCTTTGCAGAGACCAGCATCAATCTGCTCAACAACAAGCGAGTTATGCCGTTTCTTTAAGCTCGTTTAGGCACGGTTGTCGGCGAATGGGGCGGAGTCTACTATTCCGCGATATGCGGAGTAAGACTGAAGGTTGCACAAAGGCATGCAGTATCTCTGTCGCTGATAATGAGCGACCATTTTGATGTCGAGTCCTTTATCAACGACCAAGACGATGGAATTTCGTGGTTTGCCAGGTCGCTTGGCATAAAACTAGGTTTTGAATTTTAACAATCCACAGATATGAAAAAGTCACTATTTTTTATGATTTTCATATTCACGACTGCGATTTGCGGATATGCACAGGAGGCGCCGGCTGCAGAACAGAACGACGACTCTGAACTGATTTCACGCTATCAGAACCGCCGCACCATGCGCGGATATAAAATGCTGTTCGAGGCAGGCTACCAATGGGGGTTGCCCGACAAAGAAGGGGTCAAACCGAAATTGCGGTGCATATGTTAAATTGAGCCGGATGGAATGTT
>OMFJ01001011.1_pt1 | contig 10862 bp, 8 predicted proteins | sample 1674351 | NCBI WGS metagenome assembly OMFJ01 (sample SAMEA103958164, study PRJEB25191) | human gut metagenome | biome: human-associated habitat [ENVO:00009003]; feature: intestine environment [ENVO:2100002]; material: feces | place: Germany | collected 2013/2015
GGCGAATGGATGCGCAGCTGGGAGTCCCGCTGCAACGATGACGGCGCCAATCTGGCCTGTGAGAGCGTGATCTGCAACGAGGCTCCGGACGATGACGCTCTGGCAGCCTGCCGCGAGCTGGGCGCGTCGCTGGCCTGACAAAAACACCGCAGAAGGCAGGAGGCGCTTGTCTCCTGCCTTCTCTCTGGTTCCCCGGTCAGCATAGGTAAAACCAATTTCGAACCCAGAGAAACAGGTCGTGAGAAATATGCTGAAAGAATACTTATTGAGGCAGGGCTCCGGCACGGGCCGCTGGGGCCACGGTATGCCGGGGGTGCAGATCTGCCGATTTTCCCTGCCGGAGCCGGAGCAGGAACCTCTGCGGTCTGTCCCAATGTGCGGCGCACCGCTCCAGTTTGAGGCGCTGTTCTGCATGACTGGCCGCCTTACTGTCCGAGCGTTACAGGGTGCTTCCTGCATGGTGGAGGCTCCGGGGATCTTCCTCCTCTCCGACAGCTCCGCTCTCCGCTCGTGTCAGTATAGCGGAAATCTGGGCGGCATTTTGATCGCCGTAGACGCCAAAGCCGCAAAAGAAAGCCTTGTGACGGTCTGCTCCACCCTGGGGATGAGGTTGGACACCAGGATCGTCAAGGAGAAGATGACGGCGAGGAACGGTTGCATGGCTCTGTGCGGCACACCTTGGACGCAGTCATTTTTTGAAACGGTTCGCTATCTGTCTGAGCAGGAGCAGGAACGCTACTGTGTTTTCAAGTCGGTGGAACTGCTGTATCTGCTCTGCACCGAGGTATCTGAATCGGACGAATCTTTCTCCGGCTCAGGCTGCCCAGTATCCCACAGTCTGTTGGAAGTCAAGGCATACATCCAGACGCATCTGTCTGATAAGCTTACCATTGCGTTCCTCTGCAAACAGTTTTCGCTTTCCCCGACCTTCTTGAAAGAAGGGTTCCGCCGCGCCTATGGCATGCCGATTCACAGCTTTTTGGTTCAACAGCGCCTCCGACGGGCACAGGCGCTGATCCGCACCACCCGGATGCCCATTCAGCAAATTGCGCAGGCTGTAGGGTATGAAGGTATGAGCCAGTTCAACACAGCGTTCAAGCGGGAGTATGGCATGACTCCCGGCCAGTACAGAAAAATGTCGGAAACCGCAACTCTGCGTCCGTTTTGACAGCGACAAACACCCGCCTTTTCTGTTACAATAATCAGACATTCCAAAGCATTCAAAGGAGTGACAGCGATGAAACAGCATCGTTTTTGGGCGTGGGGCGCTGTGATCTGCATGATCATGGTCATGGTCACCGGCTACAAACGGAAATAAGGGAAAGGAAGGATCACAATGAGCGTTTATACGAAACTTGCCTGCTTTGCGGGTGGTGCGTTGTTTGGTTCTTTTGGCATCAAGCTGCTGTCCAGCAAGGACGCCAAGAAAGCCTATGTCCATGTCACGGCCGCCGGCCTGCGGATGAAGGATTCGGTCATGGGGACTGTGACCACGGTGCAGGAAAACGCCGCGGACATTCTGGCCTCCGCCAAGGAGCTGAATGAGGACCGGGCTGCGAAGGAAGCGGAGGAAGCCGCCGCTGCCAATCTGGAAAGCGAAGAAGCCTGATTGACCCAGAGGGAGCCGCCAGCGGCTCCCTCTTTTCGTGAAGGAGGAACCTATGAACGCAACCATATTGCACGAAAGCCGGGGCCGCATCCGCCTCCAGCTGCGACAAAAACAGATGACGCTCGCTCAGGCGGATCTGCTGGAGGCATGGATTCAGGGAAAATCATGGTGCCGGCAGGTCACCGTCCATGAGCGAACCTGCTGCGTCATCCTGTACTACGATGGGACTCGCCAAGCCGTGCTGAACGAAATTCGGCATTTTTCCTGGCAGGAGGCGGAGCGGACCACATCGCTGCCCGCCCACAGCAGCCGGGCGCTGAACCGGGAATTTGAGGAGAAGCTGGTGGCAAAGGTGGTGTGCAAGGCCGCCTGCACCCTGTTTCTCCCGTCTCCATTGCGGATTGCCCGCATTCTCTGGCACATGATCCCTTTTGTGCGGAGAGGACTGCGCTGCCTGCTGCGCCGCCGCATCAAGGTGGAGCTGCTGGATGCCCTGTCTATTTCCATTTCTGCCTGCAGAAGGGACTTCGGAACCGCCGGAATGGTCATGTTTCTGCTGGAGGTGGGCGAGCTGCTGGAGGAGTGGACAAGGAAGAAATCTGTGGCGGATCTGGCCCGGTGCATGTCGCTGAATGTGGACCGGGTCTGGCTGCGCACAGCCCAGGGCGAAGTGCTGGTTCCTGTGTCCCAGATCCAGCCGGGGGATGCAGTAGTCGTCCGCGCCGGCGGCATCATCCCCGTGGATGGTCTGGTGCTGGAGGGGGAGGTCACTGTCAACCAGGCGTCCCTCACCGGAGAATCCATCCCGGTACCCAAGCGCCCCGGCGGCGCGGTCTATGCCGGCACCGTGGTAGAGGAGGGCGAATGTGTGCTGGAGGTAAAGCAAGCCTCCGGCCAGAGCCGCTATGACCAGATCGTTCACATGATCGAGCAGTCGGAGCAGATGAAGTCGGAGGCTGAGAGCAAGGCCGCCAATCTGGCAGACAAGCTGGTGCCCTATACCTTCGCCGGGAGCCTCATCAGCTTTGCCCTCACCCGGAATGTGGCGCGAGCCCTGTCGGTGCTGATGGTGGACTTCTCCTGCGCCCTGAAACTGGCTATGCCCTTGGCTGTCCTCTCCGCCATGCGGGAGGCTGGCAAGTCCCACATCACCGTTAAGGGCGGCAAGTTCCTGGAGGCGGTAGCTGCCGCCGACACCATTGTCTTTGACAAGACCGGCACCCTGACCCACGCCTGCCCTCGGGTAGCTCAGGTGGTGCCCTTCGGCGGCAAAGAGGAAGCCGAAATGCTGCGGCTGGCCGCCTGTCTGGAAGAACACTTCCCCCATTCCATGGCCAACGCCGTGGTGCGTGCCGCCAAAGAGCGCGGCATTTCCCATGAGGAGATGCACTCCGAGGTGGAGTACATCGTGGCCCACGGCATTGCAAGCCGCGTGGGCGGCCAGCGCGTGGTCATCGGCAGCCACCACTTCGTCTTTGAGGATGAAAAGTGTACCATCCCCACAGCCGAGCAGCAGAAGTTCGATGCCCTCAAGCCCGCGTATTCGCACCTGTACATGGCTGCCAGCGGGCAGCTGGTGGGCGTGATCTGCATTTCCGACCCGCTGCGCCCGGAAGCCGCCGCTGTGCTGAACGGCCTGCGTGCGCTGGGCATCCGGAACACCGTCATGATGACCGGCGACAGCGAGCGCACCGCTGCCGCCATTGCAAAGCAGGTGGGCGTGGACCGCTTCTTTGCCGAGGTGCTGCCCGAGGACAAGGCAAACTTCGTCCAGCAGGCCAAGGCCGAGGGCCACACCGTGGTGATGATCGGCGACGGCATCAACGACTCCCCCGCCCTGTCCGCTGCCGACATTGGCATTGCCATCAACTCCGGCGCTGCCATCGCCCGCGAGATCGCAGACGTGACCATCAAAGCCGACAGTCTGGAGGAGCTGGTGGCCCTCAAGGCCATCGCCAACTCCCTGCAAAAGCGCGTGCACGCAAACTACCGCTTCGTGCTCACCTTCAACTCGGCCCTCATCGCGCTGGGTGCTCTGGGCATCCTGCAGCCGGCCTCCTCTGCCATGCTGCATAATCTCTCCACCATCGGCATCAGCCTGAAGAGCATGACCAATCTCCTGCCGGAGAACAAGGCTCCGCAGCTGAAAGCATAATTACCGCAAAAAATAACGCCGTGTCTGAACATTCGACACGGCGTTATTTTTTATCTGTTATTCCAGCCCGATCTGCTGTGCATACTCTTCCAGCAGCTCCCGCTCCAGGAACGGAGTCTTGACACCCTCGCGGTCACGGTAGGTCTCGTGGCCCTTGCCGATGACGGCGATCAGATCGCCCTCCTGCGCGTGGTCCACGGCGTAGTGGAGCGCGTCCAGACGGTCGGGGATCTCCACGAACTTTGCGTCCGGGTTGCCCTTGTTCATGCCCACGCGGATATCAGCAAGGATGTCCTCCACCTTTTCAAAGCGGTTGTTGTCCTCGGTAAGGATGGAGAGATCCGCCATCTTGGCGCAGATCTCGCCCATGCCGTAGCGGCGCAGCTTGGAGCGGTTGCCGCCGCAGCCGAACACCACCACCAGACGGTGGGGCTTGTAGGCCCGCAGAGTGGTGAGCAGGCTTTCGGTGGACACCTCGTTGTGGGCGTAGTCCAGCAGGATGGTGAACTTCTTGCTGATGGGCACCAGCTCCACACGGCCCTTCACCACGCACTTGCCCAGACCATCGTGGATGGCGGCATCCGGCAGACCCAGCACCTTGCCCACAGCCAGTGCGGCCAGCGCGTTGTACACGCTGAACTCGCCGGGCATGTTCACCTTCACATCCATCTCGTCCTTGCCGGTCACATGGAACTTCACGCCCAGAAAATCGTGGGTGCGCAGCAGTTCAAAGCCGGTCTCGCGGTAGTCCGCCTGCTCAGCGCGGCCATAGGTGACAAGGCGGCAGGTGTGGCCTTCCAGAAGTGCTTCGGTATTCTCATCGTCAATGTTCACCACGCCCACGTCGCAGCGCTTGAACAGCTGGCCCTTCCAGCTGCGGTACTCCTCAAAGGTCTTGTGCTCGCCGGGGCCGATGTGATCCGGCGAAAGGTTGGTGAACACGCCCACATCGTAGTGCACGCCCGCCACGCGGTCCATCATCAGGCCCTGACTGGATACCTCCATCAGCGCGGTGTCGCAGCCGGCATCCAGAAACTCCCGGAAGGTCTTTTGCAGCTCGTAGCTTTCCGGGGTGGTGTTGGCGGTGTCCTTGTGGCGTCCCATATAGTAGATGCCGTTGGTGCCGATCATGCCCACCTTGCGGCCTGCAGCTTCCAGCACGCTCTTGATCATGTGGGTGGTAGTGGTCTTGCCCTTGGTGCCGGTCACACCGATCATGGTCATCTGGCGGGACGGGTTGCCGAAGAGGTTCGCGCTCATCAGAGCCATGGCATAGCGGCTGCTTTCCACCTTGACCACGGTCACGCCCGGCATGGCGGAAAGGTCGATGTCGTGCTGGATGACCAGTGCGCTGACACCCTTTGCCGCGCAGTCAGCGGCAAACTCATGGCTGTCACGCTGGGTGCCCACGATGCACACGAACAAAAGGCCCGGTGCCGCCTTGCGGCTGTCGTAGATGATATCCGAGATCTCGGTGTCCAGACTGCCCTGCGCAAGGGTAAAGGGCACGCCTTCCAATAACTGTTCCAGTTTCATACTGCACACGCTCCTCAAAACATTTTGTCACATGGGGTTTTCTTCGTTATTTGCGGTCATGCGGGCGGGCTCGGTCAGCGGTGTTTCTTTCGCAGCTGCCGCCGTATCGTCCGCAGGCTGGGCCGCAGCGGCATCCTCTGCACCGTCTGCCGCAGTATCCTCGGCAGCAGAGGTGTCAGGCTCTTCCGGCACGGTCTTTTCCGGCACAACATAACCGGAGGGCAGGGTCGGCTGGCCCTGTGCAAAGTAAATTTTACGGGTGCTGCCCGCGCTGACATGGCTGAAATCCAGTCTGCCGGTGTCGGTAGGGGCACAACCCTTGCCGTCGGCATTGGTCAGCACATAGCGTGCGCGGTCCAGCTTATAATCCAGATCGTTCCGTGTACCCAGAAGCACACTGACACGATCCTGATACAAAAATGCCATCTGGTCGGTGTCCGCAAATTCCATGCGGGTCACATCGTCCAGCATCCCATACTCTTCCAGCTTTGCCTGCAGCTCATTCAGCGCATCCAGACGGTCGTCTGTCTGCACCGCTGCCGAAGCTGCTGCCGAACCGGATGCATCCGATGCCGCCGGGTCTGCCTGCGCTGCAAAGGTCAGCTGGTCGCCGGGTGTCACCGACACCGGCTCGCCGCCGTATAGGGTCTTGAGTTCTTCCGGCTGGGCAGACTCGCAGGCCAGGATCTTGAACTGATCCGAGAGGGTCAGCCAGCCGCTCTTCGTCTGCATGGCATAGGTAGGCACCGCCTCGGTCACCTGCACCACCACCGTGTTGGGGTAATCCCGAACCACCCTGATGGATTCCAGCAGCGGGAACTGCTTTTCCAGTTCCGCTTCCTTGGCGGCGGGGTCAAAGCTGAAAATGTTCTCTTCGGTCTGCACACCCAGTGCCTGCAGGATCTGGCTGCTGGAATAGCCGCCCACCTCCTGCACCACGGTGCCGTCCGCCATCTGCACCTGAATGGTGCCGATCTTAAACAGCATGGTCATGGTCAGGTAAACACCGGCGGCGATCACGGCCAGCAGGGTCACAAAGGCCATCAGCCGCCGCAGCATCCGCCGCCGCTTCAGTGCAGCGCGGGTCAGGCGGCGCTTCTTGCGTTTTTCCCGCTGTACCGGGTCGCGTGGCTGCTGTTGTGCCGGGCGCAGACGCTGGTTTTTGTAGCGCTGCTGCGCTGCCTGAGCCGCTGTCTTGCGCGGCTTCTGCCCCTGTGAACGGCGCTGCTGCGGCTTGCGGGCCGTGCCGGATGCACGCTGTTCCGGCTGGGCCGTGCGGCTTCGCTGCGCGGTACGGTTCCGGTTCTGGCCGCTGGTGCGCCGGGTGCCGCTCTGTTCGGTGCGGCGCGGCTGCGAAGGGAACTCGATGCTGTTATCGGTACGGGTGCGGCGCACCGTACCATTGGCGGTGCGGTCCGGCGCAAAGCTCAGCGGTTCCCCGTTGAAGCCATAGCGCCCGTCCGCACTGCCGGAAGATCCTTTTTGTTGTGAAGGCGGCGGAGTATGCTGCAGGTCTTTCCGCAGGTCGTAGATATTGCCGTTGTTTCTGTTATTGCGGTATTGCTGCATGGCGCACACCTCCTTTCCGGTTTAGGTTTTGTTTTACTTCTGCACCAGTTTCATCAGAGCGTCTGCAATACGGTCAAGGCTGTCATCCACCGACAGGCTGCGGGCATTTTTGCCCATCTCAGCCAGCTTGCCGGGCTGTGCCAGCATGTCGGACACCGTGCTCACCAGCTTTTCGCCGGTCAGGTCTTTTTCCTCGATCACCACAGCGGCATCGGCCTTCTGCAGTTCCATGGCATTGAAGTACTGGTGGTTCTCAGCCACATTGGGGCTGGGGATGAGCACGGCTGCACGGCCAACAGCTTCCAGCTCGGCCAGCGTCAGCGCACCGGCGCGGCTGATGACAAGGTCTGCCGCAGCCAGCAGTTCCGGCATATTGTTGATGTATTCCTTCACCACAAGGCCGTCGCCCTCCGCGAAGTTCTTTTCCTTTTCCAGATCCTTGAACAGCTGCACACCGTACTGGCCGGTAGCGTGGAGATGCAGCACCGGCTTCTTCTCGTGCTGTTCCCATGCACACAGGTCGGCCACCACCTCGTTGACGCGGCGTGCGCCAAGGCTGCCGCCGAAGGAAAGGATCACCGTGCGGTCGCCCGCGCCCAGCTCAGCGCGGATGGCGTCGCGGTCCTTTGCCTTGGTGAACACCTCCGGGCGCACCGGATTGCCCACCACGATGGTCTTATCAGGTGCGCCCAGCTTTTCCACTGCAGCAGGCACGGCGGCAAACACGAGATCCACATCCGGTGCCAGCAGCTTGTTGGTCACGCCGGGGAAGGCGTTCTGCTCATGAATGGCGGTGTGGATGCCCATTTTGGCGGCACAGCGCACCACCGGGCCGGACACATAGCCGCCGCAGCCGATCACAAGATCAGGTTTGACCTCCTTCATAATGGCCTTTGCCTTGGGGCCAGAGAGGGCCAGATTCCACAGCGTAACGATGTTGCGCTTGATGTTGTTCAGCGACAGCCTGCGCTGGAAACCGGTGATCTCGATATGGTGGAAGGGATAGCCCGCCTGTCCTACCAGACGGTACTCCATGCCCTCCTTGCGGCCGGCAAAGTGGATCTCGGCAGAAGGGTCTGCCTTTTTGATAGCACCTGCAATGGCAAGTGCCGGGTTGATATGGCCGGCAGTGCCGCCGGCAGCGATCAGAACTCGCATGACGATTCCTCCTCTATTATTAGTGCATCTGGGCAGGCTATCGGGGAGTTCCCCACTGGCCTGCGCCCTCAAAACAGTCGTTACAGTTCATCGCGCGCACGGCGGGCATCGTCCAGATTGATGGTACGGTCCTTCAGCTCCGCATCACGCTGAGCCTTTGCAGCCTGCCGCTGTGCGTGGGCCGCTGCCCTCTGCTGCGCCGCCCGCTCTCCGTTGCGCCCAATGTTCACCATCACGCCCATTTCTGCCAGCAGCAAGATCAGACTGGTGCCGCCGGACGAGAAAAACGGAAGGCTGATGCCGGTATTCGGGATGGTGTTGGTGACCACGGCGATGTTGCAGAACACCTGCCAGGCGATCTGCGCCATAATGCCAATCCCCACCATGGTGCAGAACTGGTTCTCGGCCTTATAGGCGATCATCAGGCCCTGCGCTATGAGCAGTATGAACAGCACGATGATGAGCACCGCACCGATGAAGCCCAATTCTTCGCACACCACACTGAAGATGAAGTCGTTGGTGCTTTCCGGCAGCCAGAGCTGCTTTTCTACGCTGTTGCCAAGGCCAAGGCCCTTCAGTCCGCCGGAGCCGATGGCGTACAAGCTCTGCTTGGTCTGGTCGTTCAGCGCTTCCAGATCATCGGACCATGTGTTCAGGCGGTCCTGCAGATAGCCAATGGATTCCACCAGCGTCAGGGCCGGTTTCAGCAGCAGAGCCGCCGCTGCGGCCCCGCACCATGTCAATACACCGCCGCAGCCGGTCAGCATGAGGATGGTGCCCACGATGGCGGTGGTCAGCAGGATGCCGGACATGTGCGGCTCTAAAAACAGCAGCACCACCACCGGCACCAGCGGCAGCACCGGCACGATCAGCTGCCTTACGATGCGGATGAACAGCCAATCCTTTGGCTTGATCTTTTCTCTCAGCGACGGGCTGAACCGGCCGATCTGCGGCGCACTTGCCGCCAGATGGGACGAGAGCAGGATCATCTCAAACTTTGCCACCTCAGAGGTCTGCAGAGTCAGGCCGCCCAGACGGATCCAGCGGCGGCAGCCGTTCAGCGGTGCAAAGGTCAGCGTGACGGCCAGCATGGCCAGTACCACCCAGTACAGCGGCTTGCTCGCCCAGCGCAGGAAGCGGTGATCCACATAGCTCATGACTACCATACAGCCAATGCCAATGGCCATGCAGATAGCCTGCTGCTTGATGTAGTGCAGGCTGTCGCCCATGCGCAGGTAGCCGGTGGTGTAGCTTGCGCTGTACAGCATTACAAGGCCGAACACCATGATAATGGCCAGCGTTGCCAGCCAGTTGAGCAGCAGCCGGTTCCACGGTCCCGGGTCCCGCTGCAGCGGCGGCACCCATGCGCTTTCTTTTTGGTTTTTATGTTGTCTGCGGGTGGCTGCCATTGCCACGCCCCCTTATTTTCAGAATCAGGCGCTCAGGCCCAGCGTGCCAGACGCACGGCCAGCGCCAGCCCGCACACGCTCAGTGCGCACAGGCTGTAAAAAATATTCACTGCACTCATGCCGCGCTTTTCCAGCCAGCGGTGCAGCGGTGCCGCCGCAAACAGCGGCCTGCCCTTCCAGCGGCAGAACAGGACCTGCAGCAACACCATGCCGCCCTCCACCCAGAAGGGCAGTGCCAGCGGGATGCTCAGCTCTGCGTAGCCAATGCACAGCGGAATGCAGCCAATGGCTCCCGCTGCATACAAGCAGCCGCACCGGCCGGGGTGCAGCTTCGCCGGTGGAAAATCCCACAGCAGAAAGGCCATCAGTGCACCGGCCAGTGCCGCCGGGAATACTGCCAGCGGGAACCAGCCCAGCTGCGTTTCCAGCATCATCAGGCCCAGCATAGCTACAAAGGCCGCGCCGCACACCGTGCCGTCGGCACCGTCGGCCACGCGGGCCGCCTCGGCCATCGCCACCAGCAGCACAGCCCACAGCAGCGGTGCCAGCGCACATTCCACATAGCCTGCTCCCGGCAGGATCAGCCCTGTGGGCAAGCACCCGTTCAGTGCCAGCAGGCCCAGCACCAGCGCTGCAGCGATGCATTCCAGTGCAAGGCGCTGTGTGCGGCGCAGGCCAAGGCCCAAACCGTCCGGGTAGCGGCTGCGGAGAAACTCCGCCACGTCCTTTCCTGCCGAACCCAGCACCATAAGCCGTTCGGTCTCATTTTGGAACCGGGCCTTGCTCAGGTCGTAGACACACGCGCGGCGCAGCACCGCATTGACCAGCCCCGACGCGCTGGATTTTTTGAAGGCGCGGGTCAGCTTGACGGCCTCGTTGACCGCCGCCGACACCGGCACCTGCATATAGCGGGCCTGTGCCAGCGCCGAACGCAGGATCTCCCGGACCGGCGCATCCAGCTTGGCAAGGCCCTTGGGCAGGAACTGCGCTAGGATATAGTCCAGCGTGCCCCGGTGTTCCAGCACGGTGTAAAAGATCGCGCTGGCAAAAGCTTTGTCGCGGCCTTCCAGCTTCTGCCGCTTGAGCTCGGCATCCAGAACGAGGTTTGAGAACCCGTCCTGCTCCTGCCGCACCAGCGCCGAAACTGCCGCCGCGCGGGGGTTCGGCCCGCTCACAGGGTATCCCCCGCTTTGAGCCGCAGACCCGCTGCGAACGAGGTGCCGTCCATGGGTTTTTTGCCTTCCGGTACCACATGCAACAGTTGGATGGCTCCATCCGCGCACGCTACGGTCAGGGGCTTGGTGGCCAGCACGGTGCCGGGGGCTTCCCCGTTGGAAGCCACGGCGCGGCACTCCGTCACCTTGACCTTCTTGCCGCCGGTCACGAACCATGCCATCGGCCACGGATTCATGCCCCGCACCCAGTT
>OMFJ01001019.1_pt1 | contig 10769 bp, 6 predicted proteins | sample 1674351 | NCBI WGS metagenome assembly OMFJ01 (sample SAMEA103958164, study PRJEB25191) | human gut metagenome | biome: human-associated habitat [ENVO:00009003]; feature: intestine environment [ENVO:2100002]; material: feces | place: Germany | collected 2013/2015
ATTACCCGCCCAGCAGGCTCTGGCCAAAGGCAAAGAGAGCCTCGTTGATCTCAAAGATGTTATAGTTCCGGTGGGCAATAAAATACTCCACGATGATATCGAACTTGCTGGCATGAGAGAAGGCAAAACCTGCTTTCCCCAGCATCTCTCGGGCTTCCTCCTGCGGCAGTTCCAGGGCAATGGCAAAGGTCATGGCGGTGGGCTTGGAGGGCTTATAGTGGACATCCGAGCGAATTTTAGAAAAGAGTTTACGGTCAATATTAGCCTTTTTATAGCACTGGGCGTCGGTCATGCCCTGCTCGTCGAACTGATAGGTAATGTCGTTGACGGCATATTCACCGACGGCCGCACTCTTGGTATAGGCGCGGAAATAGTGCCACTTTTCACCGATCTGCTGCCAACCTCCAGCCAGCGTGCCAACCTTGGAGTAGTACCACTTGCCATCTTCCTGCTGGAGCAGACCAGTATAGCCGGATTTATTGGTGCAGACGCCGTCATCGCCGAAATCGTAGTATTTGCCGTCAACCTGCTGGATGCCAGTCAGCTTCTGGCCATCTTTATAATAGGAGTCGCCGATCCAGCCGTCAGCCAGGAACGGGCGGACATTGCCGCCTATGAAGCAGCCGTCCGCGCCGCCAAGGGTCAGAAATAATAACAAGAGGTTTAGTAATCAATCATATGAAAGCACTTTCAGTAATAATGGTATTGGCCGGACTGTCCTCCCTGGTTCCGTCCATGGCCCAGAATGCCCAGAATCCCCAGCGCCTGCGCGCCAGAGTTGTCGCACCGACCATCAAGAATGGCCGTCCGACGGATATCTACATTCTTTCCTCCAATGGACCCACGGTCCAGTTTGTGGAGAGCAGGGAATCCCAGGAAGTCCTTCAGCAGATGAAGGAAGCGTTCGGTGCCAAGCCGGGTGACTTGATCCTGATTCTGAGTGGTCCTGATGCTATGAAGACCCGCAAGCAGTTATGCGAACTTCGTCTGGAAGTGGGACGTCAGCTGGGACTGCGTGATAAGAATAAATTTGCTTGTCTGTGGGTCGTTGATTTTCCGATGTTTGAGTGGAGTGAAGAAGAAGGCCGTCTGATGGCCATGCACCATCCGTTCACTCATCCGAAAGAAGAAGATATTCCTTTGTTGGATACAGATCCGGCTGCTGTTCGTGCCGATGCTTACGATATGGTAGTAAACGGTGTAGAAGTAGGAGGTGGTTCAATTCGTATCCATGATTCACAATTACAGGCCAAGATGTTTGAAATTTTGGGCTTTACTCCGGAAAGAGCACAAGAACAATTCGGCTTCCTGATGAATGCATTCAAATACGGAGCACCTCCTCATGGTGGTTTGGCATACGGTCTTGATCGCTGGGTTTCTTTGTTTGCAGGACTTGATAGTATCCGTGACTGTATAGCATTCCCTAAAAATAATAGTGGACGTGATGTGATGTTGGATGCTCCCGCTGCTTTGGATCAATCACAATTGGATGAGTTGAATCTGGTCGTTGATATAAAAGAGGATAAGTAAGTTTTTTCCGCTTTTTATATAGGATATTGTATAAAAGGCCGATAACGGGACGATCCGAACAAAGCGTAGTGAATGCTGTTTCAGCTAATTCGCTACGCTTTGTCTTTTTGGTTTAAAGTAGTCCGATAAGCTGAAACAGCTTATAAACATATGAAGGAAGCATATAAAAAGTGTATGAAAGAGAAAAATACGATCAAGATAAAGAGTTATGAATCACCCTGCGGAGTGTTGCTGCTCGGTTCATTTGGCGGAAAACTCTGCCTGTGTGACTGGCAGGTGGAAAAACACTGCGATCGTGTGAACCAACGGTTGAAGCGGATATTGTGTGCCGAATTTGAAATAAGTACGTCAGAAATAATCGAAGAAGCAATAGAGCAACTCAACGAGTATTTTGCAGGACAACGCAAAGAATTTAGTGTGCCGCTTCTTTTTGTGGGCACGGATTTTCAGAAAACAGTATGGAATGAACTGTTAAAGATACCGTTTGGCAGGACAATGTCTTATGGTGAAATGGCCAGGCATATCGGGATGCCCCAAGCAGTTCGTGCGGTAGCCAATGCTAATGGTGCAAATTCCATATCAATCTTTGCACCTTGCCATCGTGTGATCGGTAGTGACCACTCGCTGACGGGATATGGAGGCGGACTGTCCGCTAAAAAGTTTTTATTGGAATTGGAATCACAACCTCGGTTAATGTTATGAGCAGACAAGAAACATTTCCAATGCTATAATAATAAATAAAAAGGAATGGGTAGTGAAAATGCCCATTCCTTTTTCTCATATCTTCTTAATGAATTACCATGTTGTTCCTTGGAATACACTACTTTCGTTATAGGGAACCAGATATCCGTTCATTGTCAGCGTATTGCCTGAGAAATTTGGATTTATAGTAACACTGGCCTGATTGGTTCCGCCAGTCAGTACAATGGAAACGGTGGCCGAAACGGCAATCCCATTAATTCCATAATTATAGTACACATTACCGTCTTTATCCTGGCGCATACTTATTCCGTTCACATTTCCCTGAACCGTGACACCTCCCAAGCCATTCGGACTCCAGTTATACACAAAATTAGTAAAGGCGGTCTGAACAATACCTTGCCCATCGTTTACTTCCACATAATTCGTGTTAGAGGAGACAAAACGCATTATTCCATTACGGAATACAACGTTATCAGCTTCTAATACAAAAGAACCGTTTTTTAAAGCATTAATTGCCTGGACGTAGGATACAGAGTCCTGCTGAGCTTCCAAGGCTTTCTTTTCCTGACGTTCTTTCTTCCATGCTTCGCGTTTAGCGTCTTCTCTTTGTTTTCTGGTTTGTGCATTTGTCACTCCGCTGAAGCAAACAAGTAACAATGCGGCTAAAAATAATACTTTTTTCATAATTAAGCTGTTTAGTAAATCAATAATATCTTTTGAATATTCTGATAACTAAAACAGCTTTAACCATGAATTGTTTAACGAATATGTGAATTTATATAACGATAACGTTTGTATTTAATCTATAAAGCGTCGGGTTAGATTTTCAAACTTATCAATACGCCGGTCACGGAGAAAAGGCCACCAGCGACGAACATTCTCGCTACGGGTCATATCCAGTTCCACTACCATATTTTCTTCATCCATATTGCTGGCTTGTACCAGTATTTCTCCTTGAGGACCTGCCACGAAGCTATTACCCCAAAATTGGATACCATTTGTCTGACCGGAAGGATCGGGCTCATGTCCTACGCGGTTCACGGCGATAACCGGCAGACCGTTTGCCACGGCATGTCCACGCTGCACGGTTACCCATGCACCTAGTTGACGGATTTTCTCTTCTTGAGTGTCTGTGCTTTCCCAACCTATAGCTGTAGGGTATATAAGAATTTCAGCACCTTTCAGTGCCATCAGCCGTGCACCTTCGGGATACCATTGGTCCCAGCAGACTTGTACACCTAGTTTTCCCAGTGATGTCTGAATAGGTTCAAATCCCAGGTCACCGGGAGTAAAATAAAATTTCTCATAATAGGCGGGATCATCGGGAATATGCATTTTGCGGTATTTCCCTGCTATACTGCCATCTTTGTCAAAAACGACGGCTGTATTGTGATATAGCCCCGGAGCACGCTTCTCGAATAACGAAGTAACCAGTACAATACCGTATCCGGCAGCCAACTCACTGTAGAAGCCGGTAGAAGGACCGGGAACCGGTTCTGCCAAATCAAACATATCCGTATCTTCTGTCTGACAGAAGTAAGGGGTGTTGTGCAACTCCTGCAATACAACCAGCTGTGCACCTGCTGCCGCCACCTGTTCTATATTGTGGTGCAGTTTGCTCAAATTGTGACGGATATCATTAGTGCATGTCTGTTGGATAATTCCTACTTTAATCGTTCTTTTCATACATATATTTATTAATATACACCTTCGGGATATTGCATGGTGACGCAATGCAGCGAGCCATGTTGCTTTATTAAAGCAGTGCAGTCAATACCTACTATCTCTCTTCCGGGAAATGCTTCAGCCAATACTTCTTTGGCGCGCATATCATTCACAGAATCAGCATAAGTAGGATAAAGCACAGCTTCATTCATTATCAGGAAATTGGCATAAGTTGCCGGCAAGCGATGATGTTCCTCATCATAAACAGCACTTGCCATAGGTAGCGGAAGCAGACGGTATGGCCTGCCGTCCAAAGTACGGAACGCTTTTAGTTCTTCTTCCATCATTGCCAGTTCCTTATAGTGTTCATCTTTTTCATTGGTGCACTTTACATACACAATGGTATCATCCGGACAGAAACGTGCCAATGTGTCCACATGGCTGTCTGTATCATCACCTGCCAGATAACCGTGTTTCAACCATAGAACCTGTTTTAAGTTAAATGTTTCTTTTAGAAAATCCTCCACTTCCTGTCGGTTCATTTCATTTCTGTTTTTAGCCAGCAAACATTGCTCTGTAGTCAGCAGGCTTCCTTTCCCATCACTTTCTATGGAACCTCCTTCTAAAATAAAATTCCGGCAGAAAACATATTCACCTTTCAGAACAGGATGGTGAAAATACAGTTCGTTATTAATCTGGTTATCATAATTTGCGGCAAACTTCATTCCCCAGCCATTAAAACAGAAATCCAGCAGCAGGGGAGTAGCGTCTTCTTTCAACAGGGTGATAAAAGCATGATCGCGTGCCCAAGTATCATTTGTGTTGATTTTTGATGTGACTAGTTTTTGGATATCAGCTCCATAATTATCTATACTATCTCTTATGGAATCGGGGTCTGGAGCCACAATCAACAAACTCTGACGTTTCAAAACCTCATAAGCTATCTTAAGAAAACAGTCATTCACTTCGTCCAACATGTATGCCCAGTCTGTGTCTTTATGGGGCCACGTTAGTTGAATCAAACTTTGTTTATGCCATTCGGCAGGTAAATAGGACATATTCATATTTTTAAATTTACTTCGCAAAGATATGAAATAAACTTTATAGGTTGATTAGTCATCGCTTCGTTTTTGTAACGAGCTTTTCCGTCTTTTCCATAAGAACCAGCGGAACAGTTCATCCCAAGTATTGAAATCTTTTTTATACATGAGACCTACTCCTTGAGTGGTCAGGGTAGATTTAGTAAAATAGCGGTCATTGGTCTGATTATACCCTCTCAAACGGAAATCTCCGTTTTTTGTCAATAACCATATCGCTTCAAAGTCTCCTACGAAGTTGCTATTTGCCATCACATTCTCCTTATAGCCGAAGTTTCCATTTATCATCAGCCTGTTATTCAATAACCTGCCGGACAACATAGCTTCTGCTTCCACATCTGTCCAACCTTTTTCACCGGTACTCAGGTTGGCGCCTATGTTCCAGTTTTTATTGCCCATCCATTGGGACAACATATTGTTCAGCTGACCGGAAAGTGTACTGAAGGCTAAAGAACTGGTTGCATTAGAGGATTGGTCATTATTGGCATAATCATAGGTGTAGAACTTACCAATTCCCAGCAAATAAATAATCTGTGTATTCATTTGTTCTTCCGTACTGGTAGCACTACGTACCAATTCCCGGTCTTCCTCGCTTACAGTGGGCAGTTCCAAATCGAATTTAATATCCGGATTGGATAAATTTCCAGTCAGATTCATCAGACAGTTTACCTTCACCGTACCTTGGTTGCGCGAGGGATCTACTACCAAATCACTTAAAGAAGCAGAATTAACCGTGTATACCGCCTGTAAATCAAGATTCGCCTGATAAGGGTCACCTGAGAAAGTCACCGTGCCACCTGATTTCAAGGTAAAGTCCTTGCGTATTACTTCCTGCATGCTTAGTTTATACATACCTTGATCTATGACATAGCTACCGAACATACGGAAATCACCTTTATTGAAAAAATTCACTTGCAGGTTTCCATTTCCGGTTGCTGTAATATTGTCTCCCGCTACAGGATCCATGATAATTTTCATGGTAGCGTTGGGAGTTGCTTCTATCAACATATTGATGCGGAGATCCATAGGAGGTCCGTCGTCCTCTTTAGTCTTACGCACATTAGAGTGGTGGTAAAGATTGGTTTCCACATTATCGTGAATGCGCTTGGGGGTTTTGTCTACAAAAGTGATAAACTGATTGCTCGCTGCTTCCGTGGTTACTCCGGTTATATAAGTGAAGCTGGTATTGTTGCCTGTGGTCAGTGAAGCGTCCACTGTCATCGCATTATTTCCACCATCCAGTACCACATTTCCTGTACCATATACTTTTCCGTAAAAAGGCATATTCCCGGCTTCGTAGGTATTGTACATCAACAGGTTGTTGCCTCGTATATTGAAATGGTACATCAGATTTTTCAGCTTTGTGTGATGCAGATAACCATTTACCAGTCCGTCATGTCCCTCACGGTCATAGACTTTTACATTCCTGAAATCCAGACTGCCCGAAGATATATGTATGGAGTCATCCCGGATTTGGAAATAGGTGTTCAACACATCAATTTTAGCATCCATTTTGGCCCTCACTTCACCTTCCAGATCCAAATGCTTGAAATCGCCATATAAACGGACATTTCCGTTGACACGGCCATTTATTTCACTGAAAATTCCTTCTATAAAAGGTTGTAAGAATCCCAGATTGGTACTATCTGCCCGAATCGACAGATCAAGACCTTTTAACTTGGGAGAGACATACCCTGTCACATGAGTGGAGGAAATTCCTTTTTCCGCTATTTGGGCATCCAGTCGTACTCCGCCCAATTCCTTATCCCATACACCTGCAATGTCGGCTTCTCCTAATGAAGAACGGTTCAGACAGAATTTGTGCACATTCAGACGGGTCCGCATCACTGGGTTCTTCATGACACTTTTCAGATGAACCTTTCCGGTTACAAGTCCGCCGAACTCTACATCGTCAAACTGCACAATATCCAGTACATAGTCCAGCTTGATATTTCTCAAATCCACCCGGCAGGAATCACTTTCCTTCTTGGTCAGTTTACCATCTATCCTTAAATACTGGTCCTCATGTTCAAACAGGAAATTGTCAATGAATACGCGTCCCGAATCTATGGCGATATGCGAGGGATGAATGTTCCATACCGTATCATTTAGCACTACTTTTGTGGGCTGTATGTTTATATCTGCCTGAAGAATAGGGTGGGGACCTTCCGTTTTGAAGAAACGGGTATCGGCGGCAAATTTACCACCGTAAGTCACATCAGTATTGTTTCCCCAGTTAATTGTTGTTTCCAAATGATCGTTTTTAGCATTGGCTTCCACTGAGAAGTTAAGCATTGCACCACTTTTCATTAACATACCGCCTCGCAGTGAGCATTTGAACCGGTCGGAAGGATTCTCACAAAATAAAACGCCCGAATCATAACGTGTTCCATTGTATCTGAATTCCGGAAAATGTCCTTCTACGTGCAACTTTTCCTCGCCGTCGTTAAAATATCCTTTTAAAGATGCCGGCAGGTATAATTCCAATGGAATCTGAAATAATTTGGATAGCACTTCGGTATTTTCCAGGCAGATATCAAACTGGAAGTTATTGTGAGGCTCAGGCATATTATCCTTTATAGTCAGTAAGGACGGAATATAGCGTTGTACCGTCTTTACCACGCTGGCCGGAATGGTGTGGTAGGAATAGTCACCTCGTATCACCGCTGTCATGAAGGATGAATTTATGCGCAACTCTTTTTCACCGCTTACCTGTCCGGCTGTAATAGTCAGATTGTCAAGAAAACACCCTCTTTCATCGGGAGCGTTTAATTGCAGGCTGTCCAATGAAATACGCCCGTTCATGTCGTCAATGGATTTGCCGGTGAAATCGGCCGTGAGTCCCAGCGATATACTGGCATTCTCATATTTGTCCGACAAATGGAGGTCGTGGGGGCGCAGGTTCTTTACGGATGCCTTCAGATTAAAGTCAGGGATTGTTTTGGCAACATTGAAATTACCGTCTATCTGGACAGAACCGTTTGCGTCGTCCATGGACAAGCGCCCGTTAAAGCCTCCATCCTTATATACGCCATCCAACATGATATTTTCATATTGATATTGACTATATTCAAAAGAAGATATGATTCCTTTGATGTATGACTCCGGATACCGGTTCTTATAGTTGAAACCTTTCAGTTCCACATTGAAATCCACCTTGCCGAATTTCTTTTCCTGATTAAGTAATTTTCCCAAATCCAGGTCTGCACTCGCCACACTACCCGAATAGGTTCTGCTCATACTTTGTTCATCAATGCTCATCATCACGTCCGTTTTCACCATGCCTGCCCCTGTATAGAACAAGCCTGTCAGTGTGAGATCATGCAGATAGCCCGCCGCTTCCCCGTTAAAACGAATATAGTCCAAACGTTGCAAAATGGGAGGAACCTTTCCCGTCAGGTTCGTCATCAGAACGTTTATGCCCTCTTTTGTCATGGTCAAGTTACCCAGTTTGCCGTAAATGTACATATCCATGCCTGCATCCCAGTTACTTAAGGCAGCTTCCCCTGCAATCATCAATCCGTGGTGGTTAGTCAGCCGCAGGGTGGGGCAGTCCAAATGTTTGCCGTGACCGGAGAAAACCAGATTTAGATCCAACGGTTCTTCAAAGCGTGACAAGGCAGGTACAAAAGGAGCCAAATCTTTCAGTATAACGGAAGCCTTCAAAGAGCCGTCATATCTTACATTTTCTGTCATTTGGGGCAATTCGGGCAGGCTGTCATACTTCAAGGTCAGACTGTCTATCTTTAAAGCAGTATTTGAAAGCTCCACACCAAAATCCTTAATATCCAAACGTTTATTGTTGGCTGTAACTTTCATGGCGAACTTCTGCAATGAAAAACCACATTGTTCGTCAAAGCTGACCCGCCGGATGGCGGCATTCAACGAGTCGCTGCGCAATGCCTTCAGTGAAAGCGTTGCAGCGAGATTCTTCACCGATAGATGATGGGCATTGAACTTACCGGGAGTTTCCGGTTCCGATAATATATCGTATGTCACTCTGCCACGCCTTATCAGCACGGAATTAATTCGTAAATCCAAATTAGATTTTGTTTTAACCGTATCTTTGGACGCGAAAGCGTCTAACACAAACTGGAAATTAGGGGCAGATTCCGGAGTTTCCCGGTTCAAATTGACCGTAAATCCAAAAAGCTGGACACTGCTGATGGTGACTTTACCGTTCAGTAAAGGAAGAAGATCGAATTTTGCCGACAAGCGGGCTACTTTCAGCATCTCCTGGTTCTTCCGGTCATGCAAAAGGACATCTTCCACAATGATACGGTTCAGCAAACCCATATCAATCCGTCCTACAGAAACCTCCGTATTCAGTATGTTTTTTAATTCCTTAGTTACAAAAACAGATAATTTGCCCTGAACATACGGTATGTTCAGCAGCACAATTATTCCCAGGTAGACACCAATCAGTGTACCTAGCAGAATACGCACAGTGTATTTAAGACTCTTACTAGAAATCATTGTTTATTTTGGGCTAACAAAAATACGAATAACGTACGACGTAGCCCAAAATAAACGATTTTTTTTACTTGTTTTTATGCAATCTTTTCAACTCGAAGGAGAAAATGACACGGAAACATCCGATAATAAGGAAAGTGATGGACAGCATATAGAGCACGGTAACAGCACCAAGTCCAGGTTGCCAGATGATGGCCATAGAGCAAAGGATAGCCAGAATGCCAAACACCAGATACCATCCCCAGTCCTTCGTGCCATAGCGTTTCAAATCTGTGGAATAGCCACACAATGTAAACCCTCTGAACATCAGCCAGAAAGCAACAATAAACGGAATCAGTTCCATGCTGACCAACGGATAGAATACCAGATAAATACCTATCAGCAAATCAATAATACCTCCGGCAAGATACCATCCCCAACTACTGATTGTTTTTTTGTTTCCGGCAGCAAAAAAAACTTCCAGAACGCCACTGACCAGAATCGAGATACTGAAGATGACACTCAGTGCCACATAACTGCTCACAGGAGCGAACAATAAACATAGTGCTACCGCAATGTAGAGCAAGCCCAGCAACAGGGACATCCACCAATTTTTTACAGCGTAGCCTAAGCCACCAACTAATTCATTCATATTTGTTAAGTTTTAGGTTATAATTTCAACTAATAACGTCCTCTATACAAAAATGTTTGCCCATAAATACAAAAAAAGTATTTAAATAGCTGCACTTGACTTTTAGAACTCAAAAAATATTCCGAACTTTGCACGCTGAAAACCAAATTGATAGTTCTATTTACATTTTGAATAAAAATTGAATAAAAAAAGAATGAAAGATAACAGAATTCCTTCTCCGTTTATTTCTTTGTTACCCGTATTTGTACTTATTTTATTATTGTTTGTCACCATCCGTGTCTTTGGCAGCGATGCGTTGTCGGGCGGAAGTCAGGTTTGTTTGCTTACGGCTACGGCTGTTTGTGTATTGATAGGGATGGCAGGGTACCGAAGAGCTTGGAAAGATTTTGAACTGGCTATTACGAATAATATAGCCGGAGTAAGTACGGCATTGATTATTCTGCTGATTATCGGTGCTTTGTCGGGGGCATGGATGATTAGCGGCGTGGTTCCCACATTGATTTATTATGGCATTCAGGTGATACATCCTCACTTTTTTCTGGTGTCTACCTGTGTGATTTGTGCCATTGTTTCAGTCATGACAGGCAGTTCGTGGACAACCATAGCCACTATCGGCATCGCATTGATGGGAATCGGCAAGGCACAAGGTTTCAGCGAAGGCTGGATAGCGG
>OMFJ01001021.1_pt1 | contig 10737 bp, 8 predicted proteins | sample 1674351 | NCBI WGS metagenome assembly OMFJ01 (sample SAMEA103958164, study PRJEB25191) | human gut metagenome | biome: human-associated habitat [ENVO:00009003]; feature: intestine environment [ENVO:2100002]; material: feces | place: Germany | collected 2013/2015
TGAAGGGGTTTTTAAGCCGCATTTCAAAAAATCCAGAGAGGAGGTTCAAACGATATGTACGATACCGCAAGACGGGTCGCACTCGTCAAGCAGCGGGTGCGGGAAAACACCCGCCGGAGGCAGCGGCGCGAGGCAATAAGCCTCTCCGCTTTCTGCCTGATGTTATTCACGGCACTTGCCGGGGCGGCGGACGCACTTATAGTGCGGGGACAGACCGCCGCGTGGGGCGTGTTCGGCGCGATGCTGCTGCGGGAGGACGCGGGCGGCTATGTGCTGGTGGCCGTCGTCTCCTTTGCAGCGGCGGTGGTCATCACCGCGCTGTGCTTCCGGCTCAGAATCAGGGAAAACCAGAAAAAAGACGGGACGGACAAACCCGACCCGCAAGAACAGGAGGAGAAAAGCCAATGAAGAAACGAATACTTAGCATCCTGCTTCTATGCTGCATGGTGCTGACGCTGCTGCCGACAGCGGCCTTCGCGGCGGGTGAAATCGACGAGCAGTTCACCCTTGCCCCCGGCGGCACCTATTACTTTGACCTCTCGGCAATGGGCATCCCCGGCACGGTGAACGATGCTCTGCCGGACAAAACAATGCGCTATGTCCCCTTTACCTATGCTGGGACAGTGGACTCCTACAAGCTCACGTCGGAGATGGCAACCACAGAGGAGTATGCACAGCAGAGCAAATATGCCCACAGCCTATTCATTGCGGATTTTGCCGTAACGCATGAGGTAAGCTGGGATAACCTGAATGCCAAAGGGCTGATTTTCGGCAAGAACTACACCGCCGGCGGTGTGAGCTATACGCTGCGTGCGCCGTCCGTGGGAAGCGATAGTGCAGGCTCGGGCGATTCCCAACACGGCACGCCCCAAAGCAACGAATGGGACAGAATACTGGATAAGAACGACGGATATATCAAAAACTGGAGCAGGATGCATTCGTGGGGGCAGGATATTTCGCGCTCTTCGTGGACGAGCCGTGCGGTTCGCGGGTACAGTTCGGCCCGCTTCTGGGGCTACAACCGTGCTACGCGCTCCAGTCCGTACGTCGGTTTCCGCCCCGTCCTTGAAATCCTGAACCCCGGCACACTGGGCTCTGACGGACTGAAGGCCGTTACCCTTGACCTTGGCGGCGGCAAGCTGGGCGATGAAAGCAGCATTCGGATCATCGTGAAAAACGGCAGTGCATTTACCGCGCCTGCGTCCGACGGTCTGACCCGCCCGGAGGGAGAACCAGGCAATTACTTTATGTGGCTTGGCAGCGACGGCAAGCTCTACGCGCCCGGTGCAAGCGTTCCGGCGGATGTAACCACGCTCACGGCGCGGTTTGTGCCAGACACCTACACCGTCATCGTGACCACGGACAGTCTGCCGGACGGCAAGACAGGCAAGGCTTACAGCCATACCCTGACCGCCATCGGCGCAGCGCCCATCACATGGAGCATTGATAGCGGCGCTCTGCCTGCCGGTTTGAACCTGAACAGGGAAACCGGCGAGATCAGCGGCATACCCACTGCGGCGGGAACCGCCACCTTCACCGTCAAGGCAGAAAACAGCGAGGGCAGCGACACAAGGGCGCTGAGCATTATCATTAGTAACCCGGTCGAGCAAACCCCCGTGCGCTATCTGGACGCGGACGGCAAGGAGCGCTTCTGCACCGAATACACGGTGCTGGAAAGCGTTATTATCGAGGATTTTTTCGATAGCGACAACAAGTGGTACGATATGCCCGCAGGCTGGTATGTTGTGGAGGGCGACGTGACCATCACGCCCCGCTTGGACACCCACGGCGCGGTCAATCTGATTTTGAAGGACGACTGCCACCTCACGGTACCGTGGGGCATCAACGTGAAGGAGGGCGACACCTTCACCATATACGCCCAGAGCACCGCTGAGGCATCCATGGGCAAGCTGACGGCGTGCCTCCCGGAGCTGTCTGATCATGAAAAGAGTGTGTGGCCTGTGGCTGGACTGTCCGGCATCGGCGCCGGTGTGCACGTGTGGGCTGCCAACGACAACTACTATGAAAACGAGGGTACGATCATCATCAACGGCGGCAATATCCACGCCAAAGGACAGCAGGGCTCCTCCGCCATCGGCGGATCGGATTATGATCGCAACGTTTCCTCCGACGGAGATACGCCTGGCAATCTCAGGCAAGGCGGCAGCATCACCATCAACGGCGGCATCGTCTGTACCGAGCTCAGGACGAGCGGCGGCGCTCACACTGCAGACAGCTTTGGGATCGGCACATGCGGCGGTAATGGCGGCAGCGTCACCATCAACGGCGGCACGATCATCGCCGAGGCCTCCAGCAGCGCGATCAGTAGCGGCCGGGGCGGCAGCATCACCATCAACGGCGGCAATGTGACCGCTCACGGCGGTATCAATCGCTATGAAAACCAGCCGCTATACGCGATTCCCGGAAACGGGATCGGCCCGCTTGAGGGCGGCAGCATCACCATCAACGGCGGTACTGTCAAGGCATCTACCGAGGGAGATGGCTTTGGCATCGGCGGAGCCGGAGTTCACCACACGGCGGAAATGCACATTACCATCAACGGCGGAAATATAGAAACCACGGCAAATCGCAATAACGCCGCCATTGGCGACAAAAGCAAACAAAAGAGCAGCGTCACCATCACCGACGGCGTCATCCATGCGGTCGGAAAAGGCAGCGCGGCAGGCATCGGCAGCACCGGCGACATCCGCATCACCGGCGGTGAGATCTCCGCTTTCGCCGAGGGCGGCGGCGCAGCCATCGGCAGCATTGGGGGAGTGGATTGCAAAAGCATCACCATCAACGGCAATGCGATCAAATCCATTTCCAGTAAGGACGGTGCCTGCATCGGCGCTGCCACCGGCGGAAGCGTCGGAAGCATCACCATTTCGGACGCAGAGCTTCCGCTTCTCAGCAGCAATAAAATTCTGATCGGCTGGGACGCAGACTCGCCGGGCGGGAAGCTCACCATCCGAAACTGCCACGTTGCATCCACGGACGAACTCACCACTCGTACCGACGGGATCCGCGTGGGCAGCAACAGCGAGCTCGTCATTGAAGAAAGCGAGATCAGGCTGCCGCATTTTAGAAGCATTCGCGTCGGCGGCAATGGGAGCATCGCCGTTCGGGATTCCGCTCTGCACACCTACGGCATTTTTATGGACGAAAACGCGAAATCACCGAATGACGCAAAGACACTGAAAAGGCTGGAGATCACGGACAGCACCGTGTTGACGGGCGATATCATCGGCGCTCGTGGAGAATATTCTTCCGTTGAAGAGATCGTGATCCGCGGCAGCATCATCCGCCTGAACGACGAGTACACCTATAATCGCTGCACGATTGGCGGCGGCGAAAAGGCTTCCTTTGGCAGCATCGACATTCAGGACAGCCAAATCGATAGTAGGTCTTCAGTCAACGCGGTTATCGGCAACGGTACACAATCCCAATCCTATGGTGAGAGCCGTATCCGCATTGCGAACAGCCAGGTGTCCGTTCGCAATGAATTGTTCGGCCCCGCCATCGGCGCGGCGTATGGTTCAAGTGGAGGCCAGATAAATATTCTTATTGAAAACAGCACCGTGACCGCAAAGGGCGGCAATTTGAGGTCTGGTACCGACTATATTCCCGGCATCGGGAAAAACTCGTCTGGCAGAGCTTCAGAGATTGGAAAGATTCAAATTCTGAACAGCACGGTGGAATCCTTCCGGCTTGAGGAAAAGGACGGCACAAACTATGTCTATGACAAGCTGCACACAAAGGAGCTGCCCGGTATTCCGGCGGAAAACATCACCATCTGCGGCAGCACCGTCAACGGAAAGACCATTGACCATAGCCCTGACGAGTACGGCAAATGTGCGCTCTGCGACAAGTATGATCTTGGATACTGCTATGAGCATGGGCTTTTGACGCTCGAGGGGCTGACGGACTGCGCCCATGACGGCAGCGAAAAGAAGCTGACGGGGCTTTCCCATCAGACGGGCGAGAACAAAACGAAGCAGCTTACGGAGAACACGGACTACACCGCCATCTATTCCAACAACGTCCATCCCTACACCCTCACACCGGGCGACGAGGGCTTTGACAGCAAAAAGGCTCCCAAGGTGACGCTGTACGGCACGGGAAACTACTGCGGCAAGGCAGAGCATTACTTCACCATCAGCGAAAATGCTGCCGCCGCCCCCACCATCACCACGGACACCCTGCCGGGCGGCAAGGTGGGCGAGGCGTACAGCCAGACCCTGAGCGCCACCGGCACTACGCCCATCACATGGGGCATTGACAGTGGCAATCTCCCTGCCGGCCTGACGCTGGACGAAGCCACCGGCGAGATCAGCGGCACGCCTACCGCAGCGGGAACCGCCAGCTTCACCGTTAAGGCGGAAAACAGTGCGGGCAGCGATACGAAGGAGCTGTCTATTGCGATAGCCAAGGCCGCGCCTGCCGAGCATACCGTCAGATTCAATGCCAACGGTGGCGGCGGCACAATGGCAGATGTCACCGGCGTTTCCGGCAGCTACACCCTGCCTTCCTGCGGTTTTACTGAACCGGAAGGCAAGCAATTCAAGGGCTGGTCAACTAGTGCCGACGGTTCGGTTATTTCCGGCACGACCTATGAAGTAAGCTCGGATACTACCTTCTATGCAATCTGGGAGAGTAAAGAGTATTCCATCATCGTAACGGACGGCAAAGCGACAATCGGTGCAGGAAGCGAAATCAGTAAAGCGGCGCAAGGCACAACCATTACTCTGACCGCAAATGCGGCTCCTGACGGTAAGGTGTTTGATAAGTGGGTAGTAGAAAGCGGCAACACTACTCTTGAAGATGCGAACAGTGAAACCACTACTTTCATAATGCCTGACAGTGAAGTCAGCGTGAAAGCGACCTACACAATTCCCCATACTCATACCTACGATCAGGAAATTCAGAAGCCGGAAACCCTCAAGTCGGCTGCCGACTGCACCAACGATGCAGTATATTTCAAGAGCTGCTCCTGCGGAGAGATCAGCACAACAGAAACCTTTACGGCAGCAGGTACACAGCTCGGGCACGCATGGGCAAGCGATTGGGGCAAGGACACAGACAATCATTGGAAAGAATGCTCTCGCTGCCACGAAAAGAAGGACGAGGCGGCTCACGATTACGGCAGCGATAACATCTGCGACACCTGCGGATATGACAAGACCGTACCGCATACGCACAATCTGACCCTCGTTCCCGCAAAGGCTCCTACTTGCACGGAGAAAGGCAACACGGCATATTACACCTGCGACGGCTGTGACAAGTGGTTTGAGGATGCAACCGGTGCATCCGAAATTACCGACAAGACAAGCGTAATCCTTGCGGCAACAGGTCATAGCGTTTCCGACTGGAAGTCCGATCATACCGATCACTGGAAAGAGTGCACCGTTGTCGGCTGCGGCGTGATCATCGAGGACAGCAAGGCGGCACATACCGCCGGTGAATGGATCATCGACACCCCGGCAACAGCTACCACAAGCGGCTCAAAGCATAAGGAATGCACCGTCTGCGGTTATATGATGGCAACCGAAACCATCCCGGCAACCGGCGGCGGTGAGCATACTCACAGCTACGGCTCCGACTGGAAGTACGATGCCGACAACCACTGGCATGAGTGCTCCTGCGGAGATAAGGCCGATAAGGCGGCACACGACTTCAAGTGGGTTGTTGATAAGGAAGCGACCGCAACGCAAAAGGGCTCCAAGCATGAGAAGTGCAAGGTTTGCGGTTACAAGAAGGACGCTGTCGAGATCCCGGCGACCGGAACACCGACTGAGCCGGGCAAGCCGACTGGTCCGGATTCTCCGCAGACCGGCGACAACAGCAATATGATGTTGTGGTTTGCGGTGCTGTTCGTAAGCGGCTTCGGCGTATTGGGAACTGTCATTTACGGCAAAAAGAAGAAAGAACAAGCTGAATAATTCAGCTACAGACCTTTAAGCAAAAGGCGGTGACGGGAGGTTCCCGCCACCGCCTTTTTGCTGAGTCTGAGATTGGAGAAATGTTATGCAGGATTATCAATCTCCCCGTCCCGGTGAACATCGGCAACCGGGGCAGTATCTGAGTGAATCGGAACGAATGGCTCAAAGAAATAAGAAAAAGCAGAAACAACGCCGTATGCTGTTTGGCGGTGCTGCCGCTGTATTGATTGTTATAGTGGTTGTCATTGTACTTATCGTGAAAGGCTGCTCAGGCAGAACGGATGTGCTTGCAGGCACTTGGGATTTTGACGGAACTACTACCTATTCGTTTGATGGCGAAGGGAGCGGCGCAATGGTGCTTCCCTCCATATCCTACGACTTTACATATACGATTGACGGCAATAAGCTCGTAATAGACTATATAAACGAATCTGTACACGATTCCCCTTATGAATTTGCCGTTGACGGCGATATCCTCACAATGGTCGGAGGAGAAGGGAAGGTCGGCGGGACTTATAAACTGACAAGGCAAGAGTAAAATATGGTGTTCAGTAAAAAACAGAAGTTATTGACGGAGGTCTATATGAAAACTAAAAAAGTATTACCATTAATCTCGCTCCTGTTTGTCGCTATAATGCTTTTGTCTGTTGGAATGATAGCAAAAGAGTATCGGGAACGCCAACAAGATATAAAAGGGTTTGAAAAATTAGAGGATATTATAACCGAAGTTGAACAAACGGAAATGACGGATAATGTTGAACAGAGCGAAACCCTGCAGGAACATAAACAGTCCTCACGCAATCTGACACCGTTATTTGAAGCAAACGGGGATTGTATCGGCTGGATATGTATTCCGAATACGGCGGTGAATTATCCGGTTATGTTTACACCCGAAGAATCTCAGAAGTACCTTCGTAAAAACTTCGAGGGTGAATACAGTGTGTCAGGCGTTCCGTTTTTTGATGGGGCTTCTACCCCGGAATGTGACAATTTGATTGTCTACGGTCACAATATGAAAAACGGTACGATGTTTTCTGATGTTACACAATATAGGAATAAAGCATACTGGGAGGAACATCCGTGCATTGAGTTTGAAACAGCAGGCGGATTGAGAATATACCAAGTCTTTGCGGTGGTTTGCCTGAAGAAAACAGATGAATGGTACGGCTTTTCCTGTTTTGAGAGCAAAGAGCAGTACCAAAAGGCAATTTCGGAAATTAAAGACAGGTCGCTTTACGATACCGGAATCGAGCCGCAGTTCAAAGAACAGCTAATAACCCTTTCCACCTGCTTCGGAGACAGTAAAGACAGCAGAATGGTTGTGATAGGTGTTGAGCAAATAAGGTAACATACCACGGAGGTACTTATGGCTGAAACAAAAAGCAGGATTTTATATATTCTGAAATACCTATTGCAAAACACGGATGCCGAGCATTATGCCACAACCGGAGATATTTTTACATACTTAAAGGAAAACGGTATCTCCTGCGACAGAAAAACCATACCGGGAGACATTGCGAAGCTCTGTGATATTGGTATTGATATTGAAGAAGAAAGAAGCCGTGAGAACCGCTATTCCCTGAGTAGTCATTTATTTACCCTGCCGGAAGTGAAGCTGCTGATGGATGCGGTGGAGTCCTCAAAGTTCATTACGGCAAGGAAAAGCTCGGAGCTTGCAGATAAGCTGTCGCAGATGACAAGCGTGTATCAGTCGGAAGAACTGAAAAGGAATATCTATATTTCCGAGCGTGTCAAACCGATGAATGAGCAGATCTACTATTTGTTAGACAATATCAATACGGCAATCAACCAAGGCAAACAAATCTCATTTCTGTATTTTCACTATAACCAATATCGTGAGGAAGTTCCTAATAACGACGGTAAGCGCTATCATTTCTCCCCCTACTTACTTCCATGAAGCTGGCAATGGATAATGGAATCAGGTCTATTGCATTTCCTTCTATATCAACGGGAGTATATAGTTTTCCGGTTGAGTTGGCAGCAAAGATTGCAGTACATACAGTAAATAGGTTTTTGCAGGATAAACCGGATTGGTTTGATCTGGTGGAGTGGGTGCTATTTGATACTCATACTGAATCGGTGTATGAATCTGAGGTTGATAAGTTATAAAACAAATAAAATGACAAAAGGGAGTTTTGATGTACGCTGAAAAAACAGAATATGATGATGTTGAAATGTCGAGCAGGTTACGGAATATTCTCAGAAGAAATGGATTTGAGTCATTGGAAGGATTGAGAGAATATCCAAAGGAACATTTTATAAAGTTTCGTAATATGGGGCAGCAGGTATATGATGTGCTTCAGGAAGAATATGAGAGACAGAAGCAGGAAGGCTTTTGTGTTGAGAATGTGGATGGAATGACCAATTTTGTATTTACAAACCGATTTGGGATGCCACATAACCCAGCAGCAGTAAACCGGGCAATCAAGAGAATTGTGGATACACATAATTCAGAAGAAGAGGTGGCTGCTAAAAAGGAGAAGAGAGAACCTGTAATGATTCCGAGATTCTCCTGCCATATCTTCAGACATACGTTTGCATCAAGATTTTGCGAGAATGAAACCAACATCAAAGTAATTCAAGAGGTAATGGGACATGCTGATGTATCGACTACCATGAACATATATGCAGAAGCAAACCCAGATGTTACAAAATCAGTAATTGAGAAATTATCAAAAAATATGGATATTTTTTAGAAAAGAGTCCTGCGATTGAACTCTTCGAAGATTGAAAAATATACCTATTCATACTGTGGCAAATATGTTATACTTGCTAAGTATTGTTGTGTTTGACACAGCAGTACATGCATAAAATAAAAAGACGTATTTTAAGGCGAATGACATCTTTTGGACGCACAAAAGTCAAAAAAACGTCCAAGAGTATCCAAGTATATAGAATTCGGGAAAGCCCATTTTCCAAGGTTTGCAAGGATATACAAGAGTTAGCTTAGCAATCAAAAAAAATCCCGACAATGAAGAGCATTGGTGGCGTAAAGGATGAAAATGGCGTAAGTTCTAAGCCTTCAGAAGAGGTAAAAGCTGAGCCAGAGAAGATTGATTTCTCTAATGTAAAGATTGAACCTTTATTTGAGGAAGAAGTAGACTTCGATACATTCAGCAAGTCAGATTTCAGAGCTGTTAAGGTAAAAGAGTGTGTAGCAGTTCCTAAGTCAAAGAAATTATTACAGTTTACTTTAGATGACGGAACAGGCACAGACCGCACTATTTTAAGCGGAATCCACGCTTATTATGAGCCAGAAGAGCTTGTTGGAAAGACACTTATTGCCATCACAAATCTTCCACCTAGAAAGATGATGGGAATTGAATCTTGTGGTATGTTACTTTCAGCAGTAAACAATCTTAAGGAGTCAGAGGATGAAGAGCTTCATCTTCTTATGGTTGATAACCACATTCCAGCAGGTGCAAAGCTCTACTAAAAACGAGATGTACCTTATTGGTGGAAATTTGTAAAATTACAAAAATACGCCAATTTTACGCCAAACAATGCAGAGAATGAGCAGATTTGATGCTTATGGAAGTGGCGATATGATATAATAACATCACTGGTAGAAGTACTGGTGAGGCTTTTTGTTGAATGCATAATAAAAGGTGCTTTTTCGTAATCAGAAAAGAAGGTATAATATGAATCCGCAAATGTCATTTAATTTAATAAAGTAGGGTTAACAGATAGACAATATGAAGGAAAGCAAATAATACAGCAAATGATAGTGCTTCTAGTGGAAATGCAGGTGGTAAGCCTGTAAGGAATCCTGAAAGGGAAAAGCCTCAGTGGGAAGATACTATTACAAATCGAATGCTTCACTGGTCATATATACTTGAGCAGAAGGAAGAGCTTAAGATGGCACTTGCTGCAGGAATTCCTAGAGCAACGATACTGACTTACTTTTATCCTGAGGTTACTGTGGAGAAGATGAGTTCGTATCGGCAAAAACAATAAAAAAGAAATCACATAGATACAAGAGCTGTGGTATACTGTGTCTATGTGAATTTATAATAGTCTTAGGACAATGTATTGGAGGTAATGCAATGGAATTTGAACTGCTTGCAGATAGTATTAAGCAAATAAATGATAAAGCAAGTTCAGCAGCAAAAAGTGCTGTAAATCAGCTCATGACATTGCGTAATTGGGCGATTGGTTACTATATAGTTGAATATGAACAAGATGGCAGTGACAGAGCAGAATATGGTTCTCATCTTTTGAAAAATTTGGAAAAACAAATTGATCAAAAAGGAATGAATTATACGCTTTTTAAGGCTTGTAGACAGTTTTATAAAGTATATCCTCAAATTGGTTCGACAGTGTCGAGCGAATTTAAATTACCGGATTTTGGAAAAAGTTCGACAGTGTCGAACGAATTTGTCACAGATCCAGATGTTTTAGTTAATAACTTGTCTTTTTCACATATTCGAGAAATTATGGTTTTAAATGATGCGTTTGAACGATTTTTTTACGAAACAGAGTGTATGAAATGCAACTGGAATGTAAGAGAACTACGCAGACAGATAAAAACTAACCTTTATGTAAGAGCCGGCATAAGTAAAAAACCAGAGCTTTTATTGAAAAAATCTGTTGATAACGCAAATGGAACAATGCTATCAATAAAAGACCCATTCACATTTGAATTTTTGGGACTTGATGCAAGGGATGCTGTGTCAGAATCTGATTTAGAACAAGCTCTTATGGATCATTTGCAGGAGTTTATGTTAGAACTTGGAGAGGGATTCTGTTTTGAGGCAAGACAAAAGCGGATTAT
>OMFJ01001030.1_pt1 | contig 10669 bp, 8 predicted proteins | sample 1674351 | NCBI WGS metagenome assembly OMFJ01 (sample SAMEA103958164, study PRJEB25191) | human gut metagenome | biome: human-associated habitat [ENVO:00009003]; feature: intestine environment [ENVO:2100002]; material: feces | place: Germany | collected 2013/2015
AGGCTGTGCGAACGGACAAGAACTGAGTCCGGTTTTTCGTACAGCTCTTTTTGTAGAATAGTAAGTGTGAAACTATAACTTTGGAGGTTGCTGAAATGGCTGAGAATAACACAAGCAATATCGGCTTTGAAAAACAAATCTGGGACGCGGCTTGCGTCCTGCGCGGAAACATCGACGCATCCGAATACAAGTCCGTCGTCCTCGGATTGATTTTCTTGAAATACATTTCTGATCGCTTCGAGGCAAAGTACAAGGAACTGGTTGAAGAAGGCGATGGATTTGAAGAGGATCAGGACGAATACACTGCCGAAAACATCTTCTTTGTCCCTGAGAATGCACGATGGAGTGCGATTGCTGCTGCCGCTCACACGCCGGAAATTGGCACGGTGATTGATGATGCAATGCGCAGTATTGAGAAAGAAAACAAGCGTCTCAAAGATATTCTTCCTAAGAACTTCGCCCGTCCAGAGCTGGACAAGCGGCGTCTTGGTGAAGTGGTTGATCTCTTCACCAACATTCAGATGATCGAGCATGGAAACAGTAAGGACATTCTTGGTCGGACATACGAATACTGTCTCTCCAAGTTTGCCGAGCAAGAAGGCAAACTTGCCGGTGAGTTCTATACTCCCTCTTGCGTTGTGCGTACCCTTGTTGAAGTGTTGCAGCCGTTTAATGGGCGTGTTTATGACCCGTGCTGCGGCTCTGGCGGTATGTTCGTTCAGTCTGCAAAGTTTATCGAAAACCACGGCGGCAACATCAACAAGATTTCCGTCTTCGGTCAGGACTCCAACCCGACCACATGGAAGATGGCGCAGATGAATCTTGCCATTCGCGGCATTGAAGCCGACCTCGGCAAGTTTAATGCGGACACGTTCTTTAACGACTGCCACCCTCAACTCAAGGCAGACTTCATTATGGCGAATCCTCCCTTCAATCTCTCCGGCTGGGGTGCGGATAAACTCGTTGATGATGTCCGTTGGCAGTATGGTACGCCTCCTGCTGGAAATGCAAACTTCGCGTGGTTGCAGCACATGATCTGGCATCTCGCCCCGAATGGGCGTATCGGTATGGTGCTTGCAAATGGTTCGCTTTCCTCGCAGTCTGGCGGTGAAGGCGAAATTCGCAAAAACATTATCAACGCTGACCTTGTGGACTGTATCGTCGCAATGCCGACGCAGCTCTTCTACACGACGCAGATTCCGGTATCGCTCTGGTTCCTTGCAAAGAACAAGAAGCAGAAAGGCAAAACGCTGTTCATTGACGCTCGGAAGCTCGGTACTATGGTCACACGAAAGTTGCGCGAACTGACGGATGAAGACATCAAGAAAATCGCCGACACTTATAATGCCTTCGTTGATGGAACACTCGAAGATGAAAAGGGCTTCTGTGCTGTTGTCACTACACAGGACATTGCAAAGCAGGATTACATTCTCACTCCAGGACGCTATGTTGGTATTGAGGAACAGGAAGATGACGGTGAGCCGTTTGAAGAGAAAATGGGACGTCTGACTTCTGAACTGTCCGAGCTTTTCACCAAGTCTCATGAGCTTGAAGCTCAGATCAAAGAACGACTGGGGGCGATTGGATATGACATATGAGTGGAATCATTCAACGATTAACGATGTGTGCGTTCTTGTCACAGACGGTTCTCATTCAAGCCCTAAAAGTGTAAATGACGGGAAGTATATGGTTTCCGTCAAGGATTTCACGGACTATGGTTTTGATTTCGCATCATGTCGGATGATTAGCAATGATGATTATGAAACACTCAAGAGAAACGGTTGCGTCCCCCAAATTGATGACATTCTGATAGGAAAAGATGGGGCGCGTTTCTTTGAAGATATAATAATCTATCGCCAAAGGGAAAAGCCAGCATTGCTCTCATCTATCGCTATTCTACGGTGCGATAAATCAAAGATACTGCCTGACTTCCTTTACTATGTCTTGCGTACACCATCATTTAGGCAGGACGTCAAAGACAACTATGGTTCCGGATCAGCAATTCCGCGTATTATTCTAAAGGACTTCAAGCGAATGATGGTTTCATATCCATCACTTGAAAAGCAACAGGCTATTATTTCTGTGCTGACTGCAATAGACAGTAAAATTCAAGCTAACACGGAGATAAACGATAATTTAGCGGCTTAGAGCTGGATAGCGGAGACATCGATCTCGCCGGACATCAACTTTGGTAGTAGTTCATCCCTAAGTGCAGCCAGCTTACGAGCCTCAATCCGGTTCGAGATTATCAGCTCAAAAATGGGCTGCATGATAGAGGTGAGACTTGTATAATCTTCTTCGCAAGGAATTAAGACCTCTGCTTTGGCAAGTTCCTCACGTTTGATGTGCCCCATTGTTGTTGCCTTATCAGCAGCGATTGCAATAAAACGGGCAAGGTGGTGAGCCGTCCACAGGTAGTAAAACCACTTGTCATAGATGTCTGATGTAACCTTGAAAAGGTGCTGATTCAATCCGCAAGTTCCCCCGCACCATATATCAACAAGTAGACTTCCAGACCAAGAGAAGATGACATCGCCATCGTGAATGATGTATTCAGGTTTGATTCTCAAGGAGCAGAGTTCACTACTATCATCACATGAACCTTGGCGGAGTTCCTTGATCTTCAATACTGGAAGACCTATTTCATTCCCCTGAGGACGGAACTTCTGCATGGCAAGTCCATTCAAGTAATTGGCGATGTCTAAGAGATTGCCTTTTCTCCATCCAGCAGGGATGGCATCAATATTGATAAAATGGTTGTCAAAGATAGCTTTGGCTTGAGCGTATAAATTATCGTTTATCTCGGTGTTGGTCTTGATTTTTTCATCGAGCATAGACAATGTACTCGCAATTCTCCTTTGCGTTTCTATATCAGGCAGAGACACGGTTTCCTTGTGAACGGTATTCCGGTTTATTCCCGGCACAGCGCTTGCCGAAGTGAACTTTGACCACTCAAGTGTTTTCAGAAAATAATAAATGAATTTCGCGTCATTACCATGAAAATCCTCAACAAATAATGTTGTGTTTAGCGGCCAGAAATCTTCTGCTGCATAAAACACCTCACCGATTGTTCCATATCGTCCTGTGATAACACCGGGAGCATTAACCATTGCTGTTGAATGAGTTCCTGTGATACCCGATGATGAGAAAATAGGCACTTGTCCGTCTTCGCGCTTCTGCTGCGGAAGATCAAAACCTCTCTTGAGCGTTATAAAATTACCGAATTCACCGTTTCTCCAATTTCCCAAGTGATTCACCATCCTATCCGATGTATTTTCTGTGTGCCAGCTTCACGTTCTGTTGCTTCACCATCGCATAGTGCATGGTGGTGTCGATTTTCTGATGCCCTAAGAGCTGCTGGACTTGCTCTATGGGCATTCCTTTGTCTATGGCAGTAGTAGCCAGTGTGCGCCTGAACTTGTGAGGGTGAACCTTCGGGATATTCAGACGCTTTCCCAGCTCCCGAAGGCGTGTCTCCACTCCGCCGATCATCAATCGGTCAAAGGGAGCTTTCAGGGAAACAAACAAAGCCGGGTTTTCATCCGATCTGCCCTCAAGATAGTTTTGAAGGTGGATCTTCGTCCTTGCGTCGAAGTAGACCAATCGTTCTTTATTGCCCTTGCCGATAACCACGCATTCGCGTTCGTTGAAGTTGATGTCTTCGCGGTTTAGCGTGACCAGCTCTCCAACACGCATTCCGGACGAAGCCAGAAGATCAACCATAGCCAAATCACGCGCCGTTGTACAGTTGTCGCGCATCAGCTCCAACGCTTCATCGGTGTAGGTGTCCTTAACAACCTTTGCGGTTTTCACCTTATGAATCCGTCGCACCGGACTTTTCACGATGAAGTCCTCATCCTCAAGCCAAGAGAAGAAACTGGACAGGATCCGGCGGATGTTGTCTATGGTCACTTTACTCGACCTTCGCTGAACCTGATAGTTGGTTAGATAGCGGCGCAAATCATCTGTGGTGACCTGTTGCACAGCCTTTCCGACTCCGGCAATCAGAGATTCAATCGTCTTCCGGTAGTAGCTCAGGGTTTTTTCCGAACAGCCTTCGATCCGCTTTGCCGTGATAAATGCCTCGACTGCATCTGTTTCTTCTGCTGGAATTGAGCCACTATCATAGGTGATCGTTGCCCCTTCCAATGTCTCAGCCATTGCATCCCGAAGGTGCATGAGCTGTTCGTTGTTGAGATACGGCAGCATTTTTCGCTGTATCTCCGTGATGAGTTGTTCTGTCATTGTCGTGTCTCCTTTCGAGGTAAGAGAACGACATTCAGTGGCAGTCCCTTTTGTAAAACTCTCGCCACTGGTGAGAGTTATTCAGACGGTAAACGATAATTTAGAGCAGCAAGCTCAATCCTATTTTCAAGAATTATTCGTTGATAATGCTGATCCAGAATGGACTACCGGAACAATTAGCGATCTTGGTGCTGTTGTTGGAGGCAGTACACCTTCAAAAGCTAAACCTGAGTATTACACGGAGTCCGGTATAGCATGGATAACCCCGAAAGATTTATCTATCAACAAGTCGAAGTTCGTTTCTCATGGTGAGAATGACATAACTGAACTTGGTTTGAAGAACAGTAGCGCAGCAATCATGCCAGAAGGAACAGTGTTGTTCTCATCTCGTGCGCCAATAGGTTATATTGCTATCGCCGCTGGTGAAGTAACAACAAATCAAGGCTTCAAATCAGTTGTGCCTAAGCCGGAAATTGGAACACCATTTGTTTACTTCTTCTTGAAAAACACTCTCCCGGTTATTGAGGGCATGGCATCCGGGTCAACATTCAAAGAAGTATCTGGCAGCACTATGAAAAATGTCCCGGCGGTTATTCCTGACGCTGAAACTCTTGCCAAATTCAGCGACTTTTGCGCTCCTATCTTTGCGCAGCAACGTATTTTGGAAGAGCAGAATCAATCGCTTGCGACATTGAGAGATAATCTTCTGCCGAAGCTCATGTCCGGCGAGATCGATGTCTCCGCCGTCCAGCTCTAAGCTGCTAAATTATCGTTTACCTGATTTGGAGGTTATACCATGTTTGATAAAGTTCAGGAGAGCTTGAAAAGAAGTAAAGATGAGCGTCAGAAAAAGCGGCTTGAAAAGGAACGGGTTCGTCTTGAGAAAGCCGCAGCAGAAGCAGTTCGCGAGAAAGAGCGGCTTCAACAGGAGGCGGAAAAGATACAGGCTGAAAAAGATCGCCTTCTCTCCCTTGATGACAAAGGGCTGATGGTAGAACTGATTCTGGCAGTGCGCGGCTTATACTCGCAGATAGAGTACATTCAGAGTCAGCAGGAGTCTTTATCCGAGCGAATTGACGATATTGAGTCAGACATCTCTTCCATCCGCAGCGATATTTCGGATTTGGAGAGCAGAATGAGTTCGTCCGATCAATAAAAGCCAATGAAGGAGGCGCAGACGTGATTATTTCCCCGCAATCTCTTGATACAAACCTCAGTCAGCTTTTAGCAGAGGTTAAGTCCGGCTCCATGCAGTTGCCGGAGTTTCAGCGTGACTGGACTTGGGATGATAACCGAATTAGGGGCATTATCGCCAGCTTATCACAGGGTTATCCTATGGGTGCCATCATGCGGCTGCAATACGGCAATCCGGACATCCAATTCAAATACCGTACAATTACGGGCGTAAAAGGCGTTTCTGTGAAGCCGGAGCATTTGATTCTCGATGGTCAGCAGCGGCTTACTTCAATTTATCAGGCAACATCCTCTAAAGAGCCGGTCTCGACCAAAACAGAAAAAGGCAAGGCTATTAAGCGTTATTACTATCTCTCAATGGAGAAGTGCCTCGACGATGATGAGGATCGTTTTGATGCTGTCCTCTCCATCCCCGAAGACCGAAAGATTAAAGAGAACTTTGACCGGGATGTGAAGCTCGATCTCTCAACCAGAGAATATGAATACGAGAACAAGCTGTTTCCGGTCAATATCGTATTCGACAGCAACGCAGTTATGGACTGGTTCATGGGCTACATGACGCACTACGGAATGAAGCCGGAAGCAATGGACGAGTTCAAGCGTTTCCAAGCGGATGTGCTGAATACAATTTCCGGGTATAAGCTGCCTGTGATTACGCTGGACAAGTCCACGCCGCGAGAGGCAGTGTGCAAGGTGTTTGAGAACGTCAATACTGGCGGTGTTCCTCTCACGGTGTTTGAGCTTGTTACCGCAACTTATGCCACAAGAGACTTTGACCTAAGAAAAGACTGGGTGCAGTGCCGAAATACCATTTGCGGCTTTGGAGACACGCTGAGAACAGACCTGTTCGATGGAATTGATGAAACCACATTCCTGACAACGGTTTGCCTCTATACAAGCTATTTGAACAAGCAGTCTGGAAAAACGAACACTATCTCCTGCAAAAAGAAAGATGTTCTGGGTCTGCCTTATGAATCATATATAGCGAACCGCGATGCAGTGTTAGTCGGGTTCAAAATCGCAAAGGAGTTCCTTCTTCGGGATCAGTGCGTCTTCCGGCAGAGAGACTTGCCTTATACAACGCAGTTGATTCCCCTTGCAGCGATCTGTGCTGTTCTCGGAAAATCCAAATGCAACGAGCCTAACACAATCAAAACGCTTTCTCGTTGGTATTGGTGTGGAATTTTGGGTGAGATGTACGGTGGCGCTAACGAAACCCGATATGCCTACGACATCGAGGACATGGTTGAAGAGGTTAACGGGCGTCCGAATGCAATGCACACGATCAACAGCGCAGTCTTTTCTTCTACGCGGCTGCTGACCCTTCAAACTCGCTTGAGTGCTGCTTATAAGGGGATTATGGCTCTTCTCTATAAGGAGAAATGCCGTGATTTTATGAATAACACGACGATTGACATTGTGAACAGTATGCTTGAGTCTCCGGACATTCACCATATCTTCCCGGAAGCATATTGCGAGAAAATGGGCATCAAGCGCGAACGGTATAATTCCATCATTAACAAGACCCCGATTCTCCCAGCCACCAACCGCTCGATTGGCGGAAATGCGCCGAGTGAGTATCTGGGGGCAATTCTAAAGAAGGTTGATGGACTGAACGAGGATGAACTTCAAGCACGGGTAGAATCGCACTTTATCGACTATTCGGAATTGAAGGCAGATAACTTCAATGGCTACTTCATTGACAGAGCAAAGAGTCTTCTCAATCTGATTGAAAAGGCAATGAATAAGCCTGTCACTGACAGAGATGCAGAAAATACGCTGGATCAGTTTGGGGCGAGTCTGGCGTAAAAGGGAGTGACAAAACTATGGCAGGATATTTTACAGAATCAAATTACGAGAACGCTGTCTTGCAGCTTCTCAACGAAGAACTGGGCTATAACTATATCTATGGACCGGACGTGGAGCGCGATTATCACTCGCCGCTTTATGAGGATGTTCTGCTACCTTCCTTGCAGCGGATCAACAAGAGCCTGCCTATGGACGCTCTGACGGAGGCAATCTATAAGCTCAAGAACTTTGAAACCGGAACGCTTTTGCAGAAGAACATGGTCTTTATGGACTACCTCCAAAACGGAGTCCCGGTAAAATACTATGACAAGGGTGAAGAACGCTCTACCCTTGTTTACCTTGTAGACTTCAAAAATCCTGCCAGTAACGAGTTCACAGTTGCGAATCAATGGACTTTCATTGAGAACTCCGAAAAAAGACCAGATGTGATTCTCTTTGTCAATGGTCTCCCACTCGTCATTGTGGAGTTGAAGTCTCCGTCCCGCGAAGAAACCGATGCTTCCGCAGCATACCGCCAGCTCCGGAACTATATGTATGAGATCCCCTCTATGTTCATTTATAATGCGGTATGTGTCATGAGCGACTTGACCACTTCAAAAGCTGGTACAATCACGTCCGGCGAAGACCGCTTTATGGAGTGGAAAACAACAGACGGCAGCTATGAGAATACGCAACACGCATCATTTGACACATTCTTTGTAGGACTGTTTGAGAAGACCCGCTTCCTTGACATCGTGAAAAACTTCATCTGCTTTAATGTGGATGGACAGAATACTTTCAAGATACTCGCCGGGTATCATCAGTATTTCGCAGTCAAAAAGGCGATTGAGTCTACAAAACACGCAACCGTGACGGACGGTAAGGGTGGCGTCTTCTGGCATACACAGGGCAGCGGAAAATCGTTGTCTATGGTCTTCTATGCTCATTATCTGCAAGAAGCGTTAGAAAGCCCCACTATCGTTGTCATTACCGACCGTAACGATCTGGACGACCAGCTTTACGGACAATTCGCCCGCTGCAAGGACTTCCTCCGGCAAACGCCGCAGCACGCTGAGAGCCGCAAGAATCTGAAAGAACTGCTTGCAAACAGACAGGCAAACGGCATAATCTTCACGACCATGCAGAAGTTTGAAGAAAGCAACGAAGCTCTTTCGGAGCGTCGGAACATTATCGTGATGGCTGATGAAGCGCATCGTGGGCAATATGGTCTCAATGAGAAGGTTGTGGTCAAGCAGAAGGACAACGGCGAAGTCGAGGCGAAAACCGTTATCGGCACTGCCCGCATTATAAGAGACACGCTTCCTAATGCGACCTACATTGGATTCACCGGAACACCGATCTCCACAAAAGACCGCAGTACACGAGAGGTCTTCGGTGATTACATCGACATCTATGATATGACACAGGCAGTTGAAGATGGCGCGACCAGACCCGTCTACTACGAGAGCCGTGTGATTCACCTGAAACTCGACGAGAACACCCTCCATCTGATCGATAATGAGTATGACATTATGGCTGACAACGCCGATCCGTATGTCATTGAAAAGAGCAAAAAGGAACTTGGTCAGATGGAAGCAATCCTCGGTGCCGACCAGACGATCAATTCCTTGGTAAATGACATTCTTGATCATTACGAGAATTACCGTGAGAATATCCTAACCGGCAAGGCGATGATCGTTGCTTATTCGCGTCCCATAGCAATGAAGATTTATAAGCGCATTCTTGAGCTACGCCCAGCGTGGACGGAAAAGATTGCAGTGGTCATGACGCAAGGCAATAACGATCCCGAAGAATGGCGTGAGATTATCGGCAACAAAGCTCATAAGGACGATATGGCGCGGAAATTCAAAGACAACAACTCTCCGCTGAAAATCGCCATCGTCGTGGATATGTGGCTGACCGGCTTTGATGTTCCCTCCCTTGCTACGATGTATGTCTATAAGCCGATGGCTGGACACAACCTGATGCAAGCTATCGCCCGCGTCAATCGTGTCTTCAAAGATAAAGAAGGCGGTTTGGTTGTCGATTACGTCGGTATTGCGGCTGCACTGAAACAGGCAATGAACGACTATACTGCCAGAGACAAGAAGAACTATGGTGATACAGATGTAAGCAAGGCTGCATATCCGAAGTTCCTTGAAAAGCTCTCTATTTGCAGAGATTTGTTCCACGGATTCAGTTATGAGAAATTCATGACCGGAAGCGACCTCGACAGGGCGAAGCTCATCAGCGGCGGAGTGAACTTCATACTCGGCAAGAGTGTTGCAGAGTACGAGCTTCCCGACCATGAGAAGACACAGAATGTGTTTATCAAAGAAGCCCTGCTTCTCAAGCAGGCACTTTCGCTGTGCAGCAGCTTGGTAGACGAGCAAACTCGCATGGAGGCAGCTTTCTTCGAGTCCGTAAGAACAATGACCGTGCGCTTGGTTTCAGGCGGTACCGGAAAGAAGTTTACGCTTCCGGAAGTAAATGAGCGCATTAACGAGCTTTTGAAGCACAGCATCAAGAGCGAAGGTGTTATCAACCTCTTCTCCGATGTCCAGACTGAGTTTTCGTTGTTCGATCCGAAGTTTCTTGAAGAAGTGGCAAACATGAAGGAGAAGAATCTTGCAGTCGAACTCCTGAAAAAACTGATTTCCGAACAGGTCTCTGTTTACCGTCGAACAAATATTGTCAAGTCTGAAAAGTTCTCCGAAATCATTCAGAGCGCAATGAACCGCTATTTGAACGGAATGCTGACCAACGAGGAAGTCATTCAAGAATTACTCAAGCTGGCGAAAGACATTGCCGCTGCTGCCGCCGAGGGTGAAAAACTCGGATTGACAGCGGACGAGCTTGCTTTCTATGATGCCCTCACAAAGCCGCAAGCAATCAAGGACTTTTACGAGCATGACGAGCTTATTGCTATCACGAAAGAACTGACAGATTTGCTTCGCAAAAACCAGACAATAGACTGGCAAAAGAAAGAGAGCGCAAGAGCTGGAATGCGCCGCCTGGTCAAAAGGTTGCTGAAAAAACACAAATATCCGCCAGAGGGTATGGATGATGCTGTCCAGACTGTCATGAGCCAGTGTGAGATGTGGACGGACAATGTAATGACCGCTTAACTCCCCTACGAGAAAGGAGTAGATCATGGGCAATTCAGTCATGTTGAATGGAATCGAATATGCCGGAGAACAGATTGCCTACAAAGACAGCACCTATGAGCTTGTGTCAAAGGTCGCTTACCTGATCGGCGTCCCGCTTCGTATTTTCCAAAATGAACACGAGCCGCCGAAGATAGAGATATACAACCGGCTTGAACAGGATAAAAATGCCCGTATCATTCGTAATCTATGTATCATCCGCACCGCCATTGAGCGCAACTACCGGAAAATAAATGACATCATGCGGATGGAATACCGTGGGCTTCTTTCGATGC
>OMFJ01001063.1_pt1 | contig 10443 bp, 10 predicted proteins | sample 1674351 | NCBI WGS metagenome assembly OMFJ01 (sample SAMEA103958164, study PRJEB25191) | human gut metagenome | biome: human-associated habitat [ENVO:00009003]; feature: intestine environment [ENVO:2100002]; material: feces | place: Germany | collected 2013/2015
AGTCGAACCAACGGATGACACCGTCCTCAATGCCGACACAGGGACTTTCCGAAAAGTTGCTGACAGTGTAGCTTCCGTACACCCCGCCCGCATAATCCGGATGATCGAAGTTATGCCTTCCGTCACCTGCCGACTGGGCAAAAAAAGCCTCCAGCTTTTCCGCATCAACGGAGCTCAGCTCCGTATCCGCCGCCGCAAGGTTCGGGAAAACGCAGGCGAAAAGCATAATTGCACATATCGCCGCAGAGAACAGATGCTTAAAAGTCTTTTTCATGGTTTTCTCCGTTCCGAACCGAATCTCATGCAAAATGCATTAATTTTTTTCGTTCATGCACATTATATCATTTTTTCGGGGTGGTGCAACAGTTGAATCAAATATATTTTTTGTAATCGTTTTCGAATCGCCGAAGCCGCCTCACCTGAATGGAAAGTGGGGATGGGAACGCAAAGAGGGGGTGTGGAAGGCGGATGGAAGAGTGTGGAAGGGGCGCCGCTGTTGAGCAGCTGACCGCTCGCGGCACGGAGTATCAATCCCCGCAATGGGGGCAATAGGCATATCTGACCTATGTCTGCAACGACAAAATGTATCAATCCCCGCAATGGGGGGCAATAGGGTGTCGGAGCTTGCGTGTTCTTACTGTCGCTGTATCAATCCTCGCGATGGGGGGCAATAGCTCCGCCTGTATTATCGGCGTTATGTGTTTGATGAACCTGTATTTGCCGCCTTGATAGTGCATTTGTTATGTTGCTCCTTGTTTGTTTTGTAAATCGAAATTGAGTGCCGCAAGCATTTTTACGGCACTCTTTTGTTTGTGTTAGTCTGTGCTACTGCAATGTTACCCTTACCGCACATGCAGGCACACACGCTTGCGGATTCATTGCCGATATTATCAGTATCACGGCAAGTGCCATGCAGATAATCCCGATTACCACTCTTGTTCCGTTGCTCATTTTTTACCTCCAGTCCTTCTCCGTAAACTCTTCCCATGCGCTTTCCAAATCTATATCAATCCCCGCGATGGGGGGCAATAGACCAAGATTATGTTGGTCGATTCCATTATAACCGCAAGCGACAGTTGTGTCAAGCGCGGCCGCATTTAACTTGCACAAACCGCACATCACTCAAAGAAAGAATGCACCTAATTCCTAATTTCTAATTCCTAATTCCAAAAGGAGCGCCCGGGGAAAGGGCGGGCGAACCGCCCCTTCCCGTCGGACAGGAGGTTTATAAAGAAAATCCTGTCGGATTTTCCGCTTTGCTAACGCACCGATTCATCCTGTTTTGAAAGGAAGAAATTCGGTGCTTTCCCGAACCGTGTTTACATTCCGAGAGAGATCCTCATTGTAACGAGAGCATCGTTAAGGGTGATGACGCCGTCCGAACCGTAAGCATCGGCAAGAATCATCTGCGCCGGGGTCAGCTCCGCAACACCGATTGCATTGCGTGCAATGAGGAGTGCATCGGCGGTTTGGATCTCGCCGTTCATATCAACGTCGCCGAGAGCAGCATACTGCGCGGTGACGGTAATATCATGCTGAACGTTTGCAAAATCAACATCCCAACCGATGAACATCAGCATCGTGGGCTGATGGGGCTGGTTCTCGGGAACGGGTGCAGTGGGAGTTGTTCCTGGGGGAACGGTCACTTCGGTGCTCGTCCATTCACCGTTTACCATATAGTTGAAGGTGACGGTGACGTTTGAGGGCTGAGTGGGATCGTCCCAGGAGGGAACGGTGTAGCCGCCGCAAACCTGTGCCGCATCCTGAATATCGCCGATCGAAACGCTTTCGCCTGTTTCAAGGTTAACTTCGCGCAGGCCGTTTGCATCGTCTTTCCAATAAGCCGCCCAGAACATTATGCCGTTGTCATGGTCATAAACAAGGGACTGGCAGAATCCGACGCCGGGGCAGCCGGTGAAGCCGATTTCGGTAACCTGTGCGGTTTCAAGGTTTACCTCGTACAGAAGGCCGGAGGTTGCGGTAATGCCGTATGCCCTGCCCTCGGTGGTGATTGCGAATGTCCACAGGGGATCGCGATCCACGGTGTCGGGCTGTCCGATAACGGCTGCGGCACCGGTCTGCATGTTGATTTCGTAAAGATCCCAACGGCTCTGCTGAGTGTAGCCGACTGCATAGATCTTGCCGTTCGCATAGTTATATGCCATTGCGGTGATCATTGCGGTGCCGGTCTGTCCGATGATTGTGCGCTGAGTTGAACCGGGCGTGCTTGTGAAGAAATTGTTCTCACTGTCGATGCCGTATACAACGCCGTGCGCATAAGTCATTGCGTAAGTGTCAGCGGGGAATGCACCAAGCTGCTGAACGTGGGCGGAATCATCCGTAAAGAAGGAGATCAGGTTCGTTGTTTGAGTCTGGTAAGCATAAATCTTCGTATGCGGAACGGGCGCAATAACCGTTACGGTGCAGGTGTCTGTATGACCCTGGGCCGTTGTTGCGGTGATGACTGCGGTGCCCTCGTTAACGCCGCGTACAACGCCGTTTGCATCAACGGAAGCAATGCTTGCATCGGAGCTTGTAAGTGTCACGGACTGATCGAAAGCATAGTAGGGAGCGACAGTCCAGTTGAGCTGAGCGGTGAGACCCTTGCGGACGGTCACGGCATCGGGTGCGAACTCAACGCTTTCATCCGGAAGGGGTGCGCCGGCGTAAACATTTTTAACATAGCCGCGATCCTGACCTTCGGTCCACATGGTCTCCTTGTGATAAGTCCAGCTGAAGGTGTATTCACCTGCTGCTTCGGCAACATAGTTATAGGGCACAAAATCGGTGTTTTGTCCGGAGATTGCAGCAACTTCGGTTCCGTTCACGGAGAAGGTGAGGCGTTCGAAATCTTCACGGCAGCTGACAGCCCAGTCAAAGCGCATTACATCGCCCGCATTTAGCTGAACGGTGGTGGAAACGGTGCTTGTCGTGCCGACATGATCCTGGTTGCCGCTTGCGCCGCAGAGTTCATCGTTGAACACAACGGGAACCCAGGGATATTCGCCTTCGGTCACGAAATGATGCCTGTTTTCAACAAGGTTCATCGCTTCGTCAAGGGTTGCCTGCGGTTCTTCGCTGCCGCCCATATCGATAAAGCACATGCCGTTTACGTAGGTGCCGTAATCTTCGCCGATAAAGCCGCGGTATTCGCCTTCACCGGTCACGGGGTCGATTGCGAAAAGCTTGCCCCAGAAGCCGACACTGGAAGTATCGTCACCGTTCTGCATGTTGGTGTAGCAGATGTAGCACTTGCCGTCCTCGCGGTTGTAAACCATGGAGGAGGACCAGCCCTGAAGCCCGTCGGAATGGGCAAGCTGAGTGGTGCTGCCGTCCGCCGCAATGCGAACGTAGTTGCGGGTGTTGAAGTCAAGGCTCAGGAATTCGCCGTTGCCGACATAGGTAACGGGGGCAATGCAAACAACGTTTGCGGGCGTGATTGCGGAGCCGAGAGAACCGTCCTTGCGGAGCTCACGGATCTGAAGGTTGCTGTTGACAATGTAGAAAGTGTCGTGTTCCCAGTCATAGGTCATTGAATTCGCAGTGTCGGAAATGCTGCCGATAAGCGTGGATTCAAAGGTTTCGGGGTTTACGGAATAGAAATTGTTTTCGATATCCAAGCCGTAAATAAGTTCGCCGTCGTATGCAGCTTCATAGAATTCAACGCCGCCGCGGGAAAGCTCGGTGAAGCTGCCTGCGGGATCCTCGGTGTTGAAAGTTACCCATGCCGCATAGGGCAGGTAGCTGCCGTCCGACGTGTACTTGTTGCGGGCATATGCCAGAATCGTCTGACCGCCGCGCGATGCAGCCTTTGTTGAATCATCGGACTTTTTGCCGATATTCAGCGGCATTCCCGAATAGTTTCCTCCGAGAGACTTTGCGGGATAGTCATCATTTCCGCAATAGCGGGTCGTTTCGCTGCTGTCGGTTGCTGCACCTTCAGCCGTTGCGGTCAAGGGATTAAATGCCGCACAGGTAAGGAGCATTGCAATTGCGAGCATTGCTGCAAGCAGCTTCTTCATTGTTTTCATATTCTTCCTCCATGTTTGTTGTTGCAGGGCGTAAGCTTTGTTCGGTGAAAATGTACGGAAACAACCTTCCGCCTCTGTATATTCAGTATCATAGCACGAAAATCGCCTGTAGTCAATAGTCATCGCATGCTTTATTCCATAAATATGTTAAACATTGCCTTTTGCTATTGACAACCGGCAAAAAAAATTGCATACTAATAATCGTCCGTTGGTTTCGTTTTTTCGCAAAACAGGCAGACGGTCAATGTTTTTTGCCGAACGGCAGCAGGTTGTTCGGTTTTTTCGATAATATTCAATAATGATTCAAAGTTGCTGTCCGACGAACGATCCGGCAAACGCACGGAAAAATCTGCCGTTTTCCGAAACGTGTCTGCCGAAAGCACGGCTGCTCAGTGATCCTTTGACAGATAAGATCGACAAGTCGGGAGGTTTTTGTTATGAACGCTTATGCCGTCGTGAATCCGCTGCTTGAGGCAATCTATTATTTTAAAATGAAAGCAAACGGTGAAACCCAGGCTCAGGTGCTTGACCGTGTGCTGAAAAAGCGCATCACCACTGCGGGCGAGGTAACCGATTTTTTCGGGCCCGCATTTGAGCTTGAAAAACTTCTTGATGAGGGCATTGTTCTGCCCGAACGAATTTCGGAGTTTTTCGGCTATTTTAAATTCACGGACGGGAGCGACGCCACGAGCACCTGCCCTGCAATACTCGTCTTTTTGAACTCGTTCCGCCGAAGTTTCACAAGTTTGGATGAAGTAAAATCCGCCATGCTTGCCCAAACGGATGAGCAAAGGCTCTCCGGCATCATGAAAGAGCTTACCACATTCAATGTTTCGCTGAATGATTTCGAACCGACTCTCGACGGGCTGCTTGAACTTCTCGAACAGCTTCCGCTGACGGAGGAATCCCGTTGGCGAATAATAAAGATTTATAAACATTACAACGAATATGTCTGCGATATTTGCGAAACCGTCCGCCCCGCCGTAAAGCTGATTGCGGACAATTCCGCGGTTTATTCGGATGTTCTTCGGAATTTCAGCCGCGATTATGCGGATATTACCGATATTTTAAAATATATTTGCGGCAGGTTTCATATTGACTTCATAACAGGCAGGGGCGTTGTTTATCCGCTGATAATCGGCAACGGGAACTTCTTCACCGTTGCCGACCCCGCCGATTCGGAATTTATGGCATATTACGTCGGCGTCGGCGTCCGTCCGATGATGCATGTTCCCTATCGCGAAAGGCTTTCCATCGACTGCGACGAGATTCTGCGCACGCTTGCCGACAAAAACCGCATGAAAATAATGCAGCAGCTGAGTGCGGGAAAATCCTACGGGCAGGAGCTTGCCGACATGCTCGGACTTTCACCCAACACCGTATCGCACCACATGAACAAACTGCAAAAAAGCGGGCTCACGACCTCAACACTTGAGGGCTGCAAGGTCTATTACAAAACAAACGAAGAAGTTGTGGATGAATTCATCCGCCGTCTTGCAGAAAAGTTGAAAACAAAGGACGGACAGTGAGCGGTCCCCGCGGAGCGTATGCGGCGCGGATCAAAATTTTTTCGGAGAATAATTATTAATGAAATTTGCTGTTATAAATCCAATACTCGAAGCAATAAAGTATTTTTACTTGAAAGCGAACAACACCTGCATCCGGCAGAAAATCGATAATATCATTCGAAACCGCGAAGTGACGGCGGAACAGGCAGAGGCGATAATGCACCCCGCAATGGTGTTGGAAAGATTTCTCGACGAAAACATTGTTATGCCGTCATGCGCAGAAGAGCTTTTCGGCGATATTCCGTGCATCGAAGGCGCGGACAGCCTTAACACATGCATCGCCGCTCTTCTGACCGACAGGGCATTGAGAAGCGAGATACGAAATATTGACGAGGCTGAGCAATTGCTGCTCTCGCAGACACAGCCGCAGGCAATCAGCAACATAACAATTAACCTGACTTCGGCCAATATCCATGCCGCTGCGGAAGCCCATTCCTACAACGGCCTGCTTTCCGTGCTGGAGGGTCTGCCGCTCACAAACGATTCTCGGTGGAAGATCCTTTTCGTTCTTCAGCACTATGAGCAATATGTGCGCTTGATTTGCAACTCTCTGCGTTCCGCAGTCGGGCTTATTGAAGCAAACCCGCAGCTTTATGCATATGCGTTGAAGGATTTTGAACATGATTACTCCGATATTTCGGATATAATTGAAGTGATTGAGGATGAAAACGGCGTTGACACCGACTCAAAAGACGGAAGGGTTTATCCGACCGTTATCGGGAGCAACAGTTTCACCGTTCACACCGGCGAATCCGACGGCACCCGCACCGTTTATTATGTCGGGCTCGGTGTTCGCGCCATCGGCAGGCTTCCGCTGCGCGGCATCGAAAAAATGGATTACGACGAAGCGTTTCGAATCCTTGCTGACAAAAACCGAATGAAAATCATGCAGCTGCTTTGCGGCGAACAGGCTTACGGGCTTGAGCTTGCGGAAAAACTGAAGCTTTCACCGAACACGATTTCACATCACATGAGCAAGCTGCAAAAATGCGGATTGGTTATTTCGTCCTTTGAGGGCAACCGGGTTTATTACAGGGCAAACAAAGCGGCGGTTGATGAGTTCATCCGTATGCTTTCGAAAAAACTTCGTGTGAAATAATCCTCTGTTCGGTTCGGCAGCGGAATCAAATCATCAATAATGTCATTGATTTCGGGTTCCGTATAATCACGGTACGGTTCAATTTTTCCCGCAAGGTAATAAAGAGCCGAAAGCTTCTTTTTGTTTTTTGCGGGAATCGCCGTCAGCCGAAGATTCTCATCAAGGAACGGTTTCAAATCCGGCAGAATGTTATCTTCATATTGAACTGCCATTTTCATCTCCCTCTGTTTGCCGCTTTTGCTGCCGTGTTTTGCAAATCGCGGCGCAAACCGCGTCCCGACGGCTCCAAAACACGTACCGAAAGCGCACAAACATTTCAAAAGTTGCGAAAGCACGGCAAATATGATAAAATAGGTGCAGGGAAATCATCGACAGCTGCCGAAGCAATTCACGGACGTTTGCAAAGGCTGCCGCCGATTCCGCAATATGACAAAAAAAGGAAAAACGGAATACTATGAACAACGGCAGGAAAACAATCATCAAGATCCAGGCGATTCTCTTTGCAGTTCTTTTTGCAGCCTTTGCTTTTGCCGGCTGTAAAAACAACGACAACAGCAAAGCGGATGAAAACGGATTCACGGCCGAACAGCGCACCGTGCTGTGTGATGCGGCAAGGGCATTCTATTTGTTGGAATTTGACTACAACTCAAAGGATAACGCAATATCCTTCCGTCAGCTTGAGGAATTTGCCTTCTATGTTTATGCCTACGGCGACAGTCTTGAAACAACCGCTGCCGACAACAGCGGCTATCGCTCCGTTGACGGTCAAAAAGTTGACGATATCGTAAAAATGCTTTTCGGAGTCAAGCTCGGAACGCGTTCTTCCCGCCCGTCAACAAAGCTCAATTTCTACTACCGTGACGGTAAATATTATTTCATGGTCGGCAAAGACCTTGACATTGCGGCTGAAATCGTCGGCGTTGAATCGGACGATGAGGGCAATCGGGTCGTTACGGTTCAGCTCACCGAAAACGGTGCTTACGCCGGAAAAATCGAGCTTACGGCTGCAAGTGCGGACAGCGAAAACAGCATGCGGATAACCGCATGCAAATCCTACAGATCCAAATGAGCTTTCCGCGCCGCACGGCGGAACGGAGTTTAACGGCCTTACCGAAATTTTACCAAATATAACCAACGACTGTATAACTAACGACTGATAATCTACGAAAGAGGCACTGAAATGGGAAAGATGAGAATGCTGTCCAACGTCATCAATCATGCATCAAACCAAGTGGAGGGTTTTTGCTTCATTAAAAGCCTTCAGCTTAAGGTGAACGTGAAAGGTGCGGAATATCTTGATATTATGCTTGCGGATGCGGACGGGGAAATCAACGCAAAGCTTTGGGACTATCAAAGCGCCGTCCACGGAATGTATTCCGCCGGAGAGGTCATCAAGGTTCGCGGAACAATAAACCTGTATAAAGACACGGAACAGCTCAAAATCGACCGAATCCGCCACATAACGGAAGCCGATCATGTTGATATGTCCTCAATCGTTGCTTCCGCACCGATAGACGGCGAAAAAATATTTGACAGCTTATTCGAATTTGCGGGTGGTTTTGCCGATGCCGACATTGCAAAGCTCACGCAGTATCTTCTTACGGAGAACCGCGAACGTATGCTGTACTATCCCGCCGCGCTGAAGCTGCATCATGCACACAGGGGCGGGCTTATGTACCACACTTCAACCATGCTCGACACGGCAAAGCAGGTCGTTTCGGTTTACGGCGCAATTTATCCGGAGCTTTGCAGCGACCTTGTTTACGCAGGCGTCATTTTGCATGACATTGCAAAAACACAGGAGCTTGAAGTCGGCACCGTCGGGCTTGCAACGGCGTACACAACGGAGGGGCAGCTTCTCGGACATATTTCAATGGGCATGGCAATGATAAACAATGCGGCAAAAAAGCTCAATATCCCGCGGGAAACCGCAATGCTGCTCGAACATATCATGCTTTCACACCACGGAGTTCCCGAATACGGTTCCCCGCAGATGCCGATGTTCCCCGAGGCTGAGATCGTTTCCGCAATCGACACGCTTGACGCGCGGCTGTTTGAAATGTTTGATGCCCTTTCGGCGGTGAACACCGGAGAATTCACGGACAGGCAGTGGGCGCTTGACAACAGGCGGCTTTACCGCCACGGGCACAAGTTCTCCAAGGAATCCGGCGGATTCCAAAGCGGCGCAGGCACGGCCGACGGGCAGCCCGCGGCAGCGGCCGAGGATGACAGCCTTGCAGCAAAACTGAGCAGCCTTGCGGGCAAATTCAACTCGATGAAGTCATGACCGAAATTCGGGCATTCCGAATAAAGGCAATCAACCGAAAAGAAAACGAAAGGAAGCTTTTGCCTTTGCAAAAGCCACGGCAATAATTATGAAAATTATCACAACAGGTGTTGCGGGAACGATGGAATCAAGCGATATTATCGTTCGAATCGAGCCGAAGGAAACGAGCGGAATCGAACTGTCTCTCGAGAGCGATGTTAAACAGCAATACGGCGACAGGATCGAGCAGGTCATCCGCGAAACTCTTGCCGCAATGGGCGTTGAAAGCGCATACGTAAGCGCAGTTGACAAGGGCGCATTGGATTGCACCGTTGAAGCGCGCACGCAGGCAGCGGCTTACCGTGCGGCAAACAGCACCGATTATAAATTTACGGAATAAGCGCATTGCGCATTTGGTTTTCAAAACATTATCCGAGCGGCGGAAAGGAGCATTACCGTGAGTTTTTCGATGATGACAATACCGAACATAAGCGGAACAAGGCTTGAAAGCCTTTGTGAATTTCTTTCTGCCGCAGGGCTTACCTATGAAGGCGGAGCCGAATACACCGTGCTGCTGCTTGACGATGAGACCGATGCCGTAGTCGGCACCGGCTCACTCTGCGGCAACGTGCTGAAATACATTGCCGTGTCCGAAGCCATGCAGGGCGAAGGGGGCGCGGCAAGCATAGTTTCCGAACTTGTGCGCCATGCATACACATGCGGACGGCGAAAGCTCTTCCTTTTCACAAAGCCGCAGAACGAATACCTGTTCCGCAGCCTTGGCTTTTTCCGCCTTGCAGCGACCGATGGCGCGGTTTATATGGAAAACAGCCGAAGCGGGTTGAAGAACTACCTTGACTCACTTGAAAAAGGGCGGGGGGTTCAGGGTGCGATCGTTGCCAACTGCAACCCCTTCACCCTCGGGCACAAATATCTGATGGAAACGGCGGCGGCGCAGGTTGATTCCCTTCACGTTTTCATCCTCAGCGAAAACAGCGCTGAAAATGCGGAATTCTCCGCCGAAGCAAGGTTCGAACTCGTCAAAAGAGGCACGAAACACATAAAGAATCTTCTCCTGCACCGGAGCGGGGACTATATCATTTCGCACTCAACCTTCCCGACGTACTTTATAAAAGACAAAGCCGATGCCGGGCGCATCAATGCCGATCTTGATCTGACGCTTTTCGGCTCCGCAATTGCTCCCGCTCTCGGCATAACAAAACGTTTTGTCGGCACGGAGCCGTTTTGCGCCGTGACACGCGCATATAACGAACGCATGAAACAGATTCTGCCGAAATACGGAGTCGAAGTCATTGAAATACCCCGAATCGGCGGAATCAGCGCAAGCCTTGTTCGAAAGGCAATGGCCGAGGGCAATTTGGAGCTTGTGTCAAAAATCGTGCCGGAAACAACCATGGAATACATAAGAGCCGAGAATTAGGAGCCGGAAATCAGAAGTCATCGGAAGTCATGAGTCAG
>OMFJ01001072.1_pt1 | contig 10395 bp, 10 predicted proteins | sample 1674351 | NCBI WGS metagenome assembly OMFJ01 (sample SAMEA103958164, study PRJEB25191) | human gut metagenome | biome: human-associated habitat [ENVO:00009003]; feature: intestine environment [ENVO:2100002]; material: feces | place: Germany | collected 2013/2015
CTGAAGAAGTATCTCAATCTCCTTTTTTCCTTCTTCCATTTCTCCATTTTCAAGATAACCATAAATGCCCGACAATTCATTTTTTATATCATGCCTGATTCTTCGGATTTCCTGCTGATGTTGTTCTAATTCCCTGTAATGGGCTGATTCGTATTCCAGTTCTTTTAACTGATTCCGGATCATTTCCTCTTCCCTGAAATAAACTTCCTGCCTGCGGAAAAGCACATATAATACAACATTGATAATCAAAATAAACAGGATCAGCATCACTTCCATCCACACATTGATCTGCTCTCTTGCAAACTGATCCTCTGTCACAATTACAAGCAGAACCGCACTAAGTGACGGGATGACCAGCAGTTGCCCCTGTATATCCCTTTTCTCTGTATTTCTCTTTTTTCTTGACAGCAGATAGAAGAAAATTGTTGCAATAACCCGGATTTCTCTGGAATATCTCTTTCCCAGCAGGATCACTGCCTCCTCCTGATTTCCCATATCACTGATCCGGATATCATATGCTCTTGACAGTCCCACAGCCACAACACCTTCAGCTAAAAATGCAAAGACTAAATAGAGCAGTCCAGCCAGAATTTTCCTCTTCACCCCACCCTCAAAAAAGGATAAAAGAATGAACAGTTCTATCACTGCAATCAATATATTTATATTCGCATCCTGAAAGTAATGATTTCCGATTGTTCCAACTTCCGAAACTCCAATCAGAACCAACCAGTCCAGCACCTTTCCAAACCTTACTTTTCTTTTTAAAAAGCACGATACGAATAAATAGGTCTGTATCACCTCAATTATTGGTATTATCATATCATTCCCACTCTCATCTTCGCATTTCCAGGCAATAATTCTGAAATGCCCTGTTAAACTGATCTTTATATTTCCTTGTCACCGGAATTTCTTTTCCTGACTCCATCGTGATCGTATCTTTCCGCACACTTCGTATTTTCTCAAGGTTAATGATAAAAGAAGCATGAACTCTCACAAGCAGACTGCCTTTAAATTCGTGTTCCAGGTCATTGAGCCGCACATAAAATTCACCGCTGCCTCGCCTGCTGCAGATCCGCACTTTTCTTTTTTCACTTTCTATGTACTCAATCTCCTCGTGATAAAAGATCTCCACTCCTGACTGATTTTTTAAAGCAATCCGGTTTCTTTTTTTTGACAGATACCGGAAAGAACGCAATAATGCCTGTCTTACTTCCACCTCATCCAATGGTTTCACCAAATAATCCAGTGCCGATACCTGAAATGCCTTACGGATCATTTCTTTATAATTTGTTGCAAAAAGGATCACTGCATGGTCGTCTTTCTCCCTGATCTTTTCCGCCAGTTCCATTCCCGTCATCTGACCAAGCTGAATATCCAGCAGATAAAGATCATAAAAAGGATTTCCTTTTTCCAGTAATTCTTCTGCCGATGAAAATACTTCGCAACTCCCATTGATCCCGGCTTCTTCCATGCACTCACATACCTGCTTTTCTAAAAAAAGCTGAAGTGCCTCTTCATCTTCACAGACCGCTGCCTTCAACTTTCCACTCCCCCATCCCTTATAAACTCGTTCTAAATAATTGACCCTCACCAGGCTCAGCTTTCAACCGTCGGACGTTACCGCCCGTCTGCACTCTTCAATCCAGATAATCGATCTTCACCAGTGTCAGCCCCTGCGGCGGCACGGTCATTCCCGCTGCCTGCCGGTCTTTTGCCTCCAGCATCGCCGGGATCTCTTCCGGATCGATCAGTCCTCTTCCGACTCCGATCAGTGTTCCGGCAAGGATACGCACCATATTGTAAAGGAATCCGTTTCCTCTGACCCGGAATGTGAGCACATTTTCTTCCCGGATCACTTCCAGCCGGTATATGGTGCGGACTGTATCTTCTATATGCGTATGCACATTACAGAAGCTTTTAAAGTCATGCTCCCCTTCCAGATATCCCGCTGCCTTTCTCATTTTCTCCAAATCCAGCGGAAAAGAGACGAAATAAGTATCTCTTCTCCTCATCGGATCGGGGAGTTTTTGGTTCAGTACCCGGTATTCATAGGTCTTTTCTGTATTGCAGTGTCTTGGATGCCAGTCTGCCGCCACCTCGCAGGAATCAACTACTACGATATCTTCCGGGAGCAACGCATTCACAGCATAAAGAAACCGTTCCGGTGGAATGGAAGATTCTGTATCAAATACTGCCACATTTCCTCTCGCGTGAACTCCTGCATCCGTCCGGCTCGCCCCGATCACCTTTACTGTCTGCCCGGTCAGCTGAGTCAGTACCGTATTCAGTTCTCCTTCTATCGTTGCCACATTATTTTGGACCTGCCAGCCACAGTAATCGGTTCCGTCATAGGCAACTGTCAGTCTGATTCGTTTCATTCTTTTCCTGTCCTCTTTTTCTATTATCTGATTATCAAAAAATCCATATCTTAAATGGAATATATCTTCCTGCACCTACAATCGCCACTAAATACAGCAGTGTGATCAGATAAGCAACTCTGTCGTTTCTATGATACTGCAATGGTTTCATCTTTGTTCTTCCATCCCCGCCATGGTAACATCTTGCTTCCATTGCCATTGCAAGATCATTCGCCCGTCGGAATGCAGATACGAACAGTGGCACAAGGATCGGGATCATTGCCTTTGCCCTTTGCAGGATATTTCCCGATTCAAAATCTGCCCCTCTTGCGATCTGTGCTTTCATGATCTTATCCGTCTCTTCCAAAAGGATTGGAATAAAGCGGAGAGCGATCGACATCATCATTGCGATCTCATGTACCGGAACATGAACCCGGTTCAGCGGATGAAGCAGCTTTTCGATTCCGTCTGTCAGGCTGTTCGGAGTGGTCGTAAATGTCATGATGGAAGATCCCATCACCAGAAAGATCAGTCTCACCGTCATAAAAACGCATGTCCGCAGACCGCCCTCCGTGATCGTAAGGATTCCATAATGAAAGAGGATATTTCCACTCCTCGTAAGGAACAGGTTCATCAGCACCGTAAAAAGCAGCAGGATCACGATGGGTTTCAGTCCTCTGACAATAAATTTTACCGGTACTTTTGAAAGCCGGATCACCATTGCAAGAAATGCAAATGCAACTACATATCCTAAAATACTGTTCTGTAAAAATAAGGAAACCAGAAATGCCAGCGTGCAGACGATCTTCACCCGTGGATCTAACCTATGTACCTGACTCTGTGCCGGATAATATTGTCCTATTGTAATGTCACGGATCATGCCTGCACCTCTCTTTCTGCCTCTGGGGTCTGCTTCAGGCATTTCATGATCTCATCTGCGGCTTCTTCTACCGTTGCCGCATCTGCTGACACTTCAAATCCCTTTTCTTTCAGATCATGCATCACGTAAGTTACCTGTGGTGCAGCAAGACCGACTGCCTCAAGTTCTTTATAATGCCGGAAGACTTCCTGCGGTGTTCCGTCCAGCATTTTTTCCCCCTGGTTCATCACGATCAGACGGTCTACATATTTTGCCACATCTTCCATGCTGTGGGATACCAGAACTACTGTCATCCCGGTCTTTTCGTGAAGCTGTGCCACCTGATCCAGAATCTCGTCCCTTCCCTTCGGGTCAAGTCCCGCAGTTGGCTCATCCAGTACAAGTACCTTTGGATGCATGGCAAGAATCCCTGCGATCGCCACACGCCTTTTCTGCCCTCCTGAGAGTTCAAATGGAGACTGATGATAATATTTCTCCGGGAATCCGACTAACTGCAATGCCTCTTTTGCCTGTGCCTCACATTCTTCTTTTGAAAGCCCCTGATTCTTCGGACCAAAGCAGACATCACTTAATACATCCACTTCAAATAACTGATATTCAGGATACTGGAACACCAGTCCGACCTGCGTGCGGAGCTGCTTCATATCGTATCCTTCTTCATAAATATTTTTTCCTTCATAGAGCAGCCTTCCTGAGGTTGCTTTCATCAATCCGTTCAGATGCTGGATCAGAGTGGATTTTCCTGAACCGGTATGTCCAATAATCCCGACAAACTGTCCCTGTGGAATCTCAAGACTGACATCTTTCAATGCGTGCTTCTCGTAAGCGGTTCCCGGATTGTATACATAACTGAGATGTTCTAACGTAATCGACATAATGCTTCTACCAGTTCTTCCCTTCTTAAAATTCCTTTTGGCAGATCCACTCCACGGTGGATCAGCTCATCTGCCAGCATCGTAACCTGTGGTACATCCATCCGGTATTTTTTCAGTTCATCAACCCGGCTGAAAATTTCCCGTGGTGTGCCATGCATAACGATCCGACCATCATCCATGACAAAGACCTGATCTGCATCCACCACTTCTTCCATATAATGAGTGATCAGGATCACAGTCACATTTTTTTCTCTCCGAAGCTTTTCCACTGCAGAGATTACTTCTTTTCTTCCATTTGGATCCAGCATGGCAGTCGGCTCATCCAGTACAATGCATTTTGGCTCCATTGCGATCACTCCTGCGATCGCCACTCTCTGCTTCTGACCGCCCGAAAGCTTATTGGGAGAATCTTTTCTCCGATCCAGCATCCCGACAGCACGCAGACTGTCCTCTACTCTTTTCCATATCTCTTTTGTCGGAACTCCGAGATTTTCCGGTCCGAATCCGACATCCTCTTCTACCACGCTGGCAATGATCTGGTTGTCCGGATTCTGAAATACCATGCCGGCAGACTGACGGATATCCCAGAGATGTTTTTCATCGGAGGTGTCCATTCCATCTACCCACATTTCGCCGCCGGAAGGTTCTAAGATCGCATTCATATGCTTTGCCAACGTGGACTTTCCGGAACCGTTGTGACCTAAAATTGCCACAAACTGTCCCTTTTCGATTTCAATATCCATGCCGTCCAATGCAGTCTGAATAGACTCCACCTGATTGTCCTCATCCCGGTGTATATATTCATGTACTAATTTTTCTGCTTTAATAATCTTCATCCTATGCACCAGATTATGCCTTTCCTGCTGATTTATACATTCTCCCAATGAAGTCTGTGTAAATCTCCTTCTAACTTCATGTGGTCAAACTGATTCTGCCTGAGGGCTTCGTACAACACAATTGCTACGGAATTAGAGAGATTCAAAGAACGTGTCTCTCCGATCATCGGAATACGCACGCACTCCTCCGGATGTTCTACCAATATCTCCTCCGGGATTCCCGCACTCTCCTTGCCGAACATAATATAACAGTCCGGTTCGTAAGATGCTTCCGAATAAATCTTCTTGGCCTTCGTCGTTGCCATATATATCTTAGCTCCCGGATTTCTCTGCAAAAAATCCTCGTAGTTTACATAACGTTCCACTTCTAATTGCGACCAGTAATCCATACCGGCACGTTTTAACGCCTTTTCACTTAAAGAAAAACCCAGCGGTTCGATCAGATGCAGTTTTGTTCCTGTTGCCACACAGGTTCTTCCGATGTTTCCGGTATTTGCCGGAATCTCCGGCTCATATAATACGATATTGAGCTTAGCCATTCTTTTTTTCCTCTCGCAAATGTGCAATGAAATGCTCTAAACGCTCTAATGCCATCTTCAGATTGTCCAGTGAATACGCATAGGAGATCCGAAGGAATCCCTCGCCGCAGGCACCGAATGCCGTTCCCGGAACAACCGCAACCTTCTCTTCCCGTAAGAATCGGTTTGCAAACTCTTCCGATGTCATACCGAACTCCTGAATACTGGGGAAAATGTAAAATGCTCCAAACGGTTCAAAGCACTGTAAGCCCATCTCCTTAAAACGATGCACTAAATAGCGTCTTCTTTCGTTGTATTCTTCACGCATCTTCATCACATCATCGTCACCGTTACGCAGTGCGGAAATGGCTGCATACTGGCTTGTCGTCGGTGCGCACATAATGGCAAACTGATGGATTTTTAACATCTGCTCTAATATTTCTGCCGGAGCACAGGCATAACCTAAACGCCAGCCTGTCATTGCATATGCTTTAGAAAAACCGTTGATCAGTACGGTTCTCTCTTTCATTCCCGGAAGAGATGCGATCGACACATGTTCTCCACAGTAAGTAAGCTCTGCATAGATCTCATCACTTAAAACAAAGATGTCATGCTCTTTGATCACTTCTGCAATCTCTTCTAAATCTTTTTTCTCCATGACTGCTCCGGTCGGATTGTTCGGGAATGGCAGCACCAACAGCTTTGTCTTTGGTGTAATTGCTGCTTCTAACTCTTCCTTTGTCAGACGGAATTCATTTTCTTCCTTTAATTCGATAACGACCGGTGTTCCATTTGCTAAGATGGCACATGGTTCGTAAGATACATAGCTTGGCTGCGGGATCAGTACTTCATCTCCCGGATCTAACATGGCACGCATGGCAATATCAATTGCCTCACTGCCTCCTACCGTGACCATGATCTCTTTTTTGTAGTCATAGGTAATATTGCATTTGCGATATATGTATTTTGCAATTTCCTGCTTTAACTCTTTTAAACCTGCATTGGATGTGTAAAAGGTTCTTCCTTTTTCTAAAGAAAAAATTCCCTCATCACGAATATGCCACGGTGTATCAAAATCCGGTTCTCCTACACCGAGAGAAATGGCATCTTCCATTTCATTTACGATGTCAAAAAATTTACGGATACCGGATGGTTCTATTTCAACAATTCTTTTGGATAATGGATTTCTCATGGTATCATCAAAATCCTTTCATCTTTTTTCGGCTCAGCCATAATAGTTCCGTGATCTTTGTATTTTTTCAAAATAAAGTTTGTTTTTGTGCTCAATACAGAATCTAAGGTAGAGAGTTTATCGGATACGAACTGTGCGATCTCACGCAGTGTCTTTCCCTCTAAAATGACCATAAAGTCAAAACCGCCGGAGATCAGATATACTGCATTTACTTCCGGATAATTATAGATTCTCTCTGCTACTTTATCAAATCCCATGTCTCTTTGCGGTGTTACACGCACCTCGATCATGGCTGTTACTTTTTCAATTCCTGTCTTTTCCCAGTTGATCAGCGTATGGTAACCGCAGATGATGTGTTCTGCTTCCATTGCCTCTAACTCATTGACTACATCTACTTCATTTACGCCGAGCATGATTGCAAGTTCTTTCAAATCCACACGGCTGTTTTTTTCAATAAACGTTAAAATCTTTTCACGCATGATGGTCCTCCAACCTCTCTATTTACTCAATGCTTTATATAATTCATCTGTTTTCGGCGGCTCTAAAAATCTGCGTTCTTCTTCATTCAAAAGCACACGGTCATTACTGTCTGTCGCTTTTCCAATGACAACTGCCGGAATGCCTGCTTTTTCTAATTCCATGACCAGTCCGTTTCCATCCTCGGCTGCCATCAGCATAGAACCGCTTGAGATCAGTTCATAAGGATTTATGCCGAAAAATTCACAGATTTCTACTGTTTCCTGCTTTAACGGAATCTTCTTTAGATCAATTTCCAGTCCGACGCCGGATGCCTCTGCAATCTCCCAAAGTGCGCCAAATATACCGCCCTCTGTCACATCATGCATAGCAGCAACGCCAGACTTAACGGCGGTCGCGGCCTCCGACAGAACCGATATGTAACGGTCAAGTTCTTTCGCTTTATCGATAAACGGCTGGGAATAACGCTCCCGTAACACCGCCTCTTTTTCCTTTGCTAAAATAGCAGTTCCTTCAATACCGATCCATTTTGTGACAATGATATCCATACCCGGTTTCACACCCGCGGTAGAGATGACTCTGCCTTCTTTCGCTTTTCCGACACCGGTCACGGAGATTACGATCTGGTTGACCACTTTGGTAACTTCTGTGTGTCCACCCATGACCTGAATGTGATTTTTTTCACAGGCTTCTTCTACCTGCGCCATCACTGTCTTTAAATCTTTTTCTTCGGCGTTCTCTGGAAGCAGGACAGTTAACATAATTCCTATCGGTTCTGCTCCGGTGCTCGCTAAATCATTCACGGTGATCTGTACCGCCAAAGCTCCGATATCCTGTGCCGCTCCGGTAATCGGGTCGGTAGAAATGACAAAAACTTCGTCCTCTGCTAATTTCATGGCAGCACAGTCCTCGCCTACACCGGCTCCTAAAAGCACTTCTTCCCGTATTGTATGCAGTTGTTTGAAAACGGAACGCTTTAACACGTTTTCCGGAACTTTTCCAACTTTCATCCTGATCTTCCGCCTGTTCTTATTTATAGTTCAAGGCTGTCTCATTACTGAGGCAGCCTCCGTGGATTCTATAGAGCTGTTTTAATCATTGCTTTCCTTATTATTCTCTTCTTCCTTGGTATTGTCCTGTTTGTCATCTTTTTTATTATCGGAATCCTTCTTGTCATCCTTGTTGCTATCCTCTTCCGGCTGGCTTGGCTGCTCCGGCTGTGCCGGTTCTGCAGGCTGTGCTGCTGCTGCCGCTGCCGCTGCTTCTGCTGCCTGCTGTGCCGCTGCCGCATCACGGGCTGCCGTACAGTTTGCTGCCGCTGCTGCCTGAATGGTTGCCTCATCCTGTGTTCCGATCGCTGCCATAACAGCATTGATCGCATCCTGACTGTCAGAAGCAGTACCTACTCTGACGATCTTCGGTGATGCCTGATAATTAGAAGTGTTAAATACTTCCCTGCTCTCTTCTTTTCCATTTACTTTTACAACTTTCCACAGTTTGGCTTTTTTACCGATATGTGCAGACTGCTGTGTGGAAATGGTACCGATCTGTAAGGTTCCGTCAGCAACATATTTTACACCCGGATCTGTTTCACCGGTGGTCTCGCTGACAAATTCAACCTCACGGTTTGCATCTCTTGTCTCTTTTCCATAGACATTAAAGTGGATGATACCGCCGTCGGTATAACCCTCGATATATACCGGATATTTTGTGGAATTCTTAAATTTCAGATCCTTGTATTCACCTGAAATTGCTGCATCCATAGATGGCTCTACATAACTTACGATCATGGAATGCGCAGATCTTTCGGTAATCTCAAGTTCTGCACGGATCACTGCATTATATAAAGTTGTAGACACCTGGCAGATTCCTCCACCATAGGTCTCAACGGTTGTTCCATTCTCATAGGAGCCTGCTAACTCATATCCGTTCTCTGCATTAAACGGAACGACTGCATCATGTACGGAAAATTCTTCGCCCGGATAGATGATGCTTCCATTGATCTTGCTTGCTCCATTACGCACATTTTTTGCACGTCCTGCTGATGAGGAACTGAAGTTTGTGCTGTAACCGCCAAGCAAATCTTTGACTTCTGCTAACTCTTCTTCGGAACCGCGCGGCTCTACGAGTTTTGCACTCAGTTCAATAGAGGCTGCTTTTCCATCCCACTGATTCTGCATATGTGATGCGATCTGTTCAATGGATTTCTCTGCGTTTACTTTAATTCCTTCATGTCCTTTTACAAAGGTAAACTGTCCGTTCTCACGGGTCAGTCCGTTATCCTGTGCTTCCTGATCTAACTCTTTTGCATGCTCTTTTAACAAAGCTGCTGTCTTGCTTTCGTCAATGGCATAGGAAAGCACAAAGACTTTGTCGCCTTTTTCTAAATCTTTCTTTTCTTTATATCTTGCGATCGGATTTCCGGTTCTTCCAAGGTTTACTGCTTTTTCAGCCAACTCCGGGTTTCCCCAGGTAACACCTAAATCCTTTGCTGTTACTTCTATACTGTTCTCACCGGCTTTTAATGTGATTGCCGTATCCTGCAGACTCTCAATGTAATCCTCTACTGCGGCAGTTGCTTCTTCCTCTGTCATTCCTGCCACGGAAACATCTCCGATATAAACACGGTCTGCGATGACACGATTCTCATCTTCTTCCGCTTTGACACCCATATGGATTCCTGCTGCCACTAACACAAATGCTGCTGCAAACAAAAACCATCTTTTTTTAATATTTCTCATTCTGTTACCCCTTTAATACAGCCGCCTCTGATATCATTTTATCCGAAAGTCGGCTTTCTATGCTGGTTTTCTATGTTCTCAAACGTTCGTTTTCTATTGTATCATAAAAATCTGTTTTTTCAAGATGCAGAACGCCTAATTAATTTGACACCCATCCTCTGTTTTAGTATATTATGTCCTAGAATGCTGCAAGTAATAAAGAAAGAAGCATAGATGCCACTAAGATGATCACGATCACGCTGGCGATGATGCGGTTTCTTTTAGAATTACGGTAGTTCATATTTTTCACCTCACTTTATGATTATGGAAAGGAGACACACAATGGTCCCTGTTGTTCTAATTACTTTTATATTATTTTTAGCATATTACGCTTATCGGCGTAAACAGATTGACAAAGTCAATACACAAAAAGAATCTGATTTCTGGCAGCGTGAAAACGATGCAAACAGTACACGCAAACAGGATATCACAAATTTAGATTACATCCAAATTCCTGTTGATACTTTTCCTATCGGTGCT
>OMFJ01001083.1_pt1 | contig 10319 bp, 5 predicted proteins | sample 1674351 | NCBI WGS metagenome assembly OMFJ01 (sample SAMEA103958164, study PRJEB25191) | human gut metagenome | biome: human-associated habitat [ENVO:00009003]; feature: intestine environment [ENVO:2100002]; material: feces | place: Germany | collected 2013/2015
GCTGTCAAGTCCCTTGTCCTGATCCCTTTGGTTGTCTCCCTCTTTCATATTGACAAGTGTACCCACTCGAATAGCGAACCCGAGAAGTGCTGTCTGGCAAAAAGAACTATCGGTAGCTTGCTATCATAGATAAAAACTAAAAAATATAATAGAAGCACATCAAGCAAAAGACTTTTTCTACAAGCTGAGCCCCGACCTTGCGGTCGGGGCTGTATGTTCTTATTTGGCTTTTATCCGTAGCTTATCAGCTTTTGTTGAAATTTATCCTGAGCGATACCTCAAAGACATCGTCGCCTGTCGGAATTGTGACATTTCCGTTTGTGACTGTCAGCTTATCGCTTTCGTATGACTTTGTATATCCGTCCATGAATATATCGGGGAGCGTTACGGTTTCGCCTTTGTTGGTATAAAGAGTATAATGCGTTTCCGGATTGCCGTCAACATACACTTCTACGCCGAGCATAACCATTGTGTCATCGTTCTTGGCAAATCTTCCACAGAAGTAAACATCTCTGTCGGGCATTGTGTATCTGCCTTCCTTATTTACAAGAGAAACGTCCGTGCATATCCACGTTTCGTTGAACAGATAGCCTTCCTTGCGTGGCGGGTCGATATAAGCGAACATTTCCTTGCCTGCAGGGACATCTGTGATAGTCATATACGGCGTAGCTTCGCCATCTATCATATAGTAAACGTTGTAGGTTGCCGTTGTGTAAACGCACTCAACGCTTACATCATTATGAGGCATCGTAAACTTGTATTCGCCGCTTTCCTCATAAATAGCAACATCATCGGACTGCCAGTAGTAAGTATAGCCGCTCTTTTTGGGAGGTTCGGGAAGCGTTACTGTACTCATATACTGTGCTTTCATCGGGCTGTCGGAGCTTATGCTTCCGTCAACCGTCATATTGACATTATAGAACTTGGGTGATGAGGTCGCCTTGAATGTAACATCGTGAGCAGGCATCACAAACTTGCCGTCTGTTACAGTGATACCGTCTGCAGACCATTCGGTCACATCGTAATAATCCTTTGTCGGCTTTGCGATAAGGGTTATCGTATCGCCTATCTTGCCGACCTCCTTTGTGCCGTATACCGTACCGTCAAATTCGTAAGATATATAGCACTTTGTGGTCGTACCTATTGCAGTAAGCGTTGACGCAGGCATCGTGTCGGGCTGTCCGGATAATGCGCCCTCAGCGCCGTACCACGACCAGCCGCCGAAGATATATCCGTCAGCTTCTTTTGGTGCGCCGAATGTCGGGAGAGCGTCGCCATAGTGATAAGTCACTCTTTTTATCGTATTGTCATCGAGGACAAAGGTTATCGTGTATTCCTTGTATGCGCCGTTTTTCCATACTGCTGTCAATGTCGTATCCTTTGTCAGCGTTATTATATCGTCAGCACCGTAGATATTTCCGTCCTCGTCTTTCCAGCCGCCGAAGATATAATCTCTCAGGTCGTCCGTCTTTGACGCTTCAGCCATATCCGACAGCTTGATTTGAGTACCGTAATCCGCTGTGCGTTCATCGCTTCCTGTCAGCTTACCGCCGTTTGCGTAAAGTATTAATGTGTGCTTGTGAACATTCTTCTGCCAGTTGCCGAAGACTATATCAAGCGTCAGACCGTCCTCGGACGCTTTGCTTGATGAACCCTTGAACACGAGAGTATATCCCTCGCCCTCGACATCGGCAGGCGTATAATTATTGTACTTTTCAACGAATGCGAGATAATCATCATATCCGCCGCTGAATTTATCGGTCTTTTCTCCGTTGAGAAGTACACCGTACGGTGTGGATACATTTACCGTATAGGTCTTGGGTGTAGCTTGATAGATCGCTGTCAGCGTTGTCGAATAATCGAGCTTTACCTTCTGACCTAAGGCATATATCTCGCCTGTAGTGCTGTCCTTCCAGCCTGTAGGCTGATAATCGTTGTACTTATCGGCATCCTTAGTTGCCCAACGTGAAATTTCTACCTCGTATTTATCCTGACTGTAGCTCTTGAACTCTTTGCTTTCTTCAAATATCAATCTGCCGTCGCCTGCATCCAGCTTAATTGTAACATTACGTTTGAATCTCGGGCGGAGTATAATACTCTTGTGAATGAGCGTCTTGTCGGGGATAAACTCGTTGAGGTAAGCATCACCGTATACATCACTCAGGTATACATCGCACCAGTCGATGAACTGTATCGTTGTGCCTTCCTGCCGGTTGAGCTTGCTCCAAGCCTCGTCAAATACCGACTGAGGCATCTGTGAGCCGCCCTCTATTTTCAGCGTCTTATATGTCTTGAATTCACGGGCAACATCATCGTAATACTGTATCTCAACATCGTATATTCCTGCCTCGTAAACCGCATCATACGTTACATCCTCATATACATAAGGCAAATTCTCCGAATATACGGTATCAGCATCGTATACGGTTTTACCGCCGTCAGGGGTGTAGCCTATGAATTTCTTACCGTAAGGCCAGCTTGAAAGGAAAAATTCCGGTCTTGTGCCGTAAGGTGTCTTTACGGTTGTAGACTTCTTATTGCCGTTATAATCATAATAATTGTACGTTACGTTCATCAGCGCTCTGTCGTAATTTGCACTGAAGTGAAGTGCAACCTTCTGATAGTCGCTGTGATGATTGAAATAGAAGTTTTCGGAAGCCGCTCTCTGGGTGTTGCCCGTAACCTTGTAAAGCGGTTTGTCTGTCGGCTGACCGCTTGTATAGTAATCCTTGCGGCATTCGGAGTCTATCGCTCTCAGCTTATCACCGGCATACTTATACATCTTTTCAAAACCGAACGGCATTCCGTAGGTTGCGTGCCAGGAGCTTAGCTTCATATACTCGTCACTTGCATTATCGGGTACTTTAAGAGCATCGCCGGCATTCACCGCCCATAATTCGACTACCCACTCTTTGTTTACAGTGTCATAGTATTCCATCTCCATAAGAGTCTGCGCTCTTGTTGCAGTGTATACTATTTCGTAGTTGTCATGGTCAACGGTTATGAAGTACGGGTCTTGGTCCTTCCACTCGCAGTCAATGTACTTCCAGCTGTCCGGAGCGTTATTTGTGTTGTAAGAGCCTGCAAGACTGCCCGCAGGTACTTTTCTTGTTTCAACAAGAGTTTTAACTCCGTCAACCTCTCTGTAGAAATTGACAGTGAATATCTTGCCTACGTCCTCTTCCTTAACTCTCGACTCATCGTACCAGATGACCTTTACCGACTTTGTAAGGCTCATTTCGGGGTCGGCGGTCTTTGTGAACTGAAGTGACGTGCCTGTATAGTGTATCTGACCGACACCTTCGGCTGTACTGTTCTTGTAGAAGCCGGACATGGTGTATGACTGCTCGTAACGGATAAATTTGCCTCTCCTGTCATAGAGCATTCTGAAGCCTTCGCCCGAAACATTCATCGACAGCTTGCTCCACGGTACAGACGCATTGTAATTTATCACGCCTGTTGTAATATCAAGCGTCTGTGCGGACACTGCCGGAAGACTATTAATATTGACTTCTCCCCAGTAAGTGCCGTTTGAGCTGAATAATATCGGAGTTGTCACATCGTTAAGGCATATAACAAGGTTTTTGTCGCCCATTGAGAACAGCGGCCACTTGATTTCTGGTATCAGCGGTGCTTCAAGCCGCAATTTGAATACCTTTGATTCTGCGACAAGATTTACTTCGAGATAAATCCCCGCTTCAAGATAGAATCCGCCCGTCAGCGTCCGGTATACCGTACTGTATCGGTGATCCGGTTTGACAACGTGATATTTTGCCAGACCGTATATATCGAGATATGCGCCTACCTGAACTTCAACGCCGACCTCGCCCAGTCGCCTGAGTCCTGTGAATGATACGGTAAGCTGTCCGGAAACACCCATCTTGACGCCGACATATCCGAATACCGTAAGATCAAAGCTGTATCTGTCGCCCTCGAGCAGCTTGTTTTTGTACATACTGAACTCTTTATCCTTTGAGTTGCCGTGCGTACCTACCTGCGTTGCGTCAAGTATCGAGAACTTACTTCCTATACCGCCTGCGAAATTCATCTTTACAACAAGGCTAAGTTCAAAGTTAAGCTGGAACAGCGACAGCGGTTTAAATGCCGTGAAGAACGGTATACGGCATATTTCTATCTCTCCGCCCTTCTTGTTAAGCATATCCTTGACATCCTTTACAAGACCTGCGGTATCGTTCTTCTCATCACTGCCAAGCATCTTTGCGACTTCGCTCGTGATATTCCTGTAGCTGTTTGCGCCTACCGAGCAGACAAGAACTTTAAGTTCAATATCCGTCTGCGTATAGATATTAGCCGCATAGTTGAATTCAAGCTCAGGCAGCTCAAACCACTTGAATTCGAATGAATTATAGCCCTGGAATGAAACATTAAGATATTCGCTTACTGTAAATGTTGCATCTACCTTGAGTTTTTTCTTAATGGTAGTCTTATAATTCAACTCGAATGTAATGACCGACCAGTAATCCGGATTAACGGTAGTAAAGTTATCATTTTCTGCTTCACCGACCTTTACGGATACGGAAAGACCGATAGCAAGACTTGCGGCGATGCTCTTGAGCGTATCCTCTTTAGGACGTGAATAGTCCGAGAAATCCTTTAATCTGTCATCGTCCGAAGCGGCATAAGCAGTGGCGGTTACTGTATCGGTAACAAGCGGTTCGCCCTCCATTATCTCGTTTACGGTTTCATCCTCGGCAAGCAGTGCCGCAAGCACAAGGTTCAGCTGCTGTACGCCCTCGCTGTTCTTTACTTCTTCCGCTATCGCCTCGGTGTCGATCTGCTCCTCAAGGAACTTGTTTTTTGCAGGCTCGACAAAATAAACATCAACATTGTCATAAACATCTTCCGCTTCGCAATCGGCTGTCTGAATGTAGTAAATGTTTCTGTCCTTTATTGTATCTGTAATTTTTACAAACAGGCAGTCTTCGGTAAAATTCTTCGTGCCGTTGTCAATGCAAAGCACATCGCCCACAGCAAGAGAATTTTCTTCAAAATAATCCGCCTGAACCATATACTCATCGGTTTTATCCATAGCGAACAACTTGGCTTTATCGAGGTACTTGATATTGTCCCTGACCTCGATTATATTAGTCTGCTCTTTGTATATCTTGAATGTATACTCGTTTACCGTATCGTCAAGGCCCTTGAATGTAACTCCCTCGCCTGCTGTCATACGGTACATACAACCGGCTGTGTATGCGGTTTCGGGAACGAGTGTATATTCATCCTTCTCGTTTGATGTTACAACGAAATTTTCAGGAGTATCACCCGTATACGCAAATAAGGTGATGTACTCCCATACATTATCTGCCGTTATTTCTTCGTCACATATAAGCGTGATCGGCTGATATTCCGCACAGTCCTCCACATAGTAGGTGGTTCTCACACCCGATTGGAAATCATCGGCAGATTCCACAAACGAGGCATATACGGTCATATCCTCGTTTATCGGAGTATTGGTAAACAGCTCGTTTGTTAATGCCGTATCGGTAAACCAGCCCATAAACGCCTTGCCCGCACCGAATGATTCGGGAAGTCTGCTTATCGTTTCGCCCTTTTTAACAGTTATCGGAGCTACAGGCGTACCGTCACCCGCATCAAAGGTCACCGTGACCTCATCTTCTTCTACGGGCTTATTCTCGTTATATGTAATATCTGCGGTTATCGTCTTTTTAGCACCGTTTACGGTTATCTCCTTGCTTGCCGTAACGCTTCCGCTTGCACTCGGCATTATGACCTCGTCTGCAAATACATCTGTCGGAAGCGCTGTCAGCGAGATCACAGCGCATAAGAACAGTGAAAAAATCCTTTTTCCGCACTTCTTTTTAATACCGAGGACCGCAAGCGTTCCACCCGACAAAATACTCAGCGTCAGCCACAGCGGACACAGAGAACCGTCCGTTTCGGGATTGCCGGGATTTACAGGGTCGGTAGTATCGCCGGGCTTTGAGGCTTTCTCTATATAAGCCGTTATCTCATTTGACCTGCTCTGTCCTGCCGCAAGTGTATATTCGCCGTCGGTAAGCTCGCCCTTCTTCAGTGTAAGTCCGTCCGGCAATCCGATTTCAGACTTTACCTTATCGATCCCGTAAATATTGCCGTTCTTCACCGTAAGAGCAATATTAACGTTTTCTCCCTCTTCATAACTCTCCTTGTCCGTAGTAAGCGTTGCGGATATAAGCGACGCTTCCTGTGCCGCCGTCATAACCGTCATCACGCTTGAAAATGCGAACAGCGTGATAAGCGTTATTAACGCCGCCAGCCTTTTCCTTGTTTTCATCTTTTTGAACATAACCCACCTCCGTAATTATCCGTTTTGGCTTTTTTCGTTTATTGAACTTTCGATTGCTTTTTCAAGCCCCGTTTCCGCTTTTGCGATTATCTCATCTATAAGTCTTTTTGCTACCGAGTGCAGATCAAACGCAAGTACCGCTTCTATAAGGCTCGCACGTTTTTCCTTAGGCACATCATACAGCTTAAGACAGCACTCAAGAAAACGCTCTATCTTCTTCTGCACCGTGAAGTACATATCGCACTTTCTCGCCATAAAGCCACGCATTATACTTCCCGATGCTATATCCATCTCGTAGAAATCCTTATCCTCCGCATCCGGCATAAACGGCGAGAATATAGCCTTTATCTGCACAGCTGTACTTTTTAAGATATATTCCGTAGTGCTTGGCAGGGTATACGCCATTACATATATCTCCCTCAGCGGCTCGGACAGCTCGGTTATATATATCTGCAATGACGTTTCAAGGCAGTACACCATGAGCGGCTCCATATCCTTTGCGAATGCCCTCGCCTTTGCAAACTGATTTTCAAACATGATCTGCGTCAGCGTCAGAAGCAACGCTTCCTTATTTTCAAATGCCGCAAAGAACGATGTCGGTGACATTCCTGCCGCTCTTGCTATCTGTGCAGTGGTCGTCTTTTCGTACCCCTGATCTAAAAATAGCTGAATAGCCGCAAGCAGCATCTTGTTTCGTCTTGCTATGCCCTTTGGCTGTAATCCCTTCAATTTGTATCCTCCTTATCGCCCTCAGTATTATAATCAACAGTTTAGTCTTGAGTTTACTCAATTATAACACACCGCTTCTTAAAAGTCAATAATTAGCGTATTATTTATTTCAACCTCGTTTATACAAAACCTACAAAAGCGATAAGGATTGTGTAATTATTTTCGACAAGCTAAATCCACTAAACCTATTGACAACATAGGTTTAGTGTGTTATACTCATAACAACGAAAACGAAAGGGGCTGACCGGATGAAACCGACAACCGCAAACAATAAAATGCGAATGCGTGCAAACAATATAATACGTCTGTCCCGAAAGAAAATCTGAGCCTGTCGGATATTCAAACGCACGGACGTAAAATAAACGTCCGTTATTTTTATGGGAGGATATATGATAGAGCTTAAAAACCTTGAAAAGACGTACCGCACCTCAAAAGGCAGCGTTACTGCGATAAAAGACATCAACATAACAATAAACGACGGAGAGATATTCGGCATCATCGGACTTTCGGGAGCCGGCAAAAGCACACTCGTCCGCTGTATAAATTACCTTGAGCGCCCGACCTCAGGACAGGTAATAATAGACGGCAAGGAGCTTGGAAGCCTCAAAACAAAAGAGCTTCTTAAAACAAGGCAGAACATCGGAATGGTGTTTCAGGGCTTTAATCTTCTCGCACAGCGAAACGTAATAAAGAACATCTGCTATCCGCTTGAAATCGCAGGTATGAAAAAATCCGACGCTGTAAAGAGAGCCGAAAGCCTGCTCGAACTTGTAGGACTTTCCGATAAAGCAAAGGCGTATCCGTCACAGCTTTCGGGAGGACAGAAGCAGAGAGTAGCAATAGCAAGAGCGCTTGCCGCAAAAACGCACTATCTTCTGTGTGACGAGGCAACAAGCGCACTTGACCCCGACACAACAAGGTCGGTGCTTGAGCTTCTTAAGAAAATCAACCGCACACTCGGAGTTACCATAATTGTGATAACTCACGAGATGAAGGTAATAGACAGTATATGCGACAGGGTCGCAGTGCTTGATAACAGCACGGTCGCAGAGATAGGCGATGTAAGAACGGTATTCGCAAATCCCAAGTCGGATATTGCCAAAAAGCTCATAATGCCGCAGGGCGAGCTTCCGGTAACAAGCGAACACGGAAAGAAGATAAGGATTATCTACAACGGCGAAAATTCTTCAAAGTCGCTGTTAGCCGATATGATATTAAAATGCAACACTCCCGTCAATATCCTTCACGCAGATACAAAGGACATTGACGGCAAGGCATACGGTCAGATTCTGGTACAGCTGCCCGATGACGATACAACGGCAGAAAAAATAACAGCATATCTGAGCGCCAACGGCGTTACCTATTCACAGGTGTAAGGGGGAAGAAAAGTGTCAGGCGATCTTATACAGCTGTGGGATAAAGGCGTACTTTTACAGGGTATATGGGAAACGATATACCTAACGTTCATCTCGTCATTCGTAGCTTACGTTTTCGGACTTCCGATAGGTGTACTGCTTACAGTGACCGATAAGGACGGAATCCACCCTATCCCGTGGCTCAACAAAATAATCGGTATTTTAGTTAATATTTTCCGCAGTATCCCGTTCATCATTCTGATGGTTGCCTGCTTACCGGCGGCAAAGTTTATTGTCGGAACAAGTCTTGGCAATAAGGCGATGATAGTAATGCTTGTTATAGCGGCTATACCTTATGTGGCAAGAATGACAGAATCCTCTTTCAAAGAGGTTGACAAAGGCGTTGTTGAAGCGGCTCAGGCAATGGGCAGCTCAACACTCAAGATAATATACAAGGTGCTTATTCCCGAAGCAAAGCCTGCACTTATGGTCGGCGCAGTCATTTCACTTGTAACCATTCTCGGCTACTCGGCAATGGCAGGAACGATCGGCGGCGGCGGACTTGGTATGATAGCTATCTCATTCGGTTATCAGCGTTTCAATAACGATATTGTGTGGATATGCGTTCTGCTCACGGTTATCATAGTACAGCTTATTCAGGAGTTTGGTATGCTGATAGCACGCAAGGCAGACAAACGTATAAACAAGTAAGGAGAGATATAATATGTCACTGCTTTTCATAAAGCTGTTGCGACAGAATTTCCGTTTCGGACGAATGCGCCGATGTTGTATATAAAGAGATAAAACCCGTAAACTAACGGTGCAGAACAAAGAAAGATAAACGATAAACAAAATACAACATTGACAGGCGGTAAAACCGCAGAAACGGAGAATTGACATGAAAAAGATTTTATCATTAATACTTACAGCGGCTCTTGCAGGTGTAACACTCACAGCGTGCAGTTCAAACGGCACAAGCTCGACAGTTTCATCAAACGATGCTTCTTCGGCAGATACATCTTCTGCAGCATCAAGCGCCGCAGAAAGTTCGGCAGACACAGACAACGTTATCAAGATCGGTGCAACAGCTACACCCCACGGCGAGATACTCGAATTTGTAAAGGACAAGCTCGCTAAGGAAGGCTACGATCTTCAGATTACCATTTACGATGATTATGTACTGCCTAACAACGCAGTTGCAAGCGGAGAGCTTGATGCAAACTACCACCAGCACACACCCTACCTCAACAACTACAACGAGAAGAACGGAACAGACATAGTTCCCGCCGCACTCATTCACTATGAGCCGTTCGGTCTTTACGGCAACGGCGTTGAAAAGCTGGCAGATGTCAAGGAAGGCGCATCGATTATAATCCCTGCCGATGACAGCAACGAAACAAGAGCGCTTCTTCTCTTACAGCAGGAAGGTCTTATCGAGCTTCCCGAGGGTGCAAATGCCAAGGACGGCGTTACAACGCTTGACATAAAGGACGACCACGGCTATAAGATAACAACGGTACAGGCTGATACGGTTGCCGCTCAGTTTGCAAACAGCGATGCAGGTTCTTTAGCAGTTATCAACGGCAACTATGCTCTTGCCGCAGGTCTTGACATAAGCAAGGCTCTCGCAGTTGAAGACGCTTCAGGCGATGCGGCTCAGACCTACGCAAACATTGTAGCTGTAAAGAGCGGTAACGAAAACCTCCCCAAGATTCAGGCTCTTATAAAGGCTCTCAAGTCAGACGATGTAAAGAACTTCATCAATGAAAAGTACAACGGTGCAGTTGTAGCAATCTTCTGATTTAACTAACAAGATTTCTCCTGAAGTAAGTGATATACAGTCCGGCTCCCTCGCAAACAGCGAGGGAGCTTCAGCTTGTAGAAAAAGTATGTTTTTTCAAAAAAAGTGCTTGTTCTCAATCCCT
>OMFJ01001086.1_pt1 | contig 10295 bp, 1 predicted proteins | sample 1674351 | NCBI WGS metagenome assembly OMFJ01 (sample SAMEA103958164, study PRJEB25191) | human gut metagenome | biome: human-associated habitat [ENVO:00009003]; feature: intestine environment [ENVO:2100002]; material: feces | place: Germany | collected 2013/2015
TGCTACTTATTCAAGCAGTTGCTAAACAACACCAAGTTAAATGAAAGAGCCGTGTCCGCAAAGGTGCTTTTTTGTCAAAATTGCCAGAATCGTTGACATAAGATGTGTGTAAAACTGCTGACAAACAACTTCTTGTCGGAGAAGGCAATCGGCAAGAGCAAGGATGTGCATCTTGCAGTGCTTAGGGTATTGCCCGAAGTCATACGTGAGAGTGTTGAAGCAGAGCAACACGCTGACTATCGCAAGGGAGAAGGCGGCAAAGGCACTGAAGGAGAAAGGAGAGACGCCGGAAGAATTGTTGCAGTCAATCAAGGAAAACGAGGCGGCAGCGGCGGAGGCACAGAGAGTGGTCGATGCTTGGAAAGCCATCGTAGGAGAAAAGTCACGCAGAGAGGAAGCCGCCAAAGCGGAGGCGGAGCGCATAGCGACCGAGAAGGCGGAAGCGGAAAGGAAAGCCGCTGAGGAGCGTGAACGTGCTGAGAAAGAGGAGAAGACTCGCATTGAGGCAGAGAAGAAAGAGGCGGAGAGGATTGCTGCAGAAAAGGCAGAGGAAGAAGCTCGTGTTGAAGCCGAAAGGAAGGCTGATGCTGAACGCAAAGCGGAGGAGGAACAACGTGCCGCAGAGGAGAAGCGTATAGCCGAGGAAAAAGCCGAAGCTGAGAGGAAAGCGCAGGAAGAGCGCGAACGTGCTGAGGAGGAACGTGACAGAATAGAGGCGGAACTCGACGCACAGAAAGCAGACGAGAAGGCGCGCCTTGAAGCGGAAAGAAAAGCAGAGGAGGAAGCGGTGGAGAAAGACGCGGAACTGAAAGAGGATAAGAAAAAACCGCAAATCAAGGATGTGGTCAAGACGATTTACGAGAAAGGCAAGGCTGTCGCTTCTAAATTGTTCGGAAGATCATTCTTTGATGTTGCCAAGACACCGGACTTTATGAAAAAACTTGGTTTGACTGGCGACCGCTTCACAATCAAGTATGGAGTGCTGTCGCGGCACGCAGGAAAAGACGCTTCTCATTTGCTGACAGAAAAGCAGTGGGAGGAATTGCCTGATGCTATTCAGAAGCCTTTCGCTATTACAAGGTTCGGAGAAAAGGAAAATGGTTATCGCTTGTATACAACGATGAAAAACGACAAGGGAGAGACCATCGTCGTTGGCGTTGATGTGAAGAACATAGGTCGGAATTTGGAGGTAAACTCTATATCTACAATATTCGGCAGACGAGGAGATGCAAAGATTACACAAAAAGAGGAAGTGTTGTATACGGACGAAAAAATAACTCCCGAGCAGCGGTCACTTCTGGGTCAGCCCAATTCTGACCAATATACCGACACTCGGGAGAGAAACGTTTCCGCTGACAAAGGTAGTGAAAAGGCGGAGAAGAAGCAAGAGAAGCAGAGCGTTTTTGACAAGGCTAAGGAGATTGCCGACAAGGAGGAGAAGAAACGCAAGGCGGAGGCTGAGGACGACTCGGTTCTCGGTCAAGCGACAAGAGCCGTGGGCAAGAAAAAGAAGGTCAACCTGTTCAAATATACGGCTTCAAAAATAATTAGCTATCCTGCGCTGAGAGGAGTGCATTATGCCAACGGCTATGCGTATGCCTCTGATGGATACATTCTCTTCAAGGAGAAGGCGGACTATCCCAAAGATTGGGAAGGCACGACAAGAGACAAGGACGGCAATCTGATTGATGGAAAATATCCGGACACGGAAAAGGCGATACATAGACCTGTTTACATCCCCGACAAGGAGTCTGTGTCGTTGCCATCAAAGGAGGTGCTTGACTTCGCCATCGCTGCAAGCAAGAAGTTGAAAGGAGAGGCAATACCTGTCGCAATTGACGGATTGTTCTTTAATGCAGTCAATCTGAAGAAGTTTCTTGAAGCGGTTGCATCCAAAGGAATGGACAAGATTGTATACAGACATCCTATGTTGTATGCCACCAACGGCAAGGATGAGATTGTAATGATGCCTACAGTGAATACATTGGAGGACGCATTGGATATTGCCGACAAGATGGAAAGCGCAGGTTTGCCCAAAGAGCAGATTGATGCGTGGAAGGCACACATTGAAGCCGCTGATAAGAAAATGTCGTTAGAGGACTTCAAAAAAGCCGTTGAAAACGCCAAGAAGGAAGGTGTCAGACATACCGAAGCGGAGAAACCAAAAGAACAGCCACTGACTGAGGCGGAGCGCAAGGATGCCGAGGAGGTTGCAGGTGCGTTGGGCTATCGTGTAGAATGGGTGGACACGATGGAGGAGAACGGAACGATAGACGCGGACAGGAAAGTGATCCTTATCGCAAAGGATGCCGAGAACCCGTTGGTGCAGGTGCTGGGGCACGAGGTGGCGCACGGAGTGAGGCGGATGATCGGTGGCAAGTTCAAGGCTTTGCAGAAGGCGGCTATGGAGGTCGTCGGCGAGAAGGAATGGAATGAACGCATTGAGAAGAAGCGCAAGTTGAATGCTTATGCCGAGGGGAAACTTGCCGAGGAGGTGACGTGCGACATCGTTGGAGAGGCGTTGAACGACAAGGATGCGTTGAAGCGTCTTGCCGAGTCGCTGAGAGGAGAGAGGGGAATCCTTGCCCGTCTGCGTGACGCAGTGGCAAAGATGGTCGAGTATTTCAAGAACAGAGGCGACAAGGAAGGTGTGCGCAGGATGAAGGCCGCCGACAAACTTCTCGCCGAGTTTGAGAGTGCGTTGAAGGAGGGCGTTGCACCAGAGCAAGTCAAGCCTGAAGATGTAGACCGCAGCGTAAGGGAGAACCGAAGCGAGAAGACGGAGTTGACAGCGGAGGAGCGGGAACTGAGGGACAACCTTGTGGAGCGTATGCGCAAGGGTGGACTTGACGTGGTGACTGATTCGGAAGAAATGCAGAGAGTCATAGACACCGAGAACGAGCGGACAAGAAATAAACGCAGCAAGAAAAGCGAGGCGGCAAGGAAACGGGACGAGGCTCTTTACGCTGTGGATTGGTCTACGGCTTTCGTTTCGGGCAAAAGCCGGGAAGAGGCGACAGAAATTCGGAGAGAACGCGGACGTAAATTCAAGGAGGAAACGAAAGAATTGTACGGAAGAGTTTTGTCGGGCAATTTCGATGATGTAACTTTGCGACTGATAGACGAATTTATTGACAAATCAACACCGAACAATCCATATGAACGACCAATTTCTAAACGACTTCCAACGCGAGCATTACAGAAAATGCGAGGAGGAGAACGCACGGGTAGCGTCGATGCGCTTTTCTCACGAATATGCGAAAGCACAGTCGGAAAGGATGGAAAGACTCTGCCGAGAGCAGAGCGAGAAAGAGCGATTGAGGAGAAGAAAAAAGAACTCCTCAAAAAGTGGGCAATAGCGACAGGCAATTGGCACACAGACGTGTCAGACTTCTCTGACGGCAAAGAGCCGATAGGAAGCGGCACGGACTCCGATGTGTATCTCAGCAAAGATGGCAAGAGCGTAATAAAAGTGTCGAAAGGGAAACCTTACGGCAAACGCTTCCGCCCCGATGTTGACAATGTAGCGTTGTTCAACACCGTGTTCCCGGGAAGTAGATACACCATTGAAGGCTACGGCGAGATAGACGGCAAATTTGTAAGATTCCTCAAGCAACCATTCGTTGACTTCTCCGACAGCACACCGCTGACGGAAGGAGAACGTGTTGCCTATATGGAAAAGCTCGGCTTCAAGCCGATAAACAAGGAGAACACCGCATTCTCCAACGGAGAGATTGTGGCATCGGACTTGCAGAAGAGCAACGTTGTAAGAGACCGTAACGGCAATGTGAGGGTGATAGACGCTGATATGAAGCTCCACACGAAAGATGTTGGAGGCAACTACTCGTACCCTGACGTAGAGACGGACACGACAGGCTTGGCCGAACGAGAGGAGGTTAACACCGGTTCAGTCCGTGAGCATCGTGTGTACCACGGCAGCGGAGCGGACTTCGATGCTTTCGACCACTCGCACATGGGCGAGGGAGAAGGTGCGCAGGCTTACGGCTGGGGTACTTATGTGACCGAGGTGGAAGGTATCGGCAGGACGTATGCGGAACAGAATGCGACAACGCACAATGATGCTTTACGTGCATTGCAACACGATGTAGATGTTATATCTTACCAACTTGACAGACACCGGGATGATTTGAAGTATGACGAAGAACAGCTAAAACGTGCTAACGAATGGAGAGCCGAGGCAGAGCTTGACTATGAATTGTTCAAAGATGAAGCTGAGAAATTAAAGGAAAAATATGGAGAGTCTTCTCCTAAATACCGAAATCATCTGTTTAATGACATCTATACAGATGAAATGAAACGTGCTCAACGTTCAGTTAAGAGCACAGAAGAGTCAATCCAGTATCGCAAGGAGAAAATCGCAGAGCTGGAAAAGGCATTAAAGGATAAGCAAGCGGAGATTGATGAACTGCCGAAGGAGTTTCCACGCCATCTTTACACCGTAGAAATCCCCGATGACAACGGCAGCAACTATCTGGATTGGAATGGACACCCTGCTGAATCTTTACTGAAAGATGTAGGTTCGTTTTTGGAGAGTGAAGGCTTTGAGAGGGTACAGGATAACCCTGCCAGATATGAGAAAGGCGAAAGCACCGTTGTTTTGAACCCCAAAGCGACTGGAGCTGATTTGTATGCGGAATTGCAGAAGGCTCTTGGCAGTGACAAGAAAGCGTCACAAGCATTGGCTGAGTTAGGCTGTATTGGCATCAAATATCCTGCTGACAATATGCGAGGCGGCCGTGAGGATGGCGCAAATAACTACGTTATCTTCAACGAGAATGATGCGAAGATAACCGACCATACACGCTTTCTGCGAACTGCGGACGGAGAGGTGTACGGCTTGGTGAAGGACGGACGCATATACCTTGACCCAAAGGTGGCGACATCGGAGACTGCGGTACACGAATACACGCATCTGTGGGGCGATATGCTGAGACGCAAGGATTCAGAGCAATGGAGCCACACGGTGAAGGAACTGAAGAACAGCGTTCTTTGGGAGGAAGTGAAGGAGTCGTATCCGGAGCTGAAGACCGATGACGAGATAGCGGACGAGGTGTTGTCGACGTTCAGCGGACGCAGAGGAGCGGAACGCTTGCGCGAGGAGGCACGCAGGGTTGCCGAGGGCGATGGCGGAGTGTTCACAAAGGCGAAGGCTATCGAGGCATTGGAGCGAGTGAAGGAAGCCATAGCGCGGTTCTGGGAAGGCGTGGCGAGGATGTTCGGCATCAACCGCTACCGCAGTGCCGAGGAGTTGGCTGATATGGCAATGAAGGACTTGCTTGACTCCAAGAATCCTATGAAGGACGAGAGCGGAATGAGAAAGCGAGGAGAGGTTGGCGAGACGCTTGCCACGTCAGGCACATATTTCAGTGGAGGCGGACTGCTTGAGGCAGGGCTGAAGGGCGTGATAGACCCAAAGGTTGCGGTTGAGTTCAGCGAGAAGATAGCAGGAGTGTATGCCGACAACCACGGCAACCACATTGTTGTGGCAGACGTGAGGGATGTCGATCCCAAGAAACTTGTAGGCGCGGTTGACGGAGGCGAGGTGCAGTACTTCCACGCATCCCCGGTGTGCAAGAACTTCTCCAAAGCCAAGCGAGAGGGAGGCGAGGTTGAACTTGACAAGGAGACAGCGTTGTCGACAGCCGAGTTTATAGCGAAGACAAGACCGAAGGTGGTGACCATAGAGAACGTAAAAGGCTACCGCAACAGCGAGGCGTTGAAAATCATCACTGACGAGCTTACCCGTCAAGGATATGACTGGGATGCCGATGTGTACAACACGGCAGACTACGGAGGCTATACGAAGAGAGAACGGCTGATAGTACGAGCCAAGCGAGACGGCAAACTCCCTCCCAAGCCGGAGAAACTTCCCGAAGAACTGAGGAAGAAGGGATGGTATAGCGCGGTGGAGGATTTGATTCCACACCTTGAAGAGAAAAAGACAGGTGTTCCGCAAGGCACTGACGAGCGGTTGAAGAACAGCGGAATAGACTACCGCACCATTGACAAGCCTTTGTATGTGTTCGGACGTGGCTATGCCAACAAGACCGTAGGGCACGCTTTTGCCGATGAGCTTCTGCCAACGCTCACCACCGGAGGCGGAGACATCATAATAATGCCTGACGGCAGGGTGCTTAAAGCGTCACCGAGAGTACTTGCGAGAGTCACGGGATTGCCCGACACGTACAAGATGCCTGAGACAGACCAGTTGTCGCACACCATAGTCGGCAACGGCATCCCAACGCAGTTGACCGAAGGTGTCATCGCTCCTTTGCTTGACAATGCCATTCCGTCTGCCGAGCGAGCCACCAAGCGTGAGAGCGTGTTTGACGTGGCGGATAGAGTGTCGCAGAACCTTGAGGAGCGGATGAGGGCGATGGCGGTTAAGAAAGTAAACGATAGATTCAATGAGGAACTTGAACTGCAAGTAAAAGGAGAACTTGAAGAAGGACACGTCTACAAATTAGGTATGCCGTCAGAGATATTGCTTTCTACGGGAGTGCCGAATCTGCCGATAGAGTTAAGTGCCAAACAACTTTCTAAAAAAGCCGCTGACAGAGGGCATAGGTTCGATGTAAAAGACATCGCCAATTTACCACAAGCCATCCAGGCCCCAATTGCAGTTTTTGAATACGGGAATAAAGACAAGTCTCAAAATCTAATAGTTGAAATAGAACGAGACGGCAAGAAGTTTGTCGTAGGCATTCATTTCAACCAGGACAGAAGGGGGATTGTCGTAAACGATATTCGAGGGCTTTTCAACAAAGATAGTCACGAGTGGCTGAATTGGGTTTCGCAGGGAAAACTCTTATATGCAGACAAAGAAAAAATCCAAGCATTGATAGATAAACAGCGAACGAATCTCGCTGAGGTTAACTATCTCAACTTGGATGATGTGGCAAAGAAAGTGAAAGATTTTGAAAATCCCAAGCTTTTTGATGGGAAAATTTCAGAAGTAGACAAAAAAGGTTCAGATTCAATCGAGCGCAGTGTAAGAGAGAATCCCAAAAACGAGGATAAGCCTCGCTTCAGCAGAAAGCCGGGCGAGAGCATCTTCGACTATGCGTCACGTGTGTCGGAGGACGTGGATAGAAGCGTGAGAGAAAGAGTAAGCGCACGGGACGAGTATGAGAAGAATGTCAAGAGCAAAGGCTTCCAAACGAAGGAGGCGTTGCAGAACAGTATGCTCGGACTGCAGGAGTTTATGTCAGCAATAGACCGCGCATCGGGCAACAAGCGGTACATAGAGGACATTCCCGATTTTGAGAATCCGATACTCGGAGAGAACCGCCTGTCGTCGGTGAACAAGGAGGAGATGCACCAAGTGGCCAAGACGCAATTCAAGCCGTTGATGTCGGCAGTGGCTAAACTGAGCGGCAACGGCAAGGAGAGCGGCGAATTGTACGACTATATGTTCGCCAAGCACGGACTTGAGCGTGATGCCGTGATGCGGCAGAGAGAGGCTCAGAAAGAGTTTGACAAGTACCAAAAGGCAAATCCCAAGGGTACTAAAACGATTGGAGATTTCGTTGCAAGCCTTGAAGGCAAAGACTATGCAGGACTTACGGCATTGACGGCAGAAGACGGCAGAGTGAAGTCGATACAATCGCAGATAGACGCCATAGACGAGCAGATGGAGGCTACAGACAACCAATTGTTGCTCCATTATCTCGGTGGTCAGAAGAAGCGGTTGAAGGTGGATTTGCTCAATGCCGCAAGGGATGCCGCCGATGACATCCGCAAGACTTTTGAAAACAATCCGAGCCATGACCGGTCAGACATAAATGAATTGTGGAGTCGAGTAAACGAGGTGAACGGCAATACGCTGAGGAAGTTGTATGAGAGCGGTATGCTCACGAAGGAGGCATACAACGACATCAGCAGCATGTATACGAATTATATCCCTATGAGGGGATTCGACCAAACGACAAGCGCGGACGCCTACGCTTATCTGACGCACGGCGACAGCGCATTCAACGCACCGATAAAGACAGCCAAAGGGCGCAGTTCCAAGGCTGACAATCCTATAGCATATATGCAGGCGATGGCGGAAAGTGCGATAATGCAGGGCAACCGCAACGTATTGGTGAAACAAAAGATGTTGAACTTTGTGCGCAACCATCCGAGCGACCTTGCGAGTGTCAGCGATGTGTGGTTGCAATATGACTCGGTTGCCGATGAGTGGAAGCCGATGTTCCCCGACAATATCGGTGCCAATGACAGCGCATCTGTGGTGGCGAAAAAGATGGAGGCATTCGAGGATAAAATGAAACAGATGGCAGAGAAACACCCGGACTTGGTGCAAAGAAGCAACGAAGCACCTGACATCCCATATAAGGTGGTAGAGAAAGGGCAGTTGAACGAACACCAAGTGCTTGTGAAGCAAAATGGCAAGTCTTACATCATCACCGTCAACGGCAGCCCAAGAGCGGCACAGGCGGCGAATGGCTTGACGAATCCGGACACAGACTTTACGGGTGCAGTCGGTAAAGTCTTAGAGGGAGCCGAGGCGTTGAACAGACAATTGTCCTCCTTATATACCACGTTTAAGCCCGGCTTCGTCGGTTCAAACTATGTGCGAGATGCCTTGTACTCAAATACAATGGTGTATGTCAAGGAGGGGGCTAAGTATGGTGGTTCCTTTAATCTCAATTTCGCCAAATACAATCCAGCGGAAATGGCGAACCTATATGCACGTTATAACAAAGGCAGCCTTGACACATCCAATGAAACGCATAGACTGTTTTTGGAGTTTATGCAGAATGGCGGAGAAACTGGCTTCGTGAACCTAAAGCAGATAGAGAAGAGGAAGTCGGAGATAGCGAAAGCAATCAAACGGGATGGGAGAATATCCGCGGAACGATTTTTTGGCGGTTTGAACAATGCCGTTGATTTCGCCAACAAGTCTGTAGAGAACAGCGCAAGGTTTGCGGCATATGTCACGTCACGGAAGAGCGGGCGCAGTGTCGGACGATCAGTGTATGACGCAAAAGAGATTTCCGTCAACTTCAACAGAAAGGGAAGCGGCAGAAACTGGTGGAAAGACAACGTCGGAACTTCTCGTTTCTATGACACAGAGATAGGCTTAGTGGAAATAAACAGGGCATCTGTAGGAAGCTCTCTTGCGCATCGGTATAGCCAAGTAAAACTTGATGTAATAACATCTCTTGCTGAAGGTTTTAACAATGCTGTGTATTTTGGCTCTATGCAAGACTTCAGTAGACAAGAGGGCGTTAAAAGCCATTACTTTGCATACCCGATAAATTATAATGGAAATCGAAACTATGTTTTTTGTCGCGCAATGCAAGATGCAAATAAAAGTAGACTATATGTGCACGAGGTGTTTTTAGCGGATAATATAGAAAAGGGCAATACCCTTCAAACCGCAGCGTCTCAGCCTCACGGAGGTATTACCCTTTACAAGGATATTCTTGCGAACGTCCTCGCCGCAAATGTAACAAATGATTCTGAGACGAGCAAGCCTTGCTTCAGCAGAAAGCCGGGCGAGAGCATCTTCGACTATGCGTCACGTGTGTCGGAGGACGTGGATAGAAGCGTGTGTGAGGGGCGCTGAGTGCGATTTTACCGGGGAGGACGATGCTCGGAAGCCATTCTATGCTTTTGGGCGCGAATCGAATGGGTGAAACGACAAGAACATGGCAACATATTCGTTGAATATCAACGATGCAAAAAGCACGGAACTTATTCGTTTTGGGGGAATCAGCCTAATTCATCGGATTTGATTCCCAGAGCCATCATTATCGGAAAAGCGACAATTTGAGTGGCGTATCCATTCCCTTTCGCAGATTTGTCCATGGTGAATCGTGTGGCTATTTTACCGTTGCTCTCAGAAAGAATTTTGTCGATTTCCTCGCCGCAACGCCCATCAAAGCCAATGACAGCGACTCGCTTTATCTCCTTTTCTGACATAAGATTGTGAAGAGAGTCAAGGAAAAAGTCGTTGGAGTCAGCCATCCCCTCATTTGAATATGTGTAGAACGAAAATTCGCCGAGATGTCCGTTGAAAGCCATTCCGTTCAGTCCGGCAATGTCAGACGGGGTGCAGACGTCGAAATTGTCACAACCGTTGTTGTATGTAATATAAACGTCAATTTGGTTTTCGCCGGGAGTGACACCCCAGTCCAAAGCAATGTATGTAAACAGCGAAGAGAGATCGATGGTGCTCAGCTCGCGGTTTAGAATGCGCTCAAAATTAGTTTTGAAATCCGATGTGATAAAATTAAGGAATGCCGCGTCCACAATGATGGCATTTG
>OMFJ01001096.1_pt1 | contig 10201 bp, 9 predicted proteins | sample 1674351 | NCBI WGS metagenome assembly OMFJ01 (sample SAMEA103958164, study PRJEB25191) | human gut metagenome | biome: human-associated habitat [ENVO:00009003]; feature: intestine environment [ENVO:2100002]; material: feces | place: Germany | collected 2013/2015
TGAAATTGACATATAATTTTGGTATTATATAAGTGTGAGCAAACAATCAACAATCAAAAGATATTAAACAAGGAGCAATTCTTATGAATTACAGCTTTAACGAGGCAAGACCGGCTCTTGAAGTTTTTCACACCGGCGATTCAGTGCGTGCATATGATTTTTTGGGCGCACACCTCGTGAACCGTAACGACAAAAACGGAGTGGTGTTCCGTGTTTGGGCGCCAACCGCAAGGAGCGTTTCGGTTGCAGGCGATTTTAATAATTGGAACAACGAGGCAAACTATATGTATAACATCGGTTACGGTGTGTGGGAAGTGTTTGTCGAGGGTGTAAAAGAGTTTTGTACATACAAATACTGCATTGAAAGCGAATACGGCGACAGGCTTATGAAAGCAGATCCGTATGCTTTTCATGCTCAAACCCGCCCCGGTCAGGCCTCTGTTGTATATGATATAGAAAGCTATTCGTGGAATGACAGCGAATGGTTTAATAAACGCAAAGAAAACAACATTTCATCGTCACCGATGAATATTTATGAAATACATGCTGGCTCATGGAGAAAATATCCTGACGGCAACTTTTTTAACTATCAAAAGCTTGCCGATGAGCTTATCCCCTACCTAAAGGAGATGCACTACACCCATGTTCAGCTTATGCCGATTATGGAGTATCCCTATGACGGCAGCTGGGGTTTTCAGACAACCGGCTACTATGCCCCGACTTCACGCTATGGCACACCATCTGACTTTATGGCTTTTGTTGACAAGCTTCACGGTGAAGGCATTGGTGTGATTCTTGACTGGGTTCCGTCAAATTTTCCGACGGACGATTTCGGACTTGCAAGGTTTGACGGTTCGCCTCTTTATGAAAGCAACGATCCAAAAACAAGCAAGCGTGACTCATGGGGAACCTGCCTTTTCAACTATGCAAGATTCGAGGTTACAAGTTTTCTTGTTTCATGCGCAATGTTCTGGCTCGACAAATATCATATTGACGGTTTGAGAATCGGCGCACTCTCCTCTATGCTCTACCTCGATTACGGTAAAAGCGAGGGCGAATGGGAACCAAACAAATTCGGCGGAAAAGAAAATCTTGACGCCGTTGATTTTGTAAAAAGACTCAACACGGCTGTTCATATGTACCACCCCGATGTTATGATGTTTGCCGAGGAAAACACATCGTGGCCAAAGCTTACTCATAAAATAGAGGACGGCGGTCTTGGTTTTGACTTCAAGTGGAACATGGGCTGGATGAACGATATGCTCAGCTACATGAAGACTGACCCGCTCTTCCGTTCCGGCAACCACAACAAGGTCACCTTCAGCTTCTTCTACGCGTTCAGCGAGAACTTTGTGCTGCCCATCAGCCACGATGAGGTGGTGCACGGCAAGGGCAGCCTGATCAACAAGATGCCCGGTGAGTACGACGCCAAGTTTGCAAACCTGCGCACCTTCTTTGGCTACATGATGGCCCACCCGGGCAAGAAGCTGCTGTTCATGGGTCAGGAGTTCGGCCAGTTCGCTGAGTGGAACGAGACAAAGCCGCTGGACTGGATGCTGCTGGGCTACGATAAGCACACCGAGCTGCAGACCTACGTCAAGACCCTGAACGCCTTCTACAAGGAGCACCCCGCCTTCTGGCAGGTGGATTACAGCTGGGAGGGCTTCCAGTGGATCGTGCCGGATGACTCGCAGCAGAGCGTCATCGCCTTCCTGCGCAAGGATACCTCCGGCAAGCAGATCCTTGTGGTGTGCAACTTCAACCCCGTCCTGCGCGAGGGCTACACGCTGGGTGCACCGGTGGCAGGCTCCTACAAGGAGATCCTGAACAGCGACGATGCAGAGTTCGGCGGTTCCGGCGCGGTCCACAACAAGGCCGTGCGCACCCACAAAAAGCCGATGCACGGGTTTGAGCAGAGCATCACCATCACCCTGCCGCCCATGAGCACCCTGTATTTTGAAGTGCCCGCCAAGCGCACCCGCAAGGCCGCAGCGGACAAGACCGATAAGGCGGGAAAAAAGACCGCAGCCAAAAAGGCAAAGACCGCTGCGGAGAAAGCTGCAGCAAAGGTGGTAAAGAAGCCGGGCCGCAAGCCCAAGGCAGAAGCTGCCGCTGCAGAGGAAAAACCGGTGAAAAAGACCGCCCGCAAGGCAAAGGCTGAGCCGGAAAAGGCCGAGGAAGCACCCAAAAAGCGCGGCCGCAAGCCCAAGGCAGAGGCAGAGCCCAAGGCGGAAAAAGCACCCGCAAAACGCACCCGCAAACCGAAGGAGCCCAAGGAATGACCCGGCACTTCGGCCGACCCATACCGCACATGTTGACGCTCATTTCCGAACAACGGAAATGTTAATGTTAAAGGGGAGAATAAAGCTATGGCAAAAGAAATTGTGGCAATGATCCTTGCCGGTGGACGTGGCTCGCGCTTGTACGCGCTGACACAGAAAACGGCAAAACCCGCAGTGTCCTTCGGCGGTAAGTACCGCATCGTGGACTTCCCGCTGTCCAACTGCGTGAACTCCAACATCGACACCGTTGGCATCGCGACCCAGTATCAGCCCCAGAAGCTGAACGAGTACATCGGCAACGGCCAGCCTTGGGACCTCGACCGTCTGCACGGCGGCGTCCACACCCTGCCGCCCTATGAACAGGCCAAGGGCACCGACTGGTACAAGGGCACCGCAAACGCCATCTACCAGAACATCGGCTTCATCGACAGCTACGATCCCGAGTATGTGATTATCCTGTCCGGCGACCAGATCTGCAAGCAGGACTATGCCGACTTCCTGCGCTTCCACAAGGAAAAGGGCGCAGAGTTCTCTGTGGCTGTTATGGAAGTGGACTGGAAGGAAGCCTCCCGCTTCGGCCTGATGGTGGCTGACGAGAACGACCGCATCACCGAGTTCCAGGAGAAGCCCCCGGTACCCAAGTCCAATCTGGCTTCCATGGGCATCTACATCTTCAACTGGGATGTGCTGAAGAAGTATCTGGAAGAGGACGAAGCAGACCCCAACTCCAAGAACGACTTTGGCATGAACATCATCCCCGCCCTGCTGCGCGACGGCCGCAAGATGTACGCCTACCGCTTTGCCGGCTACTGGCGTGACGTGGGCACGATCGACAGCCTGTGGGAAGCCAACATGGAAGTGCTGGATCCCGAAAACTCCGGCATCGATATCTTCGACGAGAAGTGGAAGATCTACAGCCGCAACCCGGTCCTGCCTCCGCAGAAGATTGGTCCCCGCGCTGTGGTGCAGGATTCCCTCGTCACCGAGGGCTGCAAGATCTACGGCAATGTGCATCACTCTGTGCTGAGCGCAGGCGTTGTTGTGGAAGAGGGCGCTACCGTTGAGGACGCAGTCCTGATGGACGGCGTTGTGGTCAAGGCTGGTGCTGTTGTCAAGCGCTGCATCCTGGCGGAGGATGTTGTGGTCGGTGCAGGTGCACGTGTGGGCGGCGATGGCCCCATTGCCCATGTGGGCACCGGCCTGACCGTCGGCGCAGGCGCAACCGTCAAGGAAGGTGCCAAAGTCTTTGAATCCGTCAAGGAGGGTATGGAAGTATGCTGAGCCAGAACACCAATGCGTTGGGTATTATTTTCCCCAACAGTTATGATAATACCGTCCCCGAGCTGGTGACCGAGCGCGCAATGGCTTCGATCCCCTTCGCGGGCCGCTACCGTATGGTGGACTTTGTTCTGTCCAGCATGGCAAACTGCGGTATCTCCAATGTTTCCATCGTGGTGCGCAAGAACTACCACTCCCTGATGGATCATCTGGGCACCGGCCGTGAGTGGGATATGGCCCGCCGTCACGGCGGCCTGAACATCGTGCCGCCTTTCGCTGAGAAGGGCGTGCGCATCTATTCCGGCCGTGTGGAAGCTCTGGGCTCTATCATGAACTTCCTGGAGAACCAGAAGGAAAAGTACGTGGTCATGAGCGATGCCAACGTTGCCCTGAACTACGACTTCAACGCCCTGCTGGCCGCCCATCAGGCAAGCGGTGCCGATGTGACCGTCGCTTACCAGAAGACCGAGATCCCCGAGGGCCGCAAGAACGACAACTACACCCTGACCATTGATGCTGATGGCCGCGTGACCGAGCTGCTGTTCAATGACTACCGCTCCGGTGTGCAGAATCTGGATCTGAACATCTATGTGCTGGAGCGCGAGACCCTGATCAAGCTGGTCAAGGACGCTACCGCCCGCGGCCTGATCTACTTCGAGCGCGATATTCTGGCCCACAATGTCAACATCCTGAACATCCACGCTCTGGAGTACACCGGCTATGTGGCACATGTCTGTGACATGAAGAGCTACTTCGACGAGAACCTCAAGCTGACCGATGACGAAAATCTGGAAAAGCTGTTCCCCAAGAAGAGCCCGGTCTACACCAAGATCCGCGACGACAACCCCACCCGCTATGTGCCGGGCTGCAAGGTGACCGACTCCATTCTGGCCGACGGCTGCGTCATCGAGGGCACGGTGGAGAACTGTGTGCTGTTCCGCGGTGTCAAGGTCAAGAAGGGTGCCGTCGTCAAGAACTGCGTGCTCATGCAGGACACCGTTGTGGAAGCCAATGCCGAGCTGGACTGCGTTGTTACCGATAAGAACGTGAAGATCACTGCCGGCAAGAAGCTGTCCGGCACCGAGAGCTTCCCGGTGTACGTGCAGAAGAAGCACACCGTCTGATTTTACTGAGTTATCCATAGGGGCGGCTTCCTCCCCGGTAGCCCCTCTTGAGAGGGGCGGGGGCACCTGTGTGCCCCCGCCTGCTCTTTTGTAAAAATGGTTCGTGCTGCCTGCAAGGGCGGTGGGGGAGAACGAAAATATCCCACTATATGGAAAGGAGCGATCCTATGAGAATCCTGTATGCTGCTTCGGAAGCTGCCCCTTTTGCAAAGTCCGGCGGTCTGGCCGACGTTGCGGGTGCCCTGCCCAAGGCTCTGGTCAAGGACGGCGTGGATGCCCGCGTCATTATGCCCCTGTACGGCGACCTGAAGTTCCGTGATACGCTGGAGTACGTGACCAATTATTCCGTCCCCGTGGGCTGGCGCAGCCAGTACTGCGGCCTGTTCAAGACCGAGCGGAACGGCGTGACCTACTACTTCCTGGACAACGAGTATTACTTCAAGCGCCGCGGCCTGTACGGCTTCTACGATGACGGCGAGCGTTTCGCCTTCTTCTCCCGCGCCGTTTTAGAGACCCTGTTCTACATCGATTTCACCCCCGATATCATCAACTGCAACGACTGGCAGACCGCTCTGGTGCCGGTGTACCTGAACCTGTACTATCGCCATCTGGATAAGTTCAACCGCATCAAGACCATCTTCACCATCCATAATATCGCTTATCAGGGCAAGTACGGCACCGACATTCTGGAGGACACCTGCGGCATCGGCCGCCGCGACCAGCACATCGTGGAGTACGATGGCTGCGCCAACTTCATGAAGGGTGCTTTCGAGACTGCCGATAAGATCACCACTGTCAGCCCCACCTATGCCATGGAGATCCTCGACCCGTGGTTCAGCTATGGTCTGGACGCCCTGCTGCGCGAGAAGCAGTACAAGCTGTGCGGCATCCTGAACGGCATCGATACCGATTCCAACGATCCCGCTACGGATAAGAACATCCCCTTCAACTACGACATCACTAATTTTGAAGAGGGCAAGGCAAAGTGCAAGGAAGCCCTGCAGGATAAGTTCGGCCTGCACAAGGACGGCAGCCCCGTCTTTGCCATGGTCAGCCGCATGGTCGGCATGAAGGGCTTTGATCTGGTGCAGAGCATCGCCGATGGTCTGGTGGACCGCGGCATCGAGCTGGTCATTCTGGGCAGCGGCGAGAGCCAGTACGAGAACTTCTTCTCCGACCTGTGCGCACGCCACCCGGGCCGCGTTGGCACCTACATCGGCTTCGAGCCGGCCCTGTCGCAGGAGATCTACGCAGGTGCAGATGCCTTCATCATGCCTTCCAAGAGCGAGCCCTGCGGTCTGGCACAGATGGTGGCCTGCCGCTACGGCACACCTCCCATCGTCCGCGAGACCGGCGGCCTGCGCGACTCCATCCACGACAGCACCATGGGTGACGGCAACGGCTTTACCTTTGCCGGTTACAACGCCCACGAGCTGTATGTGGCCTGCTGCAACGCACAGAATGCTTACTATGACAAGGAGAACTGGAAGAACCTCGTGCACCACTGTATGGAGTGCGACTTCAGCTGGGATGTCTCCGCCAAGAGCTACGAGGGCCTGTACAACGAGACCGCAAACCTCTGGTAATGTCCTGAAAACTGCATAACGGCTGCCGCCCGGTTCCCAAAGAGCCGGGCGGCTTTTTTGTGTGACCCTCTCAGCTTCGCTTCGCTCAGCAGCTCCCCCGGAAGGGGGAGCTTTATTTGTGCTGCCCGAAGGATGCATAAAAGCTCGCCCTTCGGGAGAGCTGGCGCGTCAGCGCCTGAGAGGGTTCGCCCGTTTTTTTGCATTCTGCACAACAGATCCATCAAACTTTTGGTATTGATGTGCCCGCAGACGCACAAACTCCATACAGGGCGTACAGTTACGGCATTAGTGTGAACAAACTATGAAATTTTACTAGAAAACAGTGGAAAATTGATTGAAAAATCCGACGCTTTGAATTATACTATCCCTATAAGCTTCTTTAACGAAAAAGAATCTTTGCGAAAGAGCTGCCGCATGGTGTGTGCTTCGCAGCCAAAACCAGAAGGAGGAACCCCGTTGAAAGGCCTGTACAAAGCGCTGGAGGATATCGTCTGGCTGACCCAGCTGGGGCTGAATATGCTGCTGCCGCTGGTCATGTGTCTGGGCGGTGCATGGTGGGCGGTGAACAACTGGAGCTGGCCGGAATGGGTGTTCCTGCCGGCCATCCTGCTGGGGCTTGCTGCCGGGGCACAGAACTTCTGGTATTTTGCAAAGGAACACATGGACCGCACCAAAAAGGAAAAACCAAAGCGGGTGGGGTTCAACTCGCATCAGTAAACTTAACAGGAGGTTTCCCTTTATGAAACTGCAGCCGGAATCCAAAAAGGAGCTGACCCGCATTGCCTGCGGCACGGCCATCTGTACCGCCGTCATGTGGGTGATCTTTGCAGCTCTGCACCTGGTTGGCTGGGTGAAATTTGATTACACTGTTGTTCTGGGCAGTCTCATCGGCGCGGCCGTGGCCATCGGCAACTTTGCGGGCATCTGCCTCGTATGCCAGAAGGTCATCGACGAGCAGGATGAGAAACGGCGCAAAGCGACATTGCAGGCTTCCTACAATGTCCGGATGCTTTTGCAGGCGGTGTGGATCATCGTTGCCATCGGGGCACCGGTGTTCCAGCCGTTTGCCGGTGTTCTGCCGCTGCTTTTCCCGCGCGTTACGATCTACTACCTGCAAATAACCGGCAAGTACAAGCCTCTTGCACCGGCCGGGCCTTCGGTGGACGTCTCTGTGGAGGACGACCCCGAACCCGCACCGGAGCCGGAAGCTGAACCCCGTGACGAAGGGGGTGAAACGTAACAAATGGAACTGAACGGCGCAAAGATCCTGTATACCATCCATACCGACATTCCCGTTCTGGGCGATTTCAAGATCACCCAGACCCTGGTCAGTACCTGGATCGTCATGGCGCTGCTTTCGGGTCTTGCCATCTGGCTGGGCAGCAACCTCAAGCTGGAAAATGTCTCAAAGCGGCAGGCCGCCGCCGAGTTCATCGTAGAACGGCTGGACCAGTTCGTGCACGACAACATGGGCTATCACTTTGATCAGTATATCCCACTCATCGGCGCGATCTTCGCTCTGAGCATCGGCTGCAACCTCATCAGTGTCATCGGCCTGTGGAGCCCCACAGCCGACCTGAACACCGAGGCGGCGTGGGCCATTGTGGTGTTCGTGCTGATCATGTACTACAAGATCAAGACCAACGGCATCCTTTCCTACCTGAAAGGTCTTTTGGACCCCATCTTCATCATGGCACCCATCAATGTGCTGTCAGAGATCTCTACCCCTGTCAGCATGGCGTTCCGTCACTTCGGCAACATCCTGTCCGGTACGGTCATTTCCACACTGCTGTACTGGGCGCTGGCAAGCCTGAGCCACGTCATCTTTGGCTGGCTGCCGGGCTTCCTGAGTCAGATCCAGCTGTTCCAGATCGGCATCCCGGCCTTTACGGGCCTGTATTTCGACTGGTTCGGCGGCTGCATTCAGGCGTTCATCTTCTGTACCCTGACCACAATCTTCATCAAACGTGCTGCCGGTGAGGACTAAGCCCTCACAACGGCATCTCCCAAAACAAAAAACTTTTTTGGAGGACAAATCTTATGACTGACTTTCAGTACCTCGCTCGTGGTATCGCTCTGGCAGGCTGCGGCATCGGCGCAGGCTGCGCACTGATCGCAGGTATCGGCCCTGGTATCGGCGAAGGCAACGCAGCAGCTGCTGCCTGTGAAGCTGTGGGCCGTCAGCCCGAGTGCAAGAGCGACGTTACCAGCACCCTGATCCTGGGCGTTGCACTTTCCGAGACCACCGGTATTTACGGCTTCGTCACCGGCCTGCTGCTGATCTTCCTGGCACCCGGTATGTTCATGAAGTTCCTGGCATAAGCGGAACCTTTGCACAATAACGAAAGGAGACGCTTATGGAACTGTACCAGGCGTTGATCACGCTGGACGGCTGGACCTTTCTGGCCCAGATCTGCAACCTGATGATCCAGCTGTTCATCTTCAAAAAGTTCCTGCTGAATCCGGTCAAAAACGTGATCGCAGAGCGCAAGGCGAAGGCAGACAGCCAGATCGCCGATGCCACCAAGCTGCGCACTGAAGCCGAAGCCATGAAGGCAGAGTACGAGCAGAACCTGCAGAATGCCCGCACCGAGGCCAACGAGATCGTTGCCAATGCGCAGAAGACGGCCACCGCCCGCGGCGAAGAGATCGTGGGCGAGGCCCGCGCGCAGGCTGCTGCCCTCAAGCAGAAGGCCGAAGCCGACATTGCGCAGGAGCGCAAGAAGGCCGTGAACGAGGTCAAGGACGAGATCGGCGGCATCGCCATGGAGATCGCCTCCAAGGTGGTGGAGCGTGAGATCAGCGAGAAGGACCACAAGGATCTGATCGACGAATTTATCAAAAATGTGGGTGAAGCATCATGACCGAGACTGCAAGGATGTACGGCGGAAGCCTGTACGATCTGGCGGCGGAGGAAGGGCTGGAGGCCCGCATTCTGGGTGAGCTGGACGAAGCCGTGGCGCTTTTTAAGGCAAACCCGGACTACCTGCATCTGCTCAGCACCCCCAGCATCCCCAAAAGAGAGCGCTGCGGCCTGCTGGATGAAGCACTGCGGGATCAGGTCCACCTCTATGTGCTGAACTTTTTGAAGATCCTGTGCGAGAAGGGCACCCTGCGAGAGCTGTCCGGCTGTGCACGGGCTTACCGTGTGCGCTACAATCAGGCACACGGCATTCTGGAAGCAACGGCGACCACTGCAGTGGCAATGACGGAGCAGCAGGCAAAGAGCCTGCACGAAAAGCTGGAAAAGCTCACCGGCAAGACCATCGACCTGAAAACAAAGGTCGATCCGGCAGTGCTGGGCGGCATCCGGCTGGATATCGAAGGCACCGAGCTGGACGGCACGGTGCAGAACCGTCTGGCGGCCCTGCGCAGGGACATTGCTTCCGTGACACTGTGATCGAATTTCCACCCGAAAGATTTTTAAGAATTGAGTGGTGAACAAACAAAGATGCAACTGAAACCTGAAGAGATCTCCAAGATCATCCGTGCGCAGATCAAGCATTACGAAAATGCCATTGAGCAGAGCGAGACCGGCACGGTCATTATGGTGGGCGACGGCATCGCCCGAGCCAGTGGTCTGGAAAAGTGCATGGCAGGTGAGCTGCTTCAGTTTGATAACGGCGAATACGGCATGGCCCAGAATCTGGAGGAGAACACCGTCTCCATCGTTCTGCTGGGCTCCGACGTCGGCATCAAGGAAGGCAGCACTGTCAAGCGCACCGGCAAGGTGGTGTCCGTGCCGGTGGGCGAAGCCATGATCGGCCGCGTGGTCAACGCGCTGGGCCAGCCCATCGACGGCGCAGGCCCCATCGAGACCACCGAGTTCCGCGCCGTTGAAAGCCGCGCTCCCGGCATCATCGACCGTCAGCCGGTCAAGGAGCCGCTGCAGACCGGCATCAAGGCCATCGACTCCATGATCCCGATCGGC
>OMFJ01001104.1_pt1 | contig 10137 bp, 9 predicted proteins | sample 1674351 | NCBI WGS metagenome assembly OMFJ01 (sample SAMEA103958164, study PRJEB25191) | human gut metagenome | biome: human-associated habitat [ENVO:00009003]; feature: intestine environment [ENVO:2100002]; material: feces | place: Germany | collected 2013/2015
TCAGGGTACGATCTATCCCGACGTGATTGAATCCGGCACAAATGTCGCTGCCGTCATCAAGAGCCACCACAACGTCGGCGGCCTGCCGGACTTTGTGGATTTCAAGGAGATCATTGAGCCGCTGCGTCTGCTGTTTAAGGACGAGGTGCGCGCGCTCGGCCGCGAGCTCGGCCTGCCGGAGTATCTGGTCATGCGCCAGCCGTTCCCGGGGCCGGGTCTGGCCATCCGCTGCCTCGGCGCGGTGTCCAAGGACAAGCTGGACATCCTGCGCGACGCGGACTTCATCTTCCGCGACGAGATTGCCAAGGCGCACCTGGAGCAGACGATGAATCAGTACTTCGCGGTGCTGACGAATATGCGCTCTGTCGGTGTTATGGGCGACGGCCGCACGTATGACTATACGCTCGCGCTGCGCAGCGTCACGACGACGGACTTCATGACCGCCAACTGGACGCGTATTCCGTATGACGTGCTCGACCGCGTCTCTGTGCGCATCGTCAACGAGGTCAAGGGCATCAACAGAATTGTCTACGACATCACCAGCAAGCCCCCCGCAACGGTGGAGTGGGAATAATAAAAAAGTGAATATGATGGGCTGCAAAGCCTTGAAAACACTCACTTTTTGAAAATCTCATTTCCTGTTTGATAGCAAAATGATAGCAGATACTAAAGCCATTTTGTTTGTTCTTGTTTTGGCGAGCGAATGGTTTGCAGGTTTGCTGTCGCATCCAATCCTATATTGAGAGCGAAAAAGGCTCTGCTGACTTTCTGTAAAAGAAGGTCGGCAGAGCCTTTTGTTATTCTTCGCTATGTTTCTTGAGATCAGCAAGGAGCAGGTCACTCAGCTCCTGCGACGGCGTGATCTTGTGCCACTGACCGGAGGTGTCAAGTTCAGGGTAGCGGTAGCGCCAGCGGTCATATTCTTCTTTGGTAATCTCCCCCGCTTTCAGCTTGGCGGCAACCGCACCCCACGCGGCAAGCATTTTGTGAAGCTCCGCTGCGTCGCGTCCTTTGTGGATATGAACGCGCAGATGTACCTCATCCTCACAGTCGCAGACCTCAAGACCGTAGCGGTCTTCCAGCGTGAACAGCGTGTGCATCAGCCCAATATAGGAGTCAATGTCCGGTACATCCAGCGCCTTGGGCGAAACGTCAAGCACCTGCGCCAGCGCAGCGGTCACGTCCGCTTTGGGCGTTCTGGAACCATTCTCGTACTGCGCAAGGCGGACATCTGCGGATTTCTCCGGAAAACCCAGCGCCATGCCAAGGTATTTCTGCGTCATGCCCCGCATCGTGCGGAAAAAGTGGATGCGTTCACCAATCGCCATAATAGCCATCTCCTGTGTCGGTTGTCTTTGATAACGAGTATAGCAGATATGTTTAATTTCGTCAAGAAAAATCTAAGCAAATTTATTTAATATTTTCCTGCAAACCGGCTTGACTTAAACTTATATGTATAGTACAATAGTTGTAAGCTAAGCATATTAGCTTAATTCATAGAAATTTTACAATTAGGATAGTCAACAAATGCAGAAAAAATGTCCGTTGTAAGGTGAGAGGGGGGTGAAATCCAAAAAAGCCAAACTGAATGACCGTCCAAGGGATACTTTCTCCGGGGAAGCAGGCGATGAAATGAGCATGCCAAGGAGAAAAGAAAACGGCACAGCGCCGAAAAGGGTTGCCTGTCAGAGTCCTGCGGATAGAACGGCGAAGCAATCAACCACAAATCAGGAAAGGAAGGTATTTTGCCTATGGCAGGAGAAATTTTTATGAGAGTAAATGAAGTTGCGGAAGAGCTTGGCGTATCGGTTCCGTATGCGTATAAGCTCATTCGTGAGTTGAACAAAGAGCTGCGAAAGACCGGCTGCATCACCATTGCAGGCAGGATTGACCGCAAGTTCTTCCATGAGAAGTTCTACGGAACGAGAGAACCGAAGGAAAGAAGGGAATCGAATGGCAGCGTTTAAGGACAAGAAGAACGGCTCATGGTATGTGCAGTTTCGCTATACCGACTGGCGCGGTGAGCGCCAGCAGAAATTAAAGCGCGGCTTTGCCACGAAAAAAGAGGCGCAGGCATGGGAACGCGAGTTTCTGATGCAGAAGCAGGCTGACATCAATATGAGCTTCGAGAGCTTTGTGGCGCTTTACGAAAAAGACGTCAAGCCCAAGCTGAAGCTCAACACATGGCTCAGCAAGGAGCATATCATCCGCACAAAGATTCTGCCGTATTTCAAAAAACGCAAGCTCTCGGAAATCACCGCCCGTGATGTGATCGACTGGCAGAACGAGATACGGCAGCACACCAAGTCAAGCGGCGAAAGCTATTCCCCGGACTATCTCAAGAACGTCCATACCCAACTGAGCTGTATTTTCAACCACGCCATCAAGTATTATGGCTTGCAGATCAATCCTGCTGCAAAGGCCGGAAATATGGGCAGCGAGCAGCCGAAGGAAATGCTGTTTTGGACGAAGGAAGAATACCTCAAATTCATCGACGCCATGATGGACAAGCCCATGCTGTACTACGCCTTTGAAATCCTGTACTGGTGTGGCATTCGTGAGGGCGAGCTGCTGGCGCTGACCCCTGCGGACTTTGATTTTGAGAAGAAAACGCTCCGCATCAATAAATCCTATCAGCGGCTACAGGGCAAGGACGTTATCACCACGCCGAAAACGAAGAAAAGCAACCGCGTGATCCAGATGCCAGACTTTCTCTGCGACGAGATGCAGGACTATTTCAAGCAGCTTTACGGACTGGAATCGGACAGCCGTATTTTTCCTCTGTCCAAATATGCCTTAAAGCGTGGGATGGCGTTTGGCTGCAAGGCGTCTGGTGTCAAGGTCATTAGAATCCACGATTTGAGACACAGCCACGTTTCTTTACTTATCAACATGGGCTATTCCGCCGTTGCCATCGGCAATCGCGTGGGGCACGAAAGCGTGGAGATCACCTATCGGTACGCGCACCTGTTCCCAACCGTACAAAAGGAAATGGCAGATAAATTGAACGTTGAAAGGGGTAATTGAAAATGTCACTGAAAAACCGAGACAATCACAACCGCTGGCGCAACAAGACTGTTGCCTTCCGGGTATCACCGGAGGAAGATACGCAAATCGAAACCTTTGTCAAGCTCTCCGGGCTGACGAAGCAGGACTACATCACCCGCCGTTTGACTGGCAAGGACGTGGTGGTGCAGGGCAATCCGAGAGTATTTAAGGCACTTCACAAGGAACTTGCCGCCGTTCTTATGGAATTGCAAAGGATTGAAGCGGGAAACAGCGTAAACGATGAACTTCTGAATGTGATTGAACTGATTACTATTATCCTCGGCGGTCTGAAAGGAGAAGATGGGAATGGAGAATAAAAAAGAAATGACTATTCCAAATGTATCTGCGGCAACAGATGCGGAACAGTCACTTTCCAAATGTACTGACAATAGTATAGTCAATCAGGATACGGATTTCAAGGGGTACGAGCAATCTTTTGAAGAAATGCAAAGGGAAATACTCAGACAGTTAGACCCTTCCTATCTGAAAACAGTATCAATGACAACGCTGTATGATACGGTGTTTGAGGTTCAGACACCACTTATCGACGGTCTGCTCCAAAGGGGAACTTACCTTTTCGTAGGTTCCCCGAAAGTGGGAAAGAGCTTTATGATGGCACAGCTTGCCTATCATATCAGCACAGGCACACCGCTTTGGGAGTATAAGGTGCGTAAGGCAACGGTGCTTTATTTTGCCCTTGAAGATGATTACCCACGTTTGCAGAAGCGATTGTTTCAGATGTTCGGTGCAAAGGAGACAGGCAATCTGTATTTCGCAACGGAATGTAAAACGGTCAATGGCGGACTGGAAGAACAGATAAGAGGGTTTATGAGGGAACACCCAGACACAGGCTTGATTATCATAGACACCTTAAAGCGTGTGCGTGAAGCAGGCGGAGCAGATTACAGCTACGCAAGTGATTATGATGTTGTGGCAAGGCTGAAAGCGTTGGCAGACAGTTACAAGGTTTCAATGCTTATTGTTCATCATACACGCAAACAAAAATCGGAAGATATATTCGATATGATTTCAGGCACGAATGGTCTGATGGGTGCGGCAGACGGTGCATTTGTTCTCAGTAAGGACAAGCGTACTTCCAACAATGCCACACTTGATGTTGCTGGCAGAGACCAGCAGGATATGAAAATCCATCTTGTAAGGGACAGCGAGCGATTGGTGTGGAACTTTGCAAAATCGGAAACGGAGATGTGGAAAGAACCGCCCGAACCTCTGCTTGAGAAGATAGCGGATACGCTCTTTTCGGAAAGTGACAGATGGGAAGGAACTGCTTCGGAACTTTGCGAAAGGCTTGCGGTGGATATAAAGCCGAATGTACTTTCTTTAAGGCTCAGTATCAACGCAAGCAGGCTGTTTCGTGATTACGGTATCCGTTATCAGAACAGCCGCACACACGACGGAAGAAAGGTTTCACTTTGGAAAGAAACCGAGCAGACGGCGTGACAAACGGTGTCAAAGGTGTCAATGTTTTTGAGAGCAGCACGCTGTGAAAAACATTGTCACCATCGTCACACTTTGACACCGGATAAAGTTTAGGGGAGTGTGCAGAGAGTGCCTTTTCAAAGGCGGCTCTTTGGTCTCGCCTGCTGGCTCGGTCGGTTCGCAGGCGTGTGTGCCACCGGCACACGCTCACCCCTCGGAGAGCCTTCGGAGAACGCAAAACCTGTTTACAGGTCGCATTTTTGATGGGTGTACCCGTCAAAAGTGCTTTTGCGTTACTTTTGACAAAAGTAACAAAACCTGAGAATGTTGAAATTTACAGATGGGAGATGAAAAAATGCAGAGAACGATAAGTGCAATGGTCGGTAAAGGCTCGGTCAATCACAATAGCCGAAAGTTCCGAGCAGAAAATGTAGACGGAACTCGTACTCATCTCAATATCGACTACTGCAATGAAAATATAAAGACAGTTTATCACGAATTGTTTGATGAAGCATTGGAAAGATACAATGCCAAGCAGATAAGGTCAGACCGAAAGATAAAAGATTATTATGAAAAAATCCGAAGTTCCAAGCAGGAAAAACCGTTCCACGAAATCATTTTACAGGTGGGCGGTAAGGGAAATATGAACGCCGATACGGAAAACGGAGAACTGGCAAAGCAGATTTTAGATGAATACTATCAGGGTTTTCAGGAGCGAAATCCACAGCTTCGGGTGTTCTCGGCTCATCTGCATATGGATGAAGCTACACCACATCTGCACATAGATTTTGTACCTTTTACCACAGGCAGCAAGCGTGGACTTGATACAAGAGTGTCACTAAAGCAGGCTCTTGCAACGCAAGGTTTTAAGGGCGGCAGTCGTGGCGATACGGAGTGGTCGCAATGGATACAGTCCGAAAAAGAACAGCTTGCGGCGGTGATGGAACGTTATGGGATTGAGTGGGAACATTTAGGCACACACGAAAAACATCTTTCTGTTTTGGATTATAAAAAGCAGGAAAGAGAAAAAGAAGTGGCGGCATTAGGTGCGAAAATCGAGCAGAAACAGATTGAATTTGATGTGTTGTCGGAACGAGTATTGAACTATGATAAGGCAAAAGACGAGCTGTCAAATCTTGAAATAGAGCTTGATACTGCACCGAAATATCAGTTGCCAGAACCAGAGAAATTTATGACTGCAAAGGCATATAAAACCAAAATGGCAGAGCCGGTTGTAAGGAAATTGAAGCAACTTGTCAAAACGGTGCTTGCCCGCTGCTTTGAGGGGTGGGACAACTATCATAGGCTGAATACAGCGAATGCACAGTTATACCGCACCAATCAGCGTTTGGAGAAAGTCAATGAAAGATTGACCGAAGAAAACAAAATCCTAAAAGCAGAAAATAAAGATTACAGCCTGCTCCGTAAGGTTTTTGGTCGCAAACAGATAGATGATTTGTTGGAGCAGGCAAGAACAGTTAAAGGTCGCAAGCGTGATAATACACGATCACGATAGACAAAAATCACAGGAGGAAAAGGAAAATGACAAAGACAATTTTTGAAGAAATGGGCGGAACTTATAGACAGGTGGGTGATTATTTATTGCCGAACATCACAGTACCAGCCGAAGAAGAAATAGAGCCGATTGGTTTATGGGGGAAACGACATGCAAGGCATTTAAAGGAACACTATAAAGTGTTATATATGAACCTGCTGACAAGCGGAAAGCTGCATAGTTATCTTGCAGAAGTCGATAAGCAAGCAGAGGATATGTTTCTTCGACTGGTAAAGGAATATGCCGACAGACAAGATGTGACGGAACAATTAAAGAAAGATAATCCCTACGAATGGATTGGAAGAATGAATAATATTCAGGCTTGTGTGAGGGAAGTTGTAGGAACGGAGTTGATTTACACATAAGCGTTTTACGGTATGGTGCTCCTGCGTTTGCTGGAGTGCTGTGGTTGTGGTTGTAAAGAGGTTGTGAAAGATTGAATTTCGTAATGGTTGGATGTATAATTAGGAAGTGAAAATTTTAATTTGCACTTCCATAAGGTGAAATGTATTGACACAAAAAATACAGTATGATAGTATTGCCATTAGAAGAAAGAAAGGCACATTTTGTGTAAGGTGAGGAAATGATTAATAGATAATTTGATTTAAGTAAGACACATATAGTTATTGAGCCTGTAGAGAATAGGTTTGTTTTGTGTACGCTTAAGTTGGATTATCGCAAGAGGCATTTCCTTTGTTTTCCTTTTGGAAAAGAAATAAGGGTCTATTTAGCGAGTCTATTTTTGCGTATGCAAAAAAGACTCGTTTTTGTGTGTTCAAAATAATAATTGGCTCAGACTTCGAAAAGGAGAAACTTTAATGTTGCAGATAAAAAAATTAAATTTAACACATAAAAAAGACCTGAGAATAATTCTTAATGATTTCAACCTTGTGCTAAATGATGGAGATAAGGCAGTTATTATTGGAGAAGAGGGAAATGGGAAATCGACATTAATGAAGTGGATATACAATCCGTCGCTTGTAGAAAACTATATAGAAGCAGATGGGGAAAGGATAATGGGACACGAACGTCTTGGTTATCTTCCGCAGGAGATGCTCGATGAAGATAAGGAAAAAACAATATACGAATATTTTTCTGAAGAGGAAATATTCTGGGAGAAAACGCCTAAAGAATTGTCTGTTATTGCGGGAAAATTTGGAATGAAAAATGATTTTTTCTACAGTAACCAGACAATGGGTAGTCTTTCAGGAGGCGAAAAAGTCAAGACACAACTTATGAGGCTTTTCATTCGCGATGTTTCTGTGCTGTTGTTGGACGAACCTTCCAATGACATCGACATTGCGACGCTTACATTACTGGAAAAAATCATAAATGACTGGAAGCACATTGTGCTTTTTATTTCACACGATGAAACGCTGATAGAGCGTACTGCCAACATGGTGATACATATCGAGCAGATTATACGAAAAACAAAGGCGAGATATACCGTGGCAAAGCTTCCCTATAGACGCTATGTGGAAGAACGGCTTCATAAATTTGAAATCCAAAAACAGCGGGCACTGAGTGACCGTAGGGAGAAAAAGATTCGCGATGAAAAATATCAAAGAGTTATGCAGAGTGTACAAGGTGCATTAAGAAGTTGTACCAGACAAGCACCGTCTGTTGCCAAAAACTTAAAGGACAAAATGCATACGGTTAAGGCAATGGAACGAAGATTTGAAAAAGAAGATGAAAATATGACTCAGATGCCGGAACAGGAAGAAGCAATCTTTGTCAAATTAGGGGATGAAAACTCACACATTCCCGCAGGAAAAACGGTCATAGAATATGAACTTTCAAAGCTTGTGACTCCGGATGGCAAAAGAATTTTAGCAGAAGGAATTCATTTAAAAATAAAAGGTTCAGAAAAAATCTGTATGATAGGAGCCAACGGGGCAGGAAAAACGACTCTTCTAAAAAAGATAGCGGAAGAACTCCTAAATCGGAATGACATTAAAGCAGAATATATGCCTCAAACTTATGAAGACCTGCTGGATTTGGATGTTACACCGGTTGATTACCTTGATAAAACAGGAGATAAAGAAGAGCGTACAAGAATTAGAACATACCTTGGTTCACTTAAATACACACCAGATGAAATGGAGCATCCGATTCGGGAGTTATCAGGCGGACAAAAGGCGAAAGTGCTTCTCTTGAGGATGAGCTTAAGTGGTGCAAATGTTCTTATTCTGGATGAACCGACAAGAAATTTTTCACCATTGTCCGGTCCGGTAATAAGAAAAATGCTCCGAGAATTTCCGGGGGCTGTCATTAGCATTTCTCACGATAGAAAGTATATTGAAGAGGTGTGCGATAAAATATATCAGCTAAATCCTAATGGATTACAGCTAATTGGTGATTGATAACAAAAAGGATGAAAGACTGACAAATTTCAGGCTTTTAGTGAGTTGGAAAGCATACAAAGATTTGAATTTGGAGGATAGATTATGGTACGTACAGAAGATGCATGTGAAATTATAAAATATGCTTTGCAAAACGAAATTAAAGTATATTTAGATGGCGGATGGGGTGTTGATGCACTTCTTAAAAGAGAATCAAGAATACACAATGATATTGATTTGTTTGTTGAACTGAAACATTATCATGATTATATTTATGTGATTAAGCAGCATGGATTTGAGGAAGTAAATACTGATTATACAACGGATGGTCATACTGTCTGGAAAGATGATAAACAAAGAATCATTGATTTACATTGTTTTGAATTTACAGATGACGGAATTGTTTATGAGGGAGATATATTTCCATCAAAAACTTTTTCCGGTATTGGAAAAGTTGGAGATATAACTGTTTCTTGTATTGAACCATTGAGTCAGGTAATGCTTCATTTGGGATATGAACACGATAAAAATGATGTGCATGATGTGATGCTGTTGTGTGAAACATTTCAAATAGCAATACCAGATGAATATAAGGAAAAGTAAAATTTCAGTTTTGTGTTGAATCTCTAAGCAAAATAGCTTATAATTTGACATGCTACATATAGTTATTATCCACAGTTATCGAGTAGGTGTTATCAATGCCGATAACAAAATGATAACATTAGCTCGTATAGGCAGGATAATATGGATATATCAAATAATCAAAAGAACGAGAAACATTACAGAGAATAATTCCTAAACAAAAAGCGTTAGTCTTTGTAGAATTTGAATAGAAGTCACAAGTCTTGGAACCCGCTAAACAAGCGGATTCCGAGACTTTTTCTTTTGCTCTGCTACTAATTTGCTACTAATAGCAACTACTTTTTTTCTATCGTTTTCATATGGTTGTCATTAACTTTAATAGCAAGAAACCCTGATGACTGCTGGATTTCTTCTATATGATCTTTCTTTGTGGCATCTGGATGATTTTCCCTGATGCGGTATTTGATGGTACTAACGGAGGTCCAAACTGAGGTCGGATTGTTACATCTGAGCCGTTGCTCTGAGTCTGCGGCACTTCACATGTGATACCTGCGGCTTCAAGCAGAGGGTTATCAGATGGTGGTTCAGGTGTTGGCGAATCTGTTGCCTGCAATGATTCCAGACTATGCACAAGCTCCTGCTGTTTATGTGGAAACAGATGGGAGTATGTGTTAAGTGTTGTGGATACCTTTTCATGTCCGAGCCTGTCTGCTAACATCAAGGCATCACAGCCCTGATTAATAAGTAAGCTGGCGTGACTGTGTCTGAGGTCGTGTACTCTGATCTGCTCAACACAAGCTCTGCATCCGCCAGAACCTTTATCTCATTTATGAGACCAGACTTCATAAAAGAGAAGATTCTTTTGTACAACTTGCTAATTCTAAGGATTACCAGCATTTTGAAAATAATGCTGGTAATCGATAATCCCTACGGAAGCAGATGACCTGCCGCCAGGTACAGCTCATACCATTCCTCACGAGTCAGAGTAATATCGCACGCCGCGATAATTTCTTTCAAGCGGCTTTCACTTGCAGTGCCGGTAACAATCTGCATATTTGCCGGATGACGTAAAATCCACGCAGCCGCAATAGTAGTATCGCTGACATTATATTTTTCGGCAATCACATGAAGTTTTTTATTCAGTTCCGGGTATTCGTCGCTTCCGAGAAA
>OMFJ01001116.1_pt1 | contig 10063 bp, 12 predicted proteins | sample 1674351 | NCBI WGS metagenome assembly OMFJ01 (sample SAMEA103958164, study PRJEB25191) | human gut metagenome | biome: human-associated habitat [ENVO:00009003]; feature: intestine environment [ENVO:2100002]; material: feces | place: Germany | collected 2013/2015
GGTTTAGGATTATACGTGAAATGATAGTAGGTTTTACCATAAATGATTTCAATGGACATGAAGAAGATGCCATACGGTTTATCCAAGAAGTTTGTATCTTGGAAGACCCAGAGATTGCTAAGAACATTGTCGAGGCAGGCACGGGTGTCAATATTTACAGTAGTGCTCTACGCAGTGAGATATTGTCCTCGCTTCCGTTTAGAGTAACTCCCATTGAGCTTGAGGCTGGTAAATATATACTTGTTTCGATAGTTAATTTTAACTTAGAACTTCTATACAATAACAGAATACTGAGGCTCGTTCCTACGGAATTTGTGTATGTGCTACCGAATGAAGTAGAACAATTCGAGGAATACGTTAAACAAGGGTTGGTTCGCTTCATTCCCGAAGTGAACAAAAGTGGGAGTAAATGGATTCTCGATAAGGGTTACTGGAATGATAACGGTGTATGGATTGATTCTGAATACTGGAAAGATTCAAATGAATGGAACTAATGACATAGTAAAGACCCTTGAACTAATGTGTGATAAGAACAGTCCACATGACAAGAAACTCTTGCTTCTCGCAGAGCTGGTGGAAACAAAGTGTGAGGCTCTTGGTAAAAATCAAGACGAACTGAAACAAAGTTTGACTGTTACCAATGACAAACTGGATAAATTAACCGCCATCTTAGAGAAGTATGAGGATGATAAGAACACTTGTCCTGTTTGTAAAAACAAGGAAGACTTTGAACGGTTGGTTGTTTTTATGAAGTACCCAAAGATAACATTCTTTGTTCTTATGGGTATTTTTGCCGCATTGATAGGTATTTGTAGTGCAAGTGCTTCTGACATACTTAAATTTTTATTAGGTGCATGAAAAAGAATATTATAATTATCTTAGACCCTGCTCACGGTGCAGATGTTCCCGGCAAACGTTCTCCGGACGGTCGTCATAGGGAATATAAATGGAGCCGTGAAAGAATTGCCGATTTACGGATAGTTCTTACCGCAATGGGTTATGAGGTTTACGTAACTACGGAGTCTGAAAATGAGCCGGGTCTTTCCAAACGAAAGAATTTTGCCTCTCAGATTAGACCGGGTGAACGTAAACTTTTTCTGTCCTTGCATAATAATGCTTCCGGAAATGGTAGTAAATGGATGAAAGCACAGGGTGTCTCCATCTATACTACGAGGGGTGTTACAGATGCAGATGTTTGTGCCGATTTCATCTATGAACAGTTTAAAAAGGACTTCCCCAATATCCAGATGCGCCCTTATTCCCATGAATATTTAGGAAAGGATTTTGAGGAGAATTTTACCGTTCTGATGGGAAGCGGTTATATGGGAGTTCTAATTGAGTGGTTGTTTCAAGACAACGAAGAAGATGTGAAGAAACTTGAGGACATTGTGATTAACAAGCGTTTTGAAGATTCACTTATGGATGCCATTGAAAAAATTAATGACTACTTTAGTAAGTAAACTATGGCTAAAACTAAGAAGGTGAGTATAATTTTTGCAGTCTTGGCGGTTATTGTGGTTATAATTGCTATATTTGCGGTGAAAGAGGAACTGTCTCTGAAAAAAGAGGGTTACTATTCGGATGATTATGAAAGTAGTTTGCAAGTACTTCAAGACACTATTCAGAAACTCCGAAAGGATATTGCCTACTATGAACAGGAGATTCAGAAAATTGACCTCGAAAGAGAAGTTCTTCGTAAAGAGTTGAAACGAATAATTGAAGACAATGAAAAAGTGGACACTGAGCTTGCTAATGGTGATTGGGATTACAATATCCGTTTTCTCTCAGAGTACTTATCCGAAAAGGATAGTGTGGGAGAATGACACCGTTTTGACGATAACTAAACCTCAGATGGTGACTATAAACAGGTCACTTAATGATTATATCCATTTGAAGAAAATCAATCAGAATCTTCAAATGGATTTAGTCGTTTCAGACTCCCTGTGTAATTACTGGCAAAAAATCGCTCACAAGAAAGATGAAGTTATCCAGTTTACAGAACTCAAATACGTAGAGGCTGACAAATTCAATGAGAGTTTGCAGGCTTCTTTGAAAAATGAAAAAAAGAAAGGCAGAAGAAAAAACATCGGTGTAGGAATTGGTGGAACACTCTTAGGAATACTTGTAGGAGTTATCTGCTTCAAATAATAACTATTTAATAACAAAAAGAAAAATGGCTGATGTAGGATTAACTATTAGCGAAGGTATTGCCAATGGGCAAACCGCTTACAAGGAACCCTCCAAAAGAAACATTGGACTTCTTGGTCAGTTCGTGCGTGGAGCAAGTTTCTCTCCGCAGCGAATTACTTCTATGGAAGATTTCAATGTAATTTTCGGTGGACAAAGTGCCTCTTTCTTTGGACCGGGTATCGTAAAAAGTATCTTCGATGAAGCTGGTGAAGCTCCTGTGACCATGTATGTTGCCAGAGTAACTGGTGCAGGTGACGTGGTTGCTAACGGTGCAGCTAACTTGACGGATAGTGCTACGATGAACGTAAATGCCGGCTACAAAGGAGTAGACGACCCAGGTACTTGGGCAAATGGTATTCAGGTTTCTCTTTACTCGTACAGTTCTCGTGTGAAAGACATGTTCACGCTTCTTGTAAACTACAAGGATAAACAGGAACAGTACAACTATGGAACTCTTTCCGAAATTCAAGTAGCTGTAAACAAAGTCAGCAAGTATATCACAATCGAATTTAGTAAGGAGATTGAGAAACTTGTCTTTGTTTCAATAACAGGTACATTGACCGCTTCCACTTCCAGCAATTCTGTTACGGGTGTGGGAACCAAGTTTACTACCGACCTTTCTGTAGGTAGTGTTATCTATGATTCCAATGAAAAAATGATTGGTACGGTAGCGGCTATTACTTCGGACACCCAGTTGACACTGGCAAGTAGGGCTATGATTGCCGTTACTGCGGGTTCTGTGAAGAAACGTGACGATAAAGTTTACACAGCTACGCTGGCAGGCGGTGTGGATGGTGAAGTAGTGGAGTCTGATTTTTATCCCGTTGAAAGTACAACCGACCCGAAAGGTCTTGCTTGCTTGGATGGGTATGACGTTCAGATTATCGCTTGTACGGAGTTCCATTCCCTTTCAATGGCGAAAGTGCTGAATGAATATCTGAAAGATAAGTCGAATCCTATCGGAATTGTCAATCTTCCGTTGAATGCGGACGAAGGAACTGCCGAATTGTACGCAATGGACTTGCAGACAAATAACACCAGTTTCTTAGCGGGATATTTGGGATGGTGTAAAGTTCCGGATGAAAATGGCAACCCCATGTTGATACCCGCAATCGGGCCTGTCTTGGGTGCTGCCTATGTTCGTACCCCGTATTTGCAGGGAGATTTCATTCACATTCCCCCAGGTGGCATAGATTCTCTGTTCAATAACGTACTGGAAGTTATTCCGGCTCGTTTGTCACAGGCTTCTATCAATCGTCTTGTACAGCAATTCTCTTGTAACATTATTCAGTATGTAGAAAATACCGGCTACTATGTAGGAAGTTCCCGTTCTTATTCTACCAATGAATTGTACATGAGTATTCACGTCCGGATGCAGACTTCTTATTACTTGCGTGCGCTTAATTCTAAGATGCGCTTCTTGGAACAGAAACCGAACACTCCGGAACTCAAAAGGGAAGCTCTTGTCGAGCTTAATACGTTCTTCAAAACAGAGTACGATAATGGTGCGCTTGAGAGAAGTGTTGACTTTGACCAAGCCTATCAAGGTATTTGTGATAAGAGTAACAATCCCTCCGGACAGGATAGAAAGTTGCTCAACATTGATGTCTTGTGGATACCCACCGAATGTACGGAATCCGTTCATATCACTCTGAGAAGAAATGATGGAGTATTAACCTCATTAGAATCTGAATAATTATGGCTAAACCTCAGAAACCCCAAGACATTTATGTAGTTAATGGGTGGTACTTGAACATTCCTGTACCGGGTATTATGTCAGACGGTCTTTTTGAAACTCTTGAGGGTATGCAAAAGACCTCCGGCACTGTTGAAGTTGTTGACGCAGGTACGAACAGAAAGTACAAGTTTACAGACCAGTTGGTAGATTACGGTGAAATGACGTTGACCCGTCCTTACAACGGAAGTGCTACCGACCGAGCTATGGAAACTTTGGTTAACACAATGATTGAAAACGGAATCAAATTGCCTGTAACCGCAGTAAAGATGCACCAAGGCAAGGAAGTTCTGACTATTGTATTTGAAGGCTTTGCTTTCAGTGCATCGAATTATCCTACTTTTGATGTAGGTGGTTCGGATAAGTTTACTGTATCTTATACAGCTCACTGCGATGGCTGGACTATCCTGCCCGTAGGTTCTTAATTATAAATCTTAAAAACACTAATCGTATTATGGATAGCTTATTTTTTGAACTTCCCACCGGACTTCGTATGAACGGAGAAGTACATAAGAACGTAGAATTGCTCAAAACAAATGGTGTTGCAGAAAAAGTCTTTCTAAAGAGACTTTCAGACAAACCTTTCACATGGCAGGGTAATGTGGTTTCCATTGCTACAAAAAGTATTGGAGACATTCAAATTGGCTCTGATGTGCGAAAGAAGTATTTGGAAGACGGGTCGGTAACTATTCCTACTCCTGTGTTGAAGTTGCCTTTGGCTGAAATCAGTAACATGCTGATTGAGATTCACCGCAGGGCGTGGGTTTCATTTATCCCCAAACAGGAAATCATCTGTAAGTATTGCGGTAAGAAATTAATCGCTGACATTAATTTGGATAAGATTGATTACCTACCCGAAGTAAAGGAAGCGATGGAGGAAATCACGGACTATGAACACATTACTGTGGACTTGGTAAATGGTTTTACTCCGCCTGTCATTCCCAAGATAACTGATAAGGAGGAATACCTCTGGATACCGGAAACCACTTTTGACAGGATGGTATTCCGTGTTCCCTTACTGGAAGACGCTATTCGTCACGAACGCCATTTTTCTGATAGCATTGGTTTTTGGAGACGTATTGCGGCTGACTGTTTGGTTGCTATTCAGTTGGTGGATGAGGGAGGAAATGTTATTGAGACGCTTCCGAAAGAGTTCCATACTTATTATGGTTTGAAGATTTTCAATGAGTACCTTACAGGACAAGATTTACGAACCGTCCGAAATGAATTAATTGAATACTTGCCTACTTTACCGTATGCGTATTACGAACCGTGCGGATGCTCCGAAGACAGAGAAATCCCCATGATTATGGAGGCAAGCAATTTTTTCTCGGAATGACGTTTAATCCTGCCGAGTATCACTTGTGGCACAAAGAATATCCGATGTTCAGTCTGTGGGCTGTACCAAAGGGTATTCTTTTTCTGCCCAAAGAAGTTGCAGAAAGTGAAGAAGTGAAACAGTATGATTTAACGTCAAAAGCGTATATCTTAATGAAACGTTTGGGACAGGATTATGATAAAATCCTGTTGATGGACGCAGAAGAAAGGGATAGACTCTTTGAAATGGAGATGAAACTGATTAAAGAAGAAGCAAAGAAAAATCAAGATAATTAATTAATTATGGCAAGAGGACGTGCTACACGTGGAAACCAAGCGCAGTTTACCTACGATTTTGGTATAGCTATCGCTCAAAGTACCGTCAATAAAGTTGCAAGACTTACTGGCGTTACTCTTACTTTGGCTTCTGCTTTCTACGCTCTAAAGACCACTGCTTCTGACTACTTAAATACCCTCCGGAGCAATACACTTCGCTTTGGAGGTGTTCTTTCTACCATTAGGTCGATTGAACAAGCTCAAAACCGATTAATCAAAGGACAATCTTATTTCAATGTGGACGACCAGTTAGCCGGCATGAATCAACTCATGGCTATGGGAGTCAATGTAAGGGAAAACTTTGAATGGATTAATAAGTCTGCCCACGCTACGGGCAAAAGTTTCACAGAATTTTCTAATGCGATTGCAGCCGGTATCGGTGGTAACATGCAACAGCTCGTTGATATGGGGTTACTCACACAACGAGCTACTCGTATGTTTGATAAATACCAAGCGAATACCATCATGCGCCAACAGGCCATCTTGAACTTTGTGAAAAACCACAAAGGATTGATGAACGCTATAAAGAATGACTTTGAAACGGTACAAGACCAAATGACCCGTATTCGTGGAATTTGGCAGGCTTTCTTACAGTCCATCTTAGGTAAACCGAATGACCCGAATAGTTTCTACGGGCAAATTACGGCTTCCATGAAAATGGTTGCCGTTGCTTTGGCTCGTAATATGGAACAAATCAAACGGTATGGCTATATTATCGGTCAAACGTTAGGTTGGGTTATCCGCCAAATTGGGCATTTTGTAGTTTGGATTGGTAGACAAGCAAAACATGCTTTGGAAAGTGTTTGGTCTGTTACGGACAATTTCCAAGAGCAATCTCGTTCTTTGCTTGTCTGGTTAGAGTTTTGGAAACTGAAAGTCGTGGACTTCTTTAAACAATATGGAGGCGAGATAAAATCGCTTCTGAAAATGATGCTATTGTTTAAGGCGCTCAAGACAGTATTTGTTATCAGTAAAGCCGCTATTGCTTCGGCTGCTGCCTATAATGCTGCGTTATTTGGACGGTTCGGTCTGTTTACCCGTATCGGTAGAATACAAAGAGGTGTCGGTACTTCTTGGTGGAAAGCCTTTTGGTTAGCCGTTCTTCCTCGATGGGTTATTCGGGCGCTTACCTCTATTTCCCGTTTTTTGAGCTTACGATTACCAGCTATCCTCTCTAATGCACTGAACTTGGTTCGGGCAATCGGGGGTTATTTGGGAGGTTCCCTTATTGGTAGGATTGCCTCGGTAGGAGCTAAATTTGCTGGAGTAGTCGGTGTTGTATGGGGAATATGGGAGGCTTTGGATGCCATTGGTAAATGGTTCAAACCACTGGGTAGGTTCATGGATGAACGTAAACGTCAACTAAATGATTTTACGACCGGAATCAGAAACAGTTGGTTCTTAACCATAGACTCTATTCGTCATGGATGGCAGGATTTCACTTCGTGGTTTTCTACGAATGTGGTAGGAGTTATCCGTAAAAAGTGGCAGGCTGATGGTATGCCGGAATATTTCGCCAATATTAAAAACAAGGCTAAAGAGGCTATTACTTATATTGGGGATATTCTAAAGAAATATATCATTGACCCGATTAAACAGGCTTTCGGTTGGTTAGGTGACATCATCAAAAAGGGACTTCAAAACCGTAGGAACGTTCTTAATCGTGAACAACAGGAACGTGACCGACAAGAACGGAATATCGCTTATGCTCGTGCCCGTATGTTGGTAGATGCTAATAACGAGGCCCGTAGACGTGGTGAGAAACCTCGTTTCACAACAAAGGATTTTCCGGAAATTGTGCAACGTGATTTAGCTGCAAGGGAAATTGCCGAACGTCAGAAGAATACCAAAACAGCTACTCCTACAAGCAATGTTTCTTTTAATCCGGATGCTGCTCCGTGGACTCCAACAGTCAATGACATAACGAGTGCTAAGAATCCGATTATTGAAGAAAGTTCGAGAGCTGCTGCACAAACTCCGACTGATACAGGTGGTGGTTCACCGGAAATCTCTATGATGCCGGGTGCAGTACAGATTATTGTTCAAAAAGGAGAACATATTGACGAAAATAAACTGGCTCGTAAAGTCCGTGAAATTATTGAAGATATGGAACGCTCCGGAAGAAAAAGAGGAGGTATGTAATGATTGAAACATTGGGTCAGTCCCCTATTAATAGTGCGGTTACGGCGGGTAGGAGTGAATTTACTTCTATCTTCCGTAACAAGGTTTCCAATTCATTTGCAGAAGACCCCAACAGATACCCTCGTGCCTATACAACGGTGCGAGGGATAATGATTAATAAGGAGTTTCTGCAATCGAAGACACCCGACTTGTTACAGGGTTATTATTTCCAGTTCAATCCGCAGACGATTGATGATGTGAAGAATACTCTGTATGAAGTGAGACAATATGCCGGCCTTTCTTACAATGACTACATTTGGGGGGGTGGTGGAGAGAGAATCATCTCTTTCCAGTTATTCTTGGATAATACACCGCAGAGTAAAACAGTTGCTTTTCGTCCGACCAGTTACGGTTCTAAGGAAGCAAACTCTATTCGGACAGAGGGTAACGGTTTTGCGTATGATTCCGAAGGACGTATTAAGAAAGTGCTTACTCCAAAGACTACTTTGAAAGAAACTCTTTCCGACTATACCGGCATTGCTACCCCTCAAAAGGGACCCAGTTCATTTGAGTATGTGGATAATGGAGCTTTCTCTAAATCCCGTATTGATGAACGGGGTATTCTTCCGGAAGTGGAGAAACTGCAATCATTTTTATACCCAGCCCCGCTTACTGGAGAAAGTACTCCTTTATTTGCGGAGGGTGGGATTGTAAGTGCCATGCAGTTTAGACCTCCAGCAACGGTTATCTTGGCGGTAGGTCCTATGTACTTGGAGGGTGTGGTAAAGAGTGCCCCTGTAAAGTACACCTTATTCGACCAAGATTTAACTCCCTTGCGGGCAACGGTGGACATTGAGTTTGCAGTATTTGAGTTTGAAGAAATTACAAGGCAAATTAAATACAATACTATAAGATGATTAGTCCTAATTTCTATAATAAAAAGAACCTTATCTCCCAATTTTTGGGTGGTAAGGTTTCTCATTATCCTGTGAAAGATGCCTCTATCACAATAGATTGGTATGAATACATCTTAAAGGCGAATGAGAACCTGTACACTATCTCTGCCCGAATTTTTGGGGAAAACTTGGAGTACATGTGGACGTATATTGCTGATAACAATCCTCCACAACAGCCCGATGCTTGGAAAGCGGGTGATATTATCCGCCTGCCCAAGATTATTATTAGAGATTCTGATACCTTAAAACCGATTTATAGCAATGCTACGACCACTACAACCGCAATTTAAGATTCGGGTGTACTCTAAAGGTGTGCGTCCGAACGGTGATGAGAACTTTATGACCCGTGGTGGAAACTACGTGGATAAAGGGAATTACAACTTCATTGATATTGAAGAGTGTGTCGCTTTCGGTGTGGAGTATGAGGAACAGGCAAGTCTGATTAATACCCTCAAATTTACCGTAAATAAACACGCAGACGTTATTTTGCAACGGATGTACCTCGGTCAGTGGGTAGTTCTTTATGGAGGTTATTATTCTGATAACAATTTCGGTATGCGAAAAGTATTCTCCGGCACAATTACCCGTATTCGGACACAATTCCCCGATAATGGGGCGATAACTTTTTCTGTGGAGTGTCTGAGCTATGGTTTTACCCAAATGGGAAAAGATTCGGTGTATTCTGTTTATCCGGATGTTAACAGTAAACGACCTTTTGTGAAAGGAAAGACACAAATTTCCTTGCGAGAAATTATTGAGGGTATCGCTAAAGAGGCAAGTATTGAAATTGGAGAAATCCAGCTTCCGAAATCCTCTGCCAATGTGGTATTTACCAATAAGAATATCCGTTACCAAAAGGGAGTTTCTGACTGGGTGTTCCTAAATATGCTGGCTAAGTCTTACGGTTGCTCTGTATGGACGGACACGGTAAACGGTGTAGACCGGCTCTACTTCATTGATACCAGTAAGGCGGTGAACGTTATCAATAATGACATTAGCTTCTTATACCCGTTGCAGGGAAATGATGGTGTGAAGGATATTCGTTCAGAAGAAATTCAACGGTTCAGTGAATCGGGATGGGACCGTCCTCGTTTGTTACGAAGTGTAGTAGTGGATGAGGATATGATTGGGCAGTTCCGTGTAGATATGGATAGGTTTTTGGGCAAAACCGGGGAAGTTCATCGTGAAACGGGGGATCAGCTTGTTTGCTTCCGTATCGTATGTGAAAGTCGTGTCGATGCCGGTATAAAAGAAGTCGAATGTCCCGGTATTCCGGTAGGAAAATATCTCATTGTCGAAATTTCCTGCCAACATATAGTCGAGTGCCGGTATCTGTGATAGGATGTTCCCGTCCGTGTCCATCCGGAAAGCGATCGGCGTCCCTTCTTCAAAAGGCATGTGTACGACC
>OMFJ01001130.1_pt1 | contig 9977 bp, 9 predicted proteins | sample 1674351 | NCBI WGS metagenome assembly OMFJ01 (sample SAMEA103958164, study PRJEB25191) | human gut metagenome | biome: human-associated habitat [ENVO:00009003]; feature: intestine environment [ENVO:2100002]; material: feces | place: Germany | collected 2013/2015
ATTCGGATATGATTCTTGTAACGAGTAACCCGTGAGGGCGAAAGCGTGTTTTTACATTATTAAATTAATATGATAATAGTGTAATAAAAAAGTTCTATGACCTTCCAAATCCGAGAGGACAAGGAAGGTTTTTTGTTTTTATTCCTGTCTGAAATCAAAGAATTTCTTCTATTTTTGTTTTCGGAAATAAAATCAATGGATTATGTCTGAACAGAAAGTTGTGATTTGTCAGAATCTGAAAGCCGAGTTACAGGCTTTTCTGGCAGATCTGGATTATGATAAGTTGTTTGTATTGACCGATACGCATACGGTGGAACAGTGTTATCCTTTGGTAAAAGATATTCCTTTACTACAGGAGGCTCCGGTTATTACGGTTGAAGCCGGCGATACGCATAAGAACCTGGAATCATTGTCGTCTATCTGGATGCGACTGTCGAACGAAGGCGCCACTCGTCATTCGGTATTATTGAATCTGGGTGGCGGTATGGTTACGGATATGGGCGGTTTCGCTGGTGCTACTTTCAAACGGGGTATTCGGACGATCAATGTGCCGACTACTTTGATGGCGTCTGTCGATGCTGCTGTTGGCGGTAAGACGGGAATTAACTTCAACGGATTGAAGAATGAGATCGGTTCGTTCTATCCGCCTTTATGTGTCTTTATCGACTGTGAATTTCTTCGTACACTGGATCGTGCCAATATTCTTTCCGGTTATGCCGAGATGATCAAGCATGCACTGATCAGTTCAATGGATGTCTATTTACCCGTCATGCTGTATGATATCGATACGATGAATTATTCCTACCTGAATCAACTCGTAGCACAGTCTGTAGCCGTTAAAGAAGATATCGTGGCACAAGACCCCAAAGAGAAAGGTATCCGGAAAGCCTTGAATTTTGGTCATACGATCGGTCATGCCTACGAAAGTCTGTCTTTCCAGCAAAACAAACCTTTGTTACATGGACATGCGGTAGCTGCCGGTTTAGTCAGCGAATTGTATTTATCTCATAAGTTATGCGGTTTCCCGAAAGAGAAACTCAGTCAGGTAATTTGTTACCTGAAAACGTATTATCCGGCCTTTTTCTTCACTTGTAAAGACTATGACCAGCTTTATGAATTGATGAGACACGACAAGAAAAACGAAGGGGATGTTATCAATTTTACCCTCTTGGGACAAGTAGGAGATGTGCGTATCAACCAGCATGTAGAAAAGGAACAAATCCTGGAGGCGATGGATTTTTATCGGGAAAGTTTTGGAATTTAGAATAAAATCTCTACCTTTGCACCCGTTAAAAGAAAAGACGGGATGTAGCTCAGCCCGGTTAGAGTACGCGTCTGGGGGGCGTGTGGTCGCTGGTTCGAATCCAGTCATCCCGACTGAAAGCAAAGAAGGAGTTAAGTCATTGGCTTAACTCCTTTATTATTAATAGGCTATCTGTTTAGTAAAGATTTTCCTTTCTCCGTGGTATAATATTTCTGCAACCGGCTGTTAGGCTTGTTGGGAACTGTCATTGCCAGTAATCCTTCTGCAATCAAAGGGTTTATGTATTTATTCCTAAATTTAGTCCGATTACTAAAGTGTAGCAAAGTAATAATTTCCAATAGAGACTTTTCCGATATACAAGTTTCAAGAATTGTCTGTATTTCTCCCTGATTTAATGCCAACTTAGTGCCGACTTGGTCCTGACTTGGTCCCGACTTGGTCCCGACTTGGTCCCGACTTGTCGGTATATCTTCTGTAAGTTCAAACTCTTTAGGATCACGATAGGTAATGGAAAAGATAAACTCTTCTCCACTATGAATTTCTATTTCAGCATTTTCAAAGTATAACGGAGCATATTTCCGAATATTTTTCTGTCCAGAGCCAAGCTCTTCGGCCCATTTCATTTCACGGAAGACCTTTGTTATTAGCGGATTCTTTGTTCGGGTACGCCAGTCATTTATATCTATCTCTCCTGTTTGGAAAGGTTTTGTCCAGTTCTCTGTTATTACCCGGTCGCGGAATATGAGAAATTTATTGGTATATGAACTGATATATTCACGGTGCAAAAGTGTATTTGATATTACTTCTCTGAATATCATTATTCGTAAATCCAAACGGTCTATACCATTATCCGCTAAACGGAACTTATCAGGCATATTGCGTTGCACAAAATTCAGCAAACGAATATAAGACTGAATCAGATTGACGCATATCATATCCCGGTCGTTGTAGCGTATATCCGGGTCAGTCGGAAGCGGATGTAAGAAACGCTCATAAGACATGCTACGGTAAATGGTATCTGTACGATGCCACGGACAACAATTCAGAATAGTCTGTTCTTTGCCAAATAAAAGAATGGCTGCTAATTTATATCCTTCTTTGTTTGTTTCCCGTTGTTTACCCCAAAACAGACTTTTTAGGAATTCTTCATTTGTCATACTTAGCCATGGATGATTAGAGTTATGGATGGAAATGTGGCTACGCATAATCTTAAACGATTCATCGTCCATATCCTCCAAAGTTACATCAGGGAATATTTCATTTTCTGAAGATTCCTTTTCTTTTCGCATAAACATGTTTTTTACTAAATACGTATGTTTGGATACATCATTATCTGCATCTCCCCAACGGTCAAAGAAGCGATTCTTATATCTATGTACTTGTTCGCTTTCAGGTACATTTATGTATATGATCAACTTTCCGTCTATCTCAATTATTTCCGGGTTGATTGGCATCGGTGGCAGAAACTGTTCCGGATTGTTCAACGTATTAATGATACTTTTGGTCATATCAATAGCGCATTTAGGATTTATACCGATAATTACACCATCATCATTTACTCCTAAGAAAATATGTCCACCTTCTGCATTTAAAAATGAACAGATTGTTTCATATACGGAAGCTGAAACTTGATCCGTACATTTCTTAAATTCGACTCGTTTATTCTCTCCAAGAGAAAGTATTTTCTTGATTTTATCTATTGATAGCATTTTAGATTTTCTGTATGATTGTATATTGCGCTAATTTAATCAAATAATTAATTCACACGTATGGATTGTGATAATATCTGTTTAGGACTAGTGCCCAAACCTAGACCTGTCAACTTCTTTATGTTTCTTTTCTTTGTATCCATTGAACCTATATGTAAAGGTGATGGATAGATTGCGGTTGATGTTCTGCATGTTCATGTTGAGCTTTTGTCCTTTATAATCGATCTTCCCATCCGGAACACAGGTGTTGAAGAGATCGTTTCCTTGAATCTTCAGTTCGGCCTTGTCGTTGGCGAAAGTCCATTTCAATCCCAGATCCATTTTCCAAACAGAACTTACATCGTAGATACCTTGTAGCGTCGGACTAACGTATAGTAGGTTATATTCCAGTTGGAGACTCGGTCGGGATGAAAGGCGGAATGTATTGTTCATTTGTACAATGCCTCTCCAGTTGTTTCGGTTCAGGGAGATATTGTAATACTTGTCGCAGACATCCTGGTTATAAGAGCCATCGAACATACATTGGACAGTCCACCATTTGCCAACTGAAAAAGGAATAATCAGCGATAAACCTACGCTTTGTTGATAATCCAGATTAATGGACTGATAAACCAATGCCAGTTCGTCCGGACTTTGGTAAGGTAGTTGAGAGAAGAAATCTTTTACATACGAATAATAGGCGTTGGCGATATATTTCCCTTTGAAGATGTAGGTCAAAGAGGCGGTATAATCGGTTGAAGGACGCAGGTATGGATTTCCTTTCAGTTTCATATATCCATTGATGTAACTGGTGATATCTTGCATTTCCCAATAACTTGGATATGTCTTGTCAGACGAAAAGCCCAGTTGAAAGATATGTTTATAACTCGGTTGATAACTCAGTTGAAAAGTCGGGTAAACTGCCCACTGTTGATAATCCATCAACCGATAATATTCTCCGGCTAGCGATAAAGACATGGTTAATTGATCGTTAAAGGATTTATCGGTTCCTGCGTAGAAATTATAAGTTTCTTCTCGCATGTGGGTATCTGTGTTCGAAACTGATAAATCGGTTCCTGCATCCAAGTGATATAATTGTCCGCTTTTTTCTTGGGCGAAGGTAAAATTGATGCCATAATTTAGTCCCCAGCCTCGAGGCAATTCATGGTTTTGTCCGGCATAAACATTCCAGCGGTCTATGGTTTGCTTTTCATCTACCAGGAAGTGTTGTTTCTCGGTATTTAGATCATTGGTAAAGTCTTGTGCGGACGGACTGTTGAAATGAGTAAAATCCAATCCTACGTTCAGACCGAAAGCCGCGGTATAATCTATGTTTACGTTGTGCATCTGTTCCTGAGATGTCCGAAAACTCTCCGAATCCGAATAGTTACCCTTCGAACGGGTTGTCGTTCTGCCATGAGTTTTAAACGATCCTGTATAAGCTGAATGTAAACTGTTTCCTTCCGATATTTGATAATCCAGTCCGAAGCGGACGTTATGTTGCTCGCGTTTTGCTTCTGTTTCATTCCGCTGTTGAATGGAATAAACCTTATCTGGCAGGGTATGATGCGAATCTATTTCCATTTTACTATCGCTGTGTTCATATCCGGCAGAATAGTTGATATCAGCCGATAACTTTTTTCCGGCATACGACAGGTTGATGTTTCCACCACCGTTGGCGTGTACCAGTTGTTGGTAATTCCCGCTAACTTCGCCTTTCCAAAAAGGATCTGGTGATTTCTCGTTGGCTAATACAATATTGACGGCAGCTCCTCTTATCCGGTATTTGGCAGGTGCGTTGTACATGACTTCAATTTGCTTTACCTGTGAAGCCGGTGTACTTTTCAACAAGGTTATTAACTGGTCCTGGTTCATAGATGAGGGTTTCCCGTTAATAAGTATGTTCATATCTTTTGCACCGGTTAATAACAAAGCTTCGTTTTGTTCGATGATACCGGGTAAACGCAACAGAGATTCGTAGGTATTACTGGCTGTTGTCCGCTCGGACAAAACTTGGGCATCATAGACTAATGTTCCTTTATCTGCCTTAACCAAAGGACGTTCTCCGCTTACTACGACTTCTTTCAACGTGTAGTCTTGTCCTTGTAAAGTAATAATCCCGGCATCCGGACCACAATTTTCCTTCTCAAAGGTTTTGAACAAGAGATGTTGAAAAACCAGTCGATAACATGTAGGCTCTTTGGGAAGGTAAAATAACCCAGGGAATCGGTGATAACGGCATCGATAAAGATCGAATCGGGCGTTTGCATGATGACAGTTGCTGCCTCAACGGGCTGTTTGGCTTCATCCATAACTCTTCCTTTCACTTCCTGTGCTATTAACGGCAGACTGGTACAAGTCATCAGACTTATGATCATTCCTATTTGTTTTGTGTACTTTGTCATTTTGTTATCATTTTTGTTTCTGATGCAAAGGAACGTCCTTTTATCTGGCAAATAGGTTATCGGGTTGTTATGGTTTTGTTATTTAATTGTTATCGGTACGTCGATTGTTAAGGAATTGTTATACCTTTGCGATACAAGAAGCAAATGATCTGTATGCCTCAGAAGTACATTAAAATATTGACCTTTTTAGGATTGATTGCTATCGTGGCTGTACAAAGCTTGTGGCTGGTAAATACTTATCAGTTGATTGATGGGAAAATCCGGCAGGCTTGTTCTCGTTTATTTCCCAAATCGGTACTGGATGAGGTGGCCGATCGCCTGAATCAAGTTTCTGATTCGGAGGATGCGGAGCTTACGATTCACCTGGAGGAAACGGCCAATATCGAGGAAGCCAGCGGACCGGAACTTGTCAGCCGGCTGATTGTCGCCTTTAATCATTATGCTGATTCGGTTTATCAATCTACTTTTTCTGCCTCGGCGTTGGATTCTATCTTTACAGAAGCACTAGCCGGTGAAGGCATTTATGTTCAGGTTCACAGTCAGGTGCTCGATTCGGCCCGTTCGGTGAATGCTTCTTCCTCGCTTTTGTCTTTTAAGCATATCGAAACGCAGCCGGTTTTTCTGGATGAAGGAAAAACTACGCTGGTCCAGGCCCGTATCGTTAATCCGTATTGGGCGATATGCCGGCAGATGGGAATTTCGCTGATCGCAACGGTTTTCCTGATCATCTTGGTGGTAGTTTGTCTTTTATATCAGGTGAAAATTATTTTACGCCAGAATAAGATTGCCCGCTTGCGACAGGACTTTACCTATGCCATGATTCATGATATGAAGACGCTGATCAATACAATCACGATGGCCGGTCATACGTTGGAAAGCGGAGCCTTGGATAATAAGCCTGAATTGAAGCGGCAGTATTTCTCGATCTTGAACGAAGAAAGCGGACATTTGCTGCAACTATCGGAACGGATTCTGACTATTGCCAAATTGGAGCAGTCAAATCTGAAGCTGACTTTGGCTCCCGTTCATATCTATCCGCTTTTAGATGAGCTGGTTTGTAAATACAAAGTAAAGGCAAAGAAAGTAGTTGATTTTCAGATTGACTGTCCGGAGGCTTTGGAAGTGTTGGCCGATGAAGCATATCTGAAGGAAGCTGTCAGCAATCTGATAGACAATTCTCTCAAGTATTCCCATGAAGAGGTGCAGATCCGATTATCGGCTTGTCGGGAAAATGGGTATGTCGTTATCAAGGTCTGGGATAACGGTTGGGGTATTTCCAGACAACAGCAGAAACATATCTTCGAGAAATTCCAGCGAGGTGGTCTGGAAGAGAAGAAAGACAAGCGGATAGCCGGTTTCGGTTTGGGATTGAATTACGTATATAAAGTCATTACGGCGATGGATGGTTCCGTACATGTCGATAGTGTTGAAGGAAAATACAGCGAGTTTGTACTGGTCTTGCCGGATAAAGTATAGGTTATGATTCGGATATTATTAGTAGAAGACGATAAGAATTTCAGTTTCATTATCCAAAGCAGTTTGGAACAAATGATTGGCGGTTATGAAGTCGTCACGGCTTCGAACGGGAAAGAAGGGTTGGAAAAACTGGCTCAAGCGACGTTTGATGTGATCATTTCCGATATCGAGATGCCTGTTTTGGATGGTATAACCATGGTTCAGCAAATTCGGGAACAATATCCTCGTCTGGCGATTGTTTTCATCTCCGGTCGTACCCAGGCCAAAGATGTGATTCAAGGTTATCATTCAGGAGCCGATCTATATCTCAAGAAACCTTTTCTACCGGAAGAGCTGGATGCTCATATTCAGGCATTGATCAAGTTGAAACAGGCTTCGGCTGTCACATCGCTTTCAGAGAATGAAAGTACCGAAAGTGTTTATTCCATCGGAACTTATCGTTTTTATCCGACACAAAGCAAGTTGTGTTATCGGGACGAACAACAGTCTTTGACGCACAAGGAGAATTTGATCTTAGAGATGTTGTGCCGGCGAAAAGGGCAGACCGTAAGCCGTGATGAAATCCTTTCGTCTGTATGGGGAACTGCCGACTTTTACTCTTCCCGCAGTCTGGATGTTTTCCTGACCAAACTAAGAAAATACCTTTCGCAAGATTCACAAATCCAAATTAAAGTCCTCAAAGGAGTAGGCGTGTGCCTGTCGGATTGAAAATCTGCCAGCAATTCTGCCGGATTTGCTTTTGTTTAATCGGTTTCCAGCCGGTATGGAGATCGATTGTGCCTTCTTTTTATATTTTCCATATATGTGCTAAAGCTTTTCGACAATTGTGCTAAAGCTTTATCACATATATGGAAAAGCTTTTTGACAGCTGTCAAAAATATGAAAAGTAAAGGCTTTTATGCTATTAGGTAATGGGAGAAGTAGGAAAATCCCGTTGTAAAGAGATTGTCACATCAAGCACACAATCCCGTAATATCCTGCCCGTACTTTTGTGTAAATCAATATAAAAACGTATGTATTTACGAAAACATTACCGCACAATCGTCCTTTCGGACATTCATTTGGGAACAACTCACTCGAAAGTAGAGGAAGTTAGCCAATTGCTTCGCTCGGTGAACTGTGATAAACTCATCCTGAACGGAGATATCATTGACGGCTGGCACATGAAGAAGAACGGAACTCGGAAATGGCAGCCGGCACATACACAATTCTTCAAGATTATCATGAAACTGATGGAGAAATGTGGAACGGAGGTGATTTACGTTCGTGGAAATCACGATGACTTTCTGGATAATCTGGCTCCCATTCGCTTTGCGAATATCCAGATCGTAAAAGATTATGTATTGAAGAGTGAAGGAAAATCGTACTTCGTTACGCACGGAGATATCTTCGACCGGGTAACGACTCAGATGAAATGGCTGGCACTCTTGGGTGATATGGGTTATACGTTTTTACTTTGGTTTAATGGCTGGTACAACAAATACCGCACGTGGAGGGGAAAACCTTATTTCTCGCTTTCACAACGGATCAAACAGAAGGTTAAATCGGCAGTTTCGTATATATCGGATTTCGAGAAAACCTTGTCTGACTTTGCCTTGGCCCGTAAGTATGATGGAATTATCTGCGGACATATCCATCATCCGGACAATACCTATTATGGCAAGATTCATTATTTGAATTCGGGCGACTGGGTAGAAACGATGTCGGCACTGGCAGAAGACGAGAACGGCAACTGGAGCATTCTCTATTATTCAGATGTAGAAATGGAGCCTGCCCTGGCCGAAGAAAATAGAACAACCATCCAATCCATATCATCAGCCTCATGAAATATATCTTTATCGTACAGGGAGAAGGGCGCGGACATCTGACGCAATGTATGGCGCTGGAAGAGATTTTACGCAAGAACGGGCATGAAGTGGTGGAAATCCTGGTTGGAAAAAGTCAGTCCCGTCAATTGCCGGACTTCTTTATGCGAAGCATTCAAGCTCCGATCCGTCGGTTTGAGAGTCCGAATTTCTTACCAACGGCTTCCAACAAGCGGAACAATATCCTGCGGAGCGTAGGGTATAATCTGCTGAAAGTGCCGACCTATCTGAAGAGTATGCGCTTTATTAAAGAACGGATTCGGGAAACGCAGGCAGAAGTCGTCGTTAACTTCTATGAACTCCTGACCGGCTTGACTTATGCACTTTATCATATCAAGGTACCACAAATTTGTATTGGGCATCAATATCTATTCTTACATAAAAACTTCCATCTTCCGGAGATCAACAAGGCGGAAATTCAACTCTTAAACATTTTTTCCCAACTGACTTGCTTGGGCGCAAGCAAGAAACTGGCTCTTTCATTTACAAAAATGGAAGACGACAACGACCACCGTATTTGCATCGTGCCGCCATTACTCCGGAAGGAAGTTTTTTCTATACAGGCTACAACCGGCAATTACATACATGGCTATATGGTTAATGCCGGATTTGCAGAGAATGTCATGGCGTGGCATCAACGTTGTCCGGAGACGGAGTTGCGTTTCTTCTGGGACCGGAAAGGTGAAAAGGAAGTAAAAGTAATCGATGAAACTTTGTCTTTTCATCCACTCGACGACAAAGCTTTCTTAAAGCAGATGAGCGGCTGCAAGGCTTACGCCAGTACTGCCGGATTTGAATCGGTCTGCGAAGCCATGTATCTGGGGAAACCGATTCTGATGGTTCCGGCTCATATCGAACAAGACTGCAATGCGCAAGATGCAGCTCGTAGCGGAGCCGGCATTGTTTCCGATGATTTCGATCTGGACAGGCTGCTTCGGTTTGCCGGGCAGTATAAACCCAATCCGTCATTCCGGACTTGGGTAAACAGCGCGCCTTATGTCATTCTGCATGCCTTAGAACCCGAGCCGCATGATTTGCCTTATCTTTCCGGTCAGGTACGGATGGCATAGAATTACGGATGATAATGAACAAAAAGTAACAATAAAAATAACGTTTTATCAATATAATTCATAACTTTAGCAAGTTTTCAGCATCTATTTACCATTGATATGCTTCCTGTTCGGAAGGATACAATCATAAACAGATCGAAGTCCCGCTTTATAAGGCCATAGCTTTATAGGGTGAGACTAAACTTGTTTCTTTATTTAATTATTAATAT
>OMFJ01001133.1_pt1 | contig 9965 bp, 4 predicted proteins | sample 1674351 | NCBI WGS metagenome assembly OMFJ01 (sample SAMEA103958164, study PRJEB25191) | human gut metagenome | biome: human-associated habitat [ENVO:00009003]; feature: intestine environment [ENVO:2100002]; material: feces | place: Germany | collected 2013/2015
TGTTGCATCGACTGTGGATACCGTATACTTATCCGGGTACGACAGCATGGCAGGTATAATCCAGTCCAGGTAACACCCTGCTCCCTCCCTTTGTCCAAAGCTTATTGGCTGGTTCGCATTTACATTGCCTCTATACTTCTCAAAGGATTTTTGGGCATTTGAAAGTCCCCCTGTCAGGATAATCTTTTCCTTCGCCCTGGTGAGTGCTACATACAGCACACGCAGCTCCTCTCCCAGATTTTCCCTTTTAATGCGACTCTCTATCTCATTTCTTATCAGTGATGGTCGCTTTGTCCTTGGGCTTTTTGTTTTTTCCACAAGGCCAAGACCCAGCTTTTCATGTATCACCAGGTCTGATTTTGTGTCCTGCGTGTTAAAGCCCTTGCCAAGCCCGGAAATAAACACTACAGGAAACTCAAGTCCCTTGCTCTTGTGGATTGTCATAATGCGCACCACATCGTCATTCTCGCCTGCGGTATCGGCCTCTCCGTAGTCTATCTCGTATTTCTGCTGTATATCTATGTACCTGACAAAGTGAAACAGCCCCTTGTAGCTGGTCTTTTCATAGGCTGCGGCCATCTCAATCAGCATATCTATATTCTGTCTGCGCCGTTTTCCTGCCGGCATGGCCGATGCATACCTATAAAAGCCTGTCTCATCAAGCATCATGTACAAAAGCTCATGGATTGGCGTATCAGCTACAGCACCTCTTAGTCTCTCAAATATCAAAGCGAAGGCTTTAAGCTTCTCGTCCTCATAGCCATTCTCACCTGCCATGGCGCTAAGTGCAGCCTGTGCAAAGCTTACGCCCTTAAAGGCAGACCTAATCTGTGCCAGCTCCTCATCATCCATGCCCACGATAGGCGAAGCAAGCACTGCTGCCATCGGAATATCCTGCAGCGGATTATCGAGTATGCGAAGCATGGACAGAATCACCTGTATCTCATACGATGAAAAGTAGCCTGTATTCGACTCTACATGCGCCGGAATATCACAATCCTTTAATACTGCTGCCACCGTATTGCCCCAGGTTGCAACACTTCTCGAAAGTATTACTATATCCCTGTACTGCACGGCTCTTAGCTGCCCTGTCTTTTTATCAGTCACCATGCCGTTTTCCATCAGACTCCTGATACGGTTTGCAATCAAAAGCGCCTCTATCTGCACCTTATCTCCATCCTCATCCTCTATAATTTCAGACAGCTCCTCATCCTTGTAGTCAACAAGCAAAAGCTCAGGACGCATCGTCTCCTTTGGATAGCTTGCACCGGGATACAGTGCCGCATCGTCATCATACTGCACATTGCCCAAATCAGCTGCCATGATTTTGTAGAATATGTCATTAGTAAAGTCTAACACCTCATTCCTGCTTCTGAAATTTTTATGCAGGTCTATTCTCTGGTGTCCACTGTCATCTGATGTATATGTGTTGTATTTTTCCATAAACAGCTCAGGGCGCGCCATTCGAAACCTGTATATGCTCTGCTTTACATCGCCCACCATAAACATGTTGCCGGCTCCCTGATGCTCTCTTGAAATAGCGGTAAGTATATCCTCCTGCACCTGGTTTGAGTCCTGATACTCGTCAATCATGATTTCCTCAAAATGTTTTGAAAACTCACGCGCTGTCTCTGTGGGCTTTAGTGTCTGTTCATCCACCAGTATACGAAGCGCAAAGTGCTCTATATCAGAAAAATCAAATACTCTTTTTCTTGTCTTTACAGCCTCCATCGCATCATAAAACTCTAGTGAGAGCCTTATCAGCTCTTTAACAAATGGTCTTTGACGCTCCAGCTGCTCATACATAAGCTCAATTGACATGCCAAAGTATTTCTGCTTTATTCCGTCTACCTTCTTCTTGGCAGCATCGCGCATGCTTTTCACGCGCTCCTTTTTCTTCTCGTCTCCGTCAAATTTCCTGATGACAGCAATTCTGCCAAAGGATATTTTGTTTAAGAACTCCTGCATGCCGACATAGCCTGTCACATCCGTCATTCCATCAAACAATGCTATATCCTCTGAAAGTGTAAGCGCATACTTTTCAAGCCCGGGTGTAGCTGATGCCAGGTCTTTCGCCATTGTAAGCTCCTGAACATCCTCCTCCAAAAGCACCCTGCTGTAATCCACTATCTCCTTAATGATTTCTGAATCCTCAAGCTGTTTAGCTGACTTTATATCATAGAGCCTCAGGAGGCTGTTCATCCACTTTCTCGGCCATGATGAGCTGCCCGCCTTATAGTAGATATCCTCCACCATCTGCCTGACGGCAGAGTCATTTCTCCCCTTGCTGTAGGTATCTATAAGGTTGATAAATGCCTCGTTGTCTTCTCTTGCATAATTGTCCTCAAATACCTGTGCCAAAGCATCCTTTAGCATAAGCTTAAGCTCTGCCTGGTCACCGATTCTGAAATCAGGATCCAGATTAAGCTGTGCGAAATTATTCTGCACCACAAACAGACAAAACGAATCGATTGTAGTGATGAGCGCATTGTGAACCAGTGTCGACTGCCTCTGCAGATTCTCATCGTCCGGCTTTTGCTCCTTCAAGCTGTCTATCGCACGGCTGACACGCTCCCTCATCTCAGCAGCTGCAGCCTTGGTAAACGTCACCACAAGCATCCTGTCGATATCCACCGGCGGATTATCCACACATATTCTGTTTACTATACGCTCAACGAGTACAGCTGTCTTTCCTGAGCCCGCTGCCGCCGATACAAGTATATCCCTGTCTCTTAAATCTATAACCTTTTTCTGTTCACTGGTCCATTTAACATCCATATTATATCTCCCGATTATGGCTTTATATTATTATCTCCATAGCATGCTTTATGCTCTGCAGCTGCAATCTGTGTACGCATTTTATCAAGTACATCTTCCTTATTGTCACCGTTAAAGCTTCTTTCGCTAAAGCCCGGTATCCTTGAATCATACCTGCATATGGCCTGAAAAGCGCAATATGCGCAGCTGTCTATTTTCTTGTTCTTGATAGGATTGACGGCAACATTTCCATCATATATTTCTCTTCCTATCTCGCGAAGCTTCTCTCGCGCAAACCTTGTTATCACATCAAACTCTTCGGCGTTTGCCACCTTTGAGCCTGCAGCCGGTGTCTGATCCTTTTTTAAGGTGACAGGGATTACGTCAGAGCTTTTCTCAAAGTCCCTGTCCATGCCTCTGTATGCCTTTTCGTCCGAGTTGATAAGCCCGTCCGGCTTGAGCTTCTTTAATATCATCTGATTGATTTCTTCCTCAGACATCTCAGTGCCCGGTGTCACATCCTTTAAATCAATTACAGGATCGTCGATGTGATAGTACAGCATACCGCCCGGCTCCACACTTACCTGCTTTAGCGCCTCTTTCTTTTGTTCCATGACGGCGTCCATGTACACTGCAAGCTGAAGCTGCGTGCCATAGTACAGCTTCACCAGGTCAAAAACTGTATTTCCCGACTTGTAATCCAGCACCTTCACAAAAAGCCTGCCCTCATCCGTATATGTGTCAGTCCTGTCCACGCGTCCCTTTATATCAACCGTCACATCATTTGCCATATCAAGGCTCTCGTAAAAGGAAAACTCAAACCTCTCAGGCACAAAGCTGCCTCTTCGTATCTGGGTTGTGAGTGCCCATACTGTCTGCTTAAAGACCGCCTTCATATGTGATATCGAATGTTGGCTTTCCGCTGTATCAAATATGCCAAAGCCTGCATACTCATCAATCACCTCATTTATTGCTTCCATCGCAAGCTCATCCCTTTTTGCATCTGTCACGCTAAACCAGTCAGTGCTCTCCCTATCAAGCTTCTTACTGTATCTTTCCAGTGCCTCATGGTATATATTACCCATATCAAGGGATGTAAAGCCGCTCTCCTCACGCTCTGTAAGCCTCAATCCATAATTTAAAAAATGCGCATATGCACACCTGGCAAACTGCTCAAAGCGCGTGATACTTCCCTCCATGTGTCTGCCGTATATGCTTCTTGCCACATTTCGGCTGATCGGATCCTTTGAATAATGCTCAAACTTTGCATTGATGAGCCGCTCCACGGAATTTTTTTGAGTAAATTCTTTATCATCTACTTCATTACTGTCCCCTGCAACACTGACTGATGCGTCATAGAGCATCACTGCTGCTGCAATCTCGCACCATCTGTCATCCACCTCATTTGACAGCAGATAATCCAGAGCACTCTGCCTGCTTGATATATCCAAAAGCTGTTCTACATCCTCTGTCTCAGTCACGACAAGCTCCGGAAACATCCCCTTTAATATACCTATGAGGTACGATGGCTGGGCAGCCTTTTTTTCACTGTCAAGTCTCGTATAGCTGATATAAAGCTCCTCGGATGGCTTTGTCATGTTCAGATACAGATAAAACCTCTGTATAAATGCCTGCTCCCTTGCCCCAGGCGCAAGCTCTATATCCATCTCCTTAAGTGCCTCTCTCTCATACTGGGATATAATGCCTCCTCTTCCTGCCGCCTTTGGAACAATCCCATCGTTTACGCCTGCAAAAAACATGACCTTTATGTTGGTAAGACGCGTTCTCTCAATATCTCCGATGGTCACAGTGTCGTATCCCGGCGGTATGACTGCTACATCTGCCGCATCCAGTCCTGCATCCAGTATCTGTGTAAATTCCTCTGCATCCATGCATTCATCACCCAGCACCGCCACATATTTTTCAAAGAGCTGCATGACTATTTTGTATATCTGTCCGTATTCCTTTGATGCGGTCTGGTCCCCTGCATCAAGCAGTGCCTGCTCCTTTTTTGCAAGCTTATCAGGTATATCAAGCAAAACTATCAGCTTATATATAGCGAGCACATAGTCCTTTACCGTTGACTTTTTATCGGAAAACACCTGATATACCGGCTTTAGCAGCTCCATTATATACTCCCTGCTTTGGTTTAAAAGCTCAAGGTCATAGCCTGCCTTATGCTTTGGCAGCCTGACCCACTTTTTGTCCCATGCGCTTTTACCTCTTACTCCACAGGCGAGCACGTAGTTTTCAAGTACATCTATTTCACTGCCCAATAGCTCACTAAAGCCGCACCGCAAAAATCTGAACACCGCATCTGCCGAGAAATTTTGTGCCGCAATATCGGGTATTGACCTGATAAACTCAATAAACGGATGGAAAAGTATCTCCTGTGTGGCATCGATAAAGTAAGGAATATTGTATTTGTCAAATATTTCACGCACATAACCTGCATATATATTCACATCTCCTGTGACTATAGCAATATCTCGGTAACGTAGGTTTTCGTTCCTTACAAGCTCATTAATTCTTCTGGCTATCTTTGTCAGCTCCTGCTTCGGGTCACGCAGACAGTCTATATGAATGTGCTTTGGCGCTTTTTTAAAGGAGCATCTTCGTTTTCTGAAAAGCTGCTGTTCCATAAAGCTTAGCTCTTCGTTTTCTGCAAGCCTGTAGTTTTTATCAAGGATAATAGGTTCCTCGACTTCTATGCCATAAAACGCTGCCATTTCGGTGAGTGATTTCACTGTCCTTTTTGGCATGTCAAACAGCTCCTGCATGCCTCTGCTCTTAAAGATATCCTCACGACAGTCTATTGTGAGCGTTACATATATTTTCTTTGAAATGACAAAGAGCTTTTTGATGAGCTGGTTCTGTATAGGTGTAAATCCAGTAAATTCATCAAATGCAATGACTGAATTTCTAAGAATGGCAGACTCCTCCGCCACATTGCTAAGCACATTAAGTATTTCCTCTGCAGTGATATATTTGTCCTGCATAAACTTCTCAAATGCTTCGTAGAGCACGAGCACATCCTTGAGCTTATCTGAGAGTGTATCCGATAGCCTGCCTGAGGCAATATATCTTCCAAGCTCCTCAGGTGATATATTGTACTGCACAAGCTCCGAAAGCAGTGACTTTACCTCGCTTATATAGCCGATGCGGTTTAAGTTTCTGCCTATTACGCCAAGCTTATCCGCCTCCTGTGCCGCAAGCTTTCTGAGTACAAGGTTCTTACCTGTCTCCTCAAGCACCGTGAGATTTGTGATTCCAAGCTCATCAAACACTCTGTAGGCTAAGCGCTTAAAGCTTAGCACATCTATATTCATGATAGCTTTATTCTCCGACAAATCTACAAGCTGTCTCTGCGTCTGCATTGTAAACTGCTCAGGCACTATTACAAGATAATTGTCCCTTGGGTTTGCCTTTGCCTCTTTCACTATCCTGTTAAAGAGATATTTTGTTTTTCCGTTTCCTGAATTACCTGTGATAAACTGTAATGACATAAAAAGACTCCATGATTAACTACTGTGTAAAATGTATACTGTAATTATATCATGAAGTCCCCTATTATTGAATTACTTATTGTGCTTCAATTCAGCTTAATAACCGCTATACCTTGTGATTAGTGATGGAAAAGTCTGATTCCCGTAAAGCTCATCACCATACCGTACTTATTACATGTATCAATAACATGGTCATCTCTCACAGATCCACCCGGCTGGGCTACATACTTCACGCCACTCTTGTGCGCACGCTCAATGTTGTCACCGAATGGGAAGAATGCATCCGAGCCAAGTGCTACATCTGTATTCTTGTCAAGCCAAGCTCTCTTCTCCTCTGCTGTAAATACGTCCGGCTTTACCTTGAAGAACTTCTGCCACTCGCCCTCTGCAAGCACATCCATATAATCCTCACCGATATAAAGGTCAATAGTATTGTCGCGGTCTGCACGTCTGATACCATCCACAAACTGAAGTCCAAGCACCTGTGGGGACTGACGAAGCCACCAGTTGTCTGCCTTTGAGCCTGCAAGTCTGGTACAGTGGATACGAGACTGCTGGCCTGCTCCGATACCGATTGCCTGGCCGCCCTTTACATAGCATACAGAGTTGGACTGTGTATACTTTAAAGTAATCATAGAGATTGCCAGATCGATCTTAGCCTGCTCTGTGAGCTCCTTGTTCTCTGTCACGATATTTGAGAAGAAATCATCATCGATCTTCAGTTCATTTCTTCCCTGCTCAAAGGTAATACCAAATACATCCTTGTGTTCTGTAGGTGCCGGAACATAATTCGGATCGATCTGGATCACATTGTAATTACCTTTCTTTTTCTGTGCAAGAATCTCCAGTGCTTCCGGTTCATATCCAGGTGCGATCACTCCATCTGAAACTTCTCGCTTGATCAGTCTTGCCGTATCTACATCACATACGTCTGACAAAGAAATGAAATCTCCAAAAGAAGACATTCTGTCCGCACCTCTGGCACGTGCATAAGCACTTGCCAATGGAGAAAGGTCTCCCAGATCATCCACCCAGTAAATTTTTGCCAGGGTCTCTGTCAGCGGAAGTCCTACGGCTGCCCCTGCCGGAGATACGTGCTTAAAAGAAGTAGCTGCCGGAAGGCCGGTTGCCTTTTTAAGCTCTGATACCAGTTGCCATCCATTAAAAGCATCTAAAAAATTAATATAACCTGGTCGTCCACATAAAACTTTGATCGGCAGTTCACTTCCATCATTCATATAAATTCTTGACGGTTTCTGATTCGGGTTACACCCATATTTCAGTTCTAATTCTTTCATTCTTCTTCTCCATTCTTTCGTGATCTGATCTGTCTGGTTATCGTTCTTTCTATTTCTGATTTTTATTTACGATCTTTGTCTCGTACTTACCTGTCTCAATATCAATATAACGCACAAAAAGAGAAACTTTATTTTCCTGATTCAAACTGTTCCAGAGAAGTTCTGTAAATTTTTCCATACTGTCAGGTACCTGGATCAGCTTCGGCTCTCCTTCAAAACTTGGGAGTGGATCACTATCGCACATATAAGTATGGATAAAATGTCCCTCTCCTGCTGCCGGATTCTCATAGGCAAATGTATAGCGGTTGCAGCTCTCCGGGTTGCCATTATTACTTTTCAGGATGGACATTGCGTAATTGTATCTTCCATTTTCAATGTGCATCACACCTGAAATACGTGGTGTATAATTTGGAGCATCCGGTTCAAATTCCCTGCTTCTGAGAGACTGCTCAAATGTAAGCTGTCTGTCCATTCCTTCGTAGATCGTATCCGTCTGGTTTCCGTTGGTCACGATCGTCTTATTCCCAAGAACTCTTACAGGTGCATAAATGATCAGACTCGGGTCAGTCAGCTTTGACGGATCAAACGCCTGTGTATGAATCCCTTCTCCCTCTTCCACAAATACGCGATTCCGGCTATTTTCACTCCGTCCCATAATGAAATAGGCAGTGACAGCCTTTTTTCCATCAGGGGTCTTTCCGATAATGATCCCTCTTCCCGGATAAGAATTGTTCTTCAGTTCCTGCTCGATCGACAGCATCTTCATTCGTCTTTTCTCCTTTCAGTTTCCAGTAAAAACTTCTCCTAAATTTACATTCAGGAGAAGTATATCATGTGCATTATATTTTCGCAAGATTTGATGTAAGCAGCCTGGACAGCTCTGCTGCCGAAATTCCAAGAACATACTGCATTTCACTGTACAGGGCATGCTCCAGCAGCATCTGATATTTCTTGTCCATACTTGTCATACTGCCACGCCGCTTTGTCCTTGTATAGAGAGTTCTCAGGACTCTCACCCAGTTCTCCGGTTTAAAATCCGAAATACAATCTTTATACTCCTGTTCCCGGAACTTTTCATTTTTTACGCTCAGCACTTCGATCTTATCTACGCAGTCCAGTAAATGCTTTGCCTCTTCAAAGCTCACCGGCCGACGGATATTTTTTTCATCATCTGTAGGTACATAAGCCTTATCCTTTGCATTTTCTATGGACTGTAACGTATAATACTTCTTTTTACTGTCCGCAAATGAAAAATCCAGCGTACCAATTTCTTCCACTTTGTACATTCCTCTGCATTTATAAACTACCGCATCTCCTCTGCTGAGCATTTCATATCCTCCTTTTCCTGAATCTTATGATGTCAGGGTCAAAAGGTCTGAAACCACGTGTGCTTGCACACTGGTGGTAGAATGACCTTGAGACCCGCCCCGATATGAGCATAAAAGTGGGGCGTAAGCACCATGATATGCGAATAGCGGGTAGGATTGTGGGAGTGCGTAGCACGAAACAATCCGTTGGCATCATTGTTGGGGGCTTTTGACCCCAACATCATCTTATACTTCAATTATTGCCAATAATACAGAGACTTTTCATTCAAATTCTCTATTAACAGACTATCCTTGTATATTTTATCATTATTTCAGGTTAAATTTAAGGATTTTTCTAATTTTCAAACATTTTCGTTATTTTTCTACAATTAACTCATATTTGTATTTGTGCAATTTTAGAAGATTTTGGTCGTCCACTGGCTCATATCCCAGACTTCATCCACCACATCCTCATAAAACTCCGGTTCATGACAGATCAGAAGGATGCTTCCCCGGTATTCCTGCAAAGCTTTCTTCAGAGAATCTTTTGCATCAACATCCAGATGGTTCGTCGGTTCATCCAGCAGAAGAAGATTCGTATCTCGGTTCAAAAGCTTGCACAGGCGTACCTTTGCCTGCTCGCCACCACTCAGAACCCTGACCTGACTTTCTATGTGCTTTGTCGTCAGTCCACATTTTGCCAGTGCAGAGCGGATTTCATACTGGGTACAGGACGGAAACTCCTGCCACAGCTCTTCTATACATGTATTTTTATTTTCACCTTTTACTTCCTGTTCAAAGTAACCGACCTCCAGATTATCTCCAAGTTCACAGTTCCCTTCCAGTGCCGGGATCAGCCCCAGGATACTTTTCAGCAATGTCGTCTTCCCGATTCCGTTCGTTCCAACCAGTGCGACCTTCTGTCCTCGTTCCATAGAGAAATTCAGAGGTTTTGACAGCGGCTCGTCATATCCCGTCACAAGATCCTTTGTCTCGAAGAGCATTTTTCCCGGAGTTCTTCCATACCGGAAATGAAATTCCGGCTTTGGCCGTTCTCCTGCCAGTTCGATCAGATCCATCTTGTCCAGCTTTTTCTG